>Ga0157367_1000004_pt1 | contig 136574 bp, 129 predicted proteins | sample AttbisABBM2_FD_113142 | JGI IMG/M metagenome (GOLD analysis project Ga0157367, IMG submission 113142) | Fungus gardens microbial communities from leaf cutter ant in Botucatu, State of São Paulo, Brazil - Atta bisphaerica ABBM2 | ecosystem: Host-associated > Fungi > Mycelium > Unclassified ... | reverse complement strand
CGCGCCCCGCGAACGTCGTCCCCTCGCCGCCCGCGATCGCCTGGAACGTCGAGATCGCCCACTGGTTGTTGACGACGTTCAGCACGACGGGCGCGCGATACACGTGCGCGAAGGTGAGCGCGGTATGAAAGTCGGCTTCCGCGGTCGCGCCGTCGCCGATCCAGGCCGACGCGATCTTCGTGTCGCCCTTGATCGCCGACGCCATCGCCCAGCCGACCGCCTGGATGAACTGCGTCGCGAGATTGCCGGAGATCGAGAAGAAGCCCGCGTCGCGATCCGAATACATCACCGGGAGCTGGCGCCCTTTCAGCGGGTCGCCCTCGTTCGACATCAGCTGGCAGATCATCCGTTCGAGTGGCACGTCGCGCGCGATCAGGATGCTCTGCTGCCGGTAGGTCGGGAAGCACATGTCGCCGTGCCGCAGCGCCATCGCATGCGCGGCGCCGATGGCCTCTTCGCCGAGGCTCAGCATGTAGAACGAGATTTTTTTCTGGCGCTGCGCGATCAGCATGCGCGCATCGAAGATGCGGGTCTTCAGCATCGCCCGCATCCCGGCGATCAGCCGCGCGTCGTCGAGATCCGGCGCCCACGGGCCGACGGCTTCGCCGTGGTCGTCGAGTACGCGCACGAGGCTGCGGGCGAGATCGGCGGTGTCCGCCGCGGCGACATCGATCGGCGGGCGGCGTACCGCGCCGGCCGGCGATAGATGCAGATAGGAAAAGTCGGTCTGGCAGCCCGGGCGGCCTGTCGGCTCCGGCACATGCAGACGCAATGGCTCTGACAGGCTCATCGTGTCGTCTCCACGCTCGATTTTGTCTCACGCTTATAGGGGCACGCGCGTGCCGGATGCCGGCGCGCGCATGGCGTGGCGCGCGGATAAGCGCGCCAACCTCGGGAATCTATGCAATGCCGATCTGGCCGTCGATGCCCAACCCGCTCGATCGTGGTGAGCAGATTTGCCATGCCGGGTGCGCTTGGGGCGCACGGCCATGCGCGCTCGCCGCGCGCCGCCCTGGCGGCGCTTCGTCGTCGATCGCAACGTGGAGACCGGAATGCCGCCGCCGGGTGTGGCGCCAGCCGACCGTTCCGGAAAGTTTTACCGCTTCTGTAATCGAGGTGAAGAAGAAGAACCGCGCGCGCTGCGCGCGGCCGCCCGAGCCCGCGTTCAGAACATCTGACGCAGGCCGATCGCCGCGCCGACGTTGTTGGTCCGGCCGATCTGGTCGACCCTGCCCGTCGCGGGGTTGGTCGCGCCCGGATAGTCGGCGGCGAACGCGCCGTTGCCGCGCGCGACATCCACCGTGCCGTACACCTCGGTGTGCTTCGACAGCGCATACTCGGCCAGCACGGTCGCGGAATAGTTGATGCCGGCGCCGAGCGAGCCGTCGAGCCGCTCCGCGTTGCGCGCATGGCCGTAATAGCCGGCCACCGTGATCAGCAGCGGCGCGCTGGCCTGCCAGTTGGCGCCGACATAGAACGTATCGTCGATGCGGTTCGGGCTGCCGGCGCGCAACGCCGGCGCGCCGGCTTGCTGCATGTTGAAGTCCGTCGTGCCGGTCTTGTCCTGGCCGTGCAGCCAGCCGGCCAGCAGCCGCACGGCCGGGGTGATCCGATACGCGCCGCTCACGTGCAGGAAGTTCACCTTCGCACCGTTGACCGAACTGCCGTTCAACGACGATACCGAAGTTTGCTGGAAGCCCGCGTTGATCGACGCCGGCCCGTGCGCATAGGTCAGCTCCACGCCGTACGTGCTGTCGAGGCCCATTGCGCCGGCATGGTTGCCGAAGCCGTAGATCGCGTCGACGCTGAAGCCGTTGGACGAGAACTGGTACTTGACCGAGTTCGGCACGGTCAGGAAGCTGCCGATGCCGTTGTACATCCAGCTGTCCTGCCAGTAGTCGCCGACGGTCATCGGGTCGAAGGTGTCGCCCATCGTGTCGTACAGCGGCGCGTACTGGTTGCCGAAGGTCAGCGTGCCGTAGCGGTTGCTCGACAGCCCGACATACGCCTGCCGGCTGAACAGCGTGTTGGCCACGTGAAGCTTCCCGTCGCCGAGTTCGAAGCCGTTCTCGAGGCGGAAGATCGCCGACAGGCCGCCGCCGAGGTCTTCGCTGCCGCGCAGGCCCCACCGGCTGTGCGTTTCCGGGCCGACCGTCATGCCGATCAGATCCCGGCCGTCCGGGCCGGCGTTCGTTTGATAGCGAATGGCCGTGTCGACGAGGCCATACAAGGTGACGGAACTCTGCGCAAGCGCGGACGACGCTGCAACGGCGAATACCGCGCCAATACCACTGGAAATGACGACGCTTCTCATGAACAGGCCTCCCCGATCGGTTGATTTTGTAAGCAGTCCGATAGCTTGTCGGCTTGGGAATCGGAACTGCGATCGGGAGAATAATCGGCCGATTTCGCCGCACATATTGCCGGCCGTGGAGGGGTCCTTTCCAATCCGGACAACAGTGCAACAATGGCGCCCGGCCGGGGCCGGGCGAGTCAGACAGGAGGCACGAGCCGCCTAACGCCCGATCGGCAATCCGGTCGGCTCGATCCAGCCCAGCCAGTACGAAATGAGGAGCGCCAGGAACAGCGTGATCGATATCCCGACCCGCGCCGCGAGCGACCACGCCATGCGCTTCGTCGTCCCCCGGTCGCGATTCATGAAATACAGCGCGGAAATCAAGCTGCCGATAATCAGAACGAATGCGACAGCAACCAGTAAGGTCTTCATTTTCAGTGCCCTGCGAGATCGGAATCGGCTTGAATCAGTGCGGCCAGCTTGCGCCGCTCGGCAGCGACGTCGCTCAGGCCCGTCGCCGGCCAGTCCAGTGCGACGCCGTTGGCCAGCGAGTCGCGCACGAGCGTCTGGTACTGCCAGTCGGTGATCCGGCCGTGCGCCATCGCATCCACGATCTCGCGCCGGAACGGCGCAGGAAAGCTCCGGTACGCATGCGACAGCGCCGCATACTGTCGTGCATCGATTTCCTGCGAGGACGGCACGGCCGCCCAGATCACGACCGCCACGATGGCCGTGAACGGGATGGCGGTATAGCGAAGTATGAATTTGATCGGAGTCATGAAGCGGAAGCGTAAGTCATTGCGAACAAGGGTTGAATCGAGGTTGAGAGGCCTGGGCCATGAACGGCAGTCGCCGTCCGGCTCAGCGAGACCGGCACGCGGCGAGGATGCCGCGCAGCAGGTCGATGGGGGGCGGCGGACACCCGGGGATCGTCACGTCGACCGGCAGGATCGACGAAACCGGCCCGCACACCGCATAACCGTCGGCAAACATGCCGCCCGTGCACGCGCACTCCCCTGCGGCCACCACCCGTTTCGGGCCGGGTGTCGCGTCGTACGCGGCGAGCATCGCCGCGCGCATGTTGAGCGTCACCGGCCCGGTCACGAGCAGCAGGTCGGCGTGCCGCGGGCTGGCGACGAACTTGATGCCGAGCCCTTCGATGTTGTAGTACGGGTTGTTCAGCGCGTGGATCTCCAGCTCGCACCCGTTGCATGACCCCGCGTCGATCTGCCGGATGCACAGCGCACGCCCGAGCAGATCGAGCAGGTCCTGGCGAATCTGCTGCGCCTCGTGCCGCCACGCGTCTTCCGCCGCCGGCGCAGGTTCGTCGGGAAAGTCGGTGCGTGCGAATTGCCGGATGAGCTGCCACATCAGAGATCGTGCCCCGCGTAGTTCAGGTTGAACGATTTGTTGATCAACGGGAAATCCGGAACGATATTGCCGATGATCGCGTGCTCGAGCGCCGGCCAGTTCTGCCACGACGGATCGTGGCAATGGCAGCGTGCGACGACGTCGCCCGGTGCCACGTCGAGCGCGACGAACACGTCCCCGCGCCAGCCTTCCACCCACCCGGCCCCTCGGGAAGGCGCCGCGGCAGGCGGCACGGCGACGGCAACGGGGCCGTCCGGAAGTTCGGCCAGCAGCGCACGGATCAGCTGCAGGGATGCATCGATTTCGGCAAAGCGCACGGCGACGCGCGCGGCAACGTCCCCACGCGCGTCGCTGGCCGCCTTGACGGCGATGTCGTCATAGGGCGCCGGCCGCACGTTCGCGCGCACGTCGAAGGCCCGGCCGCTGGCACGGGCAGCCATGCCGCGCACGCCGAAATGCTCGACCACGGCGGCGGTCAGCCGCCCCGTGCCGAGGAATCGATCCTGCAGCCCGGACTGGTCTTCGTAGATGGTCCGCATGACGTGGACTTCACGCTCGACATGCGCGCATTGTTCCTCGACGACAGCCGCCTCCCCGGCGCGAACGTCGACCGCCACGCCGCCCGGCACGATCCGGTCCATCAGATATCGATGCCCGAACAGGCGCGCGTTCACCCGTATCCAGTCCTCCTTGAGTCGCGAGAACTGCGCGAGGCCGAACCCGAACCCGGCATCGTTGCCGAGCGCGCCGAGGTCGCCGAGATGGTTGGCGACGCGCTCGCGTTCCAGCAGGAGCGCCCGCAAATAGAGCGCCCGCTTCGGCAGCGCCGCGCCGCACGCCTGCTCGAGCGCCATGCAATAGGCCCACGCGAACGCGACGGTCGAATCGCCCGAGATCCGGGCGGCAACCCGATGGCCGCACGACGCGGGGGTACGCTCGAACAGCCGCTCGACGCCGCGGTGGGCGTAGCCGAGACGCGCTTCAAGGCGCAGCACCTTCTCGCCGACGACCGAGAACCGGAAATGCCCGGGCTCGATGATGCCGGCGTGGATCGGCCCGACCGCGATCTCGTGCACGCCGTCGCCCGCCACCTGCACGAACGGGTAGTCCGCCTCGCTCGACTCGAACGCTTCGACGCCCGTCGCCTGCTTCTGCAGCGGAAAATAATCGCCAGGCCAGTTTCCATGATTGAGCCACGGCCGGGTATCCTCGGCGCCCCGGGCCCGCAGGCCGGTCAGGTCGAAGATCGCCCGCTGCATGCGCATCGCGCACGGATACAGGCCGGCAAGATCGGGAAAATCGCCTGCGGGTTGCGGCGTGCTTCCCGTCGCGAGGCGCACCCAAAGGATGCCGTCGTCGCATTCGTACGCGGCGTTCACCGAAAACGCGCGCTCGACGGCTTCGCCGGCCCACATCGCGACGAGCCGGCCTTGCCCGGCGTGCACCGTCCGCGCGATCGCGAGCCACTCCGCCTCGTCGGCGTCCGCCACGCCCACCGAAATCTGGCCCGCACTGCGCGTCAGGCGGGTCGCGGCGAACGGCATCGAGTCGAGTCGCATGCGTCACCCCGCCAGCATCGTTGCGGCCTGGCGATACCACATCGCCAGGTACGGCGGGACATAGAGCCCGAGCACCAGCCCCAGCCCGAGATGCACGAACACCGGCAGGAGTGCGGGGCGATGCTCGAGCGGTCGCGCGGTCGTCGTTGCGCCGAACACCATGCGCTGCACGCGCGCGAAGATCGCCGCGAATGCGACGGCGAGGCCGAGCAGCAGCAAGGGCGCCGCCCACGGGATCGTGTTCATTGCGGTCGTCAGGATCAGGAATTCGCTCGCGAACACGCCGAACGGCGGCAGGCCGAGAATCGCGAGCGCGCCGAGCATCATGCCCCAGCCGACCGTCGGGCTGACCTGCAGCAGCCCGCGAATGCCGTCGATCGTCTGCGTGCCCGCCTTCTGCGCCGCGTGGCCGACCGCGAAGAAAATCGCCGACTTGACGAGGGAATGGACGGTCATGTGCAGCAGCCCGGCGAACGTCGCGACCGGCCCGCCGAGGCCGAACGCGAACGTCATCAGCCCCATGTGCTCGATCGACGAATACGAGAACAGCCGCTTGACGTCCTTCTGCCGGAACAGCGAGAACGATGCCACCAGCACCGACACGAGCCCGAACCCGACCAGCAACCGGCCCGGCAGGCCGTTGCCGAGCGAGCCGTCGGCGAGCACCTTGCAGCGCAGCACCGCGTACAGCGCGACGTTCAGCAGCAGTCCGGACAACACCGCCGAGATCGGCGTCGGGCCTTCGGCATGCGCGTCCGGCAACCAGCTGTGCATCGGCACGAGCCCGACCTTCGTGCCGTAGCCGACGAGCAGGAACACGAACGCGATCGACACGATGGCAGGGTCGAGCTGCGTCTTGATCGCGGCGAGGCTCGTCCACAGCAGCGCATCGCCGTCGGTCAGCCGCCGGCTCGCGGCGAGGTACAGCAGAATCGTGCCGAACAGCGCCTGCGCGATGCCGACCCCGCACAGGATGAAGTACTTCCACGCCGCCTCGAGGCTCGCGGCGGTCCGATAGACGCTGACGAGCAGCACGGTCGCAAGCGTGGCGGCCTCCATCGCGACCCACAGCACGCCCAGATTGTTGGTCAGAAGCGCGACGAGCATCGCGAACATGAAAAGCTGGTACATGCCGTGATAGAGCCGCATCCGCGCCGCCGTCATCCGGCCGCGGGCTTCCTCGACCTGCATGTACGGCCGCGAGAACAGCGACGTCGTCCAGCCGACGAACGCCGTCAGCGCGACCAGGTAGACGTTGAGCGGATCGACGAAGAACGCCCGGCCGAACGCGAACGACGGCCCCTGTTCGACGGTGCGGGCGGCGAGCACGAGCGTCGCCGCGAATGTCAGGAAGCTGAAGCCGACGTTCAGGTTGCGCGCGACGTGGCCTGGCCACGCGAGCGCGAGACATGCGGCGGCCGCGAGCGGAATGCCGAGCACGGCGAGCACGACGTGGGCGTCATTCATCGTTGAGCTTCTCGAGGTGATGGATGTCCAGGCTGTCGAACTGCTCGCGAATCTGGAACATGAACACGCCCAGGATCAGGATCCCGACCAGCACGTCGAGACCGATGCCGAGCTCGACGATCATCGGCATGCCGTTGGTCGCGGCCGTGGCGGCGAAGAACAGCCCGTTCTCCATCGACAGGAAGCCGATCACCTGCGGAATCGCCTTGGCGCGCGTGATCATCGTCATGAACGACAGCAGCACGCACGCGAGCGCGATCCCGAGCGTACCGCGCGCAACCGACGTCGCGAGCTGGCTGATCGGCGACGCGACGTTGAACGCGATGATCACGAGCACGATGCCGATCAGCAGCGTCGTCGGGATGTTGATGAGCGGCTCGACGTCGGCCCGCACGTCGAGCCTGCGCACGAGCCGATAGAGGATCCATGGAATCGCGCCGGCCTTCAGCACCAGCGTCAGTCCGGCCGACACGTACAGGTTCGGGTCCCCCGTCACGAAACCGAGGATCAGGTTGGCCAGGACGAGCGCGACACCCTGCAGCGTATAGAGGTGGATCAGCGACAGGATCCGACGCTGGCTCAGCATCGCGAACGACACCATCAGCAGCACCGCCGCGAGGAAATTGATCAGTTGCGTCGCGTAGCCGTGCATTCATGCCCCCAGCAGCAAGTGGACGAGCATGCCGATCACCGCGAGCAGGAACGCCGTCGCGAGGAATTCCGGCACCCGGAAGATCCGCATCTTCGCGTTGGCGGTCTCGACCACGGCAAGCGCGGCGCCGCCCGCCATCAGCTTGACGAAGAGCGCCGGCACCGCGAACACCAGCGCCAGCGGATCACCGGCCGCCGCAATCCCCCACGGCATGAAGAGTGCGAGGCCGATGCACGAGTACGCGAACAGCTTCAGGCTGGCCGCCCATTCCATCAGCGCGAGGTGCCGCCCCGAGTATTCGAGGATCAGCGCCTCGTGGATCATCGTCAGCTCGAGGTGGGTGGCCGGATTGTCGACGGGCAGCCGCGCGTTCTCGGCGAGCGACACCAGCGTGAACGCGATGCCCGCGAACGCGAGGCTCGGATAGATCGCCAGCTCGCCCCGCCCCAGCGTCGCGACGATGCGCGTGAGCAGGGTCGACTGCGTGATCAGCGAGGCCGACAGCAGCACCATCAGCAACGCCGGCTCCGCGAGGAAACCGATCAGCATTTCGCGGCGGGCGCCGAGCGTGCCGAACGCCGTGCCGACGTCCATCGCCGCGAGCGACAGCGCGACGCGCGCGAGCGCGAACAGGCCGACGAGCGCGATCGCGTCCGCGGCGGGCGACAGCGGCAATTCGGTCGACAGGGTCGGTACGATCGCGCAGGCGAGCGTCATCGCCGCCCACACCACGTATGGTGCGCCACGAAACACCGGGCTTGCGCCATGGGCGACGACCGACTCCTTGTTGAACAGCTTGTGGAGCATCCGGTACGGCTGCCAGATGCTGGGGGCGCGCCGGTTCTGCAGCCAGGCGCGGCACTGGTTGACCCAGCCCGTGAGCAGCGGCGCGGCGGCCAGCGCCACCACGATCTCGAGGGTTTGCGACATCACGCCGGAGACGGTCACCATCGTCTCACCAGTATCAGGAGCAGGATCAGCACGGCGAAGCTGTAGGTCAGGTACACGGCGATCCTGCCGGTCTGCAGACGGCCCGTCCATTCCGCGATGCGCTGCGTCAGCGCGGCGACGCGTTCGTAGAGCGCGGGCCACGTGCGATCGGTGACCGAGACCCGGTAGGCCGGCCGCGCATCGAACGGCGAAGGCAGTTGCCGCTCGATGCGCAGGAGCGGTGCGAAGATTTCACGGATCGGCTGCCCGAACCCTTCCGCCGTGTCCTGCATGCGCGCGTTCGCGAACGGGAAACCGCAGTTCCACGGTGCGGCGCGCCGCAGCCGTCCGTGGTAGAAGCGTCGCACCAGCACCCAGGCGAGACCGCAGCAGGCGATGAAAAACAGCATGAACACGGCGGGCATGTAACTGGCCCGCGCGGGGGCGACGGGCACGAACAGCAGCCAGCCATGGTTGTCCGCGCCGATGCCGGCCCCGACCAGCGCGCGCGTGACGCGATCCAGCACCTTGACGAACTGCGCGGGCATCAGCCCGAGCAGCACGCCGGCCGCCGCAAACCAGCAGAACGCGAACCGTTCCCACGCATTCGCGTCGCGTGCGCGGCTCAGCCTCGCCTCTCTCGGCTGTCCGAGGAACACGATGCCGAAGAACTTGACCATCGTATAGCCGGCGAGCGCCGCCGTCATCGCGACCAGCGCGGCCGCGATCGGCACCGTCATCGCGAGCACCGAATCCGGCAAGCCGGGCGTGAACAGGAAGCTCTGCAGCAGCAGCCATTCCCCGACGAAGCCGCTCAGCGGCGGCAAGCCGGCGCTGGCCGCGACGCCCGCCAGTACGGCCCACGCGGTCCACGGCATGAAGCGGATCAGGCCGCCGAGCCTGCCGAGATTGCGCTCCCCGGTGGCGTGCAGCACGGCGCCCGTGCCGAGGAACAGCAAACTCTTGAATGCCGCATGCGCACTGACCTGATAGAGCATCGCGGTCAGCGCGAGCGCGGACAATCCCGTCATCCCGTACGCGCGAAACAGCACCGCGAGCCCGAGCGCGACCATCATCAGGCCGATGTTGTCGATCGACGAATACGCGAGCAGGCGCTTCATGTCGACCTGGATCGTGCTGAACACGACGCCGAGGAGCGCGGTGCCGATGCCGAGCACGAGCAGCAGCACGCCCCACCATGCGACCTGCACGTGCAGCAGGTCGAACACGACGCGCAGCAGGCCGTACAGGCCCACTTTCAGCACGACGCCGCTGAGCAGCGCCGACACGGGGGACGGCGCGGCCGGATGGGCGTCCGGCAGCCACACGTGCAGCGGGAACACACCCGCCTTGGCGCCGAATCCGGCCAGCGCGAACAGGAACGCGAGCGATGCCCCGAACGCGCCCGGTGACTGCGCGCGCATGTTGGCGAACGTGTAGTCGCCGGTACGCGCCTGCAGCATGCCGAAGCACAGGAGCAGCGCGAGCGCGCCGACGTGGGAGATCAGGAAATACAGGTAGCCGGCGCGGCGGATCTCGGCGATCCGGTGGTTGGTCATCACGAGAAACGTCGCGGACAACGTCAGCGTTTCCCAGGCGACCATGAACACGTACGCGTCGTCGGCAATCAGCACGAGCAGGATGCTCGCGATGCAGACGTGGTATTCGAAGCAGATGAGCCCTGGCGCGGCCCCTTCGCCCTTGCGGAAATAGCCGGCGGAAAAGGCGCCGATCCCCGCGCTGACGACGCCCAGCACGAACAGGAAATAGCCGGACAGCCCGTCGACGCGCAGGTGGAACGGCAGCCCGGGCAGCCCGATCGGCAGCACCGCGGCGCCCGGTTCGGCGAACACGCCCGCGAGCCCCGCCGCACTCAGCAGCAGCCCGCCCAGCGCGCCGAGCGGAAACAGCCCGTGCGCCACGAGCCGCGTGCGATGCAGGGCCCCGAGACCGAGCGTGCCGATCGCCAGCCACGCGGCCGCGACCAGCAGGACGAAATGGACGACCGGCACGGGTGCCATCCGGAATGTCTCCAGTACGCTCGGATTGGACGAGGAGCACGGAACGAGCCCGGGTATCCCGGGCTCGTTCCGTGCGTATTATGACACCGAAAGGCCAATCCGGATAACAGATCATGATAATTGCATTATCATGTGAACCACATGTTCGCGGATAGCGGGCGGCCCGGCGGACCGGTCGCCCGCATGCGGTGCGCGAAGCGCCCAACCGCAACGTCCTTGCCGGTGGTCCGCGCGATCGAGTGAAGCTCCTATGCCTGCGCAGTACTTTCGAAGCCTGACGGGAAAACACCGCAGCGCGAGCGCGAACCGCCAGCTCGGCTTTTCCCTTGCCTGCGTCGCCGGCGCCACCAATGCCGGCGGCTTCCTCGCGGTCAAGCAATACACGTCCCACATGAGCGGCATCGTGTCGGCGATCGCGGACCAGACCGCGCTCGGGGACATCCGGCTCGTGCTGGCCGGCGTCGGTTCGCTGGCATCGTTTCTCGTCGGCGCGGCGTGCTCGGCGGTGCTCGTCAACTGGGGGCGCCGCCGGCGCCTGCAAAGCCAGTACGTGCTGCCGCTGCTGGTCGAGGCCGCGCTGCTGCTCCTGTTCGGCCTGCTCGGCAGCCACCTCGCGCTATGGGAAGCGTTCTTCGTGCCGGTGACCGTGATCCTGCTGTGCTTCATCATGGGTCTGCAGAATGCGATGATCACGAAGCTGTCGGGCGCGGAGATCCGGACCACGCACATGACCGGCATCGTGACGGACCTCGGCATCGAACTGGGCAAGCTGTTTTACTGGAATCGATCGAAGGTCACCGCCGACGCCCATGCGGTCATCGCCAACCGCGCGAAGCTGCGGATCCATGGCACGATGCTCGCGTCGTTCTTCGTGGGCGGCCTGATCGGCGCCGTCGGTTTCAAGCATGCGGGCTACGTGTCGACCGTGCCGCTCGCCGGCGCACTCGTCACGCTAGCGATCGTGCCCGTCGTCGACGATATGCTGTCCTGGCGCTATCGGCGCGACCGCACGCGCAACCCCGGCACCCAGTGATACGGCCCCTTCCCGCCGTGCCGTCGACGGCGGATGCATTATAATTCGATTAACATATTTGCCGACCCGCGCTCGCAATGGAAACGAAAACCGCACGCCTGACCGTCCTGATCGATCCCGCCAAGAAGGAAGCATTCGAAATGCTCTGCTCCGAGCAGGATCTGACGCCGTCACAAGTCGTCCGGCAATTGATCCGCGAGTATCTCGAGCGTCACGGCGTGACCTACAAGACCCAGAGCCCGCTCGGCAAGCGGGTCAGACGAAGCGCCGAGTAACACCCGGGCCGATTACACGCCGATCGCCCAGTGCGCACTCCCTTTCTCATGCCAGACCAGCCGATCCGGATCGAGGCGCTCGCCTGCCTTCAGGCGCCGGGCCGTCGCTGACAGCTCGAGCTCGCCTGCCACGGCCAACGACCGCGCGCGCTCGAGCAGGACTCGCGTGGATGGCAGGCGGTGGCCGCCCTTCCACGCGAACGCGACGAAGTTGCTGTCGTCACTGCACCGGACGAGCGCGTGGCACGCACCGAACACGGAGCCCAGCCGCTCGAGATGCAGCGGCAGCGCCGGATCGTCGTCGGTGAAGTTGATCACGAGCACACCTGTCTCGCTCAAGCGCTCGCGACAGGCGTCGAAGAACGCGAGATCCGCGCAACGGCTCGCGATTCCATCCGTGACGAACGCGTCCAGCAGGATCACATCCGTGCGGACGTCCTCGTTCGTCACGTAGTCCGCGCCATCGGCGCACACCACCCTGAACCGCGCGTCGTCCGCAGGAATCCTGAACACGTCGCGCAGCGCGATCACCTCGGGGCTGATTTCGACCGCGTCGATCGCGGCCCCGGGCAGGTGACGATAGCAATACTTCGCCAGCGATCCCCCGCCCAGCCCGATCATGCAGATGTGCGCGGGGGCCGGCTGCAGCAGCAGGAATCCCATCATCGTGCGCGTATAGCCCAGCGCGAGCTTCTCCGGATCGCCGCGCGACATGAAGCTCTGCGTGGCGAAATGATCGAAGTGCAGCGACACCGCGTCCCGCGTCTCCAGCACATAGGGTCGCCCGTCACGCATCGGCGTCGACAGGAATTCGACGAACGCGTCGTAGGAGGTTCGTTCCTCGGCCATGCTTGGGGTACCCGACCAGACGGTCAGACCTTCTTCAGGAAACAGGCCTTGAGCATGAAGCTGCCGGCGTCCGTCTTGCAGTCGATTTCGTGATCGCCGCCGACGATCCGGATGCTCTTCACCTTGGTGCCCATCTTCAGCGTGATCGACGAGCCCTTGACGCGCAGATCCTTGATCAGCACCACCGAATCCCCGTCCGACAGCACGTTGCCGTTCGCATCCTTGACGATGCTCCCCGCGGGTTCATCGCCCGCGTCGGCGCCGGCGCTCGCCGACCATTCGTGACCGCAGTCCGCGCACACGAACAACGCGCCGTCCGGATACGTGTTTTCCATCGAGCATTGGGGACATGAAGGGGCAGCGTGCATGGCGGCTTCCATTGAAACGGTTTGGGATCGGTCAGTAAAAACCGGCGAGCAACCCGCCTCGCCGGCATCGGCCGTCGTGCCGTCGACGCATCGACCGGCACCTGACGGCACACACGACATTATAATGCTATACACATAAACTTATCCGTACATTATAATCCACGGCTTACCGCCTTTCGTCGGACTTGCGGTCGGTTTCGCGGAGGATGTCGACATGTTCGAGCTGGATGGAGCGTTGCTGTTGCCCGATCGGCGCCCCGTCGCGCTGCGGGACGTCGCGGGAAGCCGGGGGCTCGTCGTCGTGGGCGTCGGGCGTGGCGGCGAGCGCGGATTCCAGATGGTTCACCGCTTCCATGACGTGGGAGAACGGCTCGCGGCGGCAGGGATTCATCTGGCCTTCGTCTATCCGAGGGATTCGGCCCGGCATGTCATGGATCCGATCTCGGTGGCCAGCGCGCGGTTCCGGCGCCATCCGTGCCTGCTGCTCGACGCCGACGGCCGATGTTTCCGGCAAGGCGTGCCGCCTCGATCGCTGCGCGCGGTGTGCCTGGGCAGCGCGCTGGACAGGCTCGCCGGCATCGATATCGATGTGTGCGACGCAGCGTGGGAAAGCGCATTTCTGGCGTTTCTGACGGGCCGCCAGATCGACCTGTCGCACTGAACCCAACGATCCATCCAGAGGCTTCGCAAAGAACGTGGCAACCGTCGTGCACCTTCAAATCGGCCCGAGCTGGAACCGGCATGGCGCGTACGCCGCCCAGGATGCGCTCGTCGGCATGGCACGCCGCTTCGACAGCGACATCCTGCTGATTGCGAACGGGCGCCACGGCAATGCGAAGGACGGCGTGGCGATCGCATCGCTGCAGGTGCGCGGCGGCACGTCCGCTCAAGTGATGGCGACCGGCCCCGATGAAGACGCCGCGCTTCGCGCGCTCCTGCCCTTGCTGCAGGGCGAGTAGCCGGCCTGGCCATTCGATCCCGTACCACCCCGCGCCCCTGGCAAGGGCTTATTTTCTCGATTCCGGAGACGCGATGAGCGACCACGAAACGTCAAACGCCCCCACCATTTCCTCATCCGCGATCTGGGCGCTGGAACGCCTTGCGGAAGTCCGCTACGGACGCGGGACACCCGCGCTCGGCTGGTCCATCACACGGGAACTCATCAGCGCGGGCCTGGTTGATTCGCCCATGAACGGCCGTTCGGGCATTTCGATCACGACGGCCGGCCGGGCCTTCCTGAAGAACCGCAAGTAGCCCCCGCGCCGAACGCATCGGCACTCAAGGCTCGATCACGCGCGGCGTCACGAGAAACAGCCGCTCGCTGTGCCCGTCCTGCTTGTCCGTCGAGCGGAACAGCGCGCCGAGCAGCGGCAGCTTCGACAGCACCGGCACGCCCGATTGCGTGTTCGAGCGCGCATCCACCTTGTAGCCCGCGATCAGCAGCGCCTGCCCCTGCTCGATGAATGCCTGCGTGTTGATTTCGGTCGACACGATCACCGGAATGCTGTCGACCGTCTGGTTCGACAACTCGCCGTCGACGATCCGCACGTCGAGCTTGATCTGCGTGCGCCCGCCTTCCTCGACGACCATCGGCAGCACGCGCAGCGACACGCCCGTCGAGATGCTGTACAGGTCGGCCGACGTGTAGCCCGCGACGCGCACGAAGAACTGCTTCTTGTTGTCCATCACCGCCTCGACGTTGTCGAGCGTCGTGACCTTCGGGCTGGCGTCGGTGCGCGCCTGGTTCGACGATTCGAGCGCGTTGATCCGCGTGAGCAGATAGCGCCCTGCATCGCCGAGCACGGCCGTCAGCGACAGGCCGAGCGGGCTCGCCGGCACGCTCACCGAGTCGTTGCCGGACAGCGAGATCGAGCCGAACGTCGGGTTCAGCGAGCCGTTCGCATACGCATTCTGCGACGTGCGCCCCGTGCCCGTCTGCACGTCGAAATGGCTGTTGTGCGCGCGCCAGTCGACGCCCAGCTGCTTGAGCGCGCCTTCGTCGATCTGGATGATGCGCGCCTCGATCTCGATCAGGCGCGGCTTCACGTCGAGCAGCGCGATGAGGTCCGGGTATTGCGCCATGTGTTCGGGCACGTCGCGCACGAGGATCGAGTTCGTGCGCGGATCGGCCTGGATCACCGGCAGGTCGGACGCGTCGGCCGCGCCCACCGGCACGCCGCTCGCGCCGCCGGTCGCATCGGGCAAGCGCGCCGCGCCGGCATTCGCGAGCGCGGCGGCGACCATGCCGCTCGGCCGCGGGTCGCCACCCTGGCCGCCGGCCGGCAGGCCCGCGCCATCGCCCGGCTGCGCGCCCTGCATGTACGGCGGCAGCGGCGGCAAGGCCGGCACGCCGCTGCGCCCGCCGCCGATGTCCGTCATCGGCGCGGCGCGGCTGATCGGCTTGCCGACCGTGGTCTGCGACGTGCGCTTGCCGTCGCCCGGGTGATACATCCGGTTCAGCAGCGACGCGACGCCGGGCATCGAGACTGTCGTGCCGTCGACGTTCACGTCGCGATCGGCGGCCCACGCGTGCTTCAGCGAGAACACGCGGATCGCCGTGCCGCCCGTGCGCGCGGAATTCTCGTCGAGCCGCGCGGCGACGCTCGTCACGAGCTCGACATAGCGCGGCGGCCCCGCGACGAGCGCGGTGCGCTGCTTCTCGTTGTAGGTGACGGGATAGCGCGGATCGGCCACCTTCATCTGCTCGAGCAGGTCGCGCAGGTCGCCCGTGCTCGCGTGATCGAGCTTGACGAGCGTGCTCTTCATGTCGCTCGCGGGCGTCACGTTCAGCACGGTGCCGTCGTAGTACCAGACGAAGCCGAATGACGCGGCGAGCGTGTCGAGGAAGCGCTGCGGCGACATCTTCATCTTGCCGCTGACGGCGCCGCTCACGCCGGGCGCGACGTTCGCCGCGATGTTCTGGCTCGCGCAGAGGTCGCGCAGCACGTCCTTCACGTCCTTGCCCTCCGCCGCGTACTGGACTTCGGTGCTGCGCCAGCGGATCGGCGCGGCGTCGACGGAAAGGCTCGCGAGCGAGCACAGCAGGGACAGCAATACGGGGATCTTGGCCTTCATGGGGGCGTCCGGTGGGGGCGCGCGGCGGCCGGTCGGACCGGCGCGCGCCGCGAATGGGAGACCCGTGCAGTTAACCGCAGCCGCGCGCGGCGAACGCGGCGCGCGGCGAAGGCGCGTTCAATAGAACGAATTGATGGTCCAGCCGGTGGCGAGGGGGGTCTGGAGGAAGGTCTTCTTGCTGTTGCAGTAGTTCGACGTCCACGGCGTCGCGTTGCGGTCGTAGGTCGCCCAGTTGCTGGACAGCACGACCTTGTAGCCCCGCCGCGGCTCGGCGGCTTGGTTCAGCGTGACGTTGATCGTCGCCGCATCGTCGATGAGCTTCGGCGATTGCGCGTCGCCGTGCGCGATCACCTTGTTGCTCTGAATATCGACGATGTCGACGACGAGCCGCATCTGTCCTTCCCAGCCCTTCGAATTGCAGACCGCGTAGCTCATGTGCATGTACGCGCTCACCGAAATGAGCCCGTTGTTGTCGAGCGTGACGGGGCGTTCGATCCGGTACGTGTAGGTGCCGTCCTCCGCGTAGCTGATGAACGAGCCGTTCGGATAGCCGCCGGTGTAGGTGTACGAGCATTGCGAGAAATCGGTCGCGCCCGGCGTCGCCATCAGGATCTGGCAGTCCATGTCGGTGCTGCCGATCTTGATCCCGGACTGCGGTAGCCATTTGCCGTCCTGGCAGGACAGCACTTGTCCGTCCTTGCCCATCGATATGAGGCCGGCGTCCGGACGATCCTTGTCGGCCGCGCACGGTGTATTGACGACGACGCGCCCGGTGATCTCGTACTGGTTCGCGGAGACGACGCCGGGCACAATCAGGTTGTCGTTCTGGTCGACCGCGAGGGCCTGCCAGGCGGCGCCCGTCCATGCATAGGCGCGGAAATAGTCGAGCGTGAGGCGCACGTCGCCCTTCTCGTTCGATGCGTCGGTGGGCAGATCATTTGCCTTCTTGACAGGATCCTTCCAGTGACCGCCCGCGCCGCGCCACACGCCGCTTTTGCAGCTCAGCAGATTGCCGAACGTGTCCGCGCCGAGCTTGCCGTTCGTGAAGTTGCCGGCCGTTCCGCAGTTCTCCGCGTCGGGCTTGCCGTCCGTGAACGTATGCGTGAGCCAGATCGGCACCTGCATCGCGTTCGCCTCCGGATGGCCGCCGATGCGAATGCGGTACAGATAATCGCTGTTGATTTGCTGGCCCGGGCCGTTGAAAAAGATCTCGTTCGCCAAATGGCCCGCGTTCGGGGGCCCTGCGTCGCTCGGATCGCATCTCGGCGAACTGCCGCTCAGAAACGCGCCGAGCGGCATCCGCCACGCGTCGAATGCGCCGCGCGCCTCGTTCGGAAACGTCTTGCTGATCGAGCCGCCGCCCGGCCCCGCGCTCGCGGCGACGAGGCCGAGTTCCTTGTCGCCGATCGGCTCGCCGCCCGTCGTCACGACGAGCGCGTCGAGCCCGGTGCCGCTCGCGGCCCGCTTGACGAGCACGCACGTGTGCTGGCCGTACGCGTTCTTCGGCCGCAGCGCGGCCTGCAGATCGTTCGTCGCCTGCAGATCGGCCAGCGTCATCACGACGGGCGCCTGCGCGCCCGCGCGCTGCCACCAGGCATCGTAGTCGCGCTTCAACGCGCGCGTCGCCGCGGCCGTCACCTGCGCCTGGTATTGCGCGGCCTGCTGCGCGCGCACGTCGTCGAGCGACGCATCCATCCACACGGCGATGCCGGCGAGCATGAGTGCGGCGATCGCCAGCGCCGCGAGCATCTCGATCAGCGCGAAGCCGCGTGCGCGGCGGCGGGAATACAAGCAATGCATCAGTAAGCTCGCCCCATCCAGACCGGCACGCCGTCCGCGATCCTCAGCCCGGCGGGCAGCGGCACGCCGTTTTCCAGCGCCTTCGGGTTCGCGTAGCCGGGGGGCACGATCGTGTTGCGATAGACGACGCCCGCAAGCAGCGAGCCGTCGGCGAGCTTCGCGATCTCGCCGACGATGTTGACGGGCGGCATCGGCGCGGCATAGGTGACGACGGTGCCGTCCGCGACGTAGTTTTGCCATAGCGGGTTTGCGCCCGTATACCAGGTTGGAAACGGGAGCTTCACGTTCGGCACAGCCCCGCGCGTGCCCGGATGCGTGCGCGCGTAGTCCAGTGCCGCCTGACGGTAGATCGCGAGGTTGTCGGCGAGCATCTGCGCGTTGCCCGACGGCTGCAGCGCGGGCACGGCGGACACACCTTGCAGCGTCGCGTAGACAGCGGCGATCGATGCAAAGGCCAGTGCGGCGGCGAGGGCGTACATGAGCTAGGCGGGTGATGGAGAGAGAGTCGGTGGCGTCAGTTCGACGTCCAGGTGACCGTGGCATTGTCCGTGCAGGCCGCCGTCGCTGCGTCGGGCGCAACCGGATAGCGGATCGCAGCGTTCTGGCCGATCGAAACCGACTGCCAGTTGCCGCCCGCGGTCAACGTGTTGATGCAGATGTCGCGCGGGACGTTCGTGTACGCCACCGTGAAGGTCTGCCCTCGCCCCGTCACCGTCACGTTCCCGCCCCATGCATTCGCCACGTTTGGGGCGTTGACAGGCAGCGTGCTCGGAAACACCCTCGCCGCGATCAGGTTCGCGTTGAGGTCGACGCCATTCCCATAGTTATTCACCTGCCCCATATAAAGCTTCTTCGTCCCCGTCTGAATCGCATTCAGCTCCTCCGCGAGCCGATTCGTATTCGCGCTGGAAAACGCCGACCCGAGCAGCGCGATCGCGCCGACGATCACGATCGCGGCAACGCCGAGATACGCGATGCTCTCGAGCAGCGATGCACCGCGCTCCTTGCGATGCCGCCGGCAAAACGCCGGTTCATGTCGATAAGCGGGATGATTAGCGAGTGGTTTCATCTGGTCTTCTCCTGAATTGAAAGTGCGCGACGTCAATGCATCGCGCGCGTCATCGCGGCGATTTCCTGCTGGATACCGAAGAAGCCCGTCACGAGCCAGCCGATCAGCATCGCGAGCACGACGATCGCAATGCCGTTCAGCACGCGCATCTGCGCGGCGATCCGCGTGACGCCCTCTTCGAGCCATTCGTCGGCGAGCATCTTGAGCGCCGCGTCGAAGCCGCCGTACTCGGCGTAGATGCACAGATCCTCGACGATCTCGCGCGACGGAAAGTGATAGCCGGCGTTGAGCAGCGCCTCGCCGGCGTTGAGGCCCGACTTCACGCCGACCAGCGTGTCGTCGATCCGCTCGCGCAGCCACGGCCCCGCGACCGCGCCGATCTTGAGCAGCGCCTTCTCGACCGTGACGCCCGACGCCTGCAGCGCCGAGAACGCGATCAGGAAGCCGCTGCCCGTGACGAGCCGGTAGATCGAATAAGGCGGCACGCGGTCCGCCACGATGCGCAGCGGGCCGCGCCAGCGCGGCAGCGACCACGCGAGCGCCGCGAACACCGCGACGAGCAGCACGACCACCGCGGGCATCCACCCCTGCACGAACTCCGACATCACGTACAGCGAGCGCGCGGCGCCATGCCAGTGCGTCGGATCGGCGATCATCGCGAACTTGGGGATCACGTGCGTGCCGAACAGGTACAGGTAGCCGATCACCATCACGACCAGCCCGACCGGATACGCGACGCCGCCCGTCACCGCGCGGCGGATCTTGCGGCCCGACTGCACGATGTCGGCCACCGACGCGAGCGCGTCCTCGATGCGCCCCGCCTGCTCGCCGGCCGCGATGATCATCTGCTCGGTCGCGGGCACCCACGTTTCCATCGCCTCGGACAGCATCCGGCCGTTCTGCACCGCAAGCCGCCAGTCGGACAGCACGATCGCGAGCGGCTCGCGCGGCTTGCGCCCCTCGCGCGACGCGCGCCATTCGAGCTCCTCGAGCACCTTCAGCAGCGGCAGCCCGTTGCCGAGCATCTTCGCGACCTTGCGGTACACGCGCAGCCGCTCGTCGGCGTTCAGGCTGAGCTTCGCCCAGCGGCGATTCAGCTCAAGTGCCATAACTCAACCCGACGAGCGACAGCTGCTGCCGCGCCTCGCCCGCCACCGGCGCGAGCGTGCCGACGATGCGCTCGACGCCGCGCGGATCGACGAGCCCCGCCGCGACCTTGCGCAGCGCGTGCTCGGCAAGCGTCATCCCGCCGAGCGTGCGAGTCCAGTATTCGAGCGCGCCGACCTTGTCGCCGTCGCGCAGGTATTCGAACAGCCGCGCATCGGGCAGGATCACTTCGGCCACCACCGTGCGGCCGATCGTGCCGACCGAACGGCAATGCTCGCAGCCGTCGCCCGCGATGCACACGTCGTGCAGCCGGCCGTCGAGCGCGAGCCGCAGCCGCGCGAACAGGCCCGGCTCGATCCGCTCCGGATGATCGACGAGCCGCAGCTTGCAATCCGGGCACAACAGCTTCACGAGACGCTGGCTGATGAGCCCGGAGACCACCGTGTGATCGGTGACCATCCGCGCGTGCAGGCCGAGATCGATCAGGCGGTCGGCGATCGCGAGCGCGCTGTTCGCATGCACCGTCGTCCACACCTGGTGGCCCGTCATCGACGCGCGCAGCGCCGTCTGCCCGGACGCGCGGTCGCGGATCTCGCCGATCATGATCGTGTCCGGATCGAGCCGCATCGCGTTCGTGATCGCCGCCGCGAACGCGAGCGCGCGCGCGTCCTCCGTCTGCGCATTCGCCACCGGCGTCTGCACCGCGCCGTCGATCGGATACTCGATCGGATCCTCGACCGTGATCACGTGCAGGCTGCCGCGCGACTCGTCGATCTGCGCGGCGAGCATGCGCTGCAGCGTCGTCGATTTGCCGGAGCCGGTCGGGCCGCTGATGATGTTCATCCCGTGCGGCTGCGCGCGCAGCGCGCGAAACGCCGCCACGTGCTCGGGCGCGAAGCCGAGCGCGGCGAGATCGGTCGCGTCGCCCGCATCGTTGTACAGGAGCCGCAGCACCATCAGGCTGCCGTCGCTCGTCGGCGTCGTCGCGATCCGCACGCCGTACAGGTCGTCCGGCAGCTTGTCGCGATCGCCGATGCTCGCGTCCTGCCGCTCGCTCGGCCGGTAGCTGTTGTCGGACACGGTCGTCATCGCGCCGTACAGCGTCGCGAGCAGCCGCTCGCCGTGCTCGCGCGTGTGCTCGTTCACGCGCATGAGCTCGTTGTGGATCCGGAAGTAGACCTCGGTGCTGAAGCGGCGCACGCGGATATGGATGTCCGACGCGCGCTCGCGGCACGCGCGGCCGATCAGTTCCTTCGCGAGCACCTGCATCACCGTGTGATCGAGCCGCTCGCCGCCGCCCGCGACGTGCTGCCGGTACGCCTCGCGCACCTGCGTCAGCGTCGCGGCCGTCGGCCGGTACGGCCGGCCCATCCGGTCGAGCCGCGCACGATACGACAGCACGAACGGGTTCATCTCGTGGCCGTCGGCGATCAGCAGGCGCCCGTCGTCGAACAGGCAGACGAACTTGCGCTCCTCGACGCTCGCGGCGAAGTCGCCCGCTTCGCTGACCGCACGCGGCTGCGCGGCGGCGGGCACGGGCGGCGTTGCATGCGCGAACGCCGGCTCGGGTCGATGCGCGCCCCGGCTCATGACCCGCTCGCCGGCAGGGTGGGCTGCGTCGGCAGCGGCGGCGCCGCGTCGGCCGGCAGCGGCGGATTGCCCGCATAGGAAGACGACGGCGACGCCGTCGACAGCCGCACCGTGCGCCCGCGATTCGACACGACGACCGCGCGCGGCTCGATCGCGACGACGCGCCCGCCGTCCGGCAGCGCATCGCCGCGCTGCACCTCGAATTCCGCGCCGCCGTTCATCCGCAGCGTCGCGAACGCGCGCTTGCCGACGCCTTCGATCGCCGTCACCGTGAACTGCCCGGCAGCCGGCGCGCCGCCGCCGAGCACGCGCGCGAGCTGCGCGGTACGCTCGATCACTTGCTGCTGTGTCTCGAGCTTCTTCAGCTGCGCCTGCAGCAGCACCGTCTCGCTTTGCAGCTGCGTGAGCCGTGCGGCGGTCGCGCCGCTGTCGTCGAGCGACGCGGGCCCCGCCGCGCGCGCGGCGCCGGCGAGCAACGCCAGGCCCAGCACGCACGTCGTTCGGACACGACTATTTCGCATAGAGCACTCCTTCGAGAGTCCACTGGTTGTTCTGGTAAGCGATGCGCTGCACGCGCAGCCCCGGCACGTCGATCGCGCGCACGAACTCGGGCGGCGCCACGCCGCCGAGGTTCGCGGTGAGCCGGTACGTGCGCCACGCGGTCGCGGCGGCCGCCTGCTGCGCGAGATTCGCGAGCTGCGCCTGCGACGCCTGGCCGGGAAGCAGCTCGTCGAGTTTAGCGGCGGCATCGAGCCATTGGAGCCGCGACAGAAGTTGCGTCCTGACAGCCGAATCGTCGACGAGCGGCGTGTCTCCCGCGGCCGGCGCGACGAGCGGCACGTCGAGCGACGCGCGTTCGCCGTCGGTGTCGACAATTGCGTCGGGCTCCACGGCGAGCAGGTAGCGCACGTTCGAGCCGTTGCGCGCCCATCCATAGTGCGCGGTGCCCGGCGTGCATTCGTAGCGGTCGAGCTGCCAGCCGCCCGGCGCGAGCCGGCCGAAGCTTGCGGCGCACGCACGCGCGAAGCCGACCGCGTCGGGCAGCGTCGCCCACGGGTGTGCGATCGGGCCGCCCTTCGCCTGCCGCGCGGCGAGCTCCGCGCGCACGCGTTCGAGCGCCGCCTCGCGTTCCTCGGCCTCGACCTTCGTGCGATGGTGCCAATACGCGAACCCCGCGCCGGCCGCGACGCACACGACCGTCGCCGCGATCAGCGCGGCGCGCGGCGACAGGCGCCGCTCGACCGGCCGCAGCGCCCACCAGCGCTCGGTGCGCGGCCGGCCGCCGCGGCGCGGCAGCAGTTCGTCGAGGCGTTTCGGCTGGAAATTCTGGAACCCCTGCTTCTCGAGCTCCGGTTCGCCGATCACGACGTTCCAGCCGCCCCACGCATAGTCGGTATGCAGCCGCTCCAGCGCTTCGTCGCGCGTGCCGACCCAGTCGCCGTTCGGCATGAACGCGTGGTCGCGCACCGCGAAGTAGGCCCAGCGCCCGTCGGGCAGCGCGAACGCACCGAGCCAGTTCGGCGCGGGCTGGCGGCGGCCGTTGTAGAACGCGCCTTCGAGCGCGATCGCGCGCGACACCATCGCGCCGAGCGACAGATGCCCGGGCGCAAAGCCGTCGCGCGTGTTCGCATAACCGGCCGCCGCGACGCCGCGATCGATCCGCAGCACCATCAGGTCGAACTTCAGCTTCTTCGCGAGCTCGACCGCTTCGGCGCGCAGCTCGTTGCGCCTCGACAGCGACTGCCAGAACAGGCCGCCGACAAAGCGCTGGCGGCCGATTTGAATCACCTGCGCGCTCATCGCCGGCTCCGTCAGGCGCCGCCGCGCTGCGTGACGGGCGTGATCAGGATCACGATCACCTCGCGCTGGCGCTGCGCCTCGTAGCCGCCGCCGAGCGCGATCATCTTCGGCGTGCCGACGCCGCGCTCGTCGAGCGAATCGTTCGCGCCTTCGTAGCCGCTGATGACCAGCGTCTCGCCCGACTTCATCGCGACCCGCTGCAGGAAGTTGCGCATGTCGACGTTGGGCGTCTGGATGCGCGTCGCGCCGCTGCCCGTGCTGCTCGACACGTCCTTCAGCTCGAGCAGCGACGAGATGTTGGTCGAGAACTGCAGCATCACGGTGCCGTCGTCGAGCACGTGCGGCAGCAGCGTCATGTTGAAGCCGGTCGTCACGGTGCCCGGCGTGAGCGCCGTCGACGAGCCGACGTTCGCCGTGTTGGTGGTCGACACCGACGCGAGGTAGCCCGTCTGCGTCGCGACCTGCACGGGCACCGGCTGGTTGTTGAGCGTCGTGACCGACGCCGACGTCTTGCGCCGCACCGTGCCCTGCTGCGACAGCGCGCGGATCAGCAGCTTCGTGCCGTTGAAGCGGCTCGTCGGGCTGAGCACGGTCGCGGCGAGATCGGCGGGCGACGTCAGCGCCGCCGGCTTGAACGGATTGGTGATGCCGAAACTCGCCGACATCGTCTTGTAGACGAGGCTCCAGTCGATCCCGTACGCGTCGCCCGCCTTCAGCGACACGCTGAGCACGGTCACGTTCAGCATCACCTGCCGCGACAGCGAGCGGTTCTGCTGCGTCATGAACGTGGCGACGCGCTCGAGCACGTCGGGCGTATCCGTCACCGAGATCGAGCCGGTGGCCGGCGACGACACCGAGCTGCCGTAGCGCGACAGCATCGACTGGATCGCGCTCTGCAGGCCGTTGAACACCGACAGCTGCGAATTCACCGCGGTGTTCGCCGTGTTGTTCGCGGTGAGGCCCGACGTGTTGCCATTCCCGCCATTCGTGCCGCCGCCCGAGCCGCCGGACTGCGAACCGCCCGACGTGCCGTCGCTCGTCGCGCCGCTCACGACCGACGCGTTCAGCGACGAATCGCCGGGAATCGCGTTGACCTGGAACGTGCGGGTATCGGTGAAGAAGAAGCGGATCGCGCCCTGCTCGTATTTCCAGAACACGCCGAAGCGCGCGCACGCCGCGTCGAGCAGGCCGCGCAGCGTGCCGCCCGTGTACAGGATCCGCGCCGGCGCGAACGACGTGCCGCCGCCGCCCGCGTTGCCGCCGCCGGACGATGCGCCGCCCGGCATGCCGGGCGGCAGCGGCGGCACCGAGCGCCCGCCCGCCGCGTCGAGGAACGCGGGCGCGCTGCGCGCGGCGCCGTCCGCGCCGCCGCCCTGCTGCGAACGCGCGGCCGCCTGCTGGGCGCTGGCGGCGACCTGGGTCGGCACCTGCGTGAGCCGCGTGATCTGCTCGGCGAATTCGGACAACGAAGAGACCGAGCGATCAAACGACGCCGGCTCGTCGAACAGCGACGGCAGCTGTTCGCCGTGCTGCAGCTTGACGGTGCCCGCCGATACCCACAGCCCGTCGTTCACGACGACGGGCGACAGCGCGTGCACGCTGTTGTCGCCGTCGAGTGCGCGCTTCACGAGCGCGCCGGATTCATTCGAATCGCGCTGCGTATCCCGTTCGATGCCGCTGCGCAGCCCGGTGCAGCCGCCCAGCAGCACGGCGGCCAGTAACGAAATGGCGAGAAAGATGCGCATCAGCCCGCTCCTTGCGCGACGACGCGCAACACATGATTGCCTTGATAGAGAATCGCCTGGATCGGCGTCGACGTACGGCCGAGGCTCGCGACGAGCGCCTGCAGCGCGTCCTCGAACGAGCCGCGCAGCGTCGCCTGCGCATCGATGCTGAAATCGACCGGCGCATCCCACACGAGCTGCCAGCCCGCCGTGCGCGCCCAGCGCGACAAAACGCCGCGAATCGTGCCGTCGGAGGCGCGCACGTCCCAGGTGGGCAGGTTCGCCACGGGCGCCGGCACGGGCCGCGCGGCCGCGGCCGGCGTGGCGCCCGCAAGCGCTTGCGCCTGCGTTTGCGCCTGCGCCGCCCGCGGCACGTCGCCGCGCTGCGCGGTCAGCGGCGCGTGATCGAAGCCCTCGGCAAATGGGCTGGCCGGTGCCGGCTCGGTGCCGGCGGGCGTGCCGCTCGCCGCGCAATCGGTTGCAAGAAGCGCGAACGCGATGAACGCGGCCGCGGCGACCGTAGCGCCGTGCATCATGATTGTCCTCGTTACTCGACTGCTGTCGTGCGCCGCTGGCCCCGCGCTTTGCCGCCCGATGACCCCGGATGTCGTGTCCGGCGCCTCGGGCCGCCTGCGCGGCCTCAATGGGCTTTCCGGACCCGGGATTAGCGCGGCTGTACATAATAGGTCTACGCACGCAGTCGCATTATTGAAGTGATTATTGCGCGGCAAATATACCCCGAACAGTTTGACAAAAGCTAGTTTGCGTGCAAAATTGAATAGACCATTCAAATTTCCCGCCCGCGCGTAATGCGCCGTCCTTTTCAATCACTCGAATCGCCATCAAGATGAACCAGCATGCTGCCGCCCCGCTGCGCGATCTCGCCGGCGAAGTGCTCGGCCTGATCGATCTGAAGCAGATGTTCACCGACATCCACATCGAGCAGGATCGCCCCGTCACGATCAAGACGCCGCGCGGCTGGGTCGAGACGAGCGACGAACCGGTGCTTCTCGACGACATGCGGCCGCTGCTCGACGCCATCGACGAGCACTGGGAGAGCGCGCTGCGTCAGGGCACGCTCGACCGCCCGTTCGTCCTCACGCGCTGCCGGCTGCGCTGCCACGTATATCGCGCGGGCGGCGGCCGCAAGATCGTGATCTCGATGCGCCGCCTGCCGCTCAAGCCGCTGCCCCTCGAGGAGCTCGGCCTGCCCGTCTACGTGCGCTCGATGCTCGACAACACGAAGGGCATCATCCTCGTCACCGGCCCGACGGGCTCGGGCAAGACGACGACGATCGCGTCGCTGCTCGAGCACATCAACGCGACGCGCAACACCCATATCGTCACGATCGAGGAGCCGATCGAATACTATCTGGAGCGCCGCCAGTCGATCATCTCGCAACGCGAAGTGCCGACCGATACGCCGAATTTCCCGCACGGGCTGCGCGAGGCGCTGCGGCAGAAGCCGGACGTCGTGATGGTCGGCGAGGTGCGCGACGCGCAGACGGCCGACACGCTGCTGCAGGCGGGCGAATCCGGGCATCTGGTGCTCGCGACGATGCACACGGGCAGCGCGGTCAGCGCGCTCAACAAGCTGCTGTCGTTCTTTCCGGTCGAGCAGCGCGACCGGCACGCGGTGGCGCTCGCCGAATCGCTGATCGGCATCGTCTGCCAGAGCCTCGTGCCGAGCGCGGACGGCGAAAGCCTCGTGCTCGCGAGCGAGCTGCTGTTCAACAACAACAACCAGGTCGCAAAGCTGATCGCGGATCCGGCCAAGCTGCACCTCGTCAACGAGTTCCTGCGGCGCCGCGAGGACAACATGTCGCGCTCGCTGAACGACGATCTCGCCGCGCTCGCGGCCCGCAGCCGGATCACGGCGAAGGACGCATTACGGGCGACTTACAATCGGCTCGAGCTGAATGAAATGATGCAGTCCATTGTTAATCGATAGACGCACACAGCCGGGCCGGCATTTTTATCGCCGATCTAAAAACGAAAAAAAATCAGATAAACACGCACGGATCGCACGTTAATTGACCGGCCGCATTAATTTAAAAAGTCGCGCTCGATCGTGCGTATAAATCGTGCGCGATCGCCGTTTTAATAATGAGCGAAATTGGCATCAATTGCCGAGCAGGCGCGTTTGCGTGCTGAGGCCGAGGCCGGCCGACGGATGCGCGCGTGACGGCGCATGCGTGCGCGGCGCGGGCTTCACGGTGGCCGGCGCACGGGCGACCGGGCTGGCGGGCGGCGGCGCAACGCGCGGCGTCACCAGGACGAGCCGCTGCTCGCCGCGCCCGTCGGCGGGCGGCAGCGCGAGCGCCGCGCATTCTCCTGCCGAGAGCGTCACGTCGGACACCGTGTCGCGCGACGGCGCGCCCCCGCTCGCCCAGCGCTCGACGATCCGCAGGTCGAGCGCGTAGCGGCCCGCCTGCGCGGTTTCGTGCGGCGTGATGCGCATCGCGAAGCCGTTGCGCTGCGCGTCGAGCGAGCGCGCATCGCCGTCGCCGGACGGCACGAACGCCTGCCGCAACCGGCCAAAATCGGCGCTGCCGTCGGGCAGCGTGAGCGTCGAGCCGTCGGCGTCGATCGACGCGTCGCCGTGCGCGGCCAGTTCGGCGATGCGCGCACGGGCCGGCGCGCAGCCGTCCGGTGCGGGCGCGATCGCGACGCGCGGGGCGCCGGGCGCCTGCGTGCCGTCGCGCCACCGCAGCCCGAGCGCATCGAGCCGGGCGGGCGCCAGCGTCGCGCCGAACGCATCGATCCGGATCGGTGCCGGCAGCGTATCGAGCTGCGCGACGAGCCGCGCGTCGCGGGCGAGCCGCGCGGGCACGTCGCGGATCAGCACGGTGTTCGAGCGTGCGTCCGCGTCGACGATCGGCAGCGTCGCGGTGAATTCGCGCACGCCCGGCACCGCGCGCGGCGCGAGGCCGTCCTGCTCGAACCGGCGGCGCAGCCGCGTTGCGAGGCCAGGCAGCGGCGCATCGTCACCCTCGCCGCTCACGAGCCGATCGGCCGCCGTGCGCGTGCGCAGCCGGAACGCGCGCGTCTCGGTACGCACGCGCGCCTGCGCGGCCTCGTCCAGCGCGCGCGCGGCGGACAACACCAGCGCGACATAGCGCGGCGGGCCGGCAACCCGCACGACCCGCGCCGCGTCGTCGTAGCCGAGCTGCCAGCGCGCATCGGCGATCCGCTGCCGCGCGAGCGTCGCGCGCAGCTCGGCCAGCGTCGCGTAGTTGAGCCGCACGGCCGCGCGCTCGAACGCAGCGGGCGCGACGAGTTGCAGCACCGCGCCGTCGTAGTACGACGCGAGCCCGCACGCCTGCGCGACCCGGTCGACGAAACGCTGCGGCGGCAGCGCATCGCGCGCGTCGAGCCGGCACGGCGTATCTGTCTTGATGTCGATGGCGACGCCCGAGCGTCGGCTCAGCTCGCTCAACGCGTCGGCGGCGTTCACCGGCCCGACGCGATAGTCGAAGCGGGCGAGCGGCCACGTGAGCGGCACCGCGTGCAGCGCGGGCGCATGGCCCGCGAGCGCCAGCGCCAGCGCGGCAGCCGATGCGGCCGCGCGCCGCGTCACGATGCGCGATCCGCCGGTTCCGCGTCCGCGCCCAGGTTCAGCCGATAGCCGGTCGCGTAAGCGGCCTGCACGGCCCAGCCGAGGCCCGCCGCCTTCAGCCGGCTGCGCAGCCGGCTCACGTACATGTCGACCGAGCGGGTCTGCGCGTTCGCTTCCGCGCCCCACACGAGCCGCAGCAGGTCCTGCCGCTGCACGACGGTGCCCGGATGCTCGGCCAGATGCCACAGGATGTCGAACTCCTTCGCGCTGAACGCATGCGACGCGCTGCCGTCGGACACGCTCAGCGTCGCGCGCGACAGCGTGTAGCCGCCGAGCTGCATGCGCCCGCTGTCGACCGACAGCGCCGCGAAGCGCCGCAGCAGCGCGCGCACGCGCGCGAGCAGCGTCTGTTTTTCGAGCGGCTTGATGAGGAAATCGTCCGCGCCGGCGTCGAGGATCTTCACGATGTCCTCTTCGTCCGAATGCACGGTCTGGAAGATCACCGGGACGATCGAGCGCGCGCGGCCGCGCACCCACGCGAGCAGCCGCTCGCCCGTCATCCCGGGCAGATCCCAGTCGAGCAGCAGCAAGTCGGCCCAGCTCTCGCCGAGGAAGCGGCGCGCGTCGAGGCCGTCGTCGAACGCCTCGACGCGGTAGCCCTCGGCCTTGAGCCAGGTGACGAGCAGCGTGCGCTGCACCGGATCGTCCTCGACGACGACGATCTGCTTGGGCTGCTGCACGTTGCGCTGCATGTTCGGTTCGGACATCGTGGAAATAGGGGTCGTCAAGCGAAAAAGAAAAACCGCGCGCTCAGCGGTCCGGCGCGACGCTCGCGCGCCAGCGCGCGACGCCTTCCGGCACGGCCGGCGGCGCATCGTGGGCGGACGCCGGCGCAAGCATCGGCACGCGCAATACGAAGGTCGTGCCGACGCCGCGATTCGATTCGGCGTACAGCGTGCCCGCATGCGCGGCCGCCACCTGCGCGGCGAGCTGCAGCCCGAGGCCGAAGCCCATCGAGCCGCGCTTCGCGAGCGGCGCGAAATCGGTCATGCGCGCATCCGGCGCGAGGCCCGGCAGGCCGCCGGCCCAGTCGCGGATCGTCACTTCCGCGTGCGCGTCGCGCACGTGCAGCCGGATCTCGACGCGCGCGCCCTGCCGCGATGCCTGCACCGCGTTGTCGACGAGGTTCTGCAGCGCGCGGGCGACGAACACGCGCGCGCCGCGCAGCCACAGCGGCGTGGCGTCATCGAGCCACAGCTGCAGCGCGACGCCGCGATAGACGGCGCCCACTTCGAGCTTCGGCACGAGCTCGCGCAGCATCGTGCGCAGGTCGAAGCGCACGAAATGCCGTTGCCGGAGATCGTCCGCCGCCGACGCGACGAGGTAGTCCTGGCCGAGCAGCAGCGCGTGCCGCGCGAGCTGCTCGATCCGCCCGAGGCCGCCGCACGCGGCGAACGCGTCCGGATCGGCGTCGTGGAGCTGGGTCAGCGCGAGGATCGAATTCTGCGGCGAACGCAGGTCGTGCGCAAGAAAGCGCAGCGACGCGACGCGCTCGTCGAGCGCGCGCCGCAGCGGCGTGACATCGGCCACCGTGACCGTCGCGGCAATCTCCGGATCGTGCTCGACCCGCTGCAGCGTCAACCACAGGATCGCATCGTCGGTTTCGAATTCGAATCCTTGTTCGAGTGCGTCGAACAGCGCGGCGGCATCCGCGAGCGCCGCGCTCGCCGCATCGCCGAGCATCGCGCGCAGCGGCAGCCCGGCGGGCAGCGTGCGGCCGAACAGCGCGTGCGCACGCGCGGTGGCCGCGAGAATCGCGCCGTCATGGTCGAGCGCGAGCGTGCCCCATGCCTGCCTGGCCTGCATCACGTCGAAGATCCGGGCATCGGCCCGTGGCGGCACGCTCACGTTCTGCTCCGGCGGACGTCATGGTCCGCGAATGATTGGACGGGCCGCGGCGCGGCGGCGCAAGCGCGCAGTGTGACCCGATTCGAAAGCGCTTGTCCAGTGCCGCCGTGCCGCGTCGCCCGCACGATCAGAAGTCGGCCTTCTGGTCGATGTCGCCCGCGCTCACCGTCACTTCGTCCTGCGTGAACTCCATGTTGCCGCCCGCGCCGCGCTTGCCGACGTTCGCGTTCATCAACGGGTTGCCGCCCGTCTCGAGACGCTCCAGTTCCTTCGTCGCGCCGGAGTTCAGCTTCACGGTGCCGTCCTTGTCGACGACGCCGACCGAATTGCCGCTGCCGTTGTACAGGTTGCCCTGCGAGTCCATCTTCAGGTGCAGCGCCTCGCCGCCTGCCTTCGTGTTCAGCTTCACGTCGCGCATGTCCTCGCCGGGCTTGCCGCCCGTCGTCGTGTGGTTCGTCGGGCTGTGGCCCCCCGTCGGCGTGTTGCCGCCTGTCGGCGTGTTGCCGGACGAATCGTCGCCGACGCTCGTGTCGTCGCCGTCGCCCGAATCGTCCTGCATCAGCAGCTCCTCGATTTCGTGGAGCAGTTCGTCGATCTTCTGATCGCGGCTGCTCGTCGGCTTCGACGACTGGTACTGCGCCGGATTGAGGGCATGGTTCGAAATGCCGTTAACGCTCATGACCGTCTCGCTATGAATGTGCATCGATTGAGGGAAAGGGAAAGGAACGCGCGCGGCCTTCGTGTGCCCGCGGTTCGACGACAAGCTTAGGCAGCATGCGCGCGGACGCCGCGCCGCGCGCGAAGCGGCGTCGCGGCGTCCGAAACGATCGGCCGTGGCGCGCTTGCCGCAGCGGCGCGCCACGCCGCGCTTCGTCACGGATGACGCCGCTTCGCACGCGCCGGCCGCGCGCGCGCGCATGGCGGCGATCATCGTCGACGGATCATCTCTACTCGACGCATCGCACCGACATGGCGATCAAACCGTGCAACAAGGCCGCCTTGCGCGCGCTGCTCTCGGTCTATTCGGCCGGGCTGCGCGCCAGCGCGCACGCCGACCTCGACGAATTGCTGCTCGCGCTGCGTGTGCTGCAGCCGCGCAACGCCGCGATCGACCTGTGCGACGTGCGGCTGCGGATCAGCCGGCGCGACTGGATCGGCGCGCTGCACATCCTGCGCACGCTCGAAGACCAGGAGCGCGGCACGCCGCTGTGCGCGGCGCTGCAGAGCTGGTGCCTGTATGCATTGCAGGACGACGACTGGCGGCGCTATGCGCAGACGGTGGTGCTGTCGGGGGATCGGGCGTCGACGGTGCTCGTCGGCCGGTTCCTGAAAGTGGACGCGCTCGCGGAAGGCGCCCGCATGCACGACGACGACGTCGCCGCGCGCATCTCGCTACTGCTGCGGCTCGATCGCTACCAGTGGGCGCGGCATGTGCACGCGAGCGGGATGGAGTGAAGCGGATGCATCGAAACGGGCGGGATCGTTCGACATCGGCGGCACACGGTGCCGGCGCACGCGCGGATGCTCGCGGTCACGCCCCGTTCGAGGGTGCCCGCCCGAGCCGCCGGCTGCTCACGCCGCACGCTTCTCCGACGCCTGCGCGTCGTGCGCCGCCGCGCCCTCGCCCAACGGCATCGGCGCCTTCGTGATCGCGAACAGGTAGCTGTCACCCGCGCTCATCCCGAGATTCGGACGCGCCTCATAGTTCCGCACGACGCCCTCGCGAACGAAGCCGAGCTTCGGCATGAACGGCGCGGCGCGGCCCGTCACCGAGCAGAACGCCTCGATCCGGTAAACGCCGGGCTGTGCGATCAGCCAGTCGAGGAAGCTGCGCAGCATCTCCGACCATGCCCGCGTACGCACCCGCCCCGGCGCGAAGCTCGTCACGAGGCCGATTTCCATGCGCGGCAAACGGCCGTGCAGTTCGAGCGTGCCGATCAGGCGGCCGTCGCGCTTCTCGAACAGCCCCCAGCAGAAAAACGCGCCGCTGCGCCAGCCGTCGGCGAGACGGAAGATGCTTGCACGGGTTTCATCGACGCTGCGATGCGTCGGCCAGGGCAGATCGAGCGTCGTCGCCGGATCGCCGAACAGCGCGTCGAAGGCTTCGGGGGCGTCGTCGTCGGTGAGCGGGCGCAGGCGAAGGCGATCGGTTTCGATCAGCTCGGGCGGACGGATGGCGTTCATCGGGGGCTCCGGTTCAGGGAAGGGACGCGTCGATTGTCGGGTGCCGGCGCGCGGGTGCGCCGCGTGCATGCGAAGACGCGGTGACGGGCGCGAATCGCGATCGTGCGCGCCGCGCCGACGACGTTCGCGACGTTCGCGACGTTCGCGGCGTTCGCGGCGTTCGCGGCGTTCGCGGCGTTCGCGGCGTTCGCGGCGTTCGCGGCGTTCGCGACGTTTGCGACGTTTGCGACGTTTGCGACGTTTGCGACGTTTGCGACGTTTGCGACGTTTGCGACGTTTGCGACGTTTGCGACGTTTGCGGCGTTTGCGGCGTTTGCGACGTTTGCGACGTTTGCGACGTTTGCGACGTTTGCGACGTTTGCGACGTTTGCGGCGTTTGCGGCGTTTGCGGCGTTTGCGACGGTCCCGACGTTCGCGCGCGGGTGCGCCGCTTCGCGCCGCGGCCGCCCGCGGCGCACCGACCCCGTACAGTGCCACCGTGCGCCGACCCTGCCCGTCGCTCGACGGGACATGCGGCACACGCATTTCTACAGGAGCCGTATCGTGATTCGAACCGACGCCCGGTCCGTACCGACCACCACGGACGCGGGTCAAGCCGACCGCGCCGGCCTGTCCGGAGGCGCGAACAGCGCGGTCACGCTCAAGCGGAGCAACGCGATCCGCGCCAAGCCGCCGGGGCTGACGTCGTCGGGCAATCCGGTGCAGCGGGCGCGCATGTCGCACAAGCGCGGCGCCGTGCCGTCCAGCCAGTCGTCATCGGCGGCGGTCCGTTCCGATGGGTCAAAAACCCAATCGCCGCCGAAGCCCGCCGACAAGCAGGCGTCGCTGCTCGAAGCCACGCCCGCCGAATTGCAGGCGGTCGCACATATTCCGGTTCTGCAGCCGGCCGTGCTTCATTCGGCGCCCTCGCACGAAGGCAACCTTATCGACCTGAGCGATCCGCCGGCGACGCCCAAGCCCACCGGAACGCCGCCGTCGTTGCTCGAAGCAACACCCGATGAATTGCGGGCGGTCGCGCATCATCCGGTTCTACAACCGACCGTGCTGCATGCCACCCACGCGCACGAAGGCAACCTCATCGACCTGAGCGATCCGCCTTCGACGCCGAAGCCCGTCGGAACACCGCCGTCACTGCTCGAAGCGACACCCGATGAATTGCAGGCGGTCGCGCATCATCCGGTTCTGCAGCCGGCCGTGCTTCATTCAACGCCCTCACACGAAGGCAACCTCATCGACCTGAGCGATCCGCCGGCGACGCCCAAGCCCGCCGGAACACCGCCGTCACTGCTCGAAGCGACACCCGACGAATTGCAGGCAGTCGCACATCATCCGGTTCTGCAACCGACCGTGCTGCATCCCACCCACGCGCAGGAAGGCCATCTCATCGATCTGAGCGACGCGCCGCAGGCAACCGGCCCCGCACACGCGCAACCGGCGCCGTTCGGGGCCGCGCACGGATCGCACGGCGCCCCTGGTACGCCGGCATTCGCCGCATCCGGCATGCCGAGCCCCCAGCAGATCGAGCACGAGACCCGGCAGGCGATCGAGATGCAGCGCGCAGTCGGCTTCGCGAAACAGCTGCTGGCGGTGGCGGAGATGGTCAACAGCTTCAGGATGAAGCTGATCGACATGATCAGGAAGGCGGTGTCGTCGTAATGCGTGGCCGCGACACCGAAGCGATGCGGCGACGCGTCATGCATCGCCGCCCGCGTGTTCAACGGCCGGCCGTCTGCGACGGCGCTTCGTCGAACATGCGCCGATAGCCGTTGACGAGCGTCGACCGATGCTGGATGCCCCAGCGGCTCGCCACCTCGAGCACGCTCGCCGCGCCCGGCGCATCGGACAGCAGCTCGCCACGAATCCGCTCCATCCGCTGGCGCCGGATCAGCTCGCTCGGCGACAGCCCGAGATAGGTCTTGAATGCCGCCTGCAGCGCGCGCTCGGTCACGTCGATGTGCGCGGCGATCTCCCGCACCGACAGGTCGCGCTGGTCGAGCCGCTCCATCAGGTAGCGATACGCGCGCCGGTACTTGCCGGGCAGCCGCGCGCTGACGTCGTCGCTCGGCGCGGCCGCCTGCGTGCCGCAGCGCGCGATCGCGAGCGCGGGCGCCAGCGCCGCGCCGTCCGAGCGCACGTGCCGCACCGATGCGAGCGCATAACGCGCATACAGCGACGACGATTCGCGAATCCGCCCCTGCTGCTCGCGCACCTTCGCCGCGCAATACAGGTAGTCGAGCGTCCAGCGCACGTGCGAGCCGCAGCGCCCGGCCGCATCGCGATACGGCGCGATCATCGTGTCCGCGACGTTCGGCGCCTGGCCGGCGAGCGCCGCGAGCGCGACTTCCAGGCGCACGCTGCGCTGGTAATCGACGAGCCCGGCCTTCGCGCACCAGCTCACGTGCGCGTCGATCTGCGCGAGCGCCGCGTGGTCGCCGGATGCGAGCGCGCACGCCTGCCGCAGGTAGTCGACGCGCATCCGCAGCAGCGGCAGCGCATCGGCGCCCGCCGCCGGCACAGCGGTTTCCGCGAACGCCGACAACGGCATATCGGCGAGCGCGGAGCGCCAGTAGACATGGTCGCCGAGCGCATCGGCGCGGCCGATCCGGTATTGCAGCAGCAAGTCCGCGCGCAGCGCGCCCGCGAGCGGCTGCCAGCGCGGATCGGCGTCGCGGGCGGCGGCGTCGAGCACGTCGAGCGCCGCCATCGCGTCCTCGGCGCGGCCGAGATGATGCATGACGACGCACTCGCCGACGAGGCTCTCGAGCTTCTGCGCGGCGCTCGCCGCGCGATCGTCGGCGATCCGCCGGAAGCCCGCCTGCGCGACGCCGAAGCGGTTCTGGAAGAATGCCTGCCAGCTCGCGTTGCGGCAGGTCATCACGCGCGTCTGGTCGCGCGAATCGCGCAGCAGCTTCTGCGCGCGGCGAAACGTTTCCTCGGCTTCCTCGAAACGGCCGAGCACGAGCTGGATGTCCGCGTACGCGTGAACATCGCGCACGTCGGCGGCCGCATCGCCCGGCTCGGCTTCGCAGCGCGCGGCGACGAGCGCGGCCGCGTCGGCGAAGCGGCCGTCGAGCACGCGCGCCGGATAGGCGTCGGTCGACGACGGATTGGCGAGCGCGGCGGCGGCGGCGAAATAGAGTGTCGAAAACATGGCGGATCCTCTCGGCAAGCGGGTTCGAATACGAAGGGTTCGGGCTCGATCCGCGCGCCGTGCCGCCGCTTGGTACGGGGCGCAGCGCGTGGATGCGTGCCGCTATCGTCTCGTTCGCGCCGGATCCGCGCAGCAGTTTGTGACGTTCCGTTACGATTGGGCTACCCGCAGGGATCGCCAGTCGCGTCTCCTCATCGAGCGCGCCGGCCGCCACGCGCTTGCCGCTACACCCGCAGCCAGAAGTATTCGCCGGACGCGATGCCGCCGAACATCTCGTCGCCCGATTCGATGATGTTCTGCCGCCAGTAGCGGCCGTGCTCCGCGTAGTGCGCGAACAGGTTGGCGACCGTCTCGCCCGTCACGTCCGGCGTGAGCGGCAGCCGCATCAGCAGCACGATGCTGCCCGTATCCGCGTCGATTCCGAGCTGCGCCTGGTCCTGCGCGTAGATCAGCAGGTTCGCCTCGAGCAGCAGCCGGTACACCGCGAGCGTGCGGCCCGCGCTGACGATCCCGAAATGGAAGTTCACGTACATCGACTCGGGATCCTCGTCGAAATACTCGATGCGCACATCGAAGCCCTCGACGTCGATCGTGCGCGTCTCGAGCACGTATTCGACGTCCGGCAGATCGACGATCGCGCACACCTCCGTGATGACCTGCACATAACGTTCCCAACTCATGACCGTTCCACCCCGGTATCCGGCTGCCGAAAAGAAACCAGCCGGCGCTCGCGCGCCGGCCGGACAACACGATGCCGAACGGCAACCGGCTTACTGCGCCGGCTTCGACGCGTCGGAGACCATCTTCGTCGCCTGCTTCTTCACGTCGTTCTCCGCCTTCGTCATTTCCTGCATCTGCTGCAGCTTCGTCGCCGCTTTCGAAAACGCGATGCCTGCCATCGTGTCCTTGGTCATTTCGCCCAGTGCACCGCCTACCAATGCCGACATGATTACTCTCCTGAATGTGCGTGATTCGTTCACGCGTTGACAAAGATCCGGCCCGCCGCCCGACCGGGCGACTCGCCGCTTTTTTGCCGCGCAGCGCGCGGCGAAACCGTGGCCGCTATGCGGCCGTCATGTTCGCGTCGTGCAGCGTCGCGACGATCCGCTGCGCCGCCAGCAGCCCGCGATAGATCTTCTGCATCGCGTCGCGATCGAAATCGCTCGCCGCCTGCGCGGTGGCCGCGCTCACCCGCTCGGCCGTCTCGCCGAGCGCCTGGCGCAGCGTGCCGATCCGCATCGCCGCGTCGGGCGCGCCAAGCGCCTGCTCGAGCGGCCCGCATGCGTCCGCTGCCTGTTCCAATGCTTCGTACATGCTGCTTCTCCTGTCAGTTGAGGTCCGGCGCGCCGTCAGCCGGCGCGCCCGCAAACACATGCTTCACGCCGTCCGGCGTCTCGATGTAGCGCACATCGCCGATCTCGAGCATCCCCGAGTAAGCAACCGGCACCGGCGCATCGCCGGACTGGCGCGCATCGACGTCGATCGCCCGCACGTTCGGCCCGACGTCCGCGCGCACCCGCTCGACCGCCGCCCGCAGCCGCGCGACGTCCGGCACGACGCCCGACACCCGGAAGCGCCCCTGCCCCGCATACGCGACCGTCGCGCCCGACACGCCGAGCGATTCGCCGATGCTCTGCGCATCGTCCTGCGCGACGTCGTACTGGCGCTCGACGCGGTGCGCGGCGAGCCGGTCGAGCAGCTTGCGCGCGGCCAGATCGTCGGCGGGCGTCGCGACCATCCCGGTGACGGCGACCATCGCGCCGCGCGGCGCGGCATGCAGCTCCGCGTAGCCCGCGCCCTTGAGCGCCGCGCCCAGGCGATTCGCGAGCGCGTCGGCAGTCTCGACCGGCGGCGGCGCACCCGGATGCGCGCTCGCCAGCATCGCGCCCATCGCGAGCAGCCCGGCGACGAGCGCGCCGCCTGCCGCCGCGCACGCCGCGAGCTTGCGCTGCGCGCCGCGCCGCGCCGCATCGGCGCCGGGCGGCGGCGCCCACAGCGTCGCGAGCAGTTCGAGATCGCCCGGCCACGCGCCGTCGGCCGGCCCGACGCAAAGCGCGGTCTCGCCGAACGGCACCGGCACGAAGTCGAGCATCAGCAGCGGCGAACCGTCCGCGTCGAACGGATCGGCGGCCGTCTCCGGCGGCACCGGCGTCGCGCGCCGCGCGCACGTCACGCCCTGCGCATCGATCGACAGCAGCAGATCGCCGTCGCGCCAGTCGGTGATGCGAATCTCCGCGTCCTCGCCCGCGCCGATCCGGTGCTCGCCCGCGTCGAGCGCGATTTCCGCGCCGGCGTGCAGCCCGGTCAGGATTCGCAGCAGCTTCATCGGTGGCTCCTTTACGTTGCGTGGTGCGGTTCACTTGCGTCGGCCGAATCGATCGCACTGCATCGTTCGTCCATGTAGCCAGAATAGTTCGATGCGGCCTCGCAGTTGCTTCGTCATGCGAATTCATCGCCGCATTTGCGAAGCGCCGCGACGCTCACGCATTCGGCCGCTGCGCGACCGACACGCCGCCGCGCAGCGTCTCGACGCTCGCGATCGCGCGTGCGAGCTGCGGGCTCGTCGACGGACGCTCCGCGTTGAACACGAGCAGCGGCAGCAACAGATAGTGCGTGCGCGCGCGCTCGCTGCGCGCGGCCGACGCATCGCGCGGCGCGCCGCCCGCGCTTTGCATCGCGTCGAGCAGCACCTGCTTGACGCCGCTCCAGCCGATCGGCGTCAACGAGCCGCTGCGCAGGCGCGCGGCGAGCAGATCCGCCTGGTGATTCAGCAGCGCGGCCGTGACGTGCGTGCCGGGCTGCGCATCGACGCGCCGGCCGAGCTGGAGCAGCGTGTCGGCCCACAGGTGCCGCAGCGCATGCTCGCGCTGCGCCGCATCGGCGAGCGTGCGGGCGATGTCGCTCAGCGCGCGCTGCGCGGGTGCGGGCGCGGAAGCCGGCCGCGCCCGCGCCATGCGCACGCGCGGCAGCGCGGCGACCGTCCCCTGTTCGCCGTCGCGCTCGTCCTGATCGTGCTGCTGCCGGCCGCCGCCCTGCCCGCCCGAATGCCGGTCGTGCTCGTCATGCGGCGCGACGTGTGCGTGCGACAGCGTCGATTCGTCGCCGCCGTCGAACGATTCGTCCTGGCTCTCGGCGCGGCGACGCCGGCGCGAGCCCGCCGCGGCCGTCTTCGGGCGCGGCTTGAGCTTCGCGAGCATCTGGTTGCGCGCGGCGAGCGCGATCGCCTGATAGCCGTTCGAATAAGTGAAGCGCGTGCCGTACTTGCCATAGGTGGTCGCGGTGCGCGCGCGCACCGGCCGGCGTCGCCGCGGATCGGGCTTCGGCGCGTGAATCGCCTGCGCGCTCGCATGCGTCACGCGGCTCACGACGGCACCGCCGCGGAAAGAAGCTGCTGCGCGAAATGCAGGATCTCGGCGGCCGCCCACGGCCCGGCGACCGCGACGGTCACCGTCACCGCGACGAGCTTCACGCCGTACGAGATGCTCTGCTCCTGCAGCGACGTGATCGCCTGCAGGAACGAGATCGCGAGCCCGGATGCGGCCGCGACGAGCACGACGGGCAGCGAGATGTAGAGGCATAGCATCATGCCTTGCGACGTGAGCCGGATCAGGTCGTCGATGTCCATCGATGAATCTCCTCGGGATCGGGAAACGGGAATGGCGATTCAGGCATAGGTCAGCACGAGGCCGTGCACGAGCGTCGACCAGCCGTCCATCACGACGAACAGCATCAGCTTGAACGGAATCGCGACGTTGGTCGGCTGCACCTGGTTCATCCCCATCGACATCAGCACGTTCGCGATCACGAGATCGACGATGATGAACGCGATGTAGAGGATGAAACCGATGCGGAACGCGTCGGTCATCTGCGCGAGCGTGAACGCGGGTGCGAGCACGATCAGGTCGTCCTCGCGCAGCTGCGCGGCCGCGGCCTTCGGCCAGACCACCGACGCGGAGCGCAGGAAGAAGCGCTTCTCGCGCTCGCGCGAGTGCGCGGCGAGGAACTGGCGGAACGGCTCCTTCGCCGCGCCGAACGCCTGCAGCATCGCCTGCGTCGGCTGCGGCGACAGCGCCTGCCCCTGCAGCTGCTGCTGCGCGGCGAAGCCGATCGGCGCCATGATGTACAGCGACACGAGGATCGCGATGCCGTTCAGCACCATGTTCGGCGGCACCTGCTGCACGCCGAGCGCGTTGCGCAGCAGGCCGAGCACGACGACGATCTTCGCGTACGACGTGACCACCATCGCGATGAACGGCACCATGCTCATCACGAGCACGGCGATCAGCAGGCCGGTGATGTCGTTAAACTGAACCATCGTCGCCTGCCATCCGGTCGATCCGCACGCCGAGATGCGCGCCCACCGCGACGAGCCGGCCGCCGCCGATCGCCTGGCCGTACGCGACGAGCCGCACCGGCACGTCGCGCGCGGCGAGCGGCAGTTCGAGCACGTAGCCCGGCCGCAGCGCGGCCAGCTCGGCGATCGACAGCGACAGCGTGTCGATCTCGACGTGCACGGGCAGGTCGACGTCGCCGAGGCTCGCCCGCTCGGGCGCGGCGCCCGGCGTATCGGCGTCCGGCGTATCGGCCTGTGAATCGGCCTGTGAATCGGCTCGTGAATCTGCAGGCGAATCCGCCGGCAGGTCGCCCGCGACGATCGGCTCGTCGAGATCGTCGGCGGTATCGGGTGTATCGATCATCGTCATCGTGGTTCCCTCGATCAGAACGGTTTCATGCCATTGCGTCGCGCGACGCGCGCCCCACCATGCGTGCAGCGGGCCCGCCCGCGCGGCGCCGAGCGCGGCCGGCGCCAGATCCAGCAGCACGTCGCCCGGCCGCAGGCTGCGCAGCACCGCGAGCGGCAGCCTGCGCGAGCCGAGCCGCACCCGGCCGGGCAGGCGCACGCGCGCGAGCAGGCCCGCGGCGTCATGTGTCCGCTCGCCGCGCAGCCGGGCCGCGAGCGCATCGAACCACGGCATCTGTGCGCCGAGCAGCGCGCAGCGCATCGGCGCGCCGTCGAGCGCGAACGACAGCACGCAGCGGGCCGCGTCGAGCGCCGCCGCATTCACGGCGCGCAGCCCGCCGATCGTCACGCCGTCTAGCCCCGCCGCCGCGAACGCGGCGACGAGCGGCGCGAGCAAGGCCGACGCGAGCGCCGTGCGCAGCGATACGCTGGCATCGCCGCGCGCGTCGAGCGCCGGTGCGGCCACGACGTCGAGCGCCGGAAACGCCGCGAGATCGATCGCGACGCGCGCGGTCGCGCCGTTCAGCCGCAGCTCCAGCACGCCGGGGCGCTCGAAGCGCGGCCGCTCCTCCAGCGCCGCGCGCCAGCCGGACATCGCCGGAAAGCGCGCGAGCCACGCGGCGAGCCGCGCGTCGGCGACGATGCGCGCGAGCGCCGCGTCGAACGCGCTGCATGCGGGAAGCGGCAGCGCGGCATCGATATCGCGCGGCGCCGCGGTGTCGGGTTCCAGTTCGATCGGCTCGGTATCCATCGTCGCGATTGGTCGGGTTCGGTTGCGTGCGCGCTCAGTCGACGTCGATCTCGATCGTGCGCGGCGTGCCGTGATGCGCGAGCAGCGTGTCGAGTCGCGCATGCAGCGTCGCGCCATGCGTGCAGAGTAAGTGCCGCGTCGCCGCGTCCGGCGTCTCGAACCGAAGCCGCAAGTCGAAACGCGAAAGAACCAGATGCAGCAGCGTGTCCGGCAGCAGCGCCGCATCGAGCGGCAGGCTGATGTCCCACTGTCCCGCCGCGTCGTCGCCGCACAGGGCGGCGATCTCGGCCGCGAGCGTCTCGGCCACGCGCACCATCCGCTCGCGCTGCGCGAACACCTGATTGACGAACGCATCGGAACCCGCGCACGCGCGCGCCATCGCTTCGCGCCCGAGCGCGTCCGGCAATGCGTCCGGGTCCCGCTCGAACGACGGCGGCGGGCCGCCGCGCCACGGCGTCGATGCATCGCGCCACCGCTCGTCGCCGGCCGATGCGCGTTCGCCGGCCGGCGCGACGCGCGAGCGCCGCAGCAATTGCGCATAGTCGAAGCCGCGCCGGGCCGCGCGCGCAGCCGTCGGCGATCCGCCCGCTTCGGCCACCGGCTCGCCCGCGATGATCCGCACGGGCCTCAGGTCGGCGGCGCTCATGCCGGCGCCGCCGACGGCATCGTCACGCGGCCGACCGGCTGCAGCTCGACCTGGTCGCCGAGCTCCTGGTACGAATAGACCGGCAGCCAGCCGAGCCGCGCCTCGATCATCCGCCGCGTGTAGCGGCGCACGTCCATCGACGTGACGAGCGCGACGTCGTGGCGCGGCGTCTCGCCGACGAACGACGCGACGCTGTCGACCAGATAGCGGACCTGCTCGGGCGGCAGCGCGAGGAAGTTGCCGGCGGGCGTCTGCTTGATCGACTGGCGGATATGCTGCTCGACCGGCAGGTCGAGCAGCACGGCCGGCAGTTGCCGCGTGCCGCGCGACGCGCGATACGCGAGGTAGCGCGACAGGTCGCCGCGCACGTATTCGGCGAGCATCAGCATGTCCTTCTCCTTCGGCCCCCACGCGACGAGGCTCTCCATGATGTCGCGCGCGTTGCGGATCGGGATGTGCTCTTCGAGCAGGCGGCGCAGCACGTCGGCGATCCGCTGCGTCGGCAGCGCCTTCTGCACTTCGGCGACGAGCCCCGGATAGTCGATGCCGAGCTGGTCGAGAATCCACTGGGTTTCCTGGATGCCGAGGAACAGGTGCGCGTTGCGCCGCAGCAGCGCGATCGTCTCGTGCGCGATCACCTGCTCCGCGCGCCACGCGCGCGCGCCGGCCGGCACCGCCTTGTCGTCGATCCAATAGCTCTCGGCGAGGCCACCCGCGGGCCCGCGCTTCGTGCAGCGGCCGGCGAGCGCCGGGTCCGACGCCGCGTCGGGCAGCATCGTCTGGTCGGCGGGCAGTTCGAAGCGCGCCTGCGGCACGTCGCGCATCAGGATCTCGCAGGTCGCGTCGGGCAGCGCGTCGCTGGTCCACAGCGTGATGCCCGGAAACGGCAGCCCCTGCTCCTCCTGCAGCTTCGCGCGCTCCTCGTCGAACGCGCGATCGAGCGCGGCGGGCGCGAGCCGCGCGACCAGATCCGGCGACACCCGCACGCCGATCGCGCAGGTGAACAGCGGCGCGCGCGGCAGGATCGACGGCGTGCTGCTCTTCGCGCCCGCGCGCTGCAGCGCGATCACCGGCTCGCCGCGCGCGGTCGTGCGGCGCGCGCCCTTCTGCAGCCGGTAGCCGGCGAACGCCAGCATCGCCGACAGCAGCACGAACAGCATCGCCGGAAAGCCCGGCACCGCCGCGAAGCCGACCAGCAGCACCGCCGCGAAATACAGCGCGCGATGGCTGCCGCCGAGCTGCTTCGCGATCTCCGAGCCGAGCGACGCGCCGTCGCCTTCGTCGTGATCGTCGGCGACGCGCGTGATCATCACGCCGGCCGCCACCGAGATCAGCAGCGACGGAATCTGCGACACCATCGCGTCGCCCACCGACAGGATCGAGAAGCGGTTCGCCGCGTCGCCGGCCGTCATCCCGTGGTACATCACGCCGATCGCGATGCCCGCGACGATGTTGACGAGCGTGATGATGAGCCCCGCGATCGCGTCGCCCTTCACGAACTTCATCGCGCCGTCCATCCCGCCGTGCAGCTGGCTCTCCTTCGCGAGCGTCGCGCGCTTGCGGCGCGCCTCGTCGGGCGTCAGGATGTTCGCGCGCAAGTCCGCGTCGATGCTCATCTGCTTGCCGGGCATCGCGTCGAGCGTGAAGCGCGCGCCGACTTCGGCCACCCGCTCCGAGCCCTTCGCGATCACGATGAACTGCACGGTCGTGATGATCAGGAACACGACGAGGCCCACCACCAGATTGCCGCCGACGACGAGCTCGCCGAAGCTTTCGATGATGTCGCCCGCGTTCGCGTGCAGCAGGATCGACTTCGTCGACGCGATGTTCAGCGACAGCCGGAACAGCGTCGTGAACAGCAGCACCGACGGAAACACCGACAGCGACACGATGCTCCCGACGTACATCGTCACCATCAGCAGCGTGACGCTGATCGCGATGTTGATGCCGAGCAGCACGTCGATCACTTCGGGCGGCAGCGGCAGGATCATCAGCGAGACGATCGCGACGATCAGCATCGTGATGCCGACCTCGCCGCCGGCGGGAAGTTTGAGGGTTTTCAGCGTCATGACGACCTCGCGATGGGAGCGACGGCGGCGTCGGCGCGCGTGCCCGCGACCGATTCGACCCAGCGCAGGATCGTGGCCACCGTCTCGAACAGTTCTTCGGGAATCGCCGCGTCGCGCTCGACGCGGTACAGCGCGCGCGCAACGGGCGGGTTGCCGACGATCGGCACGCCTTGCGCATGCGCGTGGCGGCGCAGCGCGAGCGCGCCGTCGTCGACGGCCTTCTCGATCACCCGCGGCAGCGGATGCTCGTCGGGCGCGTAACGGATCGCGACGGCGTAGTGCGTCGGGTTGACGACCAGCACGTTCGCCTGCCCGACCTTCTGCCGCGCCGGCGCGCTGGTCGCGATCTCGCGCGCGAGCCGGCGGCGCTCGCCCTTCGTGTGCGGATCGCCTTCGCTCTCCTTGTGCTCGCGCTTCGTCTCTTCCTTCGTCATCCGGTTGTCGCGGATGAACATCACGCGCGCGAGCTTGTAGTCGGCCGCCGCGAACACCGTGACGACCAGCGCGACCACGCCCAGCAGCTTCATCAGCACGGTCCACAGCACGCGCGACAGTTGCGGCGTCGCCTCGTACACGCTCGCGACGACCAGCGGAAACAGCGACGTCATCAGCTTCCAGATCACGCACGCGAGCACGACCGCCTTGACGATCATCTTCACGAGCTCGATCAGCGACTTCATCGAGAAGATCTTCTTGATCCCCGCCATCGGGTTGATCGCGTCGAACTTCGGCATCACGGGCTCGAGCGTGATCAGGAACCCCGCCTGCGGCGCCTGCGACACGATGCCCGCGACGATCGCGGCGGCGACGAACGGCAGCATCGTCAGCGCGGCGCTCGCGGCAAGATCGTGCAGCGCCGAGAACGTTGCCTGCGGCGTGCGATCGCCATTCACGAAATCGAGCGCCGTGCGGATCGTGCGCGTCAGGCCGCCCAACAGCAACGATTCGCCCGCGCTCAGCACGCCGATCACGGCCGCGAGCGTCACCGCGTCGGCGACGTCCTTGCTCTTCGCGACCTGGCCCTTCTCGCGAACTTTCTTCAGCTTCCGCTCGGAAGGCTCTTCGGTTTTCTCTTCGGCCATCGCCGCCGTTCCTGTCGAGAGTCGGACATGACGCGTACGTTAGCGGCGCACGAACGCGCAGGCGCTTGCCGACCCGAAGCGGCGCCGTCGGGCGCGAAGCGCACGACGCCGCTTCGCGCCGCGCGCGCACGCTTCGCATCGGCGCCCGGCCGGCCGCGGCGCGCTGCTACCTTGCGCCTCATACGCCTTTCCCTCAACGACATGCGCCGCTCGCGCGGCGCCACGGAGCGCACACCATGGACGAATCCCGGCCGACTTACCTGCGATGCAGCCAAGCGGCGCTGAACGAACTGATCGATGCCGCGAGCCTTGCGCTCGGCGGCGCGCTCGACGGCCCGGCCGCCGATCCGTACGACATCGGCCTGCTGATCGACGCGCTGCGCGTGCTCGCGCCGCAGCTGCCGGCCGCCGACATGTTCGACGGCATGCTGCACGTCGCGCTCGGCAACTGGGACGACGCGGTGCGCGTGTTCGCGGAAATCGCGAACGGCACGACCAACGCGATCTACGGCAAGGCGCTGCTCGCGTTCGCGCTGCAACTGAAGCGCGACCCCGAATGGCGGATCGCCGCCGACGAAGTGCTGGCGGCCGGCAGCCCCGCTCAGGCGGTCGCGCTGGTGCGTGCGCTCGAACGGCAGCACGACGTGATGCTCGCGAAGGAACATGCGGACCGCACGGGCGTCTGGGAATTGCCCGAATCGGCCGCCGCGGCGAACGGCGATGCGACCGGCGCCGCACCCGCGAACCCGGCCGGCGGCTTCGACGCGCAGGCCGCGTTCGCGCATCAGCAGTATCTGCGCCTTTGACGAGGAGGCCGACATGACCGCCCCGCTTTCCCCGACCGACCTGACCCGCGCGCTCGACGTCGCCTTCTCCGACGCGGCGGCGGCGCCCGCCGGCGCCACGAGCCACGTCCCGCCCGAGGTTTCACCCGACGTCGCCGGCCGTTTCCAGGCGCTGATGTCGAACGCAACGCCGACGCCGCCCGTCTCGCACGCGCAGGAAGGCAGCGCGATCTCGAAGCTCGTCGAGACGTCGGACGCCGCGATCAGGCAGACGCTCGACAACGCCGCGTACCTGAGCCAGCACGCGGACGAGCTGTCGATGAACCAGATGTTCGCGGCGTCGATCCAGGCGTCGGCCGAGGCGACCGCGATGCAGATCGACCTGCAGGCGAAGATGGGCGTCGTCACGTCGACGAAAGATGCGATCGGCTCGCTGATGAAGAACCAATAGCCATGAACCGACTCCATCCCCCGATCTCCGCGCGCGGCCGCCGCCGCACGGCCCGGCTCGCCGTGCTGCTCGCGAGCGCCGTGCTCGTCGCCGGCTGCCAGCAGGAGCTGTACGGCGGCCTCGCCGAGCGCGACTGCAACGAGATGATGGCCGCGCTGCTGCAGAACGGCGTCGACGCGCAGAAGAAGTCGCCCGACGGCGGCAAGACCTGGACGCTCGCCGTCGACGACAAGCAGATCGTCAAGGCGATGGAAGTGCTGCGCGCGCGCGGGCTGCCCGCGACGCGCTACGACGATCTCGGCGCGCTGTTCAAGAAGGACGGCCTCGTGTCGACGCCGACCGAGGAGCGCGTGCGGTTCATCTACGGCGTGTCGCAGGAGCTGTCGGACACGCTGTCGAAAATCGACGGCGTCGTGGTCGCGCGCGTGCACATCGTGCTGCCGAACAACGATCCGCTCGCGCAGGTCGCGAAGCCGTCGTCGGCGTCGGTGTTCATCAAGTACCGGCCGAACGCGAACCTCGCGACGCTCACGCCGCAGATCAAGAACCTCGTCGTCCATAGCGTCGAGGGGCTGAAGTACGACGAGGTGAGCGTCACGTCGGTCGCCGCCGAGCCGATCGATCTCGTGTCGGCCGCGCAGCCGTCCGCGCAGAAATCCGGCGGCGTCGCGCTCGTCGGCGTGCTGATCGCCGTCGTCGTGTGCGTGTTGCTCGCGGCCGGCGGCGGCGTGCTGTGGTGGCGCGCGCGCAAGCAGGGCGGCGCGGGCGCGGGCGGCCTCGCCGCGCGGCTGCGCGGCGGTGGCGGCGGCGATGCGAACGCGGCTGCTTCTCAGCAGGCCGCCGCGCGATGAGCGGCGGCGCGACGGTCGCGAGCGTCGCGACGCGGGCCGCGTGGCTCGCCGGCTACGACACGAACGCGCGACGCGCGGCCAACTGGGTGCACGCGAGCTGGCACGGCGCGCTCGCGCCGCTCGTCGCGACGATGCATGCCCATGCGCCCGCGCTGCGCGCCGCGTGCTCGCTGCGGCTGCTGCGCACGCTCGGCATTGCGTCGCCGTCGCTCGACGGTTTCGATGCGCCCGCGAACCGGCTCGCCGCGCTGCCCATCGCCGACGCGCTGCGGCTGTTGCGCGTGCGCGCGCTGCTGCGGCGGCGCACCGAGCTGCGCCACTGGATCGACCGGGCGAGCCGCGAACGGCTTGCCGGCTGGGTCGGCGCCGACGGCTGCCGTGCGCTGGCCGCGCTGCCGGATGCCCCGCGCGCACGCGATCTCGAGCGGCGCGAGCCGGCCGCGCCGCTCGCGCAACTGTCCGGCGACGACGTCGCCTGGGAAGGCTGGTGCCTGTTCGAGCACGAACGGGCGTGGTCAGCGGCGGGGCCGATGCGCATCGTGCGCCTCGCGCTGCCGCGCGACGCCGTGCGCCCGCGGTGGATCGAACACGCTGGCGCGAGCGCCGACGGCGCGACGCTGCTCGCGCGCCTGCCGTCGCTGTTTCCGGAGTGGTCATGGCTTTTTGGCTGAAGAACCGACAGATCCCGCTCGCCGACGATCTCTGCATCGACGCGCCGCACGGCGTGCTGCGCCGCGACGCGTACGAGACGGTCGAGGCGCTCGACGCCGCGCTCGACGCGCTCGCGGCGGAACGTGACGCCGTGCTGCGCGCGGCCCGCGACGACGCCGCACGGATCGCCGCCGACGCGCGCGCGCAGGCCGACGCGCTCGTCGACGCGGCGCAGCGCGAGCACGACAGCGCCTATGCGCGCGGCTACGACGCGGGCCGCGCGCAGGCGATCGCCGACTGGCATGCGAAAGCGGCCGATTCGTTCGAGCAGGAGCGCAACGTGCGCGACCGGATGCGCGAACGGCTCGCGGAACTCGTCGCCGCGGCCGTGCAGCAGATGGTGCGCACGGAAGACGCGCGCGGCCTGTTTGCGCGCGCGGCGGAGACGGTGGAGCGCGTCGTCGCCGGCGCGAGCTACCTGACGGTGCGCGTGTGCGACGCCGATTACGACGCCGCACGCGAGCAATTCGGCTTGCTCGCCGACGCGTGGCGCCGGCAGGGGCGCAACGTGCCCGTCGACGTCGTGGTCGAGCCGCGCGTCGCGCGCGGCACCTGCGTGTGCGAATCCGACTTCGGCACCGTCGACGCGAGCCTCGACACGCAGCTGAATGCGATCCGCGCGGCGCTCGCCCGCGCACTCGACGACGCGGGGCGCGCATGAACGCGCTGACCGACCTGTCCCGCGTCGCCGACGCGATGGCCGCGCGGCTCGCGATCGAGCCCGCCGTCGGCATGACCGGCAAGGTGCTCGAGGTGATCGGCACGATCGTGCGCGTCGTCGGCCTCGAGGCGACGCTCGGCGAGCTGTGCGAGCTGCGCAGTGCGTCGGGCGTGCTGATCCAGCATGCGGAAGTGGTCGGCTTCACGCGCAACGTCGCGCTGCTGTCGCCGTTCGGCACGCTCGGCGAGGTCAATCGCGGCACGCGCGTGATCGGCCTGCGGCGGCCGCTGTCGGTGAAGGTCGGCCACGGCATCCTCGGGCGCGTGATCGACAGCTTCGGCGAGCCGATCGACGGGCGCGGCCCGCTCGACTACGACGCGCTGCGCCCGGTGCTCGCACCGCCGCCGAACCCGATGTCGCGGCGCATGGTGGACGCGTCGCTCGCGACCGGCGTGCGCATCGTCGACGGCCTGATCACGCTCGGCGAAGGCCAGCGGATGGGGATCTTCGCGCCCGCGGGCGTCGGCAAGAGCACGCTGCTCGGGATGTTCGCGCGCGGCGCGTCGTGCGACATCAACGTGATCGCGCTGATCGGCGAGCGCGGCCGCGAAGTGCGCGAGTTCGTCGAGCTGATCATGGGCGAGGACGGCATGGCGCGCTCGGTGGTCGTGTGCGCGACCTCCGACCGCTCGTCGATCGAGCGCGCGAAGGCCGCGTATGCCGCCACCGCGATCGCCGAGTATTTCCGCGACCAGGGCAAGCGCGTGCTGCTGATGATGGATTCGCTGACGCGCTTCGCGCGCGCCGGCCGCGAGATCGGCCTCGCGGCCGGCGAGCCGCCCGCGCGGCGCGGCTTCCCGCCTTCGGTGTTCGCCGAGCTGCCGCGCCTGCTCGAACGCACCGGGATGGGCGAGCAAGGCTCGATCACCGCGCTGTATACGGTGCTCGCGGAGGACGATTCCGGCAGCGACCCGATCGCCGAGGAAGTGCGCGGCATTCTCGACGGCCACATCATCCTGTCGCGCGACATCGCCGCGCGCAACCAGTATCCGGCGATCGACGTGCTCGGCAGCCTGTCGCGGATCATGCCGCAGGTCACGACGCGCGAGCACGTCGGCGCGGCCGGCCGGCTGCGCCAGCTGCTGGCGAAGCACCGCGAGATCGAGACGCTGCTGCAGCTCGGCGAATACCAGGCCGGCAGCGACCCGGCGGCCGACGAGGCCGTCGCGAAGATCGACCGGATCCGCGCGTTCCTCAACCAGCGCACCGACGAGTACATGGCGCCCGAAGCGACGCTCGCCGCGCTGCACGCGCTCGTCCAACAATGAAGCACCGCACGCAACGCGCGTTCGAGACGCTGCTCGCGCGGCGCGAGCAGCGCGGCGCGAAGCTGCGTGACGCGCAGGCCGCGCAGCGCGCCGAACGCGACGCGGCGGCGGCCGAGCTCGCGCAGGGCGAAGCGCACGCGCACGCGAAGCTCGACGCGGCGAATCGCTATGCGGCGCGCGTCGACGCGATGGCCGCCGGCCACGCGCCGTTCACGATCGGCGATTACGCGGCATGCCGCCGCTATCGCGACGTGCTGCTCGACGAGCATGCGCTCGCGAGCGCACAGTGCGCACGGCTGCGCGCGGCCTTGCAGGCGAAGCTCGACCAGCTCGCCGCGACCGCGCGCCAGATCGCGCGCAACGACGCGCAGATCGACGTCGTGCGCGAGCGGATCCGCCGGCTCGCGCGCGCGGCCGACGCAGCCGCCGAGGACGTGCAGGACGAGGAGATCGAGGAAGGCGTGCTCGCGCGCCGGCTCGCGGCCGCGCGGGCATCCAACGAGACGGACGCATGACGACCTACGACATCTTTCCGCTGCAGCACCTGGGCGACGAATTCATCAGCTTCATCGTGCTGCTCGCGCTGTCGAGCGAGCGGCTGCTCGTGATCATGACGATCCTGCCCGCGACCGCCGACAACGTGATGAAGGGCCCGATGCGCAGCGGCGCGGCGGCGGTCTGGTGCCTGTTCGTCGCGTGCGGGCAACAGGCGCTGCTGCCGCAGCTTCACGGCGCGTTCCTCGTGATCGCTTGCGCGAAGGAGGCCGTGATCGGGCTCGTGCTCGGCATCGCGGCGTCCACCGTGTTCTGGGCCGCCGAGGCGATCGGCACCTACGTCGACGATCTCGCCGGCTTCAACAACGTGCAGATGCAGAACCCGAGCTCGGGCGCGCAGACGTCGCTGATGGCCACGCTGTTCGGGCAACTGACGATCGCGTCGTTCTGGCTGCTGGGCGGCATGACGTTCCTGCTCGGCGCGCTGTATGAATCGTATGCGTGGTGGCCGCTCGGCTCGTTCGATCCGGTGCCCGCGCCGCTGCTCGAAATGTTCGCGCAGGCGCGCATCGACATGCTGATGAACATGGTCGCGCGGATCGCCACGCCGATGATGGCGATGCTGCTGCTCGTCGACCTGGGCCTGGCGTTCGTGTCGCGGTCTGCGCAGAAGCTCGACCTGATGAACGTCAGCCAGCCGCTCAAGGGCGCGATCGCGGTGCTGATCGTCGCGGTGCTGGCGGGGAGTTTCGTCAGCGAGATGCGCGGGCAGATTTCGCTGGCGGGGCTCGCGCAGCAGGTGAAGCAGCTCGCCGGTCACTAGCGGGAAATCTGCAGGAAGCGCGCATCGGCGCTCATGTCGTTTGCCGGGGGGTATCGATCCATACAGGAGGCACGTCGTCATGTTGAAGTCGGTTCAGCAGTCAACGCAGTCGTCCACCGTCGCCGATCCGGACCGGAACGCGCCGGGTTCCTCGTCGAGCCCGTCAAGCGACCGGCCGAGGCGCTCGCTCGGCGCGTTCTCGCACGGGCAGTTGCGCAGCGCGCGTGAAGCGGGCCATCAAGGCCGAAACGAAGCGCCGCCGCAGCTGCCGCCGCTGTCGCTCGGCGAGCCGCTTTCGTTTGGCGCCATCATCGGCCAGACGAACGGCAGCACGTCGCCGACCACCGCGCCGCCGCCTCCACCGCCCCCGCCCACTACACAGCAAGCTGCTCCGCCGCCCGCCGACGCATTCCACGCCCCGCATCCCGAACGCCAGCCCGGCCAGGCCTTCGACCGCAGCAAGCCGGGCTTCACGCTCGTCGAGGCGAACGGCATCCGCCCGCTCGCGCCGCTGTTCAACGCCGCCGCCGCCAATCATCACGGCGCGGACGCAACCGGCCTCGCGATCGGCGGGCTCGGCGCCGGCCTCGCGCACGAAACGGTCGGCGCAGGCATGAACGGCCATGCGCTGTTCGCGTCGTGGCGCAAGCGCCGGCGCTACGACCACCAGTTGTCCGCGATGCGCGACCGCGACGTCGCGGCGTTCAGCGGCGCGGCCGCCGGCAGCGATGCGCGCCGGCTCGACCGGCTGATGCTCACGCGCGACCGCAAGGGCAGGCTCGACTACGACCTCGACAAGGTGATGACGCTCGCGGCGAGCGACGATCCGCAGCTTGCGGCCGAAAGCGCGCGCGCGAAGGACGTGCTGCTGACGCTCTACATCCGCCACGAAGTCGCCGGCAAGCGGATGAGCCGCGCCGCCTACGAGCTCGGCCGCAACGCGCTCGGCATCGCGTCGGGCGCGGCGCTGATCGCCGGCACGCATGGGCTTGCGGCCGCGCCGGCCAGCGCGGCCGCGATCGCGACGAAACAGGCGGGCTTCGCGCTCGGGCTGATGAACGCGCTCGACATCGGCAAGGGCGTGCGCGGCGTGAAGCAGCGGATGCGCAACGACAAGGCGCGCGAGATCGACCGCAACGCGCTGCGCGATCGCATGTCGCTCGATACGCGCGGCATCAGCGACGAGACGCCCGACGAAGCGATCGAGGGGATCCATGCGGTGCTGAAGGACAACGGGCGGATCGAGGCCGATCGCAAGCGCTTCGGCAAGATCTTTCCGGGACGCTGGATCGACGAGAAGAAATCGACGACGAACAAGAACGACATGGCCGACCTGACGGCCAAGCACGCGATGACGATCGTCGACCGCAGCATCGATCGCTTCGCGGGCGAAGGTCACACGAAGCTGCATGCGTTCTACCGGGGCATACACGCGAAGGATGCGTCGACGTCGCAGCAGAAGCGCGCGCTGCGCGATGCGATCGACAAGGATGCCGATCTCATGAACGCCTTCAACCTGATGCGCGATCTCGGCATGCGCAGCGGCGAGGCGCGCGTCGCGATCGAAAGCCTGATCGTGCGGCGCATCGAGATCGGCCTCGCGAACGATGCGGCGACGTCGCATGCCCGCGCGACGGATGCGGGGAGGGAGTATGCGGAGCAGGCGGCATCGGGTGAGCGCGCGCCTGATGACGTGACGGCGATGCGGACGGTGTTGCAGCGGCGGTGAGTGAGCGATGCGCGGCGACACCCGATGCCTGCCCATGCATTCGACGTTTCGCTTTCGCGTCGCGCGCTTCGCGTGTCACGCCGCCCCCTTCGCCGCGACGCGCATCATGCCTCCATCGATCGACGGTCGCCGACATCCGGTTTCGACGAACACACTGCCAGTCGATCGTTCCGTCGAGCGCCGCGGCGCCCGGCGGCCCTTTCATCTCTTGAGCAAAGGTCTCGACCATGCCCGATAAAATCAACGGCGGCCACGCCGCGCCGCTGCAGAACTACACCACGCCTGCTCCGTCGAGCGGCGATTCCCAGCCGACCCGGCGCCCGAACGAGCGTTCGACCGGTGGCGCATCGCTGACGGGCCTGCAGAACCTGTCGACGCCGCATACGCTCCGCCAGGAGGTGACGGAGCAATCCGCCGCCTACATGGGACAATCGAACGCAACCTACTATTCGGCGGCCGTGCATCACGTCAGCTCGACGCTGCAGAGCAATGGGTTCGGCATTACCCCGGGTTCGCGCGACAGCGTGCTCGGCAACCTCCACGGCATCTCCCAGGGCACGCAGACGCACACCGGTGCGCACATGACCGAAAGCAAGTCGTTCGGCACTGACGCACTCGGGCATTTGCAGCGCGGCGAATACCGCGACGGCGCAGTCACCGCGTTCGGTTCGGCGCTCAATGCCGCGGCGTCGATGACCGTCGGGCCCGCGCGCGATTTCGAGGCGGCGCGTCATAGTTCGAATGCGTGGGACGCCTCGCGCGCGACGGCGAGCCTGCACCAGGATTTCGAAACGCTGCCTTCCCCGAAGCACGAGTGAGGGATTCGAGCGTCACGTGGCGCGCCGACCGCTTCCGTTCATTCGGAAGGGGTCGCGCGCGTCACGCCGCTTCTTGCAACACCGGCACGGATGCGCGTCAGCGCATATCTACAGCCCCATAAATCGCATGTTCGCGCCGCGTAACCACGGCCCAATAACGGTCGCCGTAGGACCAATGCCACCATTCGAACGGGTAGTTGACGAAGCCTGCTTCGCCCAGAACGGTAAAGAGGATCCGGCGATGCGCCGCGGCTTGCGGCTCCAGCGTGTCGCACGCGGAGCGGCACGCGCCGTTGGACGAGGCCTCATCGGCGTCGTACGGGCACCCGAGATTCAGTTCCCTGCCTTCGCCGTCGCACAGCGTGACGTCGATCGCCCCGCCGGTCGGATGCCCAGCGACCGAAGGCGGCGCGACGTACCGGGAAGCCAACACGTTCGCGTCGTCTTCCGCGATGCCCGGATGGTGGGCCAGGATCTTGTGCCGATACTCCTGGAACCACTTGTCCTGCAGCGTCGACGGACGCAAGGACTCTTTCACCAGCAACGTAAAACCATCCGGAAGCTGTAGCGACGCTTTCGCCAGTTTCACGCCGACCGTCTCGCGCGCGCGAAAATCGAGGTCATAACCGAGGTTGGCGCGGTGTTCCGTCGAATGATCCATTCGCAGCCGCGCGCTCAGCCCATCGAGCGCGACCAGCGGCTCGCCGGTGTCGACGACCGGAATCAGCGCAACGCGGGAATCGGAAAGACCAAGCAAGGTCATGTCCACTCTCGTTGGTCAAAACATTCGGCGCACCCACGCGAACCCTTCGCGGTAAAGATCGGCCAGTTCCCTCGCCTTGCCTTCGAGCGTCGCCGCATCCGCATGCAGTGCGTCGCCGATCGCATCACCGGCTTCATCCACGCCGACGACGCCCGGCACCCCCGCCGCCTCCCACGTCGCCACATACGCACCCGCCTTCGTCATCCGCGCGCCGTCGCCCGGATGACGGACGTTGACGCGCGGCCGCGCGAACGACATCGCGACGATCCGGCCATGCAGGCTGCTGCCGCAATACACGCGGCTGCCGGCAATCAGCGCGCCAATATCCCACAGATCCAGCGACGAAAAGAGCCTGACCGACGCGCCCCGCATCCGGCCGGCGATGCGCTCGTAGCACGCGAGATCGTCGTGCCACGGCGCCGCGCCCGCGCGGAACAGCACGATGCCGAGCCGATGCGACTCCGCCGCGCGCGTCAGCGCATGCGCGAGCAGGTCCAGCGTGGCATCGTCGCCGAAATCGGCACTGAACTGCACGGCCGCATAGCCGCCGGGAAACGCGCGCAACACCTCCCGCATCGCGCGCTCGCCGGCGTGGCGGCGAATCCGCGCGCCGAACAGCGCGCAGGTCATGGCTGCCGGATCGGGCACGAGCCGCGCGCGAATGCCCGCCGCGCTCAGCAGCGCATGCGTGTGCGCGTCGCGCACGCTGACGTCGTCCGCCGCCGCGAGCGCGGCGAGCACCTCGTCGCGCAGCGCCGCATCGACTGCGTCGAGCGCGACGCCGCCGACCGCATTGAACGCGACGCGGCGCATCGGCGCGTCCGGATACGCATGCCGCGACAGCACGTACGGCGCCAGCGACGCCGTGCCGAACCGCGCATGCGCCCACGCGGGCCCGTTTTGCGCCCACGTGTCGGCATGCGCGCGGTCGTCCCGGGTCTCGCCCGGGCGCGACAGCATGACGGCCGCTTCCCATGCATTGCAGGTCAGCAGTTCGCCGCCGACATGCACGACGTTCAGCGCGTGCCCGCGCGAATCCGCCGCGATCCGGGCGAACGCGTCGACGCGATGGCCGCCGTAGCGGCGCAGGTCGCGCGTGGCCAGGCCGGCGAAACGCAGGTCGCCGCCGTCGAGCATGCGCTCGGCGACGTGCGGGAACAGCAGGTCGCCGAAATTGTGCCGATCGAACGCGCCGAACAGGACGGTCGGCGTGTCGTGCTGCGCGTGTCTTTGCATCGCGGGAAGTCCGGTGGGCGCATGACCGGCGTCATGCGCGAATGAGCGTACGTAACAGAGAGTCTATCGGCATCCGCTCGCAAACGCCCCGGCCCTTCGTCCCATGACCTCGCGCGGCACGTTCGGCCCATGGGCCGTCGCCGCGCGCACGCCTATCGTTGACGCATGCCCGCTCGCGGGCCTTCACCCGTCCACGCAAGCACTGGAGAGCCAACCATGCCGATCTACGAAGCAGGACAACACGTGCGCCTGAAAGATGGCCGCAGCGGCGTCATCGAAGGCGTCGATACCGAAACGACGCCCGGCGGCACGACGCTGCATTACCGCATCGCCCCGACGGGCACGCCGCCGAGCCCGGCGGTGCGCGTGAGCGCCGGCGACATCGCCGGGATCGAGTCGTACACGAGCGCCGCGCAAAAATTCCGTTCGGTCTCCGGCGACAAGCGCACGACGGGCCTCTGGTATTCGTGGGGGCCCGCCGCGTACAACGTGCAGTGGATCGATGCGTGCACGCACGGGCGGCTCGCACAGCATGCGGCCGGTATCCCGAAGGCGACCGACAATCTCGTCGGCGCAGGGCTGTACCTGGCGCGCGAGATGTGGCGCTCGTCGGTGTATGCGACCGAGGACGCGACGCTGCTGATCGCGTCGCTGCGCGACGTGCCGACCGTCGACGATCAGGACACCGCACAATGGGCCGATCTCACTGCCAACAATCCGGCCATCACGCGCCAGAATCTGATCACCGAAAAATCCGTGCTGGCGCCGGATCACATCCCGCCGTACCTGTGGATCTACACGACCAACGGCAACTTCGCGTGCCTGACGGCCAGCGACAACGTCAGGCTGACCACCGATCTCGGGGCGATTCCCGAAACCGTCCTGCTCGCGCAGTTGAACAAGCTCGCAGCGGTCGCCTACGCGCCGCTCATCAAGCAGATCGCGATCAGCCCCACGCTGTCGGCGCATGCGCGGGACGCGCTGATGAAGAAGGCGGGCACGCATTGACGGCGTCGATGCGTCGGCTGACCTGCATCGACGCATCGAATCACCGAACAATGACGCCGACTCTTGCAGCGCAGTCATCAATTCCCCGCACAACCGACTCGTCATCGCTCCAGCTCCCAACACAATCAAACTTTTTTTGATTCAAGCTAAAAATGTTTGACATGGCGATTTCAGTCGGATAAGTTTTGTGCAAGCTTCCGGAAAGAAAAACGGGCCTTTGCGGCGCACGCATCGCGTAACGAACACGGGCACCGTTTCGCAACAGTCAGTTCCCGTCACACAACTCCGGCGGACGACGCATCGTCCGGCCCCGCGCGGCCGGATGAATCGATCGGCCGCAACCGTTTTGCCGGCAACACGCCGCCCGATCGATTCCTGGTCGTTCGCATCGGCGCGGCGTGTTCTTTCTCGCCGGCATCGCAGCAAGATCCAGCTACACCTACAACATCGTCGACTCGTGCCGTTCAATGCCATCCTGGGGGGTGTATGGGCATGTCCAGATTGATTCGCACTGCTTCGCTTAAATCGACCGTCGTCGGCGCGGCGCTGGCCGGGCTCGCGTCGGCCGCCTGGGCGCAAGCGGCCGCCGCGCCGTCCGGCCCCGGGCCGGCCGATGCGGTCAACCAGCTCATCATCAAGTTGCGCGCCGCGAAGGCCTCGCCCGGCGCGTCGATCGCGCGCGCCGAGCCCACGGACGTGCAGGCGGTGATCGATCGCGTGCTCGCCGCGCGCAAGGCCCGCGCCGGCGCGCGCGCGTTCGGCGCGTCCGCCGCCACCGCGCCCGGCAACGCGGGCGACCCCGCTGCCGGCCTGCGCGTGAAGCGCGACATGTCGGGCGGCGCGACCGTGCTGTCGCTGCAGCGCCACGTGTCGGTGGCCGAAGCCGAAGCGCTCGCGCGCGATTTCGCGGCGGACGGCGCGATCGAGTATGCGGAGCCGGACGCGCGGATGCGCGCGTTCCTCGTGCCGAACGACACGCGCTACTCCGAGCAGTGGGGTTACTTCAATCCGGCCGGCGGCGCGAACCTGCCGAAGGCATGGGATCGCACGACGGGCTCGGCGAGCGTCGTCGTCGGCGTGATCGATACGGGCTATCGTCCGCACGCGGACCTCGCAGCCAACCTGCTGCCCGGCTACGACTTCGTGTCGGATCCGGCCGGCGCGAACGACGGCGGCGGCCGCGACAACAGCGCACTGGATCCGGGCGACTGGGTGACCGCGCAGGAAGACGCCGATCCAAACGGCCCGTTCTACGACTGCGGCGCGAGCAACAGCTCGTGGCACGGCACGCACGTCGCCGGCACGATCGGCGCGGTGTCGAACAACGGCAACGGCGTCGCGGGCATCTCGTGGGCCGGCAAGGTGCTGCCGGTGCGCGTGCTCGGCAAGTGCGGCGGAACGCTGAGCGACATCGCCGACGGCATGCGCTGGGCCGCGGGGCTCGCGGTGCCGGGCGCGCCGGCGAACCCGAACCCGGCGAAGGTGCTGAACCTGAGCCTCGGCGGCTACGGCCGCACCTGCAGCACGACCTACCAGAACGCGATCAACGCGATCACGGCGCGCGGCACGAACGTCGTCGTCGCGGCCGGCAACAGCGGCGGCCCCGTCGCGCAGAGCCAGCCCGCGAACTGCCAGGGCGTGATCGCCGTCGCCGCGATCGACAGCCGCGGCGTGCGCGCGAGCTTCAGCAACACCGGCCCGGCCGTGAAGATCGCCGCACCGGGCGTCGGCATCCTGTCGACGCTCAACGCCGGCCAGACGTCGCCGGGCGCGGACAGCTACGCGAGCTACAACGGCACGAGCATGGCGACGCCGCACGTCGCGGGCACGGTCGCGCTGATGCTCGCGGTCAATCCGTCGCTGTCGCCGGTGCGCGTGCTGCAGATCCTGCAATCGACCGCGCGGCCGTTCGCGAGCGGCTCGAACTGCTCGACGAGCACCTGCGGCGCGGGCCTGCTCGACGCGGGCAACGCCGTCGCCGCCGCCGCGCAGTAAGCGAACACGGGCGTTGCCGCGAGCAGGCGGCGCGTTCGCGCGCGGCATGCGGCGCGCGCCGCCTGCGCCCGATTGCAACGCCCGTCTCGCGGCGCCGCCGGCCGGCCTTGCCGTGCCGGCGGCGCCGAAGCATCGCGTCGCGAACGCGCCCGGCCGAGTCCGGGCGATGCCGCGTGCGATGCGGCCGGCAGCGTCAGCCGGCTTCGTTCCACACGACGCCATCCATCACGGGATGACCGTTTCCCGATCCGTATCGAAACAAGGACAACAATGAGACATCATCGAACCGAACCGCGACGCACCTGGCTCGTCGCGCTCGCGGCCGCCGCCACGCTCGCCGCGTGCGGCGGCGAAGACGGCGCCGGCGTGCCCGGCGCCTCCGCGCTCGCGCAGGGCCGGCAGGACGAAGCCGCGGCGCCCGCGGCCGACGCGAAGCAGCTCGCCGCGCGCTTCTCGCCGTCCGGCGTGCCGTATGCGAGCCTGACGAGCGGCCGCTATCGGCCCGTCATCCAGGACGGCCAGGTCCAGCCGTCGCTGTCGGGCGGCACGATCGCCGAGGAAGCATGGGTCGACACGCCGGTCGATTCCGACGGCGACGGCACGCAGGACCGGATTCACGTGCGCATCGTGCGCCCGGCCGAAACCGCGACCGGCGCGCGCACGCCGGTGATCGTGCTGGCAAGCCCGTACTACAACAACCTCGCCGACAGCCCGAACCACAACGTCGACGTCGAGCTCGACGGCACGCCGCACCCCACCACGTCGGCGCGCATCATGGCCGCCGCGCCGCAGACGCGCATCCTGCAGCAGCTCGAGGCGGCCGCGGCCGGGCGTTCGTGGATCGAAGGCTACTTCGTGCAGCGCGGCTTCACGATCGTCTATGCGGATTCGCTCGGCACCGCGGGCTCGGACGGCTGCCCGACGATCCTGACGCGCGACGAATCGGTCGCGATGGCGTCGGTGATCCACTGGCTCGGGCGCGGCGCCGCCGCGAAGGACGTGAACGGCAAGCCGGTGGTCGCGAGCTGGTCGACGGGCCACGTCGGCATGTACGGCGTGTCGTACGACGGCACGCTGCCGAAGATGGTCGCGAGCCTGCGCACGCGCGGGCTCGACGCGATCGTGCCGGTGGCCGGGCTGTCGAACATGTACGGCTACTACCGCTCGGGCGGGCTCGTGCGCGCGCCGGACGGCTACCAGGGCGAGGACGTCGACGTCTACATCAAGGCGCTGCTGACGAACCCGCATCCGGAACGCTGTACGCACCTCGTCGACGAGGCGCTGCAGCGGGAGGATCGCAAGACGGGCGACTACTCGGCGTTCTGGGCGGCGCGCGAGATTCCGACCGCGCTCGCGGTCGCACCGGCGCTCGTCGCGCAGGGGCTCACCGACGACAACGTGCGCACCGACCAGTCGACGTCGTGGTATCTCGCGATGCGGCGCCAGGGCGTGCCGGCGCAATTGTGGCTGCACCGCGCGCGCCACACCGATCCGACCCGCGTGCCGGCGATGGCCGCCGAATGGACCGCGCAGGTGAATCGCTGGTTCACGCGCTATCTGCTCGGCTTCGACAACGGCGTCGAACGCAGCCCGGGCGCGGTGATCGAGCAGGCGGACGGCACGCTGCTGAAGGAAGCGAGCTGGCCGGCGCGCGGCGCGGCACCGGTCGCGTATTTCGCGGGCGGCGACGGCACGGGCACCGGCTCGCTGCTGCGCGAGCCGACCGGCGGCCCGCTCGTGAAGTTCACCGACGACGCGCGGCTCACCGCGCTCACGCTGGCGAACGCGAACACGGGCGAGCACCGCTCCCGCTTCGAGACGGCGCCGCTCGCGAGCGCGACGCGGATCTCGGGCAGCGTGACCGCGCGCGTGCGGCTGACGTTCTCGGCCACCGCGAACGTGACCGCGCTGCTCGTCGATCGCGCGCCGGACGGCAGCGCGACGATCGTCACCCGCGCGTGGACCGACCCGCGCAACCGCCTGTCGAGCTGGCTCTCGGAGCCGGTGCTGCCCGGCATGCCGTACGACCTGCGCCTGACGTTCATGCCGCGCGACTACAAGCTCGCGGCGGGCCATCGGCTCGGGCTCGTCGTGCTGTCGAGCGACAACGAGGCGACGCTGCGGCCGACGCCCGGCACCGAGCTGACGCTCGATCCGGCCGGCACGTCGGTGACGGTGCCGCAGCTTCCGGCGTAACGCAACGGTGCGCGCGCCGGCGCACGGTCAGTGTTCCGTGCGCCGGTGCGCGCAAGCGCGGTCGATCCAACTTGCTACGCGGCGCGCCGTCATGCGGTGCGCCGCCTGCGCAGCGCCCGCTCGAACGGCGCGATCTCTCATTGGTCGACCTTGGCTTTGGCTTTGGCTTTGGCTTTGGCTTTGGCTTTGGCTTTGGCTTTGACTTTGGCTTTGGCTTTGGCCGCGCGGATCGCGCCGTCGAAGCCCGGCTCGGTGGCGACGTGAAGGTTGTCGACGCTGACGTACCACCTATCCGTCGCAAGGCACCAGCGTATGCGGCGCGCCGCCCTCAACCACGGGAACCAGCGCCACACGTCAGCATTGGCGGCACGCGCCGCTCGCCTCGCCCGGCAGATGCCTCTCCCGGCAGATCCCCGGTACTCGTCGAAGTCGATGCTGCCCTCATCGGGTCTCCCCGCCCGTCACCGGGATGCCCCGCAGCGCGCGCATCCGCCTGCCGATGCCGCCGAACCGTCCCGCCGACGTCTTAGAATAGCGGGGCGCGCGGGCCCGGCGCCGCGCGAACCACCAGACGACCCATGACCCACATCGATCCTTCGTACGATCAATCCGTATCGTCCATCCACAACCGCCTGTTCTTCCGGCTGTTCCAGGCCGGCAATACCCTCGACCGGCAGACGATCAAGGCGCTGGGCATCACGACGGTGCAGTGGTCCGTGCTGGGCGCGCTGTCGCGACAGCAGGTGGCCGACGGGATGTCGTTTTCCGAGCTGGCCGACTATCTCGTCGTCAGCCGGCAGAGCCTCGATGGCGTGCTCAAGCGCCTGGAGCGCGAGGAGCACGTGCGGCGCGTGGCCGACACCGTCGACCGGCGCGCGAAGATCGTCGTGATGACCCCGCAGGGGCGGGCCTTCTGGGACAGCCTGCAGCCGAAGATCTACGAGTTCTATCGGCAGGCGCTCGCCAGCTTTCGCTTCGACGACAAGGTGTCGCTCGTGCACTTCCTGAACCAGCTCAACAAGGGCATGGGCGACGTGAATCTCGGCGAAACGGCGGCGGGCGATGCGCGCGACGCCGCCGTGTCCGCGCATGAGGACGAGTGATTGCCGTCGGTGCGTTTGCAGCGCGGCGAGTACGGAATCCAGCGACGGATTCGCGTTTCCATGTGATTGACGACGCGGCGGCCGTCCCGCGCATCCCGCTCACCGCCCTTCGAACCGGGGCTTCCGCTTGTCGACGAACGCGCACGCTGTGTTCGAAATCGACATCCGCCGTGCACTCGGCGAAGCGTTCCTGCTCGGCAAGCCGCTGTTCGGGCAGGGTGCGGGACAGCGACGCGTTGAGCAACTGCTTGGTCCGGCCGCGCGCATGTCCCGCTCGCGCCGCGGCGTCGAGCATCGTCACTGCGCGTCAGTGCAGCGACACCTGACACCACTGATACGCGCGCTTTCCGGTTCCGACTCCACCCGAGTATCGGATACAGGACGGCAATTGCAAGTCGAAACCATTGCGCTGAAACATCTCTGCCGCGCGCACCAGGTTCTCGTGGTTTTTCGCGTCGTTTTCCTGGATGTCGGCAGGCAGCGGTTGCAGTTCGCATAAGCGCCCCGCAGTGGACGCCGCCGCTACGGATACGTGAAGACGCAAGCGATGCGCGGCCCAGCGCAGTGCCGCACACCCTCGCTCGCCGCGCGTCAAGCCCAGGGTATCGACGATACGATCGGCGCGCGCGGTGGAATCGGCACGGCCGTTGTATTCACCGTCGACGATCGCATAGACGGGCCCGCCCCTCGTGCGCGCGGTCTCGCGCATCCGCTCACGGAACAGGTCGGTACCCGGGAAGCTGCTGTCGACCTGCATGAATGCCACTTGCGGCGAAAACAGCGTCGCCAGCCATGTCAATGCGTTGCCGCGCGTGGTGCCGATGATCACGGTCGTCCGCTCCGGCTGGGCGATCGTCGGCAGTTGCGCGTGGTAGAGCGGATCGCTCCATCCCTCGTGCCCCCACGTTCGCGCCCCACCCGTCACCACGATCGCCGTGGCGCCGACCAGCGCCCACTTCGCGGCGCGCCGGGCGCTGTCGGCCGGCAACAACCGGTTCAGCACGATCCAGACCAGCAGCGGCGCCAGCATCTCGATGCCGACGATGTACCGGTAGATGCTGAACAGCCGCATCCAGACGACGAAGCCGATCACGACGAACAGCACGATCAGTCGCGCGCGCGCGCCGAGCGGCCGCGCGATCGATGCCGCCTTGCTGCGCAGCAGCCCGCGAACGGCCCAGGCCAGCAGCAGCACGTAGACGAGCGACCAGATCACCTGCCTGATCGGCGTTTCTCCCACCCGCCTGGAATCGAGCGTAATGAGGATCGGCCACAACACGTTTTCCCAGAAGCCGTGCGGGCGCCAGCGGATGTCGCCCGCGACGTCCGGGGTCGCCATCGGGTTCGGAAAGAACATGCCGAACTGCGGATACAGCGGATTGCCGAACCGTTCCCACATGTGGAAATGCCAGTAGCCGCCGGTCACGGCCATGCCGGCCAGCACGCCGACCCCGAACAGCACGCCGATGCGCAGCTTCGCCGCGATGCCCGCCGGATAACTCAGCAGCCCCGCGCAGAGGGCGACCGCAAACACCGCATTGGTCAGCTTCAGCCCCACGCCCAGCCCGACCACGATGCCGGCCGCCACGGCGGCGCCGATGGCGCGCAGCGTCAGCGTACCCAGCCTGTCCCAGCCCGACAGCAGCAGCAGCAGGCCCGCCAGCGTGAACAGCACGGTCGTGTCATCGCCCATCGAATTGCCGAGGCCCGACAGGAAGTTGCCGGTCAGGCAACCGGCCAGCGCGAGCAACAGCGGCACGCGATACCGGTCCTTCTCGGGCAGGTCGGTCAGCACGCGCTGCGCGATCCCGAGAATCAGCACGAAACTCAGCCCATGCAGCCACCCCAACGCGAATCCGACCACCCGAGACGGCAAATGCGTGTTCGCCCAGTAGAGCACGACGTCGAGCAGCGGATTGAAATACGACTGGATACCCGCGGGCGCCAGATCCAGCGACAGCTTGTCGTTCAACCACGCGAACGGGTTGTACAGGTGATAGTTCAGCAAGTCCCAGTTCGTATCCGCGCCGAGCCAGAGCGAATAGAGACCGAAGAAGACCGGAACCAGGATGCGCGCGACGCGCAATGCGTCGGGCGTATTGAGATCGATGAGCCGCAGGCGCGCGAGGCGGCCTTGCTGCTCATAGCGGTTGTATGCCATCGTCCATTAACGTGATTGTTGACCGAACACCCACCAGCGGGCCGATACGAAATTCGCCGCCAGGCCCGCGATGGAGCCGAGCGCGACGCCCCACAGCGGCAGATACGGGCCTTTCGGCAGCGTCAGGATCGCGACGCTGTACGCGCCGTAGTTGATCGCGCCGCCGAGCGACATGGCCAGCAGGTAGCGCCACCATTCCTTCCATGCCGACTGCGGCTGCCGCCGCTCGAACGTGTAGCGCCGGTTGATCCGCCAGGTCGTCCACACGGCGGCGAGGAACGAGATCGCGCGGCCCTCGAAATAGCCGACGCCCATCCGCACGAGGAGCGACAGCACGCCGGCGTCTACGGCGAATCCGACGGTGCCGGCGATCAGGAAGCGAAGAAACTGCGATTTCATGCGGGCTTCACGCCTTCGGCGACGGCGGGCCGCCAACGGCCAGATAGGCCATCCGCTTGACCTCGGCGCGGCCGTGCGACACGGTGTCGAGCACGATGCCGCATACGAGCAGGATCGCGCCGAGCAGAACCAGCGCCGCACAGAGCAGCGCGGTCGGCAGGCGCGGCACGAGGCCGGTCCGCGCGTATTCCTCCAGCACCGGAATGGCGAGCCAGAAGGAGAACAGCGTGGACACGACGCAGCCCGCCGAGAAGAACATCAGCGGCTTTTCCGTCTTGAGCAGCTTCATGATCGTCAGCAGGATCCGGAAGCCGTCCTTCCAGGTGCTCAGCTTGCTCACCGAGCCTTCGGGCCGGCTGCCGTAGCGGGTCGGGAATTCGGCGACCGGCATGCGCAGTTCGAGCGCATGCACGGTCAGCTCCGTCTCGGTCTCGAATCCGGTCGAATGCGCCGGAAACGATTTGATGAACCGCCGCGAAAACACCCGGTAGCCCGACAGCATGTCGGTAAACGTGCGTCCGAACAGCGTCGCGACGCAATGCGTCAGCATGCGATTGCCGAACCGGTGCCCTGCCCGGTACGCCTCGCTTTCCTCCGCGACGCGCGTGCCGACGACCATATCGAGCCCGTCCCGCGCGAGCATTTCGATCATCTCCGGGGCCGCGGACGCGTCGTACGTCGCATCGCCGTCGGCGAGCACGTAGACATCCGCCTCGATGTCGGCGAACATCCGGCGGATCACGTTGCCTTTGCCGCGGTCGGCGACCGACCGGACGATCGCGCCGGCGGCGCGCGCCGCCGAGATGGTGTCGTCCTGCGAATGGTTGTCGAACACGTAGACGGATGCCGTCGGCAGTGCCTGCCTGAAGTCGGCGACCACCCGGGATATGGTCATTCCCTCGTTGTAGCAAGGCACGAGCACGGCAATCCGGACATCGTTTTCACTGGTCATTGCGGTCAAAATCGACATGTTGTTGCTTTGAATTACCCCGAGACATTATCTGTGGCTTCCTTCAGTGGCACGAATACCCGAAATCGCGCCGTCAATCGAAGAGACCGGGAGCGTAACACGCGCGGCACCGAATCCCGGGCACGCGCCGATGCCCCGCCACACGCGCTCCCCGCCGCTCGGCCATGCCGACCTGTCGATCGACGCGATCCTCGCGGACGACGACAGCGTCGGCGCGCTGCGCGTCGAGGACGGCAGCCGGGTGCTGCGGATCGAGCGGCTCATGCACGACGAAGCCGGCACGCCGAGCCGCACCCCGCGATGCCGGACACGCAACCGTACGCCGGTCGCGCGTCCCGCTCGCTCAGCGCGGCGTCGAGCGCAGCGACGACGGCCCGCCCGTCAGCGCGATCCGCTTGCCGGTGTCGCGCAGCCTGCCGCCGTCGACGGCATAGAGCGCGAGCTGCCGCTCGACGTTGAACTGCACGATCACGTGGCGGCTGTCGGCCGTAAACACGATCCCTTGCGCCGCCTCGCCGCCCGGCGCCTCGCCGGCCTTGACGGCCTGGCCGTCGCGGATCGCGAACAGCAGCACCTTGCCGCGCGCGCGGCGGCCGGCGTTGTCGGTCGTCAGGTTCGAGCCGTCCATCGTCTGCACGGCGATCCACTTGCCGTCCGGCGAAATTGCGACGCCCTCCGGCAGCGACGGCACGCTCAGGTACTGGACCGTGCGGAACGGCTCGCGCGACACGTCGATCAGCGCGACCGTATCGGCATCGCCCGCGAGCTTGCCCGCATAACCCGGCAGGCCCGCGAGCCCGACATTGCTGACCACGGCCCAGCGGTTGTCGCTCGACACGTCGATCGTGTACGGCGCCACCCCGCTGGACAGGCGCGTGCCGCTGTCGGTCACCTTGCCGCCGTCCACGTTCAGCACCGCCACGCCCTGCTCGTCGCGCAGCGCGACGAGCGCATGCCGGCCGTCGTGCGTGAAGCTCACGCCGCCGAGCCGCTTCTTGCCGATCTTCAGGCTGCCGTCGAGCGTCACGCGCGTGCCGCCCTCGGTGCCGTCGATGCGCAGCACCGACACGCCGCCGTCGACGTCCGTGACCAGCGCGAGCCGCCCCGAGCGGTCGATCGCGATGCCCTGCGGATGCGCGGCCAGATCGATGCGCGTGACGGCGGGCGGCGCCGCCTTCAGGTCCACGACCTGCAGGAACGTGTCGAACACGAGCCGCTTCGCGGCCTGGTCGTAGCGGGTGGGCGCGGCGACGAGCGCGACGCTCGCGTCGGGCGTGACGGCGACCGCCTGCGGCGGCCCCTGGATCCCGTTCTCGACGTCCACCTGCAGCGCGACCTTCGGCGGGAACGTGGCGGCGTCGAGCAGCGTCAGCGTGTCGGACGGCGGCGCGGCCAGGTAGGTGTCGCGGCCCTCGACGCGCTGGTACTTGCCGTCGTTGGCGGACACGATCCAGTCGGCGGCATGGGCGGTGAGCGCGGCGGCGGCAAACGCCAGCCCCGCGATCACGCGGGTCGGCCGGACGGAGGGTTGGTTCGCTTGCATTTCTCTCGGTTTCTCCTTGTTGTATGACGCCGGGCGTGCCGGGCGCACGCCGGGCCGCTCGATACTACCCCGGCCGCCGAAAACCGGCCTTCCCGCCCATCCGCCGCCCCACAGGCGCCCGTCCGTTCCGGCACCAATTAAAAATCCGAACCGGAATCGTTTGCGCGCCAGGACGTGGCGTTCAGTTTGTTTAGTCCTTGCCGTTATCTTTTTTAGGCGTTTCGTCGCGAAATGCGGCAACCCGAGTGCGCGACCGGCCGCCGACGGCAGGCGCAGCGGGAAGTTCAAGGAAAGGATGGGGTGTGGCGACAGTTCTCGGGTGCATCGTTTATGAGCACAATCTCTGGCTCGTGCTGCTGACCGCGCTGCTGTGCGGGGTCGGCTCGTGGGTGACCGCGCGGCTGTTCCAGCGCTCGGCGAGCACGGTCGGCACGCAGCGGCTCGGCTGGCAGGTGCTGACGGCGATCTCGGCCGGCGTGGCGATCTGGTGCACGCACTTCATCGCGATGCTCGGCTTCGACGCCGGCGCGCCCGTGCACTTCGATCCGTCGCTGACGGTGCTGTCGCTGCTGATCGCGGTGGGCGGCAGCACGATCGGCTTCGCGCTGACCACCTTCCGCGCGACCCGCGCCGCGCCCGCGCTCGGCGGCGCAGCGGTCGGCACGGCAATCGCGCTGATGCATTACACCGGCATGCTCGCGTGGCGGGTCGAGGGCATCCTGTCGTGGGACGTCCGCTACCTGGTGGCGTCGGTGGCGCTGTCGGTCGCGCTGTCCGCGCTTGCGCTGCACTGCGCGATGCGGCGCGTGCCGCACGCGGTCAACCACATGGCCGGCCTGCTGTCGCTCGCGATCCTCGCGCTGCACTTCACCGGCATGACCGCGCTGCGCGTGACGCCGCTCACGCTCGAAGGCGCGCTGACCGACGCGGGCGCGCTGCGCACGCTGGCGCTCGCGATCGCGGGCATGTCGCTCGTGATCGTCTGCACGGGGCTCGTGAGCTACGTGATCGACGGCAACGTGCGCGCCGAATCGCTCGAACACCTGCGCCGGATGGCGCTGAGCGACATGCTGACCGGCCTGCCGAACCGCGCCAGCTTCAATGAACGGCTCGACCTCGAACTCGCGCTGGCGCACGAGCGCGGCGCGAAGCTCGCGCTGATCGGCATCGACCTGAACCGCTTCAAGGAGATCAACGACCTGCGCGGCCACCACGCCGGCGACGAGGTGTTGCGCATCCTCGCGCGGCGCATGACGAACCTGCTGCGCGACGGCGAATTCGTCGCCCGCGTCGGCGGCGACGAGTTCGCCGCGATCTGCCGGATGAGCAGCGACGGCCACCTGACCGACTTCCTCGAACGGCTCGAACCCGCGCTCTACAAGACGATCCGGCTCGACGACTACGAGATCGTGCCGGGCGCGAGCTTCGGCGTCGCGATCTACCCCGACGACGCGGCCACCAAGGGCGTGCTCGTCAACAACGCAGACCTCGCGATGTACCGCGCCAAGGGCAGCATCACCCGGCCCGTCTGCTTCTACGAACCGGCAATGGACCAGCTCGTGCGCGCGCGGCGCAGCCTCGCGGCCGACCTGCGGCGCGCGGTGGCCGACAGGCAGCTGAGCATCCACTACCAGGTGCAGACGTCGCTCACGACCGGCGAAGTCCGCGGCTACGAGGCGCTGCTGCGCTGGCGCCACGCGACGCTCGGCGCCATTTCGCCATCCGAATTCATCCCGCTCGCCGAGGAAAACGGGATGATCCTCGACATCGGCGAATGGGTGCTGCGCGAGGCGTGCGCGAGCGCGGCCGGCTGGGAGCCGCCGTACATCGTCGCGGTGAACGTGTCGGCCGTGCAGTTCATGCACACCGACCTGACGAAGCTCGTCGCGGACGTGCTGGCGGAAACCCGCCTGCCGCCGGCGCGCCTGCAGCTCGAGCTGACCGAATCGACGATCTTCGCCGGCCGCGAGCGCGCGCTGCGCACGCTGCGCGAGATCAAGGCGCTCGGCGTCACCATCGCGCTCGACGATTTCGGCACCGGGTACTCGTCGCTCGACACGCTGCGCTCGTTCCCGTTCGACCGGATCAAGCTCGACCGCTCGTTCGTGACGGACGCGGAAACCAACCCGCCCGATCGCGCGATCGTCCGGGCCGTGCTCGCGCTCGGCAAGAGCCTCGGGATTCCGATCCTGGCCGAAGGCATCGAAACGCCCGACCAGCTGTCGCTGCTGACCGAGGAAGGCTGCGACGAGGCGCAGGGCTTCCTGCTCGGCCGGCCCGTGCCGCTCGACGAGATCGTCGGCAGCGGGCAGCTCGCGCTGGCCGGCGATGCGCGCGCCCACCCGGCGTTCCCGGCCGCGGAAGCGGCAGGCCTTGCGATGGTGCAGTCATGAGCGCGCGGCCGCCGGCCAGGCCGGGCCCGACACCCCGAACCGGTGTTGCAACAGGCAGGTTCGCATGAAGATCCTCAAGGCATTGACGGCATCGCTGCGCCGCATGACGACGCCCGCGCAGAACCCGGACCTGCTCACGGCGCAATACCGCGTGTTCGCCAGCCAGCTCCCGGTGATGTATCTGATCCTCATCACGAGCACCTGGAGCCTCGCGCTCACGCATCTCGGCGATGCGCCGTTCTGGCTGACCGTCACGATACCGGCGCTGATGTCGCTCGCCTCGTTCGTGCGCGTGCTGCACTGGCGCCGCGCCCGGTTCGTGGAGCCGACCCCGGAGATCGTGCGGCGCGCGCTCACGCACACGAACTGGCTGATCGTGCCGATGGCCCTGACCTTCGCGACCTGGGCGCTGCTGCTGTTCCAGTACGGCGACGCGTGGCAGAAGGCGCAGGTCGCGTTCTACATGGCGATCACCGTGATCGGCTGCATCTTCAGCCTGATGTACCTGCGCTCGGCCGCGCTGATCGTCGCCGTGATCGTCAACGTCGCGTTCATCGCGTTCTTCGGCTCGACGCACCAGCCCACGCTCGTCGCGACGGCGATCAACATGGCGTTCGTGTCGGCCGCGCTGATCGCCGTCATCACGGTCAACTACCGCGGCTTCGTGCGCACCGTCGAGGCCCAGGCCGAATCGCGCATCCGCGAGCAGGCGCAGACACGGCTGCTGCGCATGATCGACGACATGCCGGTCGCCGTGATGACCGCCGACCCGGACACGTTCGCCATCAACTACCTGAACGAGACGTCGAAGGCGCTGCTGCGCGAGATCGAGCACCTGCTGCCGATCCGGGCCGACGACGCGCTCGGCGCGTCGCTCGATTTCTTCCACCGGCAACCGCAGCGCCAGCGCCGCATGCTCGCCGATCCCGCGAACCTGCCGCATCGCACCCGCATCCGGCTCGGGCCGGAAGTGCTCGACATCCAGGTGTCGGCCGTGCGCGACACCGACGGCCATTACATCTGCCCGATGCTGTCGTGGTCGATCGTCACGCAGCAGGCCGAGGCGGAGGCGCGCATCCACGAGCTCGCGCATCACGATTCGCTCACCGGCCTGCCGAACCGCGCGACGTTCCTCGCCGAATTCGACGCGAGCCTGCGCCAGGCCGGCCAGGTGATCGCGCTGCTCTACATCGACCTCGACGGCTTCAAGCTCGTCAACGACGCGCGCGGGCATTCGGCCGGCGACGCGCTGCTGCGGCAGGTCGCCGAGCGCCTGCGCGTGCAATGCCCGGGCCCGGGCATGATGCTCGGGCGCATCGGCGGCGACGAATTCGCGGTGCTGCTGCGCGACACCGATGCGGACGCCGCGCGGGCCGCCGCCGCCCGGCTGGTGGCTGCGCTCGTCGCGCCGTATGCGCCGTCGCCCGGCCGGCTGATCCATATCGGCGCGTCGATCGGCTGCGTGCTCGCGCCGCACCACGGCGACACCGCCGGCGTGCTGCTGTCGCGCGCGGACATGGCGCTCTACGCGGCCAAGACGGCCGGCCGGGGCACCTTCCGGATCTTCGCGCCGGACATGGAGACGCGCGCGCTGGAGCGGGTCGCGCTCGAATCGAAGCTGCGCGCCGCGCTCGACGGCAACCGCGAGCTGTTCGTGTTCTACCAGCCGATCGTCGACGTCCACACCAAGCGGGTGACCACGCGCGAAGCGCTGCTGCGCTGGCACCACCCGCGCATGGGCTGGGTCTCGCCGGGCAAGTTCATTCCGGTGGCGGAAGGCAGCGGGCTGATCGACCGGCTCGGCACCTTCGTGCTCGAGCAGGCGTGCCGCAACGCGGTGCGCTGGCAGGACGGCGCGCGGGTGGCCGTCAACGTGTCGGCCGCGCAGCTCGGCCACGGCACGATCGCGCCGGCCGTCGCGGCGGCGCTGGCCGGCTCGGGCCTCGCGCCCGACCGCCTGGAGATCGAGGTGACCGAAACCGCGCTGCTGCACGACGAGGGCAAGGCGATCGCCGACCTGCGCGCGCTGCGCGCGATGGGGGTGCGCGTCGCGCTCGACGATTTCGGCACGGGCTTCTCGTCGCTCGCGCATCTGCGCGCGTTTCCGTTCGACAAGATCAAGATCGACGGCACCTTCGTGCGCGACGCGGTCACGCGGCCCGACTGCGCGGCCGTGGTGCGGGCGGTGGCGGATCTCGGCAAGCGCCTCGGCGTGACGACCGTCGCCGAAGGCGTCGAGACCGAGGAACAGCTCGCGTGCATCACGCAGGAAGGCTGCCGCGAGGTGCAGGGTTTCCTGTTCGGCCGGCCCGTGCCGGGCGAGCAGGATGCCGCGCGCGTCGAGCAGCTCGACCGGCAGGCGGCGGCGCAGGCGTGACGGCGCCGCGGCCGGGCCGCCGTTCGGCCCGTCAGTGCGCGCCCGCCGCCGCCGCGGAATCCGCGCCGCCGCCCGCCTTCGCGGGGCGGGTGATCCAGATCAGCGGGATGATCGCGATGAAGATGAACGCGGAAATGTAGAAGATGTCGTTCAGCCCCATCACCGCGGCCTGCGCGTCGACCGACGCGTTGAACATCGCGTGCGCCGCGTCGGGGCCCAGATGGAGCAGCGAGCGGGCCGTGTCGATCTGCTGCGTGAAATCCGGGTTGGTCGGGCTCGCCTGCTCGGTGAGCCGCGCGTGGTGCAGGATCGTGCGGTTGTTCCATGCATTGCCGATCAGCGACGTGCCGACCGCGCCGCAGAACGTGCGCCCGAAATTCGACAGGCCCGCGGCGGCCGGAATCTTCTCGGGCGGCAGGCCCGACAGGATGATCGACGTGAGCGGCACGAAGAACATCGCCATCGGGATGCCCTGCAGCAGCGTCGGCAACACGAGATCCCGGTTCGACACGTCGGCGTAGAAGCGCGTGCGCATCATGAATACGGCCGCGAAGCCGACGAACGCGAGCGTCGCGATGTAGCGCGGGTCGCTGCGCGGCAGGATGCGGCCCATCACCGGCGTCAGCAGGACCGCGAAGATGCCGAGCGGCGCGGTCGTGAGCCCCGAATCGATGGCGCGGTAGCCGAGGTTGCTCTGCATCCATTGCGGCAGCAGCACCAGCGTGCCGAAGAACATCCCGTACGCGACCGAGATCGCGATCGTGCCGCCCGCGAAGTTGCGCTGCGTGAACAGGCGGATGTCGACGACCGGGTTCGGCTCGGTCAGCTCCCAGATCAGGAACAGCACGAAGCCGATCAGCGCGACGATGCCGAGCGTGACGATCACGGGCGAGTCGAACCAGTCGAGGTCGCGGCCCTTGTCCAGCATGATCTGCAGCGACGCCACCCACAGCACCAGCAGCCCGAGCCCGACCGTGTCGATCGGCAGGCGGCGCACCGGCGATTCTCGATCGCGGAACACCATCCAGGTGACGGCCGCCGCGAAGAAGCCCACCGGAACGTTGATGTAGAAGATCCACGACCAGTTGTAGTCGTACGTGATCCAGCCGCCGAGCGACGGGCCCGCGATCGGCCCGACGAGCGCCGTCATCGACCACAGCGCGAGCGCGGTCGCCGATTTCTGCCGCGGCCACGCGCCGAGCAGCAGCGCCTGCGACAGCGGCGCGAGCGGCCCGGCCACCGCGCCCTGCAGGATCCGCGCGCCGAGCAGCGTCGGCAGGTTCGGCGCGACGCCGCACAGCCACGACGCGAGCACGAACAGCAGGATCGACGTCACGAACAGCCGCACCTGGCCGAAGCGCTGCGTGAGCCAGCCCGTGAGCGGAATCGACACCGCGTTGGCGGCCGCGAAGATCGTGATCACCCAGGTGCCTTCGTCGATGGACACGCCGAGGTCGCCCGAGATCGTCGGGATCGCGACGTTCGCGATCGACGAGTCGAGCACGTTCATGAACATCGCGAGCGATACCGCGAGCGTGCCGAGCGCGAGCTTCCCGCCCGACAGCGGCGGGATGGGAGAAGAGGAAGCCATGTGGTCTGCGGTCCCGGAATGAGAGGAATCGGGCGCGCGCCGCGTGCAGCGGGGCCGCCGGCGTCGCGCAACGGGCGACGCGCCGGGCTACAGACTAGTGGGCGGGAACCTTCGACATCAATACTGCTTGCCGCATGAAATCATTGCCGGCTTCGATGGGAATCGTCGCGGCACAAGCGGCACAAGCGGCGCGCGCGGCGTCGCGCCGATACGGATGATCGGCGCGCATCCGCAGGGCAGCCGCGCGCTCGTGACGCGCGGCCCGCCCGGGTGCTTTACTGCACGTGGAGCTTCGGCGACGTCAGCAGCGTGCCGCTCACCTTGCAGTCCGGCGTCAGCGCCGCGTTGTTGAACGTCAGCGACGAGTTCGGATCGCTCCACGTCGCTACGACCTTGCTCGGGCCGCAGTTGCCGAGCAGCGTCACCGCGACCTTCACGTTGTTGATCGACAGCTGCGTCGCGGTGTCCGCCTGCCCGGTCCACGGGGTTCCGCCGGCCGAGATCAGCCCGCAGGTGCCGCCGCCCGTGAACTGCGCCGACGTGATCACCACGCTGCCGGTCGGCGTGATCGTGCCGTTGAATGTCGCCGTGCAGTTCGCGCTGATCGTGCCCTTGCTCAGCGCGGTGATGCCCGTTGCGGAAAACGGTTCGCCATTGGGGTTCATCGGCTGGCCGTCCGTGCGCGACACGACGACGGCGAACGCGGGCGCGGCGAGCGCGGACGACAATGCAAGCGCAGCAACGACAGAAACGGCTTTGCGAATCTTCATGGTACTGGCCTCACTTGACGAATGGCGGCGAGCCGCCGAATGGTCGGCGCGCGAACCGGACCGGCCAGCGCGCCGAGGGAACCCGGCATGGCGCCCGGCGGGCGCCCGCCGGGTCAGAACTTGTAGGAGATGCCGACGAACGTGATCAGCGGGTCCGCCTTCACCTTCGAGCGCGTCGTCGCGAGCGTCGAGCCGTCGGCCGCCTTGATGGTCAGCGTCGAATACGTCTTGAGCGGCATGTACGACAGCGTCGCGGTCACCGACCAGCGGTTCGTGATCGCATAGCTCGCGCCGAGGTTGTAGACCGGCGTGAACGACGACGACGCCTTCCCCTCGACCGACGTCGGCCCCGGCTTGCCCGCGCCCGCCGCCAGCACGCTGCCGAGGTTCTCGTTCACGTCGCGCGCGAAGTTGCCGTTCAGCTCGATGTTCGAGAACCAGCTGTACGCGACGCCGATCCCGACGAACGGCCGGAAGCGCGCGGTCGGCGCGTTGAAGTAGTACTGCAGGATCACGGTCGGGCTCCACTGCCGCGCGTTCTTCACGATCGGCTGGTTCGACGGCGTGTCGAGCACGACGTTGCCGAGCGAGCCGCTCGGGCCGAACGGGCGGATCGTCCCGTGCCCGGTCAGCGCGAACTCCGGCGGAATGCCGAGCACCGACGTCACCGCGATGTGGTCGGTGAAGAAGTGCGTGAGCGTGAGGCCGACCGTGTCGGCGTTGTTGACGGTGAGGCTCGTGCCCGGCGACGTGAACGAGCTCGGCAGGCGCAGCGGGCCGTTCATCGGCGAATTCACGACGTTGGTGGTCAGCGGGCCGCCCGAGCCCTGCGGCATCACGTGCAGCCAGCCGAGCGTCGCGACGTTGTCGCCCGCCTGCTGGGCGCACGCGAGCAGCGGCATCGCGGCGGCGAAGCCGGCAGCAAACAGCTTCTTCATTTGATCTCCTCGCATGGTGCGTCTGCCGGCGTCATTGCACGAATGCGCCGATCGTGAAATACGGATGGCTCGCGATGCTCGTATCGAGGAAGCCGAATACGCCGCCCGTGAACACGAACTTGCCGGTGGCCGGGCCCGTCGCCGCATCCGTATGCACCGTCGTGATCACGCCCGGCACGCGCTGCGTGTAGTCGAGATTCAGCGCGCGCGTGAGCGCCGCCTGCGACGCATTGAACGGATCGAGCAGCGTCGCCTCCGGGCCGACCAGCGCGGTCGCGCGGTAGTCGAGCCGGTTGTCGAGGCCGGTGTACTCGCCGTCCTGCGAGCCGGACGCGAGCGTGTTGCGCGGGCTCAGGATCGAGATGCCCGATTCGTCGTCGGCGGACGGCGCGCCCTGCGTCAGGTCGGCATTCGCGGCCCCGGTGCGGATCAGGACCGGCACGAGCTGGTTGCGCAGCTTGCCGACGATCATGATGCCGCGCCCGGCCCTGGCCGGATCCACGGCGGCGAGCGTCGCCGGAATCTGCGGCTGGTAGTTGATCGACTGGAAGGCCGGCGCATCCGTGCGCAGCGTGAAGTTGCGGTTGATCAGCGCGGACGATTCGAGCGGCGCGCCGCCGTTGCGCACGCCGAAGTTGTCGGTCTCGGAGAAGCTGCCGTCGGCGCGGATCGTCACCGACTGGTCGAGCCCGACCTCCGTGAAATTCTGCGACGGCACCTGGTGATAGCCGAGCTGGTTGTAGGTGCCCGCGATCTTCGACAGGTCGGTTTCCTGCTGCGAGAAGCTGACGAACGGGTAAGTCGGGTAGGTCGTCTTCGTGATCCGGCCGACGCCGATCATGCCGTCGAACTGGATCGTCGAGCCGGGGATCGCGCCGCCCAGCACGCCCTCGCCGAGGAACATGCGGGCCGGCCGCGCGGGGTCGAGGCTCGCGTTGTTCAGGCGGAACGTGCACTGGTTCAGCTTCAGCGTCGGCAGGCCGGTTTCCGCGGTGAGCGTGCCGTCCAGGACGTTGTACGGCGCGGCGTCGCGGGTCGGCTGCACGGTGCCTGGCGCGCCCGGCACCGGCGACGCGAGATAGGTGATCCGGAACGTCATCTTCACGGTGTCGAGCTGCACCTTCACGAGTTCGCCCGACCCGGCGCCGCCGATGAATGCCGTGCCGTAGTCGATCTGCTGCGGGCACAGGCGCACGACCGGCGCCGGCGGCGGATCGCCGTCGCCGCCGCATGCCGCGAGCACCGGCGCGAATGCGGCAGCGGCCATCCAATGGGAGATTTTCATAGGAATCCTGTATATATGGACGAGGGCGGCGGCCTGCGCCGCCCCGCCTGACGAACGATTACTGGATGAATGCGCCGACCGTGAAGAACGGGTTGGTCCGGCTGTCGTTCACGACCATCGCGTAGACGTTGCCGATCTTCACCGCCCAGCCGGTGTCGCCCTTGCTGATGATCGCCACGTCGCCGTTCGCGTTTCTCGCATTGAAGTCGCGCAGCGCCGTCACCTTGATCTTGCCGGGCGTCGCCTGCGCATAGTCGAGCGCGAACTGGCCCGTCACGCCGGAGGTCTGCGGATTGATGAACGCGGCCGTCGCGCCCTGGAACAGCGTCGACGTGTAGTTCGCCGCGATCGACGAGACCGCGCTGCCGTCCGTGCAGTTGCCGGCGCCCGGCAGGAAGAACGTGCCGTCGAACGAGCCCGGCAGGTTCGGGTGCGGCTTCGACGCATCGAAGGCCGGGCCGCCCTGCGCGGGCGCGCCCTTCACGCCGTTGTCCGCGACGACGCCGCACGCGGATGCGCTCGTCGCGCCGACGAAGCCGCCCTGCATCGCGTTCGCCGGCAACGCCGTCGCGGGGGCCAGCACCGAGATGCCGATCTCGGCGTCCGCGACCGAGCCGAACGGGTTGCCGGGCGGCGAAAACGCGTAGCCGACGCGAATCACGACCGGCACGAGCACGCCGTTCAGCTTGCCGACGATCATGATGCCCTTCGCCTGCGTCGGCGTGAGAATCACCAGCGGCTGCGTCTGCCCGGCGCCCGGATATGCGCCGCCCGCCGACTGGCTGACGAACACGTTGTCGGGCGAGTTGTCCGCATTCGTGCGCCGCGTCCACGGCGTGCCTGTCGTCTGGCACGAGTAGTCGCTGCCCGCCGTGATCGTGCACGAGCCGTCCGCGTTCAGCGTCTGGTTCCAGTTCACGACGTCCGGCTGCCAGCCTTGCGGCGCCGCGCTCTGGAACGAGGTGCCGGTCGGCTGCAGATGGATGCCGAGCTCGTTGTAGTTGCCGGCGACCTTCGTGAAGTCGGTCTCGGTCTCGCTGAAGCCGATGAACGGATAGAAGTCGAACGCGCGCGACGGCACGACGCCGAGCACCACGCCCGGCGCGAGCTCGATGCCGTCGAACGCGATCGTCGCGCCGGGAATGCCGCCGCCGACGACGCCGTTGCCGACGAACAGCATCGGCGGATCGAAGCGGTTGATCTTCACCGCATAGCTGCCGTCGCTCGTCGCGCCGCTGTCGAGAATGAATGCGCAGCGGTTCTGCTCGGCCGTCGGCAGATTGGTCGGGTGATGGAACGCGCCGCTGATCGTGAGGCCCGCGCGCGTCGTGTTGATCTGGCCGGCCGACGTCGGCACCGACGATTCGATGAACTGCATCTGGTAGGTCTGCTTCGTCGTGTCGAAGCGCACCTTCACGTATTCGCCGCTGCCGGAGCCGCCTGTGTAGGTCGTCGTGTAGTCGAGCGCGTCGGGGCACAGCTTCGTGACGACAGGCGGCTGGGTGATCGGGCCGCTCGGCCCGCACGTGCTGCCCGAGCACTGCGGCACGCTGATCGGCACCGGATCGTCGCCTCCGCCGCACCCGGCGATGAACGGCACGACCACCACGGCACAGGACAATAAAACGGACAGCCCAGGCTTGAAACGCATCAGCCCCTCCTATTGATGAACGTATGTCTCGTCGGCGCAGGCTCGTCGGCCCGTCGCCGTTGGTACCGGCCGTCGCGCACGGCAGCCGGGATCGCGCGCCGCCCCCTGTCGGCCAGAGCGCGCGTGCACAACCCTCGCGCGCCGGACGATGCGCCGGCGCGCGAAAGCGAATGAAGTGTTGCGTTGGGAGCGCCGGCTAGCAGCCGGTCGCGCGGGATGCCGGCACGTTGCGTGCCGAGCCCTGTCGGGCGGTCCGCGTGAAATGGAATTGCCTGGCCGGCGCCTCGTTGCTGCGTCTCATTTCGGTCTCCGTCGGTACCCGGTCGTCGTTATGGTGCTGCGTGTTTGGTCAGACTATGATCCGACGAATGCGACATGTAAATTGATGCTGAATTCCAAACATTGCATAGCGCGAGAGGCAAGGTGTCAGTAGGCGCTTAACGTTTTTTCAAACAGCTTCCAATTATGAAGCGAGCACCCCGGAAATGCCTTTTTTGGCCGGTTTTCATGGTGCATTGCGGGATAATGAGCAAGCCACGCGATCATTGCACGACACGCAAACATGAATCGCGGCACCGATTACGACGTGTAATCGTCTGCTCTGTCGCATCTGCCGAGACTGTGCGCTTGAACGGTTTTTCAGCCGATTCGATGATTGCTCTCACAAAAACTATTCGATCGAACAGTTTTCTGCGAATTTCCAATCAAACTTCCAAAAACTCGCCGATCGTACGGTTTCCCCCTTGCATTTCGCCGTTTTGATGCAATACTGCGTGATCGCACAGTTTCATTCCCGCCGGCCTTCGCCGCTTCCGCCGCTGGAGTTCCACGACATGCGTTACACGATCGAACAGGCATCCGACATCGGCGGCGTGATTCGCGCCGCGCGCAAGGTGCAGAACCTGCGCCAGGACGATGCCGCCGGCAGCGTCGGCGTCAGCGAGTCGTTCATGGTCAAGGCCGAGCGCGGCGCGGACACCGTCCAGTGGGGCAAGCTGTTCCAGATCCTGCAGGGGCTCGGCGTGCGGGTGGTGGTCGACATCCCCGACGCGAACGACGAGCTGCTCGAGCGCCAGTCCGCGCGGGCCAGCCACCGCGCGAGCGTCAGGGCGCGGCGCGCCGCCGAGCAATTGCTGCTGCGCACCGGCGACGCGGCGCGCACGGCAGGCGATCATGCCGGCGCCCCGCCCGCCCCCGAACGCGTGCTGAACGCCGCCCGGTTGCTGCTGGCCGGCGCCGCCGCGGAATCCGCCGGCCCGCCCGCCGCGTCGCGCGCGCTGGACATCGCGCGCCGCGTGCTGGCCGAGGCGGACGCGGCGCGGCCCGCCAAGGAAACGCCGAATGACTGAACGGACCCTCGTCGCGTCGATCGACGGCCAGCGCATCGGCACGCTGCACGAAAACCAGAACCTGTGGGCGTTCGAATACGCGCCGTCCTGGCTCGACGCCCCGGCGCGTTTCGCGCTGAGCCCGCACCTGCCGCTGCAGGCCGCGCTGCTGCGCGACGGCGCCACCACGCGCCCGGTGCAGTGGTATTTCGACAACCTGCTGCCCGAGGAGACCGTGCGCGCGCTGCTCGCGAGCGACGCGGGGCTGCCCGACATCGGCGACGCGTTCGCGCTGCTCGCGCACTACGGCCGCGAATCGGCCGGCTCGGTCACGCTGCGCGTGCCCGACGATCGCACCGACGACGATACGCGCCTGCGCCCGCTCGACGACGCGGAACTCGATGCGCGCATCCGCCACCTGCCGAGCGTCCCGCTCACGCACGATGCGCCGAAGAAGATGTCGCTCGCGGGCGCGCAGCACAAGCTGCCCGTCGTGCTGCGCGACGGCCGGCTGTTCGAGCCGAGCGGCCAGGCCGTGTCGACCCACATCCTCAAGCCGAATCACCCGCACGCGCACGAATACCCGCATTCGGTCGTCAACGAGTGGTTCGTGATGACGCTGGCGCGCCGCGTCGGCCTCGACGTGCCCGACGTCGAGCGCCGCTACGTGCCGTCCCCCGTCTACGTGATCCGCCGCTTCGATCGCGACATGACCGACGAAGGCGTCGAGCGGCGTCACGCGATCGACGGCTGCCAGGTGCTCAACCTGGCCGCGACGATGAAATATTCGGGCTGGTCGCTGGACGCGCTCGCGGCGCTCGCGCAGGCATGCCGCGCGCCGGCGCCGGCGCGGCTGCGGATCTTCCGCTGGCTCGTGTTCTGCATCGCGGTCGGCAACGGCGATTCGCACCTGAAGAACCTGAGCTTCGTCGTCGCCGACAGCGGCCTGTCACTCGCGCCGCACTACGACCTGCTGTGCGACAGCGTGTACGACACCGCGACCTACAGCCCGCGCAGCCGCTGGCCCGATCTCGCGGAATTCACGCGGCCGGTGGCCGGCGTGCAGCGCTACGCGGATTTCACGCGCGAGGTGCTCGTGGCGGCCGGCGCGGCGCTCGGCCTGACGCGCGCGACCGCGCTGCGCCAGATCGACGACCTGCTGCAGCGCATTCCGGCTCAGGCCGACATGCTGCTGCTCGAAATCGGCCGCGACAACGACGCGATGATGGCCGAACGCCCGGAGCTCACGGCGACGCTGGGCGGCGAAGTCCGGCTGCTGAGGGCGATCCGCCATATCGTGATCCACGAGATGGTCGCGCAGCTGCGGGCGCGCTGAGCGCGCTCCGCGCGTACGACCGCCCCGCCTTCCCGCCGCCGCGTGTCAAACCTGAAACGTTTCATTACGATTTCCAGACGGCGCATCGCCGCCTCCCTCTAGAACCCTCCAAAAAATCAACCACTTGCAAGACATGGCATGCGAGTGGCTTACATGAAACGTGCAAGCCGGGCATCGTGCCGTCGCGACAGCGCCGCAGCGTGCCGCCTCCCTTAGCGGAACGCGTTGCTGTGCCGGCGCCCCACGACGCACCGGCTTGTGCAGGAGACCATTCGCCATCGTCCCGGGTGACACCGGGTCGTGCCGGCGCGCGTGGAGCGCAGGCCACGCGGCCGGATGCATGGTCACTTCTGCAACATATCCAGCCGCGCCTGCGAAGCTACGAGGACACGATGAACCCCTGCCGAATCAGACGGCACCGGCTCGCGTGGCGCACGCTGCTGTGCGCCGCCTGCGCCGCCCTGGCCGCCTTCTCCGCCCTCGATTCGCCGCCGACGCTCGCCGCCGGCAAGCGCGCCATCGGCCATCAACGGCTCGCGCCCAACGCGCAGTTGCCCGCGCAGCGCGCGTCGCTGCCCTCCGGCCCGCATCCGGGCGAGGCAATGAGCCGACAGGCCGTCACGCCGAAAAAAAACTAAGCGCCGAACCATTGCAGTGCCCAGGGGAAACGTCCGATCACCCGCTACTCGTTGCGTGAGGTTCGTCATGAGCGCAATCCGAAAATTGTTTCGTTTTCCAAACATCCTGACGCGCGGCATCGTCGTCGCGTGGCTCTGCATGATCGCGAACGCCGGCCACGCCGTGCCGCTCGACGCGCAGATCGACCTGAAGATCCTGATCCTCGCGAGCCAGCAGACCGGCAACGGGCCGGAACTGCAGGCCGCACAGGCGATTCTCGACCGCGTCGGCGTGCCGTACACGGTGTACAGCTACGACACCGGCAACCCGACGCTGCCGCCGCTCGAAACCGGCAACCACGCGCTGTACCAGGGCATCCTGATGCCGATCAGCGACGCCCGCTACATGAACCCGTTCTCCGGCGGCGCGCTCGCGACAGCGCTCGCGCGCTACCAGTTCAAGTACAACGTGCGGCTCGCGAGCGTCTATACGTGGCCGGGCGACACGGCCTGCCTGCAGTACGTCGGCTACCGCGACACCACCGCGTCGCCGCTGCCGTCGACGTTCACGGCGGCGGGCGCGGCCCTGTTCCCGTACATGAACGCCGGCACGACCGCAAGCAACCCGCTCACCGTGCAGAACGCGTGGACGTATTTCGCGTCGCCGGCAAGCCCGCTGCCGGCCGGCACGACCGTCACGCCGGTGCTGCAGGCGGCCGGCGCGAACAACGTCACCTACCCGATCGCCGCGACCTGCCTGTTCGGCAATACCACCCCGCTCGCGGGCGACAGCACGTCGCGGGAAATCCTGTCGCTGATGTTCGACAACAACCCGTTCCTGCTCCATTCGATGACGCTGTCGTACGGCCTCGTCAACTGGCTCACGCGCGGGCTGTTCCTCGGCAACCGGCACGTATACATCGATCCGCAGGTGGACGACATCGGCATTCCGGACGAGATCTTTCCGTATGCGCAATCGGACCTCACCGGCCTCTGGTACGACGTGAGAACCGGCGCCGTGACCGGCACGAGCCCGAACGGGCTCTGCCCGCTCGGCAATCCGCCGGGATCGGTCGCGTCGTACACGGGCACGACCTCGTGCGAGTACCGGATGACCGGCGCCGATCTCAACAACGTCGTCAAGTGGCAGTCGAACGTCAACGGCAAGACCGCCAACGCGGCGGCCCTGAAGTTCTCGTTCGCGTTCAACGGCTCGGGGTTCGGCACGGCGTACGGCGGCCTCGGCGACTACCCCGCCACCGGCACCGATTCGCTGACCACGCAGGTCCGCTCGAACCAGAACCGCTTCAAGTGGATCAGCCACACGTACGACCACCTGCTGCTGGATCCGCCGTTCACGACCACGGCCGGCCAGGTCACGACCGAAATGCAGAGCAACCACAACGTGGCACGCCGCTTCGGCTTCTCGACCTATTCGACGCAGACGCTCGTGACGCCGGAGATCTCCGGCCTGTACAACCCGACGACGCTCGGCGCGCTGGTGTCGTTCGGCACGCGGGTGCTGGTGTCCGATTCGTCGAAGCCGACGCCGCCGGTCGGCACGGCGAACTGCCCGATCAATAACAGCGGCACGCCGTGGCCGCTGCCCGCGTTCAATACCGGCAAGTTCAACTGCGTGAACCAGGGAATCTTCGAGGTGCCGCGTTACGCGACCGCGCTGTTCTACAACGTGTCGCAGCCGCAGGAGTGGGTCGACGAGTACAACTACTTCTACGGCGCGAACGGGATCGATCCGACGCGCTGGGGCTTCGACCTCACGTATGCGCAGGTGCTCGACAAGGTGTCCGACACGCTGGTGTCGTACCTGCTCACGTTCGACAACCGGCCGATGATGTTCCACCAGTCGAACCTGCGCAACTACGGCGGGCAGAGCTTCCTGCTGGGCGACCTGCTGAACGCGACGCTGACGAAATACAACAAGTACTACAAGAACCTGCCGATCGTCAGCCCGTACCTGACCGACCTCGGCACGCTGGCGTTCCAGCGCAGCATCTACAACACGTCGAACGTCGTCGCCACGCTGACGCCCGGCACGGCGATCACCGTGAGCGGCGCGCGCACCGACGGGCAATCCGTCGTCGTGCCCGTGACGGGCGTCAGGTTCGGCACGTCGATCGAGACCTACGGCGGCCAGTCGATCTCGTACGTGACGCTGCTGCCGGCGACGGCCTATACGATGCTGATCACACCGGCGCCGGTCTGGAAGTAGCGCCTGCCGATCCGGTGGAAGCACGCACGCCCGCTTGCACGCGGGCGTGCGCGCATCGGGGCTGGCTACCGCGCGGCCTGCTGGCGCTGGACCTCCTTCGCCTTCATCTGCAGATAGTCCTGCCGGTCCATTTCGTGGAGCTGCCGCGCGTACTGCTCGGTCGCGTCGAACCAGCGGGCGAGGCGCTGGTCGAGCGGCTTGTCGAGCGTGCCGAGGTACGCATCGATCGCGAGGTAGTAGCGCATCGTGTTGCGCTCCAGCAGCCCGCGCACGCCGCCGATATAGTCGGGCGGCGTACCGGCGGGCGCGCCGACCGTCGTGAAGCCGACCTTGTCGCGGCCGACCGTGGCCAGATAGGTCTTCATCGCGACGCGCCCGAGCGTGCCGAAGCCATACGAGTAGGTCAGGTGCAGGAACGTGCGCGTGTCGCCGAGCGGCACCGCCTCCAGCGAGATGCGGTAGTCCTTCGTGCTCATCGGCCCGCTGTCCGCATTGAGGCCGACCTGGAAGTAGCCCGGCGTGGCCGGCTGCGTGCGGTAGCGGAACGCGACGCGATAGGTATCGCTCAGCTTCTGCTCGATCTTCCTGCCGATGTTGACGTCGAGCACGGCGTCGTCGCCGGCGGCCGACGCATGGCAATACTTGACGTTCAGATGCAGGATCAGCACCGCGCACCAGTTCGCGGGGCCCTGCGCGGGGTCGTTGAGCTTGCCGTTGACCACCGTGTACGGGTAATCCACCACCGCGTAGATGTCGCCCTTGAGCGTGGCGTTCGCTTCCGACGATTCGAGGTACAGCGGGCGGTTGAACGGGTTGCGCTTCAGTTGTTCGGACAGGTCGCCGTATCGGTTGCGCAACGTGGCGGCGGGGTCCGCGCCGAACGACAGCACGCTCCAGCACAGGCCGCATGCCGCGAGGACGACGCGCCACACCGGCCGGAATGGCCGGTTCGCGCAGGGTGTTACAGGGGTCGACATTCGCATTGCTCCGGCAATCGGCGCACGTTGCGTGCGCATGCCGTTCAGCTTACGCCTTTGCGCGCGCGGCTGCGCGGCTTCGGCGGCGGCAGTTGCGCGGCCGTGATCGCGATCAGCCGGGACAGCCATGCGTGATCGTCCCACCGTTCGCCCGGGATCACGAGATAGGGCTTTGCGCCCGGATACGGGCTGTCTTCCTCGAACGTGCCGAGAAACGCCTTGCCGTCGGGCGTCGGCTTGACGAACAGGCGGTCGTCGCACACGAGCGCGACGATCTTGTCGTCGCAGTAGACGCCGAATTCGCCGAACATCTTCTTCGCCGAGATGGCGCCGGCCGCGGCCATCTGCTCGACGATGAAATCCACCGTGCTTTGACTGGATGCCATGAATCTTCCTGGAAAGGCGGCCCGGCCGCATGGGTGACGACGGTAGGCGATCGAACCGGCGAACGCAAGCGGCGGCCGGCGCCGATTGTTCACTTGTCTGCCGAAAACGCGTCGGACAACTGGCGCGCGCGCTTCACGTCGTCGCCGTGCAGGTAGATCGACGTCGTCGAGATCGACGCGTGACGGAGATTGTCCCGCACGGTGGTCAGCTCCGCGCCGCGCGCGAGCGCGTGAGTCGCATGCGTGTGGCGCATCCAGTGCGGGCTCGCCTGCCGCAGCTTCGCGGCGAGCGCCGGGTTGTCCGCGTCGACGATGCCGGCCGTCTGCGCGAAGAAGCGCTGCAGCACTTTCCAGAGCCGCACGCTGGTGATCGCCGCGCCGCCGTCTTCGGCGAGGCTCGGGATCAACGGCGTATCAGGGCGCCAGCGGCTCGGCGTGACCGGCAGGCGGCGCGCGACCAGGTGACGATCGAGCGCCGCGCGGGCGAGCGGCGGCAACGCGACCCGCGCCGCCTTGCGCCCCTTGCCGACTACCTTGATCCACGGATCGCCGTGCGCGTCGGTTTCGATGTCGCCGAGCGTCGCGCCGACCAGTTCGCTCGCGCGCAGGCCCGTCGCGTAGCCGAAGTCGAGGATGAAACGCAGCCGCTGCGCGGCCGGCGCGTCCCAGCCGTACGACCATTCGAGCCCGTCGGCAATGGTGCGGACCAGCAGCCACTCCCCTTCGGTGAACGCGTGCGACGTGTCGAGCACGATCGAGCGGCGCGTGTCGCGCACCTTGACGCCCGAGAATGGATTCGCGAGCAGGTAGCGCTGCTCGATCAGCCAGCGGAACAACGCGCCCAGCACGGACAGCGTGTACGCCGCCGAGCGCGCCGACAGCCCGCCGGAGAACGGACGCCAGTCGGCCGCGCTGCGCGGCCGGACCGGCCCGACCCAGCGCTCGCGCGGCGTCGGGCGGCGCAGGAAGGCGCGGTACGCGACCGCGTCCTCGGTCGTGAGCGACGACAGCGCCCGCCCGCGTTCGACGATCGCCCACAGGATCAGCCGCTCGGCCTCCTTCCGGTACGCGCGCCGGGTCGCGGCCGATTCGTGCAGCGACAGCCACGCCTGCACCGCGTGGTAATCGTTGTCCGCGTCGAGCGTGCAGGTAGCGCGCGGCGCGCGGAACGTCCCGGCCGAGCCGTCGACCTCGTGCGGCAGCCGCAGCTGCTCCCACGGCACGATGCCGCTGTGCGGCGACGCCGCGACGAGCGCCCGCGCGCGCGCCGTCAGTTCGGGATGCGCGGCGAAAAACGCCTCGATGCGGCGCGCGCTGGCCGCGCCGAGCCCGGGAATCGCCTTCCACCACTGGCGCCGGCGCGGAATCCGCACGGTGAGGTCGGCCAGCGTCGCGATGCCGAACGCGCGCAGCGTGGCGACTGCGCGCGCCGGCAGCCAGCCGTCGATGTCGTCGCCGATGTGCGGCGCCGGTGCGCGCGCATGGCGCAGGATCTCGACCGCTTCGCCGACCGCTTTCGCTTCCCGTAAACGCTCACCGTCGGCGTGCGTCAGCACCTGCTCGAGATCAGGGCGGCGGGCCAGCCGGGCCGCGCGGACGAGGCGCCGGCGAATGCCGCCGAGCACGCCGCGCGCGGATCGCCCGTCGCCGAGGCGCTCCGGCAGATAGCGTTCGACCGCCTGGCGCACGGCCATGCCCGCATACCACGCGCGCAACGCGGCAAGTTCGTCGGCATCGGGGAAGTCGGCGGGGGCGGATTCGGTCGGACGGGGGAGGATCGGGGGCCGGTTCATCGCGCCATTGTGACATAGGGATGCTGACATTAAGATAACTTTCATTATCTTGATGAACCGATCTTGGCCTCAAACATTCGATTTCCGAAACGCGCGAGGCCCCCTTTCACTCGACGTTATCGGTCACGTCGGTCATCCGGATCATGTGCGGCCGCACGGGTTCGCCGGCCGCCGGGTCCTCCGCCGCCCCCTGCGGATGGATGAGCGCCTCCAGCCGTGCCTTCGTCGCGACGAACTCGGGCGTATTGACCTGCGCATAGCCGCGCGGCCGCGGCACCGGCACCTCGATCAGTTCCTGCACTTCGCCGGGATGCGCCTTCAGCACGAGGATGCGGTCCGCGAGCAGGATCGCCTCGTCGAGATCGTGCGTGATGAACAGGATCGTGACGTCGATGTTGCGCCAGATGTCGAGCAGGTGCGCCTGCATCTTCGCGCGGGTCTGCGCGTCGAGCGCGCCGAACGGCTCGTCCATCAGCAGGATGCGCGGCCGGTTCGCGAGCGCGCGCGCAATCGCGACGCGCTGCTTCATCCCGCCGGAAAGCTGATGGGGATACACCTCGGCAAAGCGCGCGAGCCCGACGAGCTCGAGCCACTGCAGCGCCTCGCGCTCCGCCTGGCCGCTGCTGCTGCCGTTCATCCGCAGTCCGAACATCACGTTCTTCTTCACGGTCAGCCATGGAAACAGCGTGTAGCCCTGGAACACCATCCCGCGGTCGGCGCCCGGCCCCCGCACGGGCTTGCCGTCGAGCAGCACGTCGCCGCTCGTCTGCGCCTCGAGCCCGGCCAGGATGCGGATCAGCGTGGACTTGCCGCAGCCGGACGGGCCGATCACGCAGACGAACTCGCGCCGGTGCGTCGTGAAGCTGATGTCGTGCAGCGCAACGGTGTCGCCCTGCGGCGTGCGAAAGCGCTTGCCGACGTGCCGCACGTCGAGGATTACGTCGCGCGCCTTCAGGCGTTCGAAACGTTCGCGCACCGCGTCGGACTGGGTCAGGTAGTCGGGAATGGCCTGGGGATTCAGCATGATCGCCTCGTCGGAAATCGTTCGGTGAGTCGTGTCGGGCCGTCACGCTTTCAGCGCGCGGTCCCACGGGAACAGCTTGCGGCCGAGCAGCGCGAGCACGACGTCGGTGCCGAGGCCGATGATGCCGATCATCAGGATCGCCGCGTACACGTTGTCGAAATGCTGGTAGCGCGCCTGCTGGCTGATGTACCACGTGATGCCCGAACTGGTGCCGACCAGCTCCGCGACGATCAGGTAGGTCCACGCCCAGCCGAGCAGGATCCGCTGGTCGCGGTACAGGTCGGGCAGCACGCCCGGAATCACGACGTGAGAGACCAGCTTCAAGCGGTTCGTGCCGAGCGTCATCGCCGCCTCGAACAGCCCGTATTCGAGCTTGCGCGTCGTGTTCGCGACGATCAGCACCTGCTGGAACAGCGTGCCGATCACGATGATCGCGATCTTCGGCGCGTCGTAGATGCCGAGGATCGCAACCATCAGCGCGCCGAACGCGGGCGCCGGCAGATAGCGGAAGAACTCGAAGAACGGCTCCTGCAGCCGCGCGATCGCGCTGAACGTCCCGCACACGATGCCGAGCGGCACGCCGATCGCGGACGAGATCACGAAGCCCCAGAAGATGATCCGGATGCTGTGCCACAGGCTCTCGTGCAGCCAGACGCCGTCGCGCGACGCGGGCGGCGTCGTGAACGCGGTGTAGAACGCGCGCAGCACCTGGTGCGGCGCGGGCAGGTAGACGGGGTTCGCGCGCACGCCTTCCGGCACGGCCGTGTGCGCGTCGCGCGCGTGGGCCAGCTCGTCGGCGAACACGTCCCGGTCGACCTGCATGCCGGCCTGGAAGTAGTCGACGCTGCCGGGGTGCGTGATGCGCACCTGCGGGTGCCAGACGAACGGCGCGTAGCTGATCAGGCACCAGACGCCGAGCGGCAGCAGGAACGACGTGATGCCGAGCAGCCATTTGCCGCGCGCCGACAGCGCGCGGCGCACCGCGAACCAGTCAGCCGTGTTGCGTATCGTTGACATGTGAATCTCCGTGTCGGGTTGCATGCGCGCCGTGCGCGCGGTATGCGCGCCAGCCGCCGAAGCGCGTGATGTCCTCCGCGCCGTCGAGCGCGGCGCTTTCGCACAGGAAGCCCTGCACCTGCGTGCCGTCCGCGAGCGTCAGCGTGCCGATGCCGAGTGGCGCGGCAATCCCGGCGACGAAGCTGCCGTAGGCGGCGACCGGCAGCGTCCACAGCTCGACGGCAATCGCCGCGCCGCCTTCCGCGACCCGCACGAGGCCGGGTTTCGCGACGCCGCCCGCCGCAGCCGCCGGCAACGCATGGAGCCGGTACGCGGCGGCCGTCGTCGTCGCGGCGACGAAGCGCGCGCCGCGCTGCGTCAGCTGCCAGTTCAACGGTTCGCCGCGCAGGTGCGCGCCGACCACCGCGATCCGCACGACGCCCGACGTGTCCGCAACTGCGGGGGCGTGCGCGCCGGACATCCCGCGCCCGCTTCCGGCAGCGTCGTCCGCCTGCGCGTCGATCCAGGCCTGCGCAAGATCGAGCAGCAGCGCGTCGTCATGCGCGCGGCCGACGAACGTGATGCCGAACGGCAGCCCCGCGTGCGGCCCCGTCGCGCACGTGCCCGCCGGCACCGCGATCGCCGACAGGTCGAGCAGGTTGACGAAGTTCGTGTAGTAGCCGAAGCGCGCATTGACGCGAATCGGGTCGGCTTCCAGCGCGTCGACGGTCGCGGTCGTCGGCGAGGTGGGCATCACGATCGCGTCGAGGCCTTCCCATGCGCGCGCGGCATCGACGCGCAGCGCGGCGAGCCGGTCGAACGCGGCGAACGCGTCGGCGGCGCTGAAGCGCGACGCGCCGCCGACGATCTCGCGAATCACCGGATGCACCGCGTCGGGCTGCTGCGCGATGAACGCGCCGATCGCCGCGAACCGCTCGGCCACCCACGGGCCTTCGTACAGCAGCCGCGCGGTCGCGACGAACGGCGCGAAGTCGATCTCGACGACATGCGCGCCGGCCGCACGCAGGCGCGCCAGCGCCGCGCCGTACGCCGCGCGATACGACGCATCGCCGAAGAATTCGAGCTGGTCGGCGCGCGGCGTGCCGAAGCGCAGGCGGTTCAGCGCTCGCGTGTGATGCGCGCCGCCGTGCGCATCACGCAGCGGCTGCCATTCGCGACCGTACGGGTCGCCCGCCGTCACGCCGCGCGCGGCGTCGAACACGGCCTGCGCGTCGGCCGGCGCATGCGCGAACACCGACACGCAATCGAGCGACCGGCACGCCGGCACGACGCCGAGCGTGCTCAGCACGCCCTTGGTCGGCTTCAGCCCGACGAGCCCGTGGAACGCGGCCGGCACGCGGCCCGAACCGGCCGTGTCGGTGCCGAGCGCGAACGCGGCGAGGCCGAGCGCGACGGCCACCGCCGATCCCGAGCTCGACCCGCCCGACGCATAGCGTGGGTCGAGCGCGTTGCGGCACGCGCCGTACGGCGAGCGCTGCCCGGACAGGCCGGTCGCGAACTGGTCGAGATTGGTCTTGCCGATCGGGATCGCGCCCGCGGCGATCAGCCGTTCGACGACCGGCGCGCTGCGCGCGGGCGTATAGGCATACGCGGGGCAGCCGGCCGTCGTCGGAATGCCGGCAAGATCGATGTTGTCCTTGATCGCGAACGGCACGCCGTACAGCGGCAGCGCCGCGACGTCGCGCCCCGCGAGCGCGTCGGCATGGCGGCGCATCTCGTCGCGCGTCAGCGGCCTGATCCACGCGTGATGCGGATCGCCTTGCGCGAAACGCGCAGCGATCGCATCGACGAGCGCGTGCGGCGTCAGCGCGCCGCTCGCGTAGCGCGCGCGCAGCGCGGCGATCGAGCGAAGGTCCGGTACTTCGTGCGGATCGTTCCTGCTCATGCGACCTCCTCGGCGGCACCCACCTTCATCACCATCAGCCGCTGGCCGGCGACCACCGCCGTGCCGGGCGCGCAGTCGATCGTCTCGATCACGCCGTCTTCCATTGCCACCACGGACACCTCCATCTTCATCGATTCGAGAATCGCCACCACCTGCCCTTCCTTCACCTTCGCTCCTTCGCCGACCAGCACCTGCCACACGCTGCCCGACACGTCGGCGGTAATCCCGCGCTGCGCGCCGGTCAGCGCGTCGTCCGCCGCGACCGCGCCCGCCGCGTCGTGACCGGCGTCGCCGACGTACTCGGCATGCCCGGCCGCGCGCCAGCGCTCGCGTTCGGCGTCGAACGCCGCCTGCTGTGCGGCCTTGAACGCGGCGATCGATCCGGCTTCGTCGCGCAGGAAGCGGTTGTAGTCGCCGAGATCGAACACCGACTCCTCGATCTTCAACTGCGCGCGGCCCGCGATGAAATCCGCGCGCAGCGCCGCCAGCTCGGCCTCGCTGACTTCGTAGAAGCGGATCTCGTCGAAGAAGCGCAGCAGCCAAGGCTTGCCGGCCACGAACTCGCGCGTCGTGCGATGGCGGTTCCACATCTGCACCGTGCGGCCGACGAACTGGTAGCCGCCGGGGCCTTCCATCCCGTACACGCACAGGTACGCGCCGCCGATGCCGACCGCGTTCTCCGGCGTCCACGTGCGCGCGGGGTTGTACTTGGTCGTCACGAGCCGATGCCGCGGATCGATCGGCGTCGCGACCGGCGCGCCGAGATAGACGTCGCCGAGCCCCATCACGAGGTAGCGCGCGTCGAACACGATGCGCTTCACGTCGTCGATGCTCGCGAGGCCGTTGATGCGGCGGATGAACTCGATATTGCTCGGGCACCACGGCGCGTCCGGCCGCACCGACTGCATGTAGCGCTCGATCGCGATGCGCGTGGACGGGTCGTCCCACGACAGCGGCAGGTGCACGATGCGGTTCGGCACGCGCATGTCGGCGACGTCGGGCAATTCGCGCTCGGCCGCCTGCAGATGCGCGAGCAGCGTATCGAGAGGCAGCGTCCGCGCGTCGAAATGCACCTGCAGCGAACGAATGCCGGGCGTGAGGTCGAGCATGCCGGGCAGCCGGTGCGCGTCGAGCCAGCCCATCAGCGCGTGCACGCGAAAGCGCAGGTTCAGGTCGAGCACGAGCGGGCCATACTCGATCAGCACGTTGCGATCGCCCGAGCGCCGATAGACGACGCCGATGCCGTTGCCGGCCGACGGGTCGCGGTACAGCACGCAGGCGTCCGGCGCGGCGGTATCCGACAGCGCGGCCGGCGCTGTCAGCGCCTGCGGCCGTGCGGCTTCGGCCCGCGCGAACTGCACGGTATCGCCGGGCCGCAGTTGCCCGAGCTTCCACAGCTCGTCGCGCACGACCGTCACCGGGCACACGAAGCCGCCGAGGCTCGGCCCGTCCGGCCCGAGAATCACCGGCATGTCGCCGGTGAAATCGACCGCGCCGATCGCGTATGCGTTGTCGTGGATGTTCGACGGATGCAGGCCCGCCTCGCCGCCGTCCGCGCGCGCCCACTGCGGCTTCGGGCCGATCAGCCGCACGCCGGTGCGGCTCGAGTTGTAGTGAACGGTCCAGCGCGTGCCGTACAGCATCGCGATGTCGTCCGGCGTGAAGAAGTCCGGCGCGCCGTGCGGCCCGTCGAGCACGCCGAGCGTCCACGCGTGCGTCAGCATGGGCCGGTCTGCTTCGGCGAGCGTCGCGCCCGCGTCGCCGCGCGCGGCGTGCGGCCCCAGGTGCAGCACGTCGCCCTTGCGCAGCGCGCGGCCCGCGTGGCCGCCGAACTGGCCGAGCGTGAAGGTCGCCTTGCTGCCCAGGTAGTCGGGCACCTGCAGGCCGCCCTGCACCGCAAGGCACGCGCGCACGCCCGCGCCGGTCACGCCGCCGAGCTTCAGCAGCGCGCCCGGCGCGGCGCGCAGCACCTGCCAGAACGGCGCCGGTGCGCCGTCGAGCGTCGCCGCGAGCGGCGCGCCGCCGAGCACGAACAGCGTCTCCGTGTTGAAGCGCAGCGTCGCGCCGACCATCGTGAACTCGAGGCCCGCCGCGTCGGGCGGGTTGCCGAGCAGCGCGTTCGCGAGGTCGAACGAGCGGCCGTCCATCGGCCCCGAAGGCGGCACGCCGACATCCCAGTAGCCGACCCGGCCGGGCGTCTGCTGGACGGTCGTCTGCACGCCGCCGTCGAGCACGTCGATCGTGTGCGGCGCGAACGCGAAGCGCGACAGGAACGCGGTGGTCTGCTCGCCGCGCGCGAACGTGTCGGAGCCGGCGATCGCGCGCAGGTAGTCGAGATTGGTCTCGATTCCGTACAGCGCCGTCGCGTCGAGCGCCGCCCGCAGCGCCGCGAGCGCGTGCGCGCGCGTGTCGCCGCGCACGATCAGCTTCGCGAGCAGCGGATCGTAGTGCGCGCTGACCTCGGTGCCCGCGTCGACCCACGTATCGACGCGCGCCGCCTCCGGAAACGCGACATGCGTGAGCATGCCCGCGCTCGGCTGGAACTGCTTGTGCGGATCTTCCGCGTAGAGCCGCACCTGGATGCTCGCGCCGCGCGGCGCGACGGCCAGCGTGTCGAGCGGCGGCAGGTCGCCCTCGGCCTGCAGGATCATCCATTCGACGAGATCGATGCCGGTCACTGCCTCGGTCACGCAGTGCTCGACCTGCAGCCGCGTGTTCACTTCGAGGAAATGGAACCGGCGCGTGCGCGCATCGAACACGAATTCGACGGTGCCCGCCGACGCGTAGTCGACCGCGCATGCGAGCCGCACCGCGCTCGCGTGCAGCGCGGCGCGCTCCGCATCGCTCAGGCCGGGTGCGGGCGTCTCCTCGATCACCTTCTGGTTGCGCCGCTGCACCGAGCAGTCGCGCTCGCCGAGCGCGATCACGCCGCCGCGCCCGTCGCCGAAGATCTGCACCTCGACGTGCCGCGCGTGCTCGACGAACTTCTCCAGATAGACGCCCGCATGCGCGAAATTCGCGCTGCCGAGCCGCACGACGCTCTCGAACGCCGCCGCGAGCTGCGCGGCGTCGCGGCACAGCGACATGCCGATGCCGCCGCCGCCCGCCGTGCTTTTCAGCATTACCGGATAGCCGATCGCGTCCGCTTCGGCCAGCGCCGTCGCGACGTCGGCCAGCAACCCCGTGCCGGGCAGCAGCGCGACACCGTGCTCGCGCGCCAGCGCGCGCGCGGTGTGCTTGAGGCCGAACGCACGCATCTGGTCGGCGCGCGGCCCGATGAAGCGCACGCCGGCCGCCGCGCACGCATCGGCGAAATCGGCGTTCTCCGACAGGAAGCCGTAGCCGGGATGCACAGCCTGCGCGCCCGTGGTGCGCGCCGCGTCGAGAATCGCCGCGACGTTCAGGTAGCTGTCGGCCGCCGGCGCCGCGCCGACGCACACCGCTTCGTCGGCCAGCCTCACGTGACGCGCGTCGCGGTCAGCTTCGGAGTAGATCGCGACCGACGCGATGCCGAGCCGCTTCAGCGTGCGGATCACGCGGCACGCGATTTCGCCGCGGTTCGCGACGAGGACTTTCCGGAATCTCATGTTGCCTCCCGCCGGGCCGCGCCAAGGGGCGTAGCGGGGAATTCGCGGAGCACCGCTCCGCGCCCGCGCAGCCGGCCGGCTTCGCAAAGCCGGCCGTGGACGGCAACCGCCCCCTCGGGGGGCAGCGAACGATAGTGAGCGCGGGGGCCGTTCATTCCGCCTCCCAGATCGTGAGCCGCACCGGCGTCGGGTTGTAGCCGTTGCACGGGTTGTTGAGCTGCGGGCAGTTCGAGATCAGCACCGTGACATCCATCTCCGCGCGCATCTCGACGTACTTGCCCGGCGCGGATATGCCGTCCTCGAACGTGAGCTGGCCGAGCGGCGTGACGGGCACGTTCATGAAGAAGTTGACGTTGCCGACGAGGTCGCGCTTGGTCAGCCGCGCGCCGGCCCCGCACGCGCACTGCGCGATCGCGTGGAGGAAGCTGTCGCGGCAGTTGTGCATGTGGCGTTTGTCGAGCGCGTAGCGCACCGTGTTGCTCTCGGCCGCGCATGCGCCGCCGAGCGTGTCGTGGCGGCCGCAGGTATCCGCGACGATCGTCACCATCGGGTTGCCGAGACTGGACAGCAGCACGCTGCCCGCGCTCAGGTACAGGTTGCGCTGCTCGCGGATCGTGTCCTGCGCGCTGTAGCGCTCGTCCGGCGCATCGGTGCGGTAGAACAGCGTGTCGACCGCCTGGTTGCCTTCGAGGTCGAGGATGCGCAGCACCTGCCCGCGCTTCACGTCGTGCAGCCACGGTTCGCCGGCGTTCAGCGTGGCGTCGTAGATCGCGTGCCGCGGGTCGAGGCGGCTTTCGATGATCGGCATGTCGGGGCTCCTCACGCGAACAGGCGGTCGGTGTTGATGAAGCCGCGCACGTTCTCCGCACACGCGCGGCGGCACGGATCGTCGGCGGGCGCGGCGGCGTCGGCCGGATACGCGCGATACGCGATCAGCTTCACCGGCTTCGGCGCGTAGTCGGGATCGGGATCGAGCGGATGCGGCGCGGTCGAGAACGCGGCGAGCGTGTTCATCTCGAAGCGCAGGTCGAACGCGCTGCCGGCCGGCGAATGGCCGGCGACGAAATCGAGCGCGCCGTCGTCGCGCGGCGCGACCTTGCTGAAGAAGTTGACGTTCGCGGCGAGGTCGCGTGCGGACAGCCCGTATTTCGCGAGTTCGAGCACGAGGCTGTCGCGGCCGTTGCGGATCATCGCGTTGCGATCGGCCTGGTAGGACGACGCGCGGTACTTGCGCGCGAACAGCCGCGCGTCGCCGACGCCGCCGAGCGGGTCGTGCCAGCCGAGCGTATCGGCGGTGATCGACGCGATCACGCGGCCCATGTCCGTATACAGCGCATGGCCGCGCGTCAGGTGCGCGGTGTGCTGCGCCTTCAGCGTGTCGGCCATGTTGTAGCGTTCGAGCGGATCTTCGTGGCGATGGAACACCGCGGACACATTCGCGCCGCCGTCGACGTCGACGACGCGCAGCGCGAGGCCGCGACGCAGAATGCCGGACCAGTGGGTTCCGGCGGGAATGACCGTCTCCCACACGACGTGCGGCAGCGGGGCAAGCAAGGCTTGGGGGCTCGGCGACATGGCGGCTCCTCGGATCGGTTGCGGGAAAAAAGCGTGAGAGGGCGACCGAACGACATCGCGACCTCCCGGGCTTTTATCCCTCCGTGGAGCCTCGCCGGTTCCTCGTGGCGAGGAAGGCAGCAAGACCGGATTGCTCTCGGACCAGCCGTCGCAACGCGCAGCACGCGATGCGACCGGAACCCTAGCGATCCTGAAGATGATGCAAATTGCTTCGCACCTCTCGGCAATCGTTCAAGCGAGATGCGTGCCAGCGTTCCGGCGCGCACGCAGCGACGGGGCTGCGCCGCGTGCGCGGCGTGATCCCGCACCGCGCGCGCCGCGTCGTTTGCCCACGCGCTGGGCGCGGCGCGCACCACGCGAACGCGACGCGCACCATCGCGGGGCGATGCGGCCGGCGGTTGCGCGGGCCGCACGCGATGGCACGGTCATTGCTCGAAACGGGCATCCTCCACCCGTCCTCGATTGCCGATGAACAAGCTCGACCTGCTCCGGCGCGTGCTCACCGCGCTGTTTTCCGCCCGCTTCATCGAACTCCAGCGGCCCGCGCGCCGCCGCTGAATCCGCCGCAACGCGATGCCGCCCCGACCGGTTGGCATGCTTCTCGCTCAACCCCACGCCGAGAGGTGCGGCGACGTCGCATCTTAGGGATGCTAGGGTTCCGGTTCTTCGAACGTCTGGTCCGAGAGCAGCCCGGCGCGTGATCATGCGGTCGTCCGGACCGTCGAACACGGCGCTACACGGCGGGACAAAAGCCCGGGAGAAAAGGCGATGGCGGCGGCCGTCGCGCCTCTCCGTGGCCGGCTGTCGTCCCGCATCCGCAGGAACCGGCCACGTGGCCGGCTCGCGCATGCGCGAGCCGCCACGCACCCTCAACCGGTCTCCTGGAGAACACGATGACCCGCCTTGCCCTCCCGTTCCGCCGTCTGTTGTCTGCCCGCCCCGTCCGTTTCGTCCGTCATGCGCTGAGCGCCGCCCTCGCCGCGTCGCTGCTGGCGAGTCCCGCCGCGCACGCCGCCCCGCCGCTGAAGATCGGCTACAGCGACTGGCCCGGCTGGGTCGCGTTCCAGGTCGCGCTCGACAAGGGCTGGTTCAAGGAAGCCGGCGTCGACGTCGATTTCGAGTGGTTCGATTACTCGGCGTCGCTCGACGCGTTCTCCGCGGGCAAGCTCGACGCCGTCGCGGCGACCAACGGCGATGCGCTCGTCACGGGCGCGGCGGGCGCGAAGAACGTGATGATCCTGCTCACCGACTATTCCGCCGGCAACGACATGATCATCGCGAAGCCGCCGCTGCGGTCAGTGGCGGGCCTGAAGGGCAAGAAGATCGGCGTCGAGCTCGGCCTCGTCGATCACCTGCTGCTCGAGACCGCGCTGCAGAAGCACGGGCTGAAGGATGCCGACGTCACGCTCGTCAACGCGAAAACCAACGAGCTGCCGCAGGTGCTCGGCGCGTCGACCGACATCGCGGCGATCGCCGCGTGGCAGCCGAACGCCGGCGAGGCGCTGAAGCGGGCGCCGGGCGCGCGCGCGATCTTCACGTCGGCGGACGCGCCGGGCCTGATCTACGATGCGATCACCGTCACGCCGACGAGCCTCGCCGCCCGCAAGGCCGACTGGGCCAAGGTCGTGAAGGTCTGGTATCGCTGCGTGGCGTACATCAATGACCCGAAGACGCAGGCCGATGCGGTGAAGATCATGTCCGCGCGGGTCGGCCTGGCGCCCGCGCAATACCTGCCGCTGCTCAAGGGCACGCACCTGCTCGACGCCGCGGCCGCGAAACAGGCGTTCCGCAAGGGCGACGGCCTCGATTCGATCTACGGCTCGACCCGCAACGCGAACGCGTTCAACGTGCGCAACGCGGTGTACAAGCAGTCGCAGGACGTCGACGCGTATATCGATCCGCGGCTCGTCGACGCGCATTGACGTCGCGCGTCGACGTTGCACGGGGCCGCGCGCGGTGCAATGCGGCGGCCCCGCGTGCGCCGGCGCGCCCGCGCTAATTCACGCATTCCGGCACCACCGGGTCGTTGCTGCCCGTGTAGACGAATCCGTCCGAGATCCATTGATTCGAGTCGAGTCGATACCAGAGCCGCGTGGCGCCCCAGTTGCCACTTACGGAGTCGCCGTATTGGTAGCAAGCGAGCTGCACGGTGCGTCCATTCTCGAGCGAACCGACGATCGGCGCCGACAACGAAGGCGCGCTGCGCAGATTCACCTGCCCCGACGCCTGGACACGCGCACTGACGGGCGTGGTCGGGTTACCGGAATCCGCGCCCCCGTAATTGATCAGCCATGCCTGCGGGGAGACGCGCCGTTGATCGCGAACGGCGTATCCGGCATACGCCGAGGCGCCCTCGAAAAACTGCCAGCCGCCGATCGTCATGCCGTTGACCGACACGTCGTTGCCATCCTTGCTCAGTGAAAGGTGCACATGCGGCCCTGTCGTTTGCCCGCCGCACGGCAGGCCGTTTCCGACGCTGCCCAGGTATTCCCCCTGACGGACACGCGTGCCGCTGTTCAACGACGTCAGCTGGACCATGTGGTAATAGGTCGTCGCATAACCATTGTCGTGAACCACCTTCACGATCGCGCTGCCGTTGCGCTCGCAGCTCTTGTAGAGATAGCCGTCTCGCGCCGCCAGCACGCGGCCGTTGCCGCCCGAGAAATCGAGGGAGTTGTACGGCCTGCTTTGTCCGGACCAGCCGTGCGCGCCGCCCGTCCAATACCATCCGGCATTCAGTTCCCACGGCAACGCAAGGCCCGGTTGCGGCAATGCCGCCGACCGTGGCGCAAGTGCGCGTTTCACCGCCAGATTTTTCCGTTCCTCGGCAGCGAGCAGCGTGGGCGGCGCCGCGTCGAGCAATGCCGCAAACTGGCTGCTGCCCTCGACGCCCGTGATCCATCGGCCATTCACGTTGCGCGCAAGGAACAGCTTCGTGACGGGATCGGCGGATTCGCCTTCGTTCAGGATTTGCGTCGCAGTGCCAAATACCCATCCGGAAACGTCGTCGGTTTTGATTGCCTCGACCAGGTTGCTGTCCGACCGGGCCGGCAGTGTCAGCGCCCTGCCCGATCGAGAGTCGAGCGCCTGCTCGATCGCGCGTTGCAACGACGTCTCGATTGGCGCCGCATGGACGATTTCGCCAAAGCCGGCTGCAATCAGCAGAATTCCAATCAGGTATTGAATCGATTTTGATGCAGAACGGCCTGGTGAATTGCGCATAGTTAAATGCACCGCGAAAAGGGTTTGCACGAAAGCCATGACAGCGGCATCAAGCCTACATCATTCGCCAGTCATTGCAAGGAAAATGCAATATCTCTGGATGCGTTTTTAAATAAGACGCACTAGCTGAAATTCTTGACGCGATAATTTCAAGGCGATTCGACCGCTCCGGAAACCGGAGTCGAACGATCCGAAATCACCTTGCGGGCTTCGATGGATTTCCTATGATTCAACTCGGTTTTATCGAGCACACCCCAGTCATGTATTTCCACCCATGCAATACATACCTATAAAGGTGTGAATATGAACATTCTGAAATCCACGCTCGGCATCGGGCTCCTGTGCATCTCGACTGCCGCCTTTCCCGGCATGATCCATACCCAGCCGGTCAGCCTGGGCAGTATCGCGGTTCTCGGCGGCGCATTTGGCGGGCACGTGGCTCCGGGGAACATGGAGATTTACGTGCCCGCCGGCCTTCAACTTTCCGGCGCCGTGAATTGCGACATCCATTACGTCACCACACTCAGGACCATCGATGCCGACAGGAGCATGCTGTCACTGCTGCGCGATGCGAAGAATGCCAATCAACAGGTTCGTCTTTGGATAACCGACGATCCCGTATACACCGCCTACCCGGGAAGATGCAGCTTGTTGTCCGTCGAGCGCATATAGATGGGCAGTCTCGGTGCCTGGAATCGGCGAAAGCAATTCTGGCCGGGGTGATGCGCCCCGGCTTTTCCGCGTCGTGAATTCGACCCCGCGCCGCGACAAGCAATCGGACAACGGCTTCCTTGCGGCAAAAACCGGCTGACGCACCGCTGGCTTGCCGATTTGTCCGACGAGTAACATCCACTCGCCGCGTGTTGAATTTGGCCGCGGCCTGCACTAGCTTTTCTACATGCCCGACCGATGCCGCGACGCCTCGCCCGACGCCGGTCGGCGATCGAGATCGCGCGAATGACCGGCGCGCCCTCGCGCGTGGCGATCGTCGCAGGGCAAACCGATGGAGCACCTGCGATGCGCTGCCGTGCGGCATGCCTTCTGATTCCGCTGATCTGCGCCGCCGGATTGGCGGCGCAGAGCGTCGCCGAGGAGCACGCCATGACCTTGACCCTGACTTCGCCGGCCTTTCGCGAAGGGGGCGAGATTCCCCGCCGCCATACCTGCATGGGCGCGGATGTGTCGCCGCCGCTCGCGTGGTCCGGGGTGCCCGCCAACGCAAAGAGCCTCGCGCTGATCGTCGACGACCCTGACGCGCCGGACCCGGCCGCGCCGCAAACGACATGGGTCCACTGGGTGCTGTACAACATCCCGCCCGCGGCGCCCGGGCTGCAGGAGGCGCTCACCGGAAGCGCGCTGCCGGCGGGCACGCTCGAAGGCACCAACGACTTCCGGCACGCCGCATATGGCGGCCCCTGCCCGCCTATTGGCCGCCACCGCTATTTCCACAAGCTGTATGCGCTCGATACGGTGCTGCCCGATCTCCACAAGCCGACCAAGGCCGCGCTGGAGAAGGCGATGCAAGGGCATGTGGTGGCGCATGCCGAATTGCTCGGGACGTTTCAGAAGTAGGCGCGCGTGGCAGGCCCGCGATCCCGGCCGCGATGAAACCCATCACGCGATCGGGTCGCACGGTACGCCCCGATCGCGCGAGTCGCTTCACGCAAGCGCCACGTCGAGGCTAATCCGCTCCGACGCGGTCGGCGACATCATGGTTGCCGTGTCGACACATCGTGCAACTTGATGAATCAAGGAGGTGTGATGCTTACTCATCTCATTGCCTGCGGCCTGGTGATTTCCGGCCTGATGTTCGGCGGCGGCGCAAAGGCTCAGCAGCCGGCAGCCGATGCCCGTCCGTCGATCGAATACATCCGTCCCGGCGGACAGTTCGTCAACCCCGTGCCGTACTCGCCGGCCGTCAAAGCCGGCCATCTCCTGTTCGTCGCCGGCACGCCGGCCCTGGACAAGAACGGGAAGGTCGCCGCCAACGACTTCACCGCGCAGATGAATCAGGTGATGGAGAACATCGGCGGGGTGTTGAAGGCCGCGGGCGTGGGCTGGGATCGTGTCGTCAAGGTGACCGTCCTGCTCGTGCGGCGTGAGGATTTCAAGGAGATGAACCGCATCTACGCGACGCATTTCGCGCCGGGGAAATATCCGGCCCGCACCACGGCGATCGTGGCTTCATTGCCCAATCCGGACTTCCTGCTGGAAATCGATTGCGAAGCCATCGTGGATTAGCCGGTGATGCAGGCGCTCAGCGCATACGTTCAAGGTTGACGGCCACGATTTCGTATCCGGTGTCGGCATGCAGGTTCGCCGTTTTTTTTGCTTCCTCATACGAAAGAAAGGACATGGCATCTTCGATCGCCGGCGCGATGCCGATGTCGCCGTCCTCGGCGAGGCAGAGGAAATGCTCGCCGGTCTTCACGACATAGATGGTGGTCATGTCTCCCTCCGTGGTTTGCAGGGGAATTTCCAGTCTAGCAGGCCGGCCTTGCCTGGGCGAACCGATTTGACTTCCTTCGCCCCGCACGACATACCTTCCAATCTGCATCGCGCTTTTTCATTCGTTTTCAGAAGACTGTCGATTCCGCTTCGTCGCGCCGCGACGACGGAACGACTCCAGAGGAAAACATGTCCACTCCGAAGATTGGCAATACCTCGACCAGCGCACCGATCGACCATTCATCGTCCCCGGGGCCGAGCGACAACAGCGCACAGAACCAGACTCGCTCGTCCAGCATGAACACGCGCGGGCCACTGCAGAATCTCATGCCGTTCGCTGCGAAAGGCACCATCGGCGAGATGCAGAATACGGCGGCCGCGTTGTTCCAGATGGGCCCCGGCGCGTCACCTGCGCTGGTCGACGCCGCGCACAGCGATCCCAAGGCGATTGCGTTGCGTCAAAAGCCGGTCACCGCCGACACGACGACGGAACTCTGCGACTTCGAGCGAGACAAGGCCAAGGCCAGCGATCAGACGATCCCGCAAAATGCAATGGCAGCGCATCCTCTCGCCGACTTCGCCCGTCGGGGCATCGCACAGACCGCGGCCCTGAATGCGTCACTACACCGCAACGGGATCATGAAAACCCACGTCGAGGGCGGCTGGAACGTATTCGAGCATGTGATTGGCGTGCACGGCGGTTAAGGTCCGGCATCCCGCCTGGGCGCGACGCGGCGTCGCGCCCCATCGCTTACAGCGCTAAAAAGGAGCGTGCGCAGCAGGCGCAACGACGACGCTTACGACTTCGCCGCCTCCTGCCGTTCGTCCCGTTCATCCCGTTCGAGCCTGTAACCGTAACCATAGATCGGCGTCAGGCGATAACCGCTCCCCGGCCGCAAGCCGAGCTTCGTGCGCAGCGTCGACATGTGCGTATCCATCGTGCGTGACGGAATGTCGGCCGCCTGCTTCCATATCCGGTCGACGATGTGCGCACGCGACAGCGGCCGGTCGAGGTGCAGGAACAGCAACAACGCGAGCTCGAATTCCTTCATCGTGAGATTCACCGGCTTGCCGCCGACGCAGGCCTGCTTCGCGTTCACGTCGAAGCGATACTGGCCGAACTCGTGCACCGCCGCCTCGGCGTTGAACGAATAGGCGCGGCGCAGCAACGAGCCGATGCGCGCGAGCAGCACCGGACCGGACACCGGCTTGACGACGTAATCGTCCGCGCCCGCGTCGAGAATCCGCGCAATGCCCGCCTCGTCGTCGCGGATCGTCATGAAGATGATCGGCAGGCTGTGCTCGGTCTGATTGGCGCGCACCCACTTCAGCACGTCCTCGCCGGACACCCCGGGCACTGCCCAGTCGAGCACCAGCAGGTCGAACGTTTCGCGTTTCAGGTGCTTCGTGAATGCGTTGCCGTCGCTGAAGGTGCGGCACGTATGCCCCGCCGCCGTCAGGATTTGACTGACGAAAGCGCACTGGGCCGGATCATCTTCCAGTACGGCGATTCTCACGGCATCTCGCAAGACAGAAGTCGTTCGTTCAATTCGGATCACCCTCGATGCACGCGCACCTGCGGATTTGCACACGCATATTAAGGTGCCGGGCGACCATTTGCATCGGATAATTTTCCGGGCGCACCCGTGTTTTTGACGGTCCGGCGCTGCGCACGTCTGCGCATCCGCACCGCCCGTCACACCACCGCCTGCCCCACCGCCCCCGCCAACAACCCGTGCAGCGGCCGACGCAGCGTGGCGTCGAACGGGTTGGTGCGCGGCCCGATCGCATCGGCCTGCCGCCGCAGCAGTTCGACCACCATCGGCAACCGGTCGTCGCCGAGCCGCGACGCGAGCGTGCCGACGCTCAGCGCGCCGACCGGGTAACCCGTGCGATCGAGAATCGGCACCGCGACGCCCGCCATGCCGTCGAGCACGCCGCTGTTGCGGCCCGCGTGGCCAAGCTGCCGCACGCGCTCGATCTCGGTGCGCAGGTACACCTCGTCGAGCACGCCGTAGCCGCGGATGCGCGGCACGTTGAAGCGGATCACCTCCTCGCGCTCCGCATCCGGCAGGAACGCGAGAATCGCGAGGCTGCCCTGCCCGACCCCGAGCGCGACCCGCCCGCCGATATCGCCGGTAAACGAACGGATCGGAAACGGCCCTTCGCACAGATCGAGGCAGACCGCGTCGAAGCCGCTCTTCACGAGCAGGAAGATCGTCTCGCCGAGGCTCGCGCACAGCCTCAGCAACGCGGGACGGCACAGCGTGCGCATGCTGCTCGGGTTGCCGGCCTGCGCGGCGAGCGCGAAGAAGTCGACGCTCAACCGGTACAGCTTCGTCTGCTCGTCCTGCTCGACCATCCCTTCCGCGATCAGCGACTGCAGGATGCGATGCGCGGTGCCCTGCGTGAGGCCGACGGCCTTCGCCAGATGCGTGACGCGCACGCCGTCCTGCTGCATGCCCGCGAGCGCGCGCAGGATCGCGAACGCGCGCTGCAGCATCCCGCTGCCGGGCGCGTCCGCCGGTTCGCCGGCCGGTGCAACGACCGCCGGCCTTCGGGGCGACGGAGTGTTGGGCATGCTTGACCTCCTCGACGATTTCATTGAGCGGAATACGATTGCTCCGATTATTGCCGTGTCGAAAATCCCCGTGCATCCGGGCGTACACGGTATTGACGCGCGCATTTCGGGGGTATCGCGCGCCTCAGTTTCCGGAACGAATTCACGTAGCGGGCAGGATATGTTCCGTTCACCGGAATTTTTTCGAAATTCATCCCGGCCAGCAGAACTTGAAATTGACGCTTCTGATTATGGCTGGCTAGAGTCCGCCTCAATGACGCACCCATCCGGCGGTGCGCACCACCGGAAGGCCAACCATGTCTTTTCTCACGCTTACGGATCTGACGAAATCGTTCGGCAACCTGATCGCCGTCGCCGACGTCAATTTGTCAGTCGAAAAGGGCGAGTTCGTGTCGCTGCTCGGGCCGTCGGGCTGCGGCAAGACCACGACGCTGCAGATGATCGCCGGCTTCGTCGACGTCACGCGCGGCCGCATCGCACTCGACGGGCGGGACATCACGCGGACGAAACCGAACCGCCGCGGGCTCGGCATCGTGTTCCAGAGCTATGCGCTGTTCCCGCACATGAGCGTCGCGGAAAACGTCGGCTTCGGCCTCGACATGCGCGGCGTCGACAAGGCCGAGCGCGCGGAGCGCATTCGCGCGGCGCTGTCGCTCGTGCGCCTCGATGCGCTCGCGCACCGCTTTCCGCGCGAACTGTCCGGCGGGCAGCGGCAGCGCGTCGCGATCGCGCGCGCGGTCGTGATCGAACCGCCGGTGCTGCTGCTCGACGAGCCCATGTCGAACCTCGACGCGAAGCTGCGCGAGGACATGCAGTTCGAATTGCGCGCGATCCAGCGCAAGATCGGCACGACGACGATCATGGTCACGCACGACCAGTCGGAAGCGCTGTCGATCAGCGATCGCGTCGTCGTGATGGAAGCGGGCCGCATCACGCAGATCGACACGCCGTATCACGCATACGAGCGCCCGGAGAACCATTTCGTGTCGCAGTTCATCGGCAAGGCGAACCTGCTGCCCGGCACGGTCGTCGCGCATGACGGCGACGCGATCCGCATCGACCTCGGCCACGATCTCGCCGAAACCGGCCGCACCGCGCACCTGCCGCCGCGCGAACGCGACGTGCGGATCGGCGAGCGCGTGTCGCTGTGCATCCGCCCGGAGAAGCTGCGCCTGTGCGCGCCCGGCGCCGGCCGCCTCGCCGCGACCGTCACGAGCCGCTTCTTCCTCGGCAGCCAGTGGCTGTACCGCGTCGACAGCGCGCTCGGCGAAGTGCTCGTGTGCTGCCAGAACGAAGGCGCGGAGCCGCTCGCGGAAGGCGCGCCGGTCGGCGTCGACTGGCACAGCGACGCGGTGCGCGTGATGCGCGTGGAGGCCTGAATGTCTCAATCCCCCCGCTCGCTCCCGCCTGAAGGCATCGCGCCCGCGCTCGCCGCGCCGCGCGCCGCATCGCGCCCTTCGCTGCGCGCGAGGTGGTCCGCGCATGCGCCGATGTGGCTGTTGTGCGCGCCCGCGTTCGCGCTGTTCGCGGCGCTCGTGCTCGTGCCGCTCGCGATGACGCTGGTGCTCACGTTCTACCGCTTCGATCCCGCCACCGGCCCGATCGCGGCGTTCCAGTTCGGCAACTATGTCGACGTGATCGGTTCGTCGTACTTCCACACGATCTTCGCGCGCACGTTCGGCATCGCCGCGCTGACCACCGTGATCTGCGTCGCGATCGGCACGCCGGAAGCCTACGTGCTCGCGCGGATGCGCGACCCGTGGCGCTCGCTGTTCCTGCTCGCGATCCTCGCGCCGCTGCTCGTGTCGATCGTCGTCCGCGCGTTCGGCTGGAGCATGCTGCTGAACACGAACGGCCTCGTGAACCAGGCGCTCGGCCTGGCCGGCCTCGGGCCCTACAAGCTCGAATACACGACCTTCGCGATCGTGATCGCGCTCGTGCACGTGATGCTGCCGTTCATGGTGATTCCGGTCTGGACGGCATTGCAGCGACTCGATCCACAGACGGAGCACGCGGCACTGTCGCTCGGCGCGTCGCCCGCGACGACGCTGCGCCGCATCGTGCTGCCGCAGCTCGTGCCCGGCATCCTGTCGGGCAGCCTGATGGTGTTCGGGCTCTCGGCAAGTGCGTTCGCGATTCCGGGCCTGCTCGGCGGGCGCCGGCTGAAGGTCGCCGCGACCACCGTCTACGACGAATTCCTCGGCTCGCTGAACTGGCCGCTCGGCGCGACGATCGCGGTGCTGCTGCTGGTCGCGAACCTCGTCGTGATGCTCACCTACTACCGCGTGCTCGAACGCCGCTACGCACGCAGCCTCGGAGGCGCATCCCGATGAGAAAGAACGGCCCCTTCGCCCTCGCGTTCCACACGCTCGTGATCGCGTTCGTGCTCGCGCCGCTCGCGATCGTCGTGCTCGTCGCGTTCACGCCCGACGAAACGCTGACGCTGCCCACGCGCGGCCTGTCGCTGCGCTGGTTCCGCGCGATCCTCGACTATCCGGACTTCGTCACCGCGTTCCTCAACAGCGTGAAGCTCGCGTTCGCGTCGGCGACGCTGTCGCTCGCGATCGCGCTGCCCGCCGGCCTCGCGATCGGCCGCGCGACGTTTCCCGGCCGCGCGTTCGTAAACGGCCTGCTGCTGTCGCCGCTGATGATCCCCGGGCTCGTGCTCGGCATCGCGCTGCTGCGCTTCCTCGCGATGATCGGCGCAACGGGCTCGTTCGCGTGGCTCGTGCTCGCGCACATGATCGTCGTCACGCCGTTCGTGATGCGGCTCGTGCTCGCGTCCGTCGCCGGGCTCGACCGGAGCATCGAGCAGGCCGCGTCATCGCTCGGCGCGGCCCCGTGGACGACGTTCCGCCGCATCACGCTGCCGATGATCCTGCCCGGCATCACGGGCGGCTGGCTGCTCGCGTTCATCAACAGCTTCGACGAACTGACGATGTCGGTCTTCATCACGTCGCCGCAGACGGTCACGCTGCCGGTGCGGATGTACATGTACGCGACCGAATCGATCGACCCGATGATGGCGTCGGTATCCGCGCTCGTCATTTTCATCACCGCCGCCGCGATGCTGCTGCTCGATCGCGTGTACGGCCTCAACCGCATCCTGATCGGTCAACACTGATGGCGATTTCCGCTGCTGTTTCCGCTTCCCCTTCTCGCTCATCCGTCGCGGACGACGGCCCGGCCGGCGGCGCCCAGTTCGTGCGCATTGCCGAGCGCGAGCGCGCGCCGGTCAACTTCACGCTCGACGGCCGCCCCGCGCAGGCGCTCGCCGGCGACACCGTGCTCACCGCGATCCTCGTCGCGCAGCGATGCGTGCGCATCAGCGAATTCAGCGGCCTGCCGCGCGCGGGTTTCTGCCTGATCGGCGCGTGCCAGGACTGCTGGGTGCGCACGGAAGCGGGCGCGCGGCTGCGCGCATGCTCGACGCCGATCGCGGCGGGCATGCGCATCGTCACCGGCGCGGCGGCCGCATCGGACGAAGGCGCGCGATGACCCGGCCCCTGCAACCGGTGATCGTCGGCGCGGGCCCGGCCGGCGTGCGCGCGGCCGAGGCGCTCGTCGACGCGGGGCTGCGGCCGGTCGTGATCGACGAGAACGCCCGCTGGGGCGGCCAGATCTACCGGCAGCCGCCCGCCGATCGCGCGTTCATGCGCTCGAAGTCGACACTCTACGGCTTCGAAGCCGGCAAGGCGGACGCGCTGCATCGGACGATGGCCGCGCTGCTGCCGCAGCTCGACTATCGGCCGGACACGCTCGCGTGGGCATGCGGCGCCGGCCGGCTCGACACGCTGCAGGACGGCCGCGAAGTCGCGGTGCCGTTCTCGCATCTGATCGTCGCGAGCGGCGCGACCGATCGCCTGCTGCCGGTGCCCGGCTGGACGCTCGCGGGCGTGTACTCGCTCGGCGGCGCACAGGTCGCGCTGAAGGCGCAGGGCTGCGCGATCGGGCAACGCGTGGTGTTCGCGGGCACGGGCCCGTTGCTCTATCTGGTCGCGTATCAGTATGCGAAGGCCGGCGCGCGCGTCGTCGCGGTGCTCGACACGAGCCCGTGGCGACAGCAGGCGGCGGCCGTGCCGCAGCTGCTGCGCGCCCCATCGACCTTCGCGAAGGGGCTCTATTACGTCGGCTGGCTGCGTGCACACGGCATTGCGGTCGAAACCGGCGTCACGCTCGAACGCGTGCTTGGCGACCGGCATGTGACCGGGCTTGCATGGCGCGGCGCGGGCGATCGCGCGAGGTCGCGCCTGATCGATTGCGACGCGCTCGGCCTCGGCTTCGGCCTGCGTTCCGAAACGCAGCTCGCCGATCTCGCGGGCTGCCGGTTCCGCTTCGATCCGCTCAATCGCGCGTGGCTGCCCGAGCGCGACGCGGCCGGCCGCACGTCGGTGGATGGGCTGTACGTCGCGGGCGACGGCGCGGGTATCGCAGGCGCCGATGCGGCCGAAGCGTCGGGCCGGCGTGCGGCGCTCGCGTTGCTCGAGGATGCCGGCATCGCCGCACCCCCGCCCGGCGGGAAGCCCGACGCGCGCGCCCTCGAACGCACGCTCGCGCGCGTCGGCACGTTCCGTGCCGGCCTCGAAGCCGCATTCGCGCCGCCCGCGCTCGACGCGATGCACTGCCCGGACGACACGATCGTGTGCCGCTGCGAGGAAGTCGACGCCGGCGCCTTGCGCCGCTGCATCCGCGGCGGGCAAGCGCACGAGATCAACCGGCTGAAGGCGTTGACGCGCGTCGGCATGGGCCGCTGCCAGGGCCGCATGTGCGGCGACGCGGCGGCGCGCGTGCTCGCCGCGGAAACCGGCAGACCGCTCGCCGACGTCGGCCGGCTGCGCGCGCAGCCGCCCGTCAAACCGTTCCCGATCGCCGCCACGCTCGCCGGCGACGACGTCGCGGCCATTCCCGACGAGGCGCGCGATGAATGACCGTACGCATTACGACGTCGCGATCGTCGGCGGCGGCCTGGTCGGCGCGTCGGCGGCGCTGGCGCTGGCGAAGCGCGGCCTGTCGGTCGGCCTGTTCGAGCGTCGCGACTGCGGCGCGCAGGCGAGCGGCGTGAACTACGGTGGCGTGCGCTGCCAGGGGCGCCCCGTCGAGCAGCTGCCGCTCGCGCTGCGCGCACGGCGCATCTGGGATCGCCTGCCCGAGCTGATCGGCATCGACGGCGAGTTCGTGCTGTCGGGCCACCTGCGGCTCGCGCGCAGCGACGCCGATCTCGACGCGCTCGACGCGTATGCCGTGCTCGCCGGCGAACACGGCCTGCCGCTGCAGATGATCACGGGCGACGCGTTTCGCTGCCGCTATCCCTGGCTCGGCCGCGCGGCGCGCGGCGGCTCGCTGTGCGCGACCGACGGCCATGCGAATCCGCGCCTCGTGTCGCCGGCATTTGCGCGCGCGGCCCGCGCGGCGGGCGCGGACGTGTTCGAGCACACGCCGGTCGACGACGTGCATCACGACGGCGTGCACTTCCGGCTGCGCGCCGCAGGCCGCGAAACCCGCGCGACCTGGCTGATCAACGCGGCGGGCGCGTGGGCGAACACGATCGCCGACCGTTTCGACGAAGCGGTGCCGATGCAGCCGATCTACCCGAACATGTGGGTGACCGAGCCGCTGCCGCCGTTCATCGTGCACAACCTCGGCGTCTATGGCGGCGGGGTCTATGCACGGCAGGTCGCGCGTGGCAACTGCGTGATCGGCGGCGGGCGCGGGCACGGCGACGGCGAGTTCGGCCAGCCGTCCGTCGACACCACGCGCGCGGTGATGCGCGACGCGTGCGCGCTGCTGCCCGCGCTGCGCGATGCGCTCGTGATCCGCACCTGGAGCGGCGTCGAAGGCTGCACGCCCGATCACAACCCGATCATCGGCGCGAGCCGTACGACGCCGCGCCTCCTGCATGCCTTCGGCTTCTCCGGCGGGGGCTTCCTGCTCGCGCCGGGCGTCGGCGACGTGCTCGCCGATCTCGTCACGGCCGGCGAGACCATCACCCCGCTCGACGCGTTCGCGGTCGACCGCTTCGCGTCGCAGGCTGCCCCGTCTGACCAACACCCTCACGAGGAGACTCAAAGATGAAACTGTTCGGAACGATCGCGGCGGCCGCCGCACTGTGCTTCGCGGGCGCATGTTCCCCCGCATTCGCGCAAACGAAGACGATCTACGTCGGCATGAACGGCGGCCCGATGGAAAAGGCCTACACGAGCCAGGTGCTGCCCGATTTCGAGAAGGCGAACAACGTGAAGGTGGTGATCGTGCCCGGCACGTCGTCGGACGTGCTCGCGAAGCTGCTTGCGAATCGAAACAAGCCGCAAATCCACGTCGCGCTGCTCGACGACGGCGTGATGACGCGCGCGGCCAGCCTCGGCGTATGCCAGAAGCTCGACGATTCGCCGGTGCTGAAGGAGCTGTACCCGTTCGCGCGGATGAAGGACGACATCGGCGCGGGCGTGCAGCTCGGCATGACGGGCATCGCCTACAACAAGAAGCTGTTCGCGGAGAAAGGCTGGGCGCCGCCGACGTCGTGGATGGATTTCGCGGATCCGAAATACAAGGGCAAGGTGGTGTTCCAGTCCGCGTCGAGCAGCACGTTCGGGCTGCACGGCTTCCTCGCGATCAACCGCCTGCTCGGCGGCAACGAGCAGAACGTCGAGCCGGCCTTCGGCAAGTGGGCGAGCACGGTCGGGCCGAACGTCATCGAATACATCCCCAACTCGGCGAAGATCTCCGAGATGGTGCAGACGGGCGAAGCCGGGCTGTTCCCGCTGACGCCGACCGCGGTGGGCGACCTGCAGGACAAGGGCATTCCGGTCGCCTATGCGAATCCGAAGGAAGGGCCGGTGCTGTTGCTCGTCGACCTGTGCGTCGTCGCCAACAACCCCGATCCGCAACTCGCGCAGAAGCTCGCGCAGTTCCTGCTGTCGGCGCCCGCGCAGACCAAGGCCGCCGAGGCCGGCAAGCAGATTCCGACCAACCGGCTGGCGACCATGCCGGCATCGATGCAGCGCAGCCTCGGCAACGTCGACGAACTCGTGCGCAAGGCGACGGTCGTCGACTGGACCGCGATCAATGCGCGCCGCGCGCAGTGGGATGCGCGCTGGAACCGGCAGGTCGAGCGGTAACGGGATCGGCCCGTGCGCGCGCGGCATGCCTCCCCGCGCGGGCCCGTGCCTGAAACGACGTCTTCCATGCTGAGAATTTCTTCAGGATCACGACATTTATTTCTCGTCACGCGCGGAAATTTCAACGTCTAACCTAGTCCCGCCTGACCCGGTAGCCGTTCGCACACATGCATGCCGATGCGAGCGTGCCCCGGCAGGCGGAGATCCTGATCCGCTTACAACGAGACATCCCATGAAGAGAAAACTGATTCTGTCCGCTGCCGCCCTGGCCGCGGCCCACCACGCGCATGCGCAAAGCACGGTGACGCTCTACGGCGTCATCGACGATGCGATCCAGTACACGCATAACGTCGCCGGCAAGAGCACGAAGCTCGGCCTCGCCTCGGGCGTGATGTCCGGCAGCCGCTGGGGCCTGCTCGGCTCCGAGGATCTGGGCGGCGGCCTCAAGGCCGTGTTCCGCCTCGAGAACGGCTTCAACGTGAACACCGGCGGGCTCAACCAGGGCGGCCGCGAGTTCGGCCGCCAGGCTTACGTCGGCATCGGGTCGGCCCGCTGGGGCACGATCACGCTCGGCCGCCAGTACGACGCGCTGCGCGATCTCGTGCAGCCCATGCAGGGCGACAACTATCTCCAGTACTTCACGTCGCCGGGCGACGTCGACGACGCCGACAACAGCGTGCGCTTCAACAACACGGTGAAGTGGGCAAGCCCGGTGTGGTCGGGCCTGCAGGCCGTCGCGACCTATTCGTTCGGCGGCGTCGCGGGCTCGGTGGGCTCGGGGCAGTCGTACAGCGGCGCGCTCGCGTACAACGCGGGGCCGTTCGGCGCGGCAGCCGGCTACATGCACATCGACAACGGCAACGCCTCGCTGTCGACGCGCGGCACGTCGAGCGCCGACAGCATCTTCGCGACGTCGGTCAACAAGGCCTATGCGTCCGCGCGCGCGATCAACATCCTGCGCGCCGGCGCGAAGTACGCGGTCGGCCCCGTCACGCTCGGCGGCTATTACAGCTTCTCCGAATACGTCGCCGACGCCAGCTCGTCGTTCCGCGGCAGCGAGCGCTACAACAACGGGTCGGTCTATGCGCTGTGGCAGGTGTCGGTGCCGCTCGTCGTCGAGGTCGGCTACAACTACCTGAAGTCGAACGGCCATTCGTCGGCGACCTATCAGCAGGTGAGCGCCGCCGTCGACTACGCGCTCAGCAAGCGCACCGATCTCTACGCGTCCGTCGGCTACGGCCACGCGTCGGGCTCGAACGGAGCCGGCAACGCGCAGGCCGTGATCGGGTCGTCGGGCATCGATTCGGGCAAGCGCACGCAGGAACTCGCGCTCGTCGGCATCCGGCATCGGTTCTGAACCCCGGCGGGGCGGGAACGCCCCGCCGCCGCACCGCGTCACGCAATATGCGCGTCGATCCACGACATGAACGCCGTCACGAGCGGCGTGTCGGCGAGCTCCTGGCGCGTCACCGCGTAGTACGCATACCGCGCCGGCACGGTCGTGTCGAAGGGTCGCACGAGCGTGCCGTCGAGCAGGTCGTCGCGCACCGACAGGCTGTCCCCGAGCGCAACGCCCTGGCCCCGCGCGGCGGCCTCGAGGCCGATGTGCGCATTGCCGATCTCGAGGACGCGGATGCCCGGCAGCTGGTCGGCTTTCGCCTCCGCGAGCCACCGCATCCACGAGCCCGAATGTTCGCAGAACAGCGCGCGCCCGGCCAGGTCCTGCACCTTGCGGATCGCGTCGGGCCCGTTCATCAGCGCCGGACTCACGACCGGAAAGAGCGTCGGGTGCATGAGCAGCGTGACGCGCCGGTTGCGCCAGTTGCCCTCCCCGTAGCGCACGCACACGTCGACGTCCGGCGAATAGACCTCGCGATCGTCGTTCGACGGGATTACCTTCAGATGAATGCCCGGATACCGTTCGAGAAAATCGCCGATATGCCGCGCGAGCCAGCGCGACGTGAGCGACAGCGGCGTCGATACGACGAGATCGCCCACGGCGGCCGGCGAGTCGAGCTGCACGGTCGCGTTCGCGATCATGTCGAATGCGCGGCCGACCGGCTCGAGCAGCGCCCCGCCTTCAGGCGTGAGCTTCACGCGCGGCTTCGAACGGATGAACAGCACGACGCCGAGCGTGCTTTCGAGAATGCGGATCTGGTGACTGACCGCGCTGGCGGTCACATGCAGCTCGTCGGCGGCGGCCGACACGCTGCCGAGCCGGGCGGCGGCCTCGAACGCGCGAAGGGGGTTCAGCGGGGGCAGGCGGTTGCGCATCGGCGTCCTTCACGTGCTGAGAAAAATTTCATTTAAACGGATTCAATTTCTCGCTACAACAAAAAAAATTGAATGCCTACAGTAGGTGCAATTCAACGGACTCGAGGTCAACCGCAATGAGCCTTACCGAACCGATCGAACGCCTGTGGGGCGGCCGTTTCCAGTCGCAGCCGTCCGACGCGCTGCAGGCGCTGTCGCGCTCCGATCCCAGCTTTTTCCGTCTCGCGCCGTACGACCTCGCCGGCTCGCGGGCGCATGCACGCGAACTGAATCGCTCCGGCATCCTGAACGACGACGAGCTCGCGAAGCTGCTCGCCGCGGTAGACGGCATCGAACGCGATTTCGCGGCGGGGGCGATCGCGCCGTCGCTGGCGGACGAGGATGTCCACACGTTCCTCGAACGCGTGCTCACGCAGCGGCTGCCGGCAATTGGCGGCAAGCTGCGCGCCGGACGCTCGCGCAACGACCAGGCCGCGAACGATCTTCGCCTGTATCTGCGCGACAAGTCGCGCCAGCTCGTGCGCGGCGTGCTCGACCTGCAGGACGCGCTCGTGGCCCAGGCCGGCCAGCACGTCGACACGGTTACCGCCGGCTTCACGCATCTGCAGCCGGCGCAGCCGATCGTGTTCGGGCACCAGCTGCTCGCGCATGCGCAGGCGCTGTATCGCGACGTCGACCGCCTGGTCGACTGGGATCGCCGCACCGCCCGCTCGCCGCTCGGCGCGGCCGCCCTCGCCGGCTCGGCCATCTGCGTGCGGCCGGAGCTGTCCGCGCGGGAACTCGGCTACGACGCGCCGTGCGAGAACTCGATCGACGCCGTCGCCGCGCGCGATCACGTCGCGGAATTCGTGTTCGTGACGAGCATGCTCTCGGTGAACCTGTCCCGCCTGTCGGAAGAAGTGATCCTGTGGACGTCGCGGCAATTCCGCTGGGTGGAACTCGACGACGGCTATGCGACGGGCAGTTCGATCATGCCGCAGAAGAAGAACCCGGACATCGCGGAGCTGACGCGCGGCAAGGCCGGCCGGCTGATCGGCAACCTGAGCGGCCTGCTCGCGACGCTGAAATCGCTGCCGCTCGCGTACAACCGCGATCTGGCGGAGGACAAGATCGCCGCGTTCGATTCGATCGACACGCTCGAGCTCGTGCTGCCGGCGATGGCGGGGATGATCCGGACGATGCGCGTGAACGTCGACGAAATGCGCCGCCAGGCGCCGCTCGGCTTCACGCTCGCGACGGAGGTCGCGGACTGGCTCGCGCTGACGGGCGTGCCGTTCAGCGAGGCGCACGAAATCACAGGTGCGCTGGTGCGCGCGTGCGAGCGCGACGGCATCGAGCTGGCCGACGCGAGCGCCGAACAACTGCAGGCGATCGATGCGCGTCTCGCACCGGCGATGCGCGAGCGGCTGACGCTCGACGCCGCCGTCGCGGCGCGCGGCGGCGCGGGCGGCACGTCGCCCGCGCGCGTGCGCGAGCAGATCGACCGCCTGCGCGGCGCGATCGAACGCCAGGCCGCGTGGGCGGCCGACTACCGGGGGCCGTCATGCTGAGCGCATCCGATACCCGCCGCGTCGACGGCGCACCGGCGACCGCCGCCGACACGGCCGGCCTCGCCGGTCTCGAGCGCGTGAAGCGGCGCTACTGGGGCCGCTATGCGGCCTCGGCCGCGATCGTCGCCGCGCTGGCCTACGTGGCCGCCGCGTTCGCGCACGGCCAGATCGAATGGCGCGTCGTCGGCCAGTTCCTGACCGCGCGCTCGATCCTGACCGGCCTCGGCAACACGATCGTGATGACGGTCCTCGCGATGACGCTCGGCATCACGCTCGGCGTCGTCACCGCGGTGATGCGGCTGTCGACGAACCCCGTGCTGGGCGCGGTCGCGCAGGGCTACATCTGGCTGTTCCGCGGCACGCCGGTGATCCTGCAGCTCCTGCTGTGGTTCAACCTCGCGCTGGTGTTTCCGACGCTCGGCATTCCGGGCGTCGCCGAATACCGGACCGTCGACGTGATGACCCCGTTCCTCGCGGCCGTGCTCGGGCTCGGCCTCAACCAGGGCGCGTATACGTCGGAGGTCGTGCGCGCCGGGCTGCTGTCCGTCGACACCGGCCAGTACGAAGCCGCGAAGTCGATCGGCATGGCGCGCATGCAGGCGTTGCGGCGGATCATCCTGCCGCAGGCGATGCGCGTGATCGTGCCGCCGATCGGCAACGAGCTGATCGGCATGGTCAAGCTGACGTCGCTCGCGAGCGTCGTGCAGTACGCCGAAATGCTGCACAACGCGCAGAACATCTACTACGCGAACGCCCGCGTGATCGAGCTGCTGATCGTCGCGGGGGTCTGGTATCTCGTGGTCGTCACGGTGCTGTCGCTCGCGCAGGCGCGCGTCGAACGGCGCTTCGCACGCGGCGCGGGACGGGGAGCGCGCAAATGAACGGCACGACCGTCAACCATCGGGAGAACGCGATGACGAACGCAGTGGTTCGCGCCGTCGACGTGCGCAAGTCGTACGGTGAATTCCAGGCGCTGCACGGCATCACGCTCGATGTCGCGCAGGGCGAAGTGCTCTGCATCATCGGGCCGTCGGGATCGGGCAAGAGCACGTTCCTGCGCTGCATCAACCAGCTCGAGACGATCAGCGCGGGCGCGCTGTGGGTGAACGGCGAACTGGCCGGCTACCGGCGCGCCGGCAACCGGCTCCACGAGCTGTCCGAGCGGCAGGTCGCGCGGCAGCGGCTGTCGACGAGCATGGTGTTCCAGCGCTTCAACCTGTTCCCGCACAAGACCGTGCTCGAAAACGTGATCGAAGGCCCCGTGCAGGTGCTCAAGCGCCGCCGCGCGCAAGCGGAGGAGGAAGCGCGCGCGCTGCTTGCGCGCGTCGGGCTCGGGCACAAGTGCGACGCGTTTCCGGTCGAGCTGTCGGGCGGCCAGCAGCAGCGCGTCGCAATCGCGCGGGCGCTGGCGATGCATCCGCAGCTGATCCTGTTCGACGAGCCGACGTCCGCGCTCGATCCGGAACTCGTCGGCGAAGTGCTGGCGGTGATGCGCGATCTCGCGAAGAGCGGGATGACGATGATCGTCGTCACGCACGAGCTGGGCTTCGCGCGCGAAGTGGCCGACCGCGTCGTGTTCATGGACGGCGGCCGCGTCATCGAGAGCGGGCCGCCCGAGCAGGTGCTGTCCGCGCCGACGCATCCGCGCACGCGCGACTTCATCTCGGCCGTGATTGCTTGAGCGGGCGACACGCCCGAACGATTTCTCCGTCAACGAAACACGCTCACAACGACAAGGCAACGCCCCATGAAAGCATCCATCCTGACCCGCACCCTGGCCGCCGTCGCGTTCGGCGCCGTCGCCCTGCATGCGTCGCTCGCGGCCGCGCAATCCGCGCCGGCCGCCGCGAAGCGCACGCTGAACGTGGCGATCGTGCCGAACTATCCGCCGTTCGAGTACAAGGATCCGGCGACCGACAAGCTCGCCGGCTTCGACGTCGATCTCGGCGAGGCGCTCGCTGCAAAGATGGGCGTGAAGCTGAACTGGGTCGAGACGAACTTCGACCAGATGATGAGCGCGGTCGCGACGCAGCGCGTCGACATGATCCTGTCCGGCATGACCGACCTGCCGGCGCGCCGCGACGCGGTGACGTTCGTCGACTACATCGAGACCGGCCCGCAGTTCTACACGCTGAAGGCGCGCGCCGGCGAGTTCGCGCAGATGAGCGCACTGTGCGGCAAGCGGGTCGGGTCGAGCCGGCGCACGTCGTTCCCCGACAACACGGCCGCGTGGAGCGCGGAGAACTGCGTAAAGGCCGGCAAGCCCGCGATCGTCGTGGTGGGCACCGACGGCTCGTCGGACGCGCGGATGCAGCTGCGCCAGAACCGGATCGACGCGGCCGTGCAGGGCGGGGAAACGCTGCCCTACCAGAACAGCATCGAGCAGAACGCGTACCAGCCGGTCGGCAAGCCGTTCCTGTCGCAATACACGGGCATCGGCATCGCGAAGTCCAACACCGCGCTCGCGAACGCGCTGACGACGGCGCTCAACCAGCTGATCGCGGACGGTTCGTATCAGAAGCTGCTGGCGAAGTGGGACCTGCGGGAACACGCGGTGCCGAAGGCGCTGGTCAACGGCACGCACTGAGCGCGCGATGACGCCGCGCCCTCTCCGCTGGCCGGACGCGCAGCGCGCGTGCGTCGCGCTCGCGTTCGATCTCGACGGCCCGACCGGCGACGCGATGCTGAACGGGTCGATCTGGCGCAATCCGGCGTACTTCACGCTCGGCAGCTACGGGCCGTGGCGCGCGCTGGGGAGGCTGCTCGACATGCTCGCGTCGTTCGACGTGCCCGCCACGTTCTTCGTGCCCGCGTGGGTCGCGCAGACGTGGCCCGCGCAATGCGCGGCGATCGTCGAGCGCGGCCATGAGATCGGCTACCACGGCTACCGGCACGAAGCGTTCTGGACGCTTTCGCCCGAGCGTCAGCGGGACATCATGGCGCAATCGACCGACCTCTTCGCGCGCACGCTCGGCGTGCGGCCCGTCGGCTTCCGCACGCCGTCCGGCGACTGGAGCGCGGAGACTGCGGCCGTGCTGCGCGAAGCGGGCGTGCGCTATTCGAGCTCGATGCGCGGCGACGACCGGCCGTACCTGCTGCCCGGCCGCGACGGCGAGCCGCCGCTCGTCGAGATCCCCGGGCGCTGGGAGACCGACGATTACGCGTCGCTCGCGTATCACCGCAACCCCGATTATCCGGCGGGGCTCGACCGGATCGCGGGCTACGGCGCGACGCTCGACAACTGGACGCGCGAATTCGACGGCGTGTACCGCGACGGCCTGTGCCTGACGACGCTGCTGCATCCGAAGGTGTGCGGCAAGCCGGGGCGCATCGCGCTGCTGGAGGCGTGGCTCGGCCACATGCGCGCGCGGGACGGCGTATGGTTCGCGCGCTGCCGCGACGTGGCCGACTGGTGGCTCGCGCAGTACGCGCACGACGCGGAACCGATGCAACGGAACGAGACGTGACGACATCTCCAATCTGGCCGGGCGGCGCGCGATGCGCGGTCGCGATCACGGTCGACTTCAACGACATCCACGGCATCCAGACGCGCGAGCCGCGCATCGCCGGCCGCGAGAAATCGCTGTCGGCGTGGCGCTACGGCGCGACGCGCGGCGTCGACCGGCTGCTCGCGGCGTTCGACGAGTTCGCCGTGCCGGCCAGTTGGTTCGTGCCCGGCGCGGTCGCGCAATCGCATGCCGGCGCGGTGCGCGAGATCGCGGCGGCCGGCCACGAACTGGGCGTGAGCGGCGATCGCTGCGAGGATTTCGACGCGCTGCCGCTCGCCGCGCAGATCGACGCGTGCCGCGCAGGACGCGCGGCGCTCGCGGGCGCGATCGGCCGCGATGCGGAAGGCTTCCGCTCGTTCACCGGCAACTGGGCCGACGGCTTCGCGGACTGGCTCGTCGCGGAAGGCTTCACATGGTCGTCGTCGTGGCGCGGCGACGATCTGCCTTACGTGCATCCGCGCGGCGCCGCTCGCGCGGACGGCGCGCGCCTCGTCGAACTGCCGCTGCATTACGAACTCGAGGACGAACCGTATTTCGAGTTCAACCTGTTTCCGCCGGTGCCGGCCGGCCAGCCGCGCATCGCGTCGTATCGCGACGTGCTCGACAACTGGCGGCGCGACGTCGACGGGTTCCGGCGTTTCGGTCTTTGCTGCGTGATACGGCCGCATCCGGAGATCATCGGCACGGCCGGGCGCATCGACCTGTTGCGTGCGCTGCTCGCGCATCTGCGCGACGCGGGCGACGCGTGGTTCGCGACGGGGCGCGACATCGCGCGCTGGTGGCGCGGGCATGCGCCGGTCAATGCGCCCGGCCATCCGGTCGACGTGTTCGCGCGCTGCCGCGCCGACGAGGCGGCACGATGACGGCGCGCACCGAAACGCGCGCGGCGCGCGTCGCCGCCTTCGTCGCGCAGACGCCGGCCGACGCACTGCCGGCGGACGTCGTCGCGAAAGCCAAGCGGCACGTGCTCGATACGTTCGGCGCGGCGCTCGCGGGCGCATCGGCGATCGAGACGCGCCTCGCGCGCGAGCTGGCCGGCCCGGCCGATCAACCGGGCGCGTTGCTGTGGGGGACGCGCAGCACCGCCGGCGCGCGCGACGCCGCCTTCGTCAACGGCATTGCCGCGCACGCACTGGAACTCGACGATTCAGGCGGCTGCGACCATTCGGGCGCGGTCGTGCTGCCGGCCGTGCTCGCCGCGCTCGCGTGCGTGCCGGAGCCGGTGCCCGGCCTCGAATGCCTGACCGCGATCGTGCTCGGTTATGACGTCGGCCGGCGCGTGCTCGAGGCGGCGGGCGGCTACTCGGCGCACAACGGCACGGGCTGGCATTCGACGCTCAGCTGCGGCGTGTTCGGCGCGGCGGCCGCCAGCGCGCGCGTGCTCGGACTCGACGCGGAGCGCACCCGCGACGCGCTCGGCCATGCGGCGAGCTTCGCGGGCGGGCTATGGGGATTCATTCACGACGGCTCGCAGACGAAGCGCCTGCATGCGGGGCGCGCGGCGGAAGGCGGCGTGCTCGCGGCGCTGCTCGCGCGCGCGGGCGTGAGCGGCCCGGCACACGTGTTCGACGACGTGTGGGGCGGGTTCCTCAACACGTTCGCTGCGCGGTCGCTCGCCCCCGACGCGCTGACGGACGGCCTCGGCGCGCACTGGAAGCTGATGCGCTGCTCGATCAAGCCGCATGCGTCGTGCCGCAGCGCGCATGCGGCCGTCGACGCCGCGCTGCTGCTCGCGGACGGCCGCACCTTCGAGGCCGGCGAGATCGAACGGATCGTCGTGCGCGCGAGCGGCTTCGTCGCGCGGATGTGCGGCGGACGCGACCTGTCGACGCTGTCGTCCGCGCAGATGAGCCTGCCGTACGCGGTCGCGGCGGCGTTCGTGTTCGGCGACACGGGGCTCGACGCGTATCGCGCCGAGCGGCGTGCGGACCCGCGCATCGCTGCGATGCTCGCGCGCATTGCGGTCGACGTCGATCCGGCGCTCGGCGATCTCGACGAACCGACGGTGACGCTGCATCGCGAGGATGCCGAACCTGTATCGCGTCACGTACCGATTGCGCTCGGTGATCCAAACAATCCGCTGTCGGACGACGCGCTGCTCGCGAAGTATCGGGCGCTGGCCGCGGGCGCGCTCGACACCGCAGGCGTCGACGCGCTGCGCGACGCATGCCTGTCGCTCGAACGGCTGCCCGATGCGCGTGCGCTGCAGGCGCTGCTTGCGGGCGATGCGTACGGCCGGGAGGCCGTGCGCTGAGGGCTGGCGGCCGGAGATTCGCGTCGGATCGACGGAACGCGTGCGGCGGCCCGTCCGTCACGCGGGACCGCAGGCCGCCCTACGCCGCGCCCGCCTCGCGCGCCGAACGCGCTTCGTAAGTCTTCAGATGGTTGTACGCGACACGCAGCAGCGAGATCCCGCCGTTCGCCGGCTGCGTATCGCCGCCGCGCGCGAGCAGATCGCCGATCACATGGTCCGCCTCGACGCGCGCGCCCTGCTCGACGTCGCGCAGCATCGACGCGGTCAGGCCGGACGGCGTGAACAGCATCTTTCGCGCGCGGGCGTCGAATTCGCCGCTCGGCGCGTAGCCGTTGTGCCGGGCGATCGCCACGCATTCGCCCAGCAGGGTGTCGAGCAGCAGCTTGCCGTCCGGCGCGGCCAGAATGTCGCCCACCGAGCCGCGAAACAGCGACGTGCCCGCCGCGAGCGTCGCCAGAAACACCCACTTCTCCCACATGCGCGCGATGATCGCGTCGCTCGGCGTGACGTCGAAGCCCGCGTCGCCGAGCACACCGGCAACCGCCTCCGTGCGGGCGGACACGCCGCCGCCCAGCTCGCCGAACGATACGCCGTGCGTGTCGTTCAGGTGCACGACGTGCTGCTGCGCATCGAGCGTCGCCGCGATCACGCACAAGCCGCCCAGCACGCGGGACGGCCCGAACTTCGCCTGCAGCACGTCCAGGTGAGCCATTCCGTTGAGCACCGGCAAAATCAGCGTGGCCGGGCCGACGAACGGTGCGATGGCGGCGATCGCGTCATCGAGGCTGTACGCCTTGCAACTCAGGAAAACCAGATCGAACGGCGTGGCCGGGTCGTTCGCGCTGACGGTATTCACGTCGGTCAGCGTCAGGTCGCCGCGCGGGCTGCGGATAACCAGACCGTCGCGGTCGAGCGTCCGCGCGCGCGAATCGCGCACCAGAAACGTCACATCGCGCCCCGCCGCCGCGAGGCGGCCACCGAAATAGCCGCCTGTCGCGCCTGCACCAAGTATCAGAATTCGCATAGTCGCCTCGTCCTCTCCATATCGCCATCGCATCGACGACGCCGATGTCGCGATGCATGTGAGCGAAAAGGTAGCGCAAATCGGGACGACGTGCCGGGCGGCGCGCAGGCTGTTCGCGGCGCAAGTCAGGGAATCGGCCGGGCGGGGGGCCGGAAACGAGCGCGGTATCTGACGACTACGTGTTGTCCAGATCGTTCTTTTCCAGAAACTCGGACCTGAAATCCTGCGGCGGCGTGGTGCCGACCTTCCCGTCGCTGGCCCATTCGAACACGTAGTCCTCTTTCAACTCGCCGCCAAGAGGAAGACTGCGGCGCTTTACCGCTACCGCTCGCACTTTGTCGACCAGTTCCTGTTCTTCCTTGAGCAACAGGTCGCGTGCCTCGCGATAGGCGCGGCTTTCGTTCGGATACCATAGTTCACTCATGTTCGCGCCTTCCGGAAAGCCGACGGCCGAGACTCAGAAATCCTTTCGCATCTGGTGAAGCAACTCACCACCCGATTGGCGCGTGTTCACCGCGTTGATGATGTCGGTCAGGAACCAGGGCAAGGTCAGCTGCGTGTCGGGATCGCTCACGCACACACGGATCGAGGGCGGGCGACGCGCGCCCGCGGCGGCCGGCGGGACGCAATTTCGTGCTTCCGTCGCCATCGGCGGGACGGTGTCCTGGCTTGCGCAGAAGGCCGTCGGCGAGCAGGCGGCGGCAAGCACGGTGAGTACAGCGATCGAGCCCAGGCGCTTCATTCAGGTCTCCGGTGATAGCCGTTCGACACGACGGCCGATCCCGAGTTCGGTGAAGTACGCCGCACCGCGCATTCCTCAGAGGAACGGCGCAATATTCTCCATTGCGCGCGTCACGTAGGCATTCTTCTCACCCACCGGCGCGACATAGTGAATCGCGTCGCGCGCCGCATCGACGCCCGCGAGACGCGCAATCACCCACGCCGCGAGATACGGCGACGACAGGCATCCTCCCGCGGTCGCCACGTTGTGCCGCGCCACGAACGGCTGGTCGAGCACCGGCACGCCGGCCTCTTCGACCCAGGGCTTCGTGGTCAGGTCCGTGCATGCCGGCACATCGCCGAGCAAACCCAAGCGGGCAAGCACCAGCGTGCCCGAACATTGCGCGCCCAGCAGCTGGCGCGCCGGGTCGAGCGTGAGCCGCGACATCAATCCGGCATCGGCGACGATATCGCGGGTTCGCACCCCGCTGCCGACGAGCACGGCGTCCGCCGCACAGGCCTCCTCCAGCGACGCCTGCGCCTCCAGCACCACGCCGTTCATCGACCGCACGCGCGGCGCGGGGCTTGCGATCGACACGCGCCAGCCGGGTTTTCCGACCCTGTTGAGGATGTTGAACGCGATCAGCGAATCGAGTTCGTTGAAACCTTCGAATGTCAGGATGGCGATGTGCATGGCGGCCTCGTGCAGGCGGTGAAGTTGTATTGCGCCATGCTATGGCCGACAATCAATACAATCAAATTATTGTCATGGATACGCCGGCATGCGCGAACCCCGCTACAAACCACTGGTCGATCGCCTGGCGGCCGATATCCGCGCAGGCCGTCTGCTTCCCGGCACGCGCCTGCCGACCCATCGCGACCTGGCCGAGCGCGAAGGCCTCGCGCTGGTGACGGCGACTCGCGTTTACGCGGAGCTGGGGGCGATGGGGCTGGTCAGCGGCGAAACGGGGCGCGGCACCTTCGTCAAGGAGCCGCTGCCGCTCGGGCAAGGCATCGACCTGCATGCGTGGGGCGCGGACACGGTCGACCTGAGCTTCAACTATCCGTCTTCGCCGGACCAGGCCGAGCTTTTCCGGGCGGCGCTGCGCCAGCTCGCGGCCAAGGGCGACCTCGAATCGCTGCTGCGCTATCAGCCTCATGGCGGCCGCGACCATGAGCGCGCGGCGGCGGCGCGCCACCTGTCCGACCGCGGCCTGAAAGCGGCAACGGCCGAAACCGTATTGCTCGTCAGCGGCGCGCAGCACGGGCTGACGACAACCGCGATGGCGTTGCTCGAACCCGGCGACGTGGTGGCCGTGGACGCCCTCACCTACCCGGGCTTCAAGCTGGCAGCCGAGGCCAATCGACTGGAGCTCGCGCCGATTCCGGCCGCCGGGCGCGGCCCCGACCTGGACGCATTGGCGGCACTGTGCAGGCGCCGACGGGTACGCGCGGTCTACACGATGCCGACCCTGCACAATCCGCTCGGCTGGGTGACGGGTGCGGCGCGCCGCAGGGAACTGGTCGCGATCGCGCGACGGCACGGGCTGCTCATCATCGAGGACGCGGCGTACGCGTTCCTCGCCGAGCACGCACCGCCGCCGCTTGCCTCGCTCGCGCCGGAAACGACGGTCTACGTATCGAGCCTGTCGAAGAGTGTTGCGACGGGGCTGCGCGTCGGCTTCGTCCACGCGCCGCGCGAGTGGATTCCGAAGATCGAGCGGAAGATTCGCGCGACCACCTGGAACACCCCCGCGACGATGACGGCCATCGCCTGCGGATGGATCGACGACGGCACGGTCGCGCTGCTCGAAGCCGAGAAACGCCGGGATGCCGCGCTGCGCCAGGACATCGCGGCGCGCATGTTGCACGGGGTGAAACGGGTCGGCCATCCCGCGTCGTACTTTCTGTGGCTGCCGCTTGCACCGGAGGTTCGGTCGGACGCGGTTGCGATGGCGCTGCAGCGCGAGCGCATTTCGGTATCGACGGCCCATCCGTATTCGACGTCGCCGCAAGTGCCTCATGCGATCCGGCTGGCGCTCGGTTCCGTCAGCCTGCCGACGCTCGAGCAGTCTCTCGAAACCGTGGCTCGGGTGATTGCGGACCACACGTTCTGAGCGCTCGCCACGCAATGCCATTGACCACGACGCGAGGAAAACGCTACCATCGCCAGCATGCATAGCGCCTACCCGTTCCCCGCCTCGTTCGTTCTCGCATGTTGTCATGACATGCCGGGGGGAAGCTGCGTCTAGCCTGCGCTATACGTCGAATCGATTGCCTCTGGCCGCCCGTTGAAAAACCGGCGGCTTTTTTGTTTCCGCTCAACGCCTTCACGACAGGACCTTGCCATGCCGCTCGCGTTGTATGACACCTGGTCGCGCACCGTGCGCCCATTCGAACCGATCCAGCCCGGTTACGTCGGGATGTATTGCTGCGGCCCGACCGTCTACGACCATGCGCATATCGGCAACCTGCGCACCTACGTGTTCGAGGACATCCTGCGTCGCACGCTGATGCGCAACGGCCATGACGTGCGTCACGTCGTGAACATCACCGACGTCGGCCATCTGGTTTCCGATGCCGACGAAGGCGAGGACAAGATGGAGAAAGGCAGCCGGCGCACCGGCGAATCGGCGTGGACCCTCGCGAAACGCTATACGGATGCGTTCGTTTCGGACTGGCGCGCGCTGAACCTGCTGGAGCCGTCGATCTGGTGCCGCGCGACGGATCACATCGGCGAGCAGATCGCGCTGATCGCCGACATCGAACGCGCGGGCTACGCGTATCGGACGGACGACGGCCTCTACTTCGACACCAGCCGGCAGGACGACTACGGCTACCTCGCGCGGCTGGACCGCGCGGGGCTGCAGGCGGGCAAGCGCGTCGCGCTCGGCGCGAAACGGAGCATCACGGACTTCGCGCTGTGGAAGTTCAGCCCGGCCGGCGTCACGCGTCAGATGGAATGGGACAGCCCATGGGGTCGCGGCTTTCCGGGCTGGCATATCGAGTGCTCGGCGATGTCGGCGAAATACCTCGGCACGTGGTTCGACATCCATTGCGGCGGCGAGGACCATATCGCCGTGCATCACAGCAACGAGATCGCGCAGACCGAAGCGGCCCACGGCACACGCCTCGCGAACTTCTGGATGCACGGGCACTTCCTGACGCTGGACGCCGAGAAGATGTCGAAGTCGGGCGGCACGTTCATTCGTCTGGAAACGCTGCGCGACCGGCATGTCGATCCGCTGGCGTACCGATATCTGTGCGCCACCGCGCACTATCGCAGCAAGCTGCATTTCAGCTGGGCATCGCTCGACGCGGCGCACACCGCGTTGAATCGGCTTCGCAACGCGTATGCGGGCTGGCCGGAAGGCGGCGGCATCGATGCGGATTTCGCCGCACGATTCGACGCGGAAGTGAACGACGACCTGAACCTGCCGAAGGCGCTCGCGGTGCTGTGGGAACTCGCGAAAAGCGACCTGCCGCCTGCGACGCTGAGGGCGACCGTCGACTACTTCGACGGGGTGCTCGGGCTTGGATTGCGGGACTGGAAGCCGGCCGTCGCTGCGATTCCCGATGACATTCGGGCATTGCTCGAAGAACGCGCACGGGCGCGCACCGAACGGGACTGGGCCAAGGCCGACGGCATACGAGCGACGTTGCTTACGCTGGGCTGGCGAATCGACGACGGCAAGGACGGGCAAACGGCGGTGCGGATCGCGGCCGGCGACGATCATCGCGCGTAGCGCCAGGTTGCCGCGAGGCAGGCAGGCGCCAGCGCATGGATGCCGCGCCTGGCGATGCACGGGAGAGGCCGGTCGAGCGCCCGCACGTTGGCCAGCTCCCAGCAGACGTATCCGGCACACCATGTCTTGCCTTGCGCACGCGCTTCGTCGGGCGTCCAGTCGTGTACGCCGACGACGTCGACCAGTGCGAGCGCGACGCCGTTTGGATCTTCCTGCCCGTCCTGTCGCAAATAGACTGTGTTCTGCACCAGCACGAGATCGACTAACGGAAGCGACGGCGGCGCCCACGATCGAATCTCCACCTGCTTCGTTCCCGCCAGGATGTCGTCAACGGCGGGCGCGACAATCGACAAGGCCAATCGCGGCATGCCAGATCACTCCGTCACTCAATATCAATCCGGCCCGCATTGTTGCCGATTCGCACGCTTCTGTCGAACGGCCGCGACGTATCGCCTAAACTACAGAACCATCGGGCCCAGCCCTCCCCGCGCGGCTCGTCCGCCGGTCTCCCGCCATGGCGCACCTCTTCTTCGCGGCTTCGATCCAGCGACATATCGCAACGCCCGAGCGCGAGATCGCCGCGCGCACGCTCGGCGAAGCACTTGAAACCGTCTTCACCGAGCAGCCCCCGCTGCGCAGCTACATCCTCGACGATCAGGGCGCGCTGCGAAAGCATCTCGCCGTGTTCGTCGACGGCCGGCCGGTGCGCGATCGCCAGCATCTCACCGACGCGCTCGGCGACGAGAGCCGGGTGTATGTCGTGCAGGCGCTGTCGGGCGGATAGCAGGGGTACGTTTTCGAGCATGGCACGGAGACACTCGATATGGATGATCGATTGCTGGTCGCGACGCGAAAGGGTCTGTTCGTTCTGCAGACCGACGGCAACGGCGGCTGGACGCTCGGCGAACTGCATTTCGCGGGCGAGCCGGTCAGCATGGTGCTGCCCGATCCGCGCGACGGAACGCTGTATGCCGCGCTCAATCTCGGCCACTTCGGCGTGAAGCTGCATCGTCGGCGTGCGGGGAAAACCGAATGGGAAGCATGTGCGGTGCCTGTCTACCCGCCGCAGCCGCCCGACGAAGCGCCCCCGGGCGATAGCGAAAACGCGAACGCAGGTGCGAGTACGGCCGACCCCACCCCGCCAGCGCCACCATGGTCGCTGCAGCAAATCTGGTCGCTCGAAACCGGCGGCCCGGACGAGCCGGGCGCGTTGTGGGCCGGCACGATTCCGGGCGGGCTGTTCCGCTCCGACGACGGCGGCGACACGTGGACGCTCAACCGCGCGCTGTGGGATCGCCCGGAACGCCGCGAATGGTTCGGCGGCGGCTACGACGCGCCGGGCATCCATTCGGTGATGGTCGACCCGCGCGACAGCCGGCACGTATCGATCGGCGTGTCATGCGGCGGCGTCTGGCAAACCGACGACGGCGGCGCGACGTGGCGCGTGACTGCCGACGGCATGGAGGCCGACTACATGCCGCCCGAGCGGCGCGGCGACGCCAACGTGCAGGATCCGCACCGTGTCGTGCAATGCGCGGCCAACCCCGACGTGCTGTGGACCCAGCATCACTGCGCGATCTTCCGCTCGACCGACGGCGCGGCGCACTGGCAGCGGATCGAAGCGCAGCCGTCGAGCTTCGGTTTCGCGGTGGCCGTGCACCCGCGCGACGCGGACACCGCATGGTTCGTGCCCGCCGTGAAGGACGAATGCCGGATTCCGGTGAACGGCCGGTTCGTCGTCACGCGCACACGCGACGGCGGCCGCACGTTCGAGCGCTTCTCGAGCGGATTGCCCGCTGCGCCGGCCTATGACCTCGTGTATCGCCACGGGCTCGCGGTCGACGGCACGGGCACGCGCCTTGCAATGGGATCGACCACGGGCGGGCTCTGGACGTCCGGCGACGGCGGCGAAAGCTGGCGCCTCGTTTCCGCGCATTTGCCGCCTGTCTATTGCGTGCGGTTCGGGTAGGCATCGCCGCCGGGAAACGGGGCCTCAGCGGCAATGCAACAAATTGTATTCGTCGTCGGGGGTGCGACGACGGTCGTTTATCATCGTTCGGTCATGTCGATCGAATGCCCGGTGAACGAAGTATGAGGAATGCCCGCAAGACACTGATGATTGCCGGGGGGCTTCTGGTTGTTGCGACAGGCACGTCGTACCTGATGCTCCTCAAGGCCGACCACCGTGCAATGGAAGAAGGCACGGCCGGTATCGCCGACCCTGCCCGAACGTTGTCCGCAGACGTGCGACCGGGCAACGATCACGCGACGCAAGGCAGCATCCGGCCCGCGCCGGTTCCTGCTGCACCCGCCGCACCCGCTGCACCCGCGAAGCAGGCCGACGCAGCGTCGCAACATCCGCCCGCGCCTGTCGTCACGGCGCAGCAACCGGCGCCCGCATCAACCCCGGCGGCCCCGCGCGTCAGCGTGCAGCTGAAACCGCCGCCGAAAGCGCAGCCGCAACCAGCGGCCCAGCCGAGCGCGCCACCGTCCGTCACCGTCGTCACGATCGATGCTCAGGACTCGCCAGCGTCTAAAACAGCCCCGACGCCACGCGCGCCGCGCCGACGCGATGGCCTGGAACGTCACGCAACGCCGAATCCGGGCACGACGCCCGAGACGGCCGCCCTCGTGCGCGAGTCGGCCAAGCTCGATCCGTCGTTGCCGATGCCCAACCTTCCGGTTCGCTCGAGCACCGATCAGCACGGTTCGTCCGCAGGGTCGAACGCGGTCGCCGCCGCGATGACCGAGCAGCTCGTCAGGCAGTCGAGCAGCATCGGCGCTTCATCGCCCGCACCCAAGGACGGCTCGGCCTCGGCCAAGTGATCGCGGCGTCGAACGCACCAGGCCGAACAGCCCGTCGCGCCCGGCCGGAACATGCCGGCTGTGCTGGACGCAGGCGTCGGACCAGAACTGCGCGGCCCGCTCGAAGTCCTTCCGGTTGAACAGCGTATCCAGCGCTTCGAGCACCCATGCGGTGTTCCGCTCTTCCAGTGTTGCAGTCATCACATCCTCACCGATGAATGTAGACGTCGCGGGTTACGCGACGGGAATCGGGTTGTCGACGATGAACTGGTTGAACTGCTCGACGAATGCGTGCTCGTCGGGGCCCGCGTTGTCGCGCAGCGATCGGGCCGCGTCGACCACGACTTCGGTCGTGGCCGTTTCCAGCCGCGCCATCGTTTCGGCGATGAACGCATCGAGCGGCATCGCGCGCGGGTCGCCGCTCTTGTGCACGAGGTCCGTGTCGACCCACGGCGGCGCGATCTCGAGCACGCGCACGCTCGTATTGCGCAGCGCGAAGCGCTGCGACAGCGTGTACGAGTGAATCGCGGCCTTGGTGGCCGAGTACAGCGCGGTGGCCGCGAGCGGCACGTATGCGAGCACCGAGCTGTTGTTGATGAGCGTCGCGTCGGGCTGCCGCTTCAGGTGCTCGACGAACGCGGCGCTCACGCGCACCGGGCCGAGCAGGTTCGTGTTGACGAGACCGACGGCCTGTTCGTCGTCGAGCGCCCCGCCCGCGTCGTCGAACGGCATGATGCCGGCGTTGTTGATCACGACGTTCAGCGCCGGATAACGCTCGATCAGCTGCGCGGCGACCTCGCGAATCTGCGCGGCATCGCCGACGTCGAGCTCGACGGTATCGATGCCGGGGTGCTGCTTCGCGATCTCGTCGAGCAGCGCCTTGCGCCGCCCCGCGATGATGACCTTGTTGCCGCGCTCGCTGAAGGCTTCCGCCAGTGCGCGGCCGATGCCCGACGTGCCGCCGGTGATGAACACGGTGTTTCCGCTGAGTTTCATGTCATGGACGCCTGATAAGAATCGACCGAATGCCGGATCGGCAGGGATGGCTTATCGCGCCGCCGCGTAGCGCGACGCGGGAACATCGCTCGACAGATGCGGCGACATCGTGCGCCGCGCCGCCTCATATGCGTCCCACTCCTCGCCGGCATGCAGCGACGGAATCGTCACCAGCTCGCGACGGTCGAAGCCCGTCAGCGCCGCATCGACCAGGTCAGCGGCCGACATCACGATCTCCTTCGGCAAGTGCTCGACCGGCAGGCCGGCGGTCTGCCAGAACTCTGTTGCCGTGGCGCCGGGCAGCACGGCCTGCACCTGCACGCCCTTGTCGGCCAGTTCGTGATGCAGCGACTGGCTGAACGCGAGCACGAACGCCTTGCTGCCGCCGTAGACGCCGTTGAGCGTCTCCGGCGAGATCGCGACGATCGACGAGATGTTGATGACGGCCCCGTTGCCGCGCGCGACGAAGCCCGGCACGGCCGCGTACGTGAGGCGGGTGAGCGCGGTGACGTTCAGGTCGATCAGCCGCGTCATCGCGTCGACGTCGCTGTCGAGCAGCGGCGTATGCGTGCCCACGCCCGCGTTGTTGACCAGCAGCGTGATGCTCGCGTCCTGCTTCAGCTTTGCTTCGACGGCGGCGAGCGCCGCGCGGTCGTTCAGGTCCGCATCGACGATTTCGACGCTCCGGTGCGTGTCGTTCGTGATGCGTTCGGCAAGGGCGGCCAGCCGGTCGCGGTTGCGCGCGACCAGGATCAGGTCGTAGCCGCGGCGCGCGAGCCGGTCGGCGTAGAGGGCGCCGATACCCGACGATGCGCCGGTAATCAGGGCCGTACCTCGGTGTGCTTGAGACATGACGTCACTCCTGTTCGAAGGTCATCGGTGAATGCGTGAGTGCATTCTGGCCTCGAACGGGAAAGACATAAATGACGTATATGGGTATGATTCAGGACATCGCGCGACGGTTTTGGGTTGTGCACGAATCGACGGGAGAACGGACATGCACCGGATCGGCTTCCTGATCAGCGACGGGTTCCAGATCATGGCGCTCGCGTCGCAATCGGTGTTCGAGTACGCGAACATCACGGCGGGCGAAGCGTTCTATACGCTCGACAATTTCTCGGTTGCGGGCGGCGACGTGCGCTCGTCGCTCGGCGTCGCGGTGAGCACGCGGCCGCTGCGCGGCCGGCTCGACGTGGATACGTGGATCGTCGCGGGGGTCAACGATCCGCTCACGTCGCCCGCGCCGGACGGCGTGCTCGCGTTCCTGCGCAAGACAGGCACGCGCGCGCGGCGCATCGCGGGCATCTGCACCGGCGGGTTCGTGCTCGCGGAAGCGGGCCTGCTGGCGCGGCGGCGTGCGACCACGCACTGGGCATACGGGCGCGAGATGCAGAAGCGCTTTCCGGACATCCGCGTCGAGGACGACCGGATCTACATCGTCGACGGGCCGATCTGGACTTCCGCCGGCATGACGGCCGGCCTCGACCTCGCGCTCGCGATGGTGGAAAAGGATCTGGGCGCCGAAACGGCCCGCTCGGTCGCGCACAAGCTGGTCATGCACCAGCGCCGCGCGGGCGGCCAGTCGCAGCATTCCGAAATGCTGGATCTCGCGCCGAAATCGGACCGCATCCAGAATGCGCTGAACTATGCGCGCCAGAACCTGGGCCGCGCGCTGACGGTCGAGGAACTGGCCGAGGCCGTTCACCTGAGCCCCCGCCAGTTCAGCCGCGTGTTCACGCTCGAAACGGGGCAGTCGCCGGCCAAGGCCATCGAGCGGCTTCGGCTCGAGGCGGCGCGGCTGATGATCGAGCAGAGCCGGCATCCGCTCGACGTGATTGCGCGGGAAACCGGCTTTCGCGACCGCCGTCACATGCGCGAAGCGTTCGTGCGCGGGTTCGGCGTTCCGCCGCAGGCGCTCCGGCGCGACGTGCGCATGGAGGCGCAGGGCAGCGCCTAGGCCGGCATGCGCCGGCCCGAGGCGGTTAGAACTTGTGCCGCAGCCCCAGCGCGACGACAACCTGGTTGCTGTTCGCGGACGGCGTCAGCGTCCAGACCGTCGCGTTGAACGCCGGATTGCCGTTGCCGCCGCTCACGCTTTGGTAAACGCCTTCGAGATACGCGTCGGTGCGCTTCGAAAACGCATAGTCGACTTGCGCGACCACCTGGTTCCACTTCGGACGCGTTTCGCCCGTGCGCGTCTCGAAGCGGCCCATGGTGTACGTATACGCGGCCGCCACGCTCAGCGCATGCGTGACGAAGTAGCGTCCGTCGACGGAGAAGTTGTCGAATACCAGCGATTCGCCCTTGAGCGGCGCGATGCTGCCGCCCTGCAGCACGCCGGTCACGCCGTCCGTCGCCGAATGCGACCACCCGAGGCCGACCGAGTGCGGGCCGAACGCATATCGCCCCGCCAGCGACCAGATCTGCTGGTTGCCGCCGGTGATCGTCGCCGAGCCGTCCACCGTGCTCAGCGCGCCGTTCGGGTTTGCGAGGTTACGGTTCCGGTTGATCTTCAGGTAGCCCGCGCCGAGCTTGAACGGGCCGTTCGCATACGACATGCCCGCGCTCCACGCCGCGTTGTTGCTGAACTGGCCGGCCGTGTTCGAGAAGCCGTACATCGCGCCGAACGTGAAGCCCCGATACGTCGGGCTCGTGTACTTCACCGCGTTGTTGATGCGGATGTTGCGGTTCGAATCGTCGTTGTCGTACGGATGAACGGCCAGGTTGCCGCCCCAGCCGGGGCCCGACGCACCCAGCGGCGTCACGAAATCGAGGATCAGGTCGTACTGGCGGCCGAACGTGAGCGACCCGGCCGTTTTCGAGCTGAGCCCGACCCATGCCTGCCGGCCGAACATGTCGACGCCCTTCTGCGACAGCGCGCCAGTGGTGCCCGAAAAACCGTTCTCGAGCGCGAAGATCGCCGACAACCCTCCGCCGAGATTCTCGCTGCCGCGCAGCCCCCAGCGCGACGCATTCAGCGCACCGCTCGTCATCGACCAGTTGCTGCTGCCCGGCGAACCTGCGCCATGGGTGCGCTGGTTGTTCGCGTAGGTGATCGACGTGTCGATCAGGCCGTACAGCGTCACGCTGCTTTGCGCGTGCGCGGCCCCCGCGCCGAAGCCGGCGAGGCACGCGGCCACCATGGTTCCGGCGATGCCGGACACCCGCCGGCCGCCGGACGCTGCTCCGTTCGTGATGGAGCGGGCCGCTTTGCGCGTTTTGTTCGGTCTGTAGCAGTGCATATATTATTTTTTCAGGTTGCTTTGGCGAGAATGCCGACGGGCCGCCGCACCGCGGTGGCTCAGCCGGCCGATGGGGGGCCATTATTGGAGATGGCGCAACCGTCGATTAACGCGCTGCACAGGAAAGGTCTTCTGCAAAATCTGGCTGAATCGCGCGATGCGCCGGAGCGGCATGGGTTTGCGCGCGATATCCGGTTCGCCGTTTCGTGTGTTTGTTTGACGGCGGTCAGACTGTGTGTCGACGGATGGCAAACATCGCGCACATCATCGACGCAGACGAGGCTGAAAGGCCGGAGGGCGGATCGAGTCCGCGTGGTTACGCAGGCATAGCCGCGCGTTCGAGGAGAAGGCCGTGCGCGTAGCATGCCGCAAGCGGCATGCGTGTGGCTCGACTCGGCAGAAGTGTTACGGGGCGCTTGCGTTCATCCACATCATCGCCCGCATGCGCGCATCATTCGACACGCGCGTTGCCGTCGTGCGCGGCCTTACTGCCATTCACCGGGATGACAGATCACCCAACCCGGCTGGTAGCTATCCATGTCCGTATGACCCCAGCACCAGCCGTGCCGGCGAATGATCTTCATCAACTGTTCGCGTTGTGCGCAGTCGCTCCCCGGAGCATATTGCCCGTCAGGCAATCGTCTCGGCGCCGGGCCGTTCCGGCATTTGTCATTGACCACTTCCTCCTGATGCATCAGTGCCTGGACGGCGGGTGGAATGGTGCGGGCCAGCGTGGCCTTGTATTCGATGCAGGCTGGCGCCTCAGGATCGTTGGACTTGCGGGAACATTTGGACTGGAGTTTGTCGATGTTTCTCGATACTTCCGGCGGGTACGTCTCGGCGTGCGCTGTAGCAATACATCCAGCCAGCAACAGGCAGGCAGCGGCAAGTGATCTGATCAAAGTCATTTCGCGTAGGACACGATGCGTTCGGTAGCTCAGGAACTGGCGAATTATGGCATGTGCGCGTTTCAGCGACCCGGCCGGCAATGGCGTTGAATCGAACTTCGCATCGTGTGAACGATTCCCGGTGAGGCCATAAGCTACCGCGCCGCTCGTCGATCGACTGCGTGGGAGTTTGGAAACTCATAGTCTGCAACTCGAATACGTGAGCCAAGCTGGATGCTCACCCTAGCTCGTGTTGGCTACGTTCCATGCAATCTCGCTTTGTGTTTGTGGGATCTATTGCTTGATATGTGCGACTGCTTCAGAAGCGCACGTGCTGTAAAGATCCGGCCTCGACGCTGACGATTGCCCGACGACGTTCTGTCAAAATATCCGCCTAATCCTTCTGATCGAGCGCGGAATGGAACTCAGACAACTACGCTATTTTCTCAGTGTCGTGGAACACGGGAGCATGGGCAAGGCAGCGCTGGAACTCGGCGTGGTGACCTCGGCATTGAGTCAGCAGATCAGCCGTCTCGAAGGCGAACTGTCCACGCGTCTGCTGCAACGCACCTCGGCGGGCGTCGTTCCGACCGACGCAGGTTTGGCGTTCTGGCGTCAGGCGCAACTCGCGCTGCGTCATATCGATGATGCCGCGCTTGCGGCACGCTCAGCCCGTCTGTCGGGCCATGTCAGTGTCGGCATGGCGCCGAGCACGGCGAGCGTGCTGGGTGTCCCATTCATGCAGGCCATGCGCTCGCGCTATCCCGATGTACGGTTGCACATGGTCGAAAGTCTCTCCGGCTATCTTGCGTCCATGTTGAGCGCGCGTCAGATCGATCTCGCCGTGCTGTTCCGTGAGGAGTCCGCGCAACGCTGGAGCGTGCTGCCGCTGCTGGACGAGCGGCTGTTCCTGATCGGCGCGGGCAATCTCGATGGCATGCCGACGAGCGCATCCGTCCGGCTGAAAAATCTCGGCAGGCTTCCGCTGATTCTCCCCAGCGGCACGCACGGGCTGCGTTCGCTGCTGTTATCCGCGTTCAGGCGCGCCGAGTACGAGCCGAACATCGTCGCCGAAGTCGACGGCCTCGCGCTCCTGATGGACTTCGTCCGCACCGGCATCGGCGCGACGATACAGCCGGGCGCGGCGCTCGCAAGGCCCGAGAACGTGATACTGACGAGCGTGCCCGTCGCCGAGAAATACGCCACGCGGCCCAACATGCTTGCCAGCATCTCCGATGACGAACTGTCTCCCGCCGGCCTCGCTGCGCGCGTGGTGCTCGCCGATGTCGCCCGTCAACTGGTGCAGGAAGGCCGCTGGCCCGGTGCGCGGCTGCGGGAACCTCAGCCTTCACAAAAAGTGAAGACCCGTTGACGGCTGGCTGGTAGCGACGCGGGCACGACGCCTTTACGATTTGTCCAAAAGGAGGCAAGTCTGATGGTCGATGTGCTCGTAATCGGAGGAGGCAATGCCGCGCTGTGTGCCGCATTGACGGCGCGCGAAGCGGGCGCGTCGGTCCTGCTTCTCGAATCCGCGCCGCGCGAATGGCGCGGCGGCAACTCGCAACACACGCGCAATCTGCGCTGCATGCACGATGCGCCGCAAGACGTTCTCGTCGATGCCTATCCGGAAGAGGAATTCTGGCAGGACCTGTTGAAAGTTACCGGCGGCATCACGAACGAGCATCTCGCGCGGCTGACGATCCGCGCGTCGTCGTCGTGCCGGCCGTGGATGCAGAAGCACGGTGTGCGCTTCCAGCCGCCGCTGTCCGGTGCGCTGCACGTGGCACGCACCAACGCGTTCTTCATGGGGGGCGGCAAGGCGCTCGTCAACGCGTATTACCGCAGCGCCGAAGCGCTCGGCGTCGAGATCCGCTATGAAACACCCGTTGATTCGCTTGAACTCAACGGCAGTCTCTTCATCGCGGCGCGCAGCGGCAGCCGGCGCTTCGAGGCGCGCGCCTGCGTGCTGGCGGCAGGCGGCTTCGAATCAAATCGCGAATGGCTGCGCGAAGCGTGGGGGCAAAACGAGCGCGGCGAATGGCCCGCCGACAACTTCCTGATTCGCGGCACGCGCTTCAACAAGGGCGTGCTCATCAAGCATATGACCGACGCTGGTGCGGACATGATTGGCGACCCGTCTCAGTCGCATTGCGTCGCCATCGATGCGCGCGCGCCGCTGTATGACGGCGGCATCTGCACACGCATCGACTGCGTGTCGCTGGGCGTCGTGGTGAATCGTGACGCCGAGCGCTTCTACGACGAAGGCGAGGATTTCTGGCCGAAGCGCTATGCAATCTGGGGACGGCTCGTTGCGCATCAGCCGGGGCAGATCGGCTAT
>Ga0157367_1000002_pt1 | contig 171228 bp, 138 predicted proteins | sample AttbisABBM2_FD_113142 | JGI IMG/M metagenome (GOLD analysis project Ga0157367, IMG submission 113142) | Fungus gardens microbial communities from leaf cutter ant in Botucatu, State of São Paulo, Brazil - Atta bisphaerica ABBM2 | ecosystem: Host-associated > Fungi > Mycelium > Unclassified ... | reverse complement strand
GGGTTGATAAGCGCCAGCTATTGAACTGAAAACAACAATCAACTGGCGGCGGCGGGGCCGGGATGCCAATAATCACTGCATGACTACATACCGCGTAAGAGTCGGGTATCACAACCCGTCAGCCCTGACATTCAGGCAACTGGATGAAATTCTGGAGCCGCAGCGATTCTGGAGAACAGATTCGGCGGGCGGCCAGTTCCGCTATTTCATGGAGTATGAGTACCAGTCTGACGTGCGCGACCTCTGTTCGGTCTGCTCGCTGGCCTACAGTCAGGCCTGCAAAGTCAGAAAGTGCCCGTTGATTCTGGTCGAGGTGATGAACTGAACGCGTCCGGCGATCCCGCTGTTCTCAGCACGGGATCACCGGGCGTTTTAATACGAACTGCTTTAACCTGAACGTCGCTGCATCAGCAGACTTAACGCGGCGGGCAGCACCGTGAGCGTCACCAGCGTGCCGCTGACCAGACCACCAATAATCGCCAGTGCCATCGGCCCCCAGAACACCTGATGGGCGATAGGGATCATGCCAAGTATCGCGGCACAGGCGGTCAGCAGGATGGGACGCGCCCGGTGATGGGCGGCCTGCCGTATAGCGTCACCGGCAGGCAGTCCGGCGCGGCTGTTCGCATCCACTTCACTGATCATAATCACCGCGTTGCGGATGATGATCCCCGCCAGCGCAATAATCCCCAGCAGCGCCACAAACCCCAGCGGTGTGCCTGCCGGCAGCATCGCGGAGACGATGCCGGGCAGGCCAAACGGGGCCATGCTCAGCGCCAGCAGCATACCGAAGAAGCGTTGCAGCTGAATCATCAGCAGGACCAGCATGGCGCAGATCGTCACCGGCAGCAGAGCAAACACCGAACCATTGCCTTTGTCCGATTCCGCCACTACGCCACCTTCTTCAATACCGTATCCGGCAGGCAGTGAGGCGCGCAGGGCGGCGACATCAGGTGCGAGCTGTTGCGAGACCTTTTCAGCCCGTTGACCGGGTGCGATATCGGTCTGTACGGTGATGTAAGAGAGCCGCTGACGGCGCCAGATCACCGGATCATCCACACCCCAGTTCAGGGTGGCTACCTGGCGCAGCGGAATTTTCTGTCCGCTGGCGTTAGTGATCATCAATCCTTCCAGCGTCTCCGTGTTCTGCCGCTCGACGTCATTACTGCGTAGCACCACGTCAATCAGCCGGTTGCGATCGCGCAGAGTGGTCACCACGCTGCCGGACATCAGGGTGTTCAGCGCAGAGGCGATGGTGTCGGACGACAGTCCGGCGGCACGGGCGGCGGTCTGGTTTACGGCCAGCGTCATGACCCGTTCCGGCTCCCCGGCGGTGAGATTCACCTCGCGGGTCAGTGGAGAGCGGGCGATCAGCGCTGCCAGCTCACCGGCAGCCTGCCGCACCCGGCCATTGTCCGGGCCGGTGATACGATATTTCAGCGGCCAGCCCACCGGCGGACCCAGCTCCAGCGGCGAGACCCGCGTCGTGATATCACTGAAATCCGCGGCCAGTTTCTTCTCCAGCCTGCTGCGCAGCCGATCGCGTACCGCCAGATTCTTCGCCACCACCACCAGCTGTGCGATGTTTTCATTATCCAGCAACACATCCATCGGCAGATAGAAGCGTATTGCGCCAGAGCCGACGTAACTGGTGAAGTTCGCCACATCCCGATCGTTGCGCAGCATCTGTTCCAGCTGTGCGGTACGGCGCGTGGTTTCCGCCTGGGATGCGCTGGCGGGCAGCGTCAGGCTGACCAGCAGTTCAGGGCGGTCTGACGCCGGGAAAAATTCACCCTGCATAAATGTGGTGGCGTACAGGCTGACCAGCAGCACAGTCAGCGCTGCGCCAATCGTCATCAGCCGGTGGCGCAGAATGACCTCCAGCAGCCCATGATAGCCGCGCGTCAGTAAGCCCGGCGACTGGTGGGCTTTGATGCGCTTCGCTGACAGCAGCCAGCAGCCGGTGAGCGGCGAGAAGATGACCGCAACCACCCATGAGCAGAGCAGCGCCAGCGTAATCACCACAAACAGCGAGTAGCAATACTCCCCGGCACTGGAGGCGGCGAATCCGACCGGGATGAACCCGGCGATCATCACCAGCGTGCCGGTCAGCATCGGAAAGGCGGTGGTTCTGAATGCATACGTCGCGGCCTGCCACTTACTGTCGCCCGCTTCGAGCCGTGCCACCATCGCCTCGACGGTGATCATGGCGTCATCCACCAGCAGCCCGAGCGCAATAATCAGCGCGCCCAGTGAGATGCGCTGCAGTCCGATGTCCGCCAGCAACATGCCGGTAAAGGTCATCGCCAGTACCAGCGGAATAGCCGCCGCCACCACCAGACCGGCACGCAGTCCCAGCGAAACAAAGGAGACGGCTAACACGATGACAACCGCTTCGCCCAGTATCCGCACAAAGCCGCTGACCGCTTGTTTCACCACCGAAGATTGATCGGCGACGCGGGTCATGGTGATGCCGTGCGGTAGCTGACCGGCCAGTATCTGCATGCGCTGGTTAAGCTGTTTACCGAAATCGAGCATGTTGCCGTTGGCGGCCATGGAGATTGCCAGCCCGATAGCTGGCACGCCGTTAACCCGAAAGGTGGGTGCCGGCGGTTCAGCAGGTTGCAGGCTGATGGTCGCCAGATCGGTCAGCGGGATGAAACGCTCCCCGATATGCAGGGTAATCGCCTGCAGGCTTTCGACCGAGGTCAGCGTACCGCTCACCCGCAGCGCGATATTTTCGCGGTCGGTGCGCAGGCTGCCAGCGGGCACCACATCGTTCTGCGCTTTGATGGCGTCGCTGACCTGCTGTAAATCGAGCCCCATGCCGTTCAGCTTGCGTGGGGAAAAGGCAATAACCACCTGCTGCTCCTGCACGCCCAGCAGACTGGTTTTACCAATGTCGGGCAGACTGGCCAGGCTGCGGCGCAGGTTATCAACCCGATCGCGCAGCTCTCTGGCGGTAAAGCCATCCGCCGTGAAGCCGTAAATTGTGCCGAAGGTGTCATCAAACTCGTCGTTAACCGCCGGACCCTGCACGCCCTGCGGCAGGGAAGACGTCACATCATGCATTTTTTTCCGCAGCTGATACCAGATACCGGCCACCTCAGAAGGTGGCGTGTCATCGCGCAGGTTGACATAAATGACCGTCTCTCCGGCGCGGGTTTCGCTCTCAACCGCATCCAGTGACGGGATCTCCTGCACCTTCTGTTCCAGCACATCCGTCAGCAGTTGTACGGTGGTGTTTACATCAGCGCCGGGCCACCGGGCAGAGATCACCGCAGTTTTGATGGTAAACGCCGGATCTTCATTACGTGACAGGCGTTCATAACTCAGCACACCCGCCGCCATCACCAGCAACATGAAAAAGATGACCAGCTGCTGATGCGCCAGCGCCCAGCCGGAAAGGTTAAAGCCAGTAATTTTTTTCATGAGCTCTCCTGCGCCAGTGTCACTTTTTCACCGGGTTGCAGGGTGCCGACACCGGCGGTAACCACGCGCTCGCCTGGCCGGATCCCGGCAGAGACAAAGATTTGCTGTGCGCTGAAGCGGGCCAGCACCACCGGACGAAGCTGTAAGCGTGATGCCGCATCAACCACCAGCAGCGCGGGCTTGTCTGCAAAGCGGGTCAGGGCGCTGGCGGGCAGGGCGATGACTGGCGGTTGCGCATCGGGAAGCGTGACGGTGACGGTGGCACCCAGTGCCATCGCCTCGGGTGGCTGATGCATTGAGATGCGCAGCCGCCAGGTACGGGTCTGTGAATCGGCCTGTGGGTTGATGTCACGTATCGTGCCACTGGCCTGGATGTCCGGGTCGGCGAGCAGCGTCACCTTCAGCGGAGTCTGGTCGTCAGCTCGCAGCAAAGCAGGCGTTGTCAGATCAAACACCGCATCGCGTGCATCACCGGCTGCCAGCGTCATCACAGTCTGTCCGGCGCTGACCACCTGGCCGGGCTGAACCGGGAGGGCGGTAATCCGGCCTGCGGCGGGCGCAGTGAGCCGGGTCCAGCTGAGATTATCCTGGGCATTTTTCAGTGCTGCTTCGCTGCTGAGACGGCGGGACTGCGCGCTCTGCCAGTCTCCCTCGGCACTGTCCAGCTGGCTGCGGGCGATGGCACCGCCGGGCATCAGCAGCCGCATCCGATGGAGGTTAAGCGCAGCGACGCGTTCGGCGGCGCGGGCGCTGTCGAGATCGGCTTGCGCGCTGCTCAGCTGATTACGTGACTGATCGTTTTCCAGCGCGGCCAGGGGTTGCCCGGCGGTGACGCGATCGCCCAGCTCAACCGCGCGGCTCACCACCCGGCCATCCAGCCTGAAGGCCAGTGCAACCTCTTCATGGGCGCGAATTTCACCGGTCAGCACGCGTGACGCGTTGCTGCTGAGCGGCGGGGCAATCACCGTTTTGACCGGGCGGAGTGGGGCGGCTGGCGGGGCAGCATTGTTGTCGCGGCAGCCGGTCATGATGAATACGCCGAGCAGCACGAACACGATCGGCGCGAAAATATGTACACTGAAGAGATGACGCCACACCTGGCGGGCAGCATCCGATAAGAAGTCTGTCATAACCGGGTTCCTTTAATGAGTTGTGCTCATTGAACCCGGCCTGTGTCCAGAAACGTTCCATGAACCATCAAGAAATGGTCAAGTCAGTAAATTTATCCCGCCGGTAACGTTATCCCAATCAGCAGACCACCCTCGGCAGGCAGCGTGGCGTGCAGCGATCCGCCGTGCGCCTCGATAATCACTTTGGCGATCGACAGCCCCAGCCCGCTGCCGCCGGAGTGGCGGGCGCGTGAGGAGTCAGCCCGGGTAAAGCGATCAAACAGTTGCGGCAGGAAGTCTGGCTCTACGCCCTGACCGTAATCACGGAAAGTCAGCGTGGTCGCCTTATCGTTCTGGCTGGCGGTGATCAACAATGCGCCACCGTCGGCGGCGTAGCGCAGCGCATTTTCACAGATGATGGTTATGACCTGACCCAGGCGAAAGGTATCGGCGCAGAGCAGCAGATCGCCGGGTGCCATTACGCTGATGACGACACCCGACTCTTCTGCCTGTGGCAGCAGCCAGCCTGAACGCTCGCGCAGTAACTCAGAGAGATTAAATCGCTCGCGGTTGAGGGTAAGCTGCCCGGCATCTGCCAGTGACAGCAGATGCAGTTCATCGGTCAGTCGGCTGAGCTGTGTCAGTTGCTTCATGATCATCGCCAGCTGCTGCGGCTCGGCAGGGAAGACGCCGTCCAGAATGCCCTGCAGGCGGCCCATCGCTGCTGTCAATGGTGAGCGGAGTTCGTGTGCCATCGCTACATGCGAGGTGCGCAACTCACGATCGTAACGCGCCAGCTGTTGTGTCATCTGGTTAAAATCTTCGGTAAAGCGCACCAGCTCCTGCGGGGCTTCTTTCACCACCGTCGCCGTCCGGCCAAATTCTCCTTTCGACACCGCACGCGCCGCCGTCGCCAGCTGGCTGAACTGCGCCGACAGCGGACGGGCGAAACGCAGCGCCATCATCACCATAAACGGGATGGTGACCACTACCAGGACCAGCACGGTCAGCCAGTCAGAGGATGCCAGCGAGGGATCGGAAAATTTGATCCCCCACCACTGATCGACAATCTGATGAAAGCGCGCCGGATCGCTGGCGGGATGATGGCGCAGCTGCGTGAACTCATCGAGCAGCGCATGCGGCATCCGGTAGTAGACCCAGAACGCCTGCACCGCAAAGCGCAACCACATACAGGCGGCGATGAGGATCACGCTGCCGATAGCCAGTAACAGCACCCGGATGCAGATCCAGCGCCACAGTGAAGTGTGCGTATCGTTCTTCATGGCTGTCTGAACCGGTAACCGACGCTGCGTACTGCCGGTAAGACGTCAGAGATGCCTGCAGCCTCCAGTTTACGGCGCAGGTTATAGACGTGAGTATCGACTACACGCTCCAGAGCATCGCTTTCCGGCAGGCAGTGCTCCAGCAAAAACAGGCGGGTAAAAGGCCGCGTCGGGGCACGCATCAGCGTGACCAGCAGGGAAAACTCGGTGGGCGTCAGATCGAGGCGGCGCGGTGCATCACTGTCGCTGGCGACCACGGCGGTGAGTGCCAGCGGATCAACCACCAGACCCGCCCAGCGCAGCGATTCTGCGGCGGGCGCGTGACTCTGGCTGCGACGCAGCACGGCCTGAACGCGCGCCACGACTTCGCCCGGATGGTAGGGTTTGACCACGTAGTCATCAGCACCATAACGTAGCGCGCCGATGCGGTCCGGCGCGTCACCCATCGCCGTCACCATGATTACCGGGGTATCGTCACGCCGACGCAGCGCGGCCAGCACTTCTGTGCCATTCATGCCAGGCAACATGATATCCAGCAGGATCAGATCGGGTTGCCAGCGTCCTGCGGTTTCCAGCCCGCCGGGTCCGTCACCGGCAATCATGACCTCATAGTTTTCACGTTTCAGGTAGGCCTCAAGTACACCCGCCGCATCTGCGTCATCTTCAATAATCAGTACACGTTTTGACTGCATTTTCGGATCACCTTGACTGTTTCTTCATAAATCCCTGGTCGTTCATTGACACTCGCCTCGCATACTCCGGCCAGTGACGCGGCACTGAATCCCTCAGCTCCGCACCTGATGTGATAATGAGGAAACGTGATGATAACCGGAAAAATAACGCTTCACATGGTCTGTTTTTCGCTGGGGTTGAGTGCCGCTGCTGCTATGGCTGATGAGAGTGCCACGCCACCGCCCAGCCTGACGCTGGGCATTGCGGGCATTAATGCCCCACGCTACAGCGGCGCAGATAAGCAGCACTGGCAGCTGATGCCGGTTATTCAGGCGCGCGACGGAGCATTCTTTTTCGACTCGCAAAAAGGCATTGGTTATGACCTGCAGGCGGATAACGGGCTGTATCTGGAACATACGCTGGGCTATGGGCTGGGCCGCTCTGACCGTAACTCATCGTGGCGCGACGGTGATGACCGGCTCAGAGGCATGGGGAATATCGACGCAACGGTTAACACCGCGCTGGCGGTGGGCTGGTCGGTTACCCCGTGGTTTGTGGTTGAGGAGAAAGCGACGCTGCCATTAAGTGACAGTCAGGGCGTGCAGTACCGGACGTCTGTAACCCTGATCCCCTGGCAGACCCAGGACGATACGGTAGCACTGCAGGTGGCAGGTCTGTCTGGCGATGCGCGTTATATGAATACCTGGTATGGCGTGAACAGCGAGCAGAGTGCTCGTAGCGGGTTTAAACGCTATAACGCTGCGGGTGGATTTTATGGCACAGACACCAGCCTGACATGGAGTCACCAGTTCACGCCCGCATGGGCTGCCAGCGTGATCGGCGATTACACCTGGCTGGATAAGCATGCTTCAGATAGCCCCATCGTCGCCCGGCACAATGGCGCTTCGGCCACGCTGGCATTGAGCTACACCTTCTGAATGGCACCATGAAGAAAAGTGAGATGCGTAGCCATCGACGGTTGCTGGCTGCGCTGATTCTGTTCTATCTGCTGGTTTATGCTCTTCTCATCGTGGCGCTGAGTCTGTTTGATGCGCCGATAAGGGGATAAGGACATGAATAATATTCACTGCAGCGCTTACAGTTATTAAGTCATTCTGTTACCGAATAAATCAATGCTGATATAGCGGCTGGCAGGAAATAGAAATACCTTGCTAGTGAATGTAATGCTGCTGATTAACAGGCGTGGTTTATAAATTTAAACTGAGCCGTTTTATCATTGGTAAATCATGCTGAAAAAAACAGGTGATTCAGGCAATGATCGTTTTTTTATAATTCATTATCTCTTATTTATTCCGGTTTTAATCTTGTTGGTGGATGTGGGGAATCATGGTTTTTTTCAGTTCATCAGCGCCCATCCTGCTGTTTTGTAACGATATTTATTTTTTATATTAAGGGGTGGCTTATTTTTAATGCATTGGTTTTACTTTTTATGAATTTCAGTTAATTCATCATGGGTGTAGGCCATTTTAATTCACAGATAACACAACGATAATATTGCCGTCCGGCCTGGATAAACCACTTTTCCCTGAGCTGTCAGTATGTGAACCTTATAGAAAGTAAACCGATGAGAAAGAAAAAAAGCCTTGTACCCTATGACGCGACATTCCGACAGTTTCTGGCAAATCCGGATGTTGCCAGAGATTTTATGCAGCTGCATCTTCCTGAAGAACTGCGTAAAATCTGCGATCTCGGCACACTTAAGCTTGAATCCGGCTCCTTTGTCGAAGACGATTTGCGGCAATATTTTAGTGACGTTCTGTACAGTCTTAAAACCTCAGCCGGGGACGGCTATATACACGTTCTGATTGAGCATCAATCTACACCTGACAGACATATGGCGTTTCGCCTGATGCGTTATGCGATTGCCGCTATGCAACAGCATCTTGCTGCGGGTCATAAAAAGCTGCCTCTGGTGATACCTGTACTGTTCTACACCGGTAAGCGCTCGCCCTATCCTTATTCGACCCGCTGGTTCGACGAGTTTGATGATCCGGCTGTGGCAGAACAACTCTATGGAAGTGCTTTTCCGCTGGTGGACGTCACGGTTATTCCTGATGACGAAATCATGAAGCACCGTAGCATGGCCGCACTGACACTAATGCAGAAGCATATTCATCAACGTGATATGGCTTCGATCATTGACCGTCTGAGTACCTTACTGATGGCCGATTATCTTTCTTCACCCCAGGTATTAGCGCTGATACACTATTTAATGCAGGCAGGTGAATCAGCTGATCACGAAGCTTTCGTTCGCGAACTGGCACAGCGGGTGCCGCAACACGGAGATGCACTGATGACTATTGCACAGCAGCTTGAGCAAAAAGGTATTGAAATAGGTCGCGCTGAAGGTATTGAGCTGGGCGAACAGCGGGGAATGGAGAAAGGCCGCAGTGAAGGTAAGCGCGAAGCCACTCTGGAAATCGCTCGCGTTATGTTACAGCGCGGCCTTGAACGTAAAACCATCATGGAAATGACAGGTCTTTCCTCAGACGATCTGGCTAACATCCAGCATTAAGCCTCTGCGGATAAGACCTGATGGCAATTTTTCACTTCAGGGAAAGTAAAACTCTCAGGTCTTATTGCCCGCAGGCTGGCGCTGCAGGTAATTCCAGGTTGCGCCCAGCATGCCGGAGTCGTTACCGTAGGTTGCGGCATCTATGCGGATATCAGGATCATATTTTGCCAGCTGCTCTCCCAGTTCCTTGAGGAAGGGTTCGCGCTCAGTAATTCCCCCGCCAATAAATACCCTCTGCGGGTCGAACACGCTGAACAGGTTATATAAGCAGGCCGCAAGATCCGCATAAAATTTATTTACCACCTGCTGCGCGGCGTCTTCATTACGATCGTATGCGTCAAAGACATCTTTACCACTGACATCGTCGGCAGGCTTTTCAATAAGCTGGCTGTAATTCTCCCGCAGCGCCGTCATGGTACAGCTCTGGCTCATGGTGTGGCGTTCTATATTGCCGCTGGTGGGACGCGACGTCAGCAGGCAACCAAACTCGCCAGCCCGGTTGCGTCCACCCCGAATCAGTGCGCCATTGCAAAAGGCCGCTCCGCCTAACCCGGTGCCTATCGTCAGCATCAGGAAATCGTTGAGCTTTTTCGCTTTTCCCAGCCACTTTTCAGCCAGCAGTGCACAGTGTGCATCGTTTTCGACGGTAGCAGGCAGGGACGTTTTTTCTGTCAGCCACTGGCTCAGATGAAACTGGTCAAAGTCACGTATGGTGCCGCCCATGGCAATATAACCAGCGTCAGCATCAATATAACCGGGTGTGCTGACGGCAATACCAGCACAACCGGGATTTTTCTCCAGCCAGGCCAGGATTTCATCAAGTATTTTATCGCGTGCGTTATGGGAAATATCAGCACTATCGCTGGTCAGAATATTTCCCTGATCGTCAATCACACCCATTTTTAAAGAGGTACCACCAATATCGAAAGCTGCAATTTTCATCAACGTTCTCTGAAGTTGTTTTCATTCAATTAATTGTAGTGCTGAAAGAAAAGGGCAGACGGCCAGGCGACGGCAATTTTGTCAGGAAAGGTACAGATTTATAAAGCTGATGCTGAAGGGCTGAAGACTGGTGGCAGACAGGAAATAACAGAATGCGCTGTATAGGCTGGATGGTGATGTGATCAGCGACGCTGCCAGTATATCCGGCAGCACCGATTGAGTCGTCAAAATGCCGACATTACCACTTACGTAGCAGAATACTGGCATTGACGCCGCCAAAACCAAATCCGTTCGACATGGCATAGTTCAGCGCGGCAGGTCGGGCTTTAAGCGCCACCAGGTCAAGACTGCCTGCTGCTTCATCGGGATGATAAAGGTTCAGTGTTGGCGGAATAAGCTGATGGCACAGGGCCAGCAGTGTGAATATCGCCTCAACGCCACCCGCCGCACCCAGCAGATGGCCGGTGGCGGATTTGGTTGATGAGATCGCGACCGGCGAATCATCGCCAAAAACGGCGCGAATAGCGGACAGCTCACCGTGATCGCCGACCTGAGTCGAGGTTGCGTGAGCATTGATATGCTGAACGTCATCCGGGCTGATCCCCGCCTGTCGCAGAGCTAACCTCATCGCCCGCGCAGCGCCACTGCCATCCTCCGGACCCGCCGTAAGATGGTAAGCATCGGCGCTGGTGCCGTAGCCGACAATCTCCGCCAGCGGCGTCGCTCCGCGTGCCTCTGCATGGGCCAGCGACTCAATGACCAGCAGGCCGGCGCCTTCGGCCATGACAAAGCCGCTTCTGTCCCGATCAAACGGACGTGAGGCGTGGTGCGGCTCATCTTCATATCCTGCGCATAGTGCGCGCGCGGCTGCGAAACAGCCCAGCGTCACGCGATCCAGCGCCGCTTCGGTGCCGCCACAAATCGCAATGTCCGCTTCACCACTTCTGATTAATCTTGCGGCGTCACCAATAGCCTGTACGCCTGCTGCACAGGCAGTAACAGGCGCGCCGAGCGGGCCGGTGAAACCGTGTTTAATTGAGATATGACCGGCTGCCATGTTCGCCAGAAACGAGGGAGCAGTAAAAGGTGAGAGCCTGCGCGGACCACGCGCGTCGGTCGTGCGCACTGCGTCGGCAATCGCACCAAAGCCGCCAACGCCAGAAGCAATGATCGTAGCCGTGCGTTCACGCGCAGACGCATCTTCAGGATGCCAGCCTGCCTGCTTCAGCGCTTCTTCCGCTGCCAGCAGCGCAAACTCAATAAACCGCGACATCTTTTTTCGCTCTTTTGGCGCAATGAACGACTCCGGGTCATATCCGGCCAGTGGATCGTCTTCAATGCCAGGCACGCTGCCCCCTACTGAAATACCGGTTCCTGAGGTGAGCATATCGGGCAGAACGCGAATACCCGATTCACCCGCCGTTAATCGCTGCCAGACGGTTTCAACGCCACAACCCAGCGGCGAGACGATACCCGCGCCGGTGATGACGATGCGTTGAGATGAGGTTGAATGACTCATGCGGTTGCTCCCGTAGTCAGTCCGGACAGCGAATAAAATACTGCCGCAGAAAGTTGATGCGCGCCTGAAGCGCGATTAGCGAGACCCTTAGCAAAAGGGTGCGATATGCGAATGCTGGTATGAAAGTGAACAGACAGAGATAAGCTTAGCAGCATCAGGATCCTGAGCGATAATCAGACAGGCCGTTATCTTTGCCTTTGTGACTAATTAAGTCAATAGTCACTTCGTTCAGGGGGCAAGACTGCGTAATACCAGTGCGGCCAGTTGCGTGGAAGCGGCCTCAGCCTCATCGAGGCTGTACTGCAGTAGCACAGGGCTGACATAGGGTCTGATTACCCGATAGATAGCTTCTGCCGCGTCGTCAGCCGGAGTTTTACGCTCAAACTCACCCATTTCACGACCCCTGCGCAGGATCTGCTGAATCAGATTCAGAATCCGCTTTTCGTAAGCCATGGCAGAGGGCCAGCGGTCGCGCGACGCGACAGCGGCAATGTCATAGAGTTTACGTTCGTGAAAAAATAGCTCAGTACTGGTGGCGGAAAGCGTCTGAAACAGCCGCCGCAGTTGTTCTGATGCACCTGGAGCATCGGCGATCGCGGTTTCAGCACGCGCCATGATCATCGCCAGTCGGTTTGAACAAATGACTTCGCCAATCGCCTGTTTCGATTCAAAAAACTTGTAGATATAGGCTTTGGAAAAACCAATAGCCCGGGCAAGATCGGAGACGGTGGTTTTTTCGTAGCCGTAATGCGCAAAGTGCTGCATGGCAGCCTCGACAATCTGGTCACGCACATTGTGATCGGCAGGACCGCGCGTTCCACTGTCCGTTACGGATTGGGTCATTGTGATAGCCTGACAAATTGAAGGTGGGTGATAAATTCAGTGACCACTGTTATGGGTGGTCACATTTTAAGTCCTGCTGCGGCGAAAAGCTATGAATTGCCGCGTAAGAATTATTCTTGCAGGCCGCCAGGCCAGTTACTGCGTTTTATGATTAATTTACTGACGCAGTGTGTCGATGTCGATGTTCCATTGATTGAGCTTGTTGTACAGCGCCGTACGTGAAATACCCAGTAGCTTAGCGGACTGGCGCATATTTCCGCCCTGAGCGCGCAGTATCTGCAGGATACAGGCTCGCTCATTATCCTGCAGCAGACTGCTGACAGACGTATGGTTTTCAGCATCACTGCGGGTCACCATCGCGGGCGGCAAATTGGCGAGGTCGATAATGTGGCTCTGGCAAAGATTGACGATTCGCTCCACCAGATTTTCCAGCTCACGCACGTTGCCAGGCCAGTGCCAGGCCTCAAGAGCGTTCATTGCTTCAGGACTGACCTGCGGAGGCAGTTTATTCAGCCGCTGACACAGCGTGCGGATAAAGGTATTCACCAGATCGGGAATATCGCTTTGCCGTTCACGCAAGGCGGGGATGGTCAGCGAAATGACATTCAGGCGATAGAACAGGTCACGCCGGAAGGCACCCTGTTCGACTGCGCTTTGCAGATCGCAGTGGGTCGCCGCGATAATACGGACATCCACTTTTACCGGATACGCTGCCCCGATGCGCAGTACTTCACTCTCCTGAAGCACGCGTAGCAGGCTGGTCTGTGCCTCCAGCGGCATCTCGCCAATCTCGTCCAGAAACAGTGTGCCCCCGTCGGCCAGTTCAAACTTGCCTGCCGACCCACCGCGCCGTGAACCGGTAAAGGCACCATCGACGTAGCCGAACAGCTCGCTCTGTACCAGATCACGCGGCAGCGCGCCGCAGTTGACGGCGACAAAGGACTCATTTGCCCGGCTACTGGCGTTGTGGATCGCCTGAGCAAACAGTTCTTTGCCGGTTCCGCTTTCACCGGTCAGCAGAACGGTACTGTCACTGCGACTGCTGGCGCGGGCATCCTGAAGCGCCTGCTGAAGCGTGGGGGCCTGACCGCGTATCATATCAAAGGTATAACTGGCGCTGACGCCGAGAACCCGTCGCGTAATGGCGCGAATGCGCTGGTTTTCCCGAAGCGAGAGGATACGCCCGCCGTCCGGGGCCGGCATCAGCGAGACCAGACAGGAGACGCTGTGCCTGCCATCAGGGCGGAAAGCCACCTCACGGTCATTGCAGCAGGGCAGGGTAAGCAGCGAACCAGACTGAGGTTGCAGCAGCTGGTCAATCGAAGCGTTACCGGCATCAAGACCGGCAAAGATCTGACGCGCATAGCGATTCAGCGTTTTGATGCGTCCCTCGCGGTCGCAGACCACCACGCCTTCATTCAGGTTTTCCAGTATCGACTGCTGCTCGGCCAGCAGGCGGCGCAGCGTCAGCTGCTGGCCGATCGCCTCTGCGGCGGCCTGTACCGTTCCCAGCGTATGGGCATTGAAGTTATCAGGAGTGGCGGTCAGCGTCAGCACGCCAGTCATCTGACCGCTGGCATCCCGGATGGGCGCTGCGGCACACTGCCGGTTACGTTTACGCAGTGCGATTTTCCAGTTTTCCCCACTCAGCACGTATACCAGCCGCTGCTCGCGCAGGCAGCGCGCGGTGCAGTTCGTGCCCAGAATTTCCTCACGCAGAACGCTGCCGACCGGCGTCAGGTCACTGCCGCAGAAGCTCAGCACAACGCCCTGAGCATCGGTCAGATTAATGTGTCCATCGGGATTATAGGCCAGCAGATTCTCCATCACGCTATGAGCCACGGCGATCAGCTCGCTGTGATGACTCAGGATAGCGGCCAGCTCTGACGGGGCGACCGGGGTGTAGCAGAAGTGCGTCGGATCGATGTGATGCTCGCGTGAGCGTGCCCAGGATTGCAGAATACTGCGGCGGATCCAGTGTGGCTTTTCACCCTGGATAAACGCCTGCCAGCCGCGCACCAGCTGTGTTTCCCACTGTGCCGCGTCACTGCTGTCCGGCAGGTTGAATATGGCGTCGCTCTCTTCTTTATTTGGCAATAAATCATGCAGCGATTGCATTCCACTCTCCCGACGTCGATGAAATGTCCATTTTAATGACATGTTAAGTTGACATGTACATTTTACTTTCAGTTATGAAGAGGCTTCTGCGAGCGCGTTCACAGAAACACCTGCTTAAAAAATGGCATCCGCTTTGCAACGCTGTTGATAACGCTCACCGGTTAAAAATAACCTGAAAGTTAAGCGGTTATGCGTAAACAAAATCTGAAGTTACTGCTGTTTATCTGACTTACGGCATGACAGAACGGCACGACCTCCGGCTTTGATATCCCGATGTTGTCCGGCGTCACTGAGTCCTGAACGGAACATCCGGCACTGACGGGCCGGCAAAATGGATGGCGCGTTTTGCCGGAACACACTGAGCCAATGATGCGTGCAGAATCCGGTCGTTTTGCTGCTGAAGTGCAGGCGAACTCCGAACCCTACCCAGCTCTGACGGGCTGACAATAAATGACAGGAGCAGTTATGAGTCTTAAAACGGTACGAGTGGGATTGATTGGCGCTGGCCGCATGGGCAGTTTTCATGCAGAAAACCTGGCGCTACGGGTGCCCGGCGCCCGGCTGACAGCCGTTGCCGATCTGCAGCCTGGCGCAGCGCAGCAACTGGCGGATCGGCTGGGAGTGGAGAAAGCCTATACCGATATCCAGGCGTTGCTTAATGACAGTGAAATAGATGCGGTTGCTATTGCTACACCCGCCCGCACGCATGCTGAACTGGTGATCGCCGCCGCGCAGGCGGGCAAACATATTTTCTGCGAAAAACCGATGGCGGTGACGCTGCAGGAAGCCGATCGGGCTATCGCTGCCGCTGAGGATGCAGGCGTCGTGTTGCAGGTCGGGTTCAATCGTCGGTTCAGTACGGGCTTCGCCGCAGCCATTGAAGCGATCAGGGCGGGCAACAATGGCACCACCCAGTTAAGCCGCTCTGTGACCCGCGATCCAGGCCTGCGCGATCCGGCCCCGATCCCGCAATGGACCATCTTTCTTGAAACCCTGATCCATGATTTTGACACTCTGCTGCACTTTAATCCGGGGGCGCGACCTGTCGAAGTCTATGCGCTGGCTGATGCACTTGTACGGCCTGATTTTAAAGATAAAGGGTTACTTGATACCTCGGTGGTGACAATTCGCTTTGATAACGGAGCGATAGCCACGGCGGAAGCCAGCTTCCAGGCCGTTTACGGCTATGACGTTCGCGGCGAAGTGTTTGGCAGTAAAGGCATGCTGCAGACAGGCAATATCAATCAGGATAACTGCGTACGCTATCACGCCGACGGTATTGCAATCGCCACCTCCCGGCTGGATACCGATCTACTGCGTGAGGCATATGTTGCTGAAATAACAGAGTTTGCGCGCGCAATTCTGCACGGTGATAAACCGCGTGCGACCGGCACCGATGCGCGCAACGCGCTGGAAATTGCGCTGGCCTGCATTGAATCAGTCAGACAACGTAAACCCATTCTGCTGGGAGCACGCTAATGGCCGGTTATCAGCTGTCAGTCTGTGCCGAGATGGTGTTTCTCGATCTGCCCATTATCGCGCGTGTGGAAAAGATCCATGCGCTGGGATTTGGGGTGGAGATCTGGAACTGGGCTAATAAAGATATCGACGCGCTGGTGGCAACAGGCGCACGTTTTACCTCCATGACAGGCTACCTCAGCGGGAACCTGACCGATGATAATGAGATTGCGCAGCTACTGCAAAGCGCAGAAACCTCACTGGCGGTTGCAGAACGTCTGAACTGCCCGCGACTAAATCTGCATGGCACCGGACTGGATGCCAGCGGCCAGGCGGTTCGTCCGATTGAGTTGGTGACCGGCGAGATGTGGCTTAAAGCGGCCGATACCCTGCGCCGTGTGGCTGCACTGGGCGAACAAGCTGGTCGGGTTTTTACCCTCGAAAACCTCAATCTGGCGGTGGATCATCCGGGTACGCCATTTGCGCGAGCTGCCGATACGCTGGCTCTGGTCGAAGCGGTCAGCAGCCCGGCTCTGAAGATGAACCTTGACCTCTATCATGCTCAGATTGGAGAGGGAAATCTGATCGCACTTATCCGCCGCTGTGGTGACGCCATCGGGGAGATTCAGGTAGCCGATGTGCCGGGCCGGATGCAGCCGGGCACCGGAGAAATTAACTATCGTGCCATCGCCCGTACGCTGAATCACATGGGCTACAGCGGCGTTATTGCGCTGGAGGGCTGGGCCGCAGGTGACAGCGAAACCGCGCTGGCGCAGTTCCGCGATCATTTTACGTTATAAGCGATTCCACCGGGTATTTGCCTGTTGCCCGGTGGTTTACTCAATAAAAATTACCCTACAGGAATACACGATGAAAACCAGAATGTTGTTAGCACTGCTGCTCAGCCTGCTGATTAGCATTACTGCCTGGGCGAAAACACCAAAAATCGGGGTTGCACTGGCGAATTTCGACCTTAACTTCGTCTCAATTCTGCGAACACAGATGGTGGGTGAGATAAAGGCGCTGAATATGGAGGGGCAGTTTGTCGATGCCAAAGGTGATGTTGCGCTTCAGGTTCAGCAGGTTGAGGATTTTATCAATCAGGGCGTGGATGCAATTATTCTTAATCCGGTCGATACGCAGGGCGTACTGCCGATGGTGAAAGCGGCAGAAGCCGCAGGCATTCCGCTGGTGTTTGTTAACCGCAAGCCGGAAGTGAAACTGCCGGTCAATATGGCCTATGTCGGTTCGGACTCTGCTCTGGGAGGTGAGATGCAGATGGAGGCGCTGGCAAAACAGATGAACTACCGTGGCAATGTCGCTATTTTAATGGGTGCATTATCGAACGAAGAAGCGCGTGAACGGACACGCGCTGTTGAAGCCGTGATCGCTAAATATAAGCAGATGGCGGTGATTGAAAAACAGACCGCACGCTGGCAGCGCAATGAAGCGGTAGACGTGGTGTCGGGATGGCTGCTTAATCAGCGACCCATTGATGCGATTGCTGCAAATAATGATGAAATGGCCATCGGCGCGATCATGGCTCTGAGTCAGGCGAAAAACAGCCACATTCTGGTCGCCGGAATTGATGGTACGCCCGACGGTCAGCAGTTTGTTAAAAATGGAAAGATGACGCTGACAATTTTCCAGGATGCTAAGGGGCAGGCGACAGGAGCGGTTAAGATCGTTAAGGCGTTGCTGGATAAACAGAAAGTCGACCCGTTGAACTGGATCCCCTATAAGACCATCACGCAGGCTAATTACCCGGCGTTTGCCGCAGAGAATAAGCCCTGAAAGCCGGAATTAACCACGAGAACGATGCGGCAGGCTGCAGATCTTCATGCCTGTCGCATTTTAATGCCAGTTAAACGTCACCTCTATGCGCTGATTGATTCAGGACTCATTCGTGCTTCTTGAGATCAGCTGAATTATACTGTCGGAAATGAGCGCAAATTCAGTGATTTCTTAATGATTTACATTATCGATGACCAGATTACCTATAATTCAGATGATTGTACGCTGAGCCATATTCCTACTCAGGACACGCTGAGTCTGAGTATTTCATCGGGCCGGCTGTTTGAGCAGTTACTGAATTCCCAGGGAGAAATACTGGCGCGCGAAACCCTGCTGACCGAAGTCTGGGATAAATATGGGCTGCGCGGATCAAACAGTAATCTGAACCAGTATCTGAGTATTCTGCGCAGAGCGCTTGCGGCTTATGGTTGTGAAAATCTGATTATCACCATTCCGAAAATCGGCATCCGACTAAATACTGACATCAAAATTGAACATAAACACTCCCCGGCTGTGGTTGTGGGGAAGCTTCAGACTGATGAAATGCCTGAGGAAAATGTTGATTCCAGCCAGGATAGCCACTCACTATCATCCGATCCAGTTATCGCAAACAAGCCTGTTAAAAAATCTTTTTTCAACTTAAGACAGGTCATAGTCGTCCTTATCATGCTGATGTTGCTGGGAGGTGCTTTCAGGTACATCACTTCAGGGGATCCCGCTGCAAAGAATTCTGCTATGAGTACCATCAAACTGGAAGGTGGTTGCGAGGCAGTCATTATTCAGGGGCTGGATGTTTTTGAGCAAAAGTCACTGGATAAGCAGATTCTGGAAATCCTTAAAGAGAATAATCAATCCTGTGTATCAGGACGACGCATCTATTTCGATAAAAACACGGCATTCACAACTAAAGATTATGGCAGGACCATTCTTTCCGCCTGTAACCTAAACAGCAGTGGCCATATCGTTTCCTGCGATAACTTCTATTATCTTGACTGGAGACCGCTTTGAAACGGAACGCTACCCTCACGCTGACGATAACCCTGGCTGTGATGCTGCTGCTGGTCTTCGCGGGAATTAATTACGTGAAACCCCGGCCTGACGACCTGCCTTTCCGCTGCTCAGCATTCAGCCGCTACGATCTTAGCCGTCATGATGATCAAAAGATTGAGTTTGTTGTTTCTCAGGATTTACGTTTTATTGATTCTAAGCTCGGCTATCTGTTAATGAATGGGCAGGTGACTTTTGGTGATAAGGTGACCATCCTTAATCGACGTATTGCACTGAGTGCCGGTAATAAAATCGATAGCGACACTTATCGCTACAAATTAAGAACGACCATTACTTCAACTAACGACACTACACCGGATGCTGTGTTTAATCTTCTCCTGGCAGAGATCACACTCGATCCTGGTTATCTGCAACTGGATATCACGCAAATTGATAAAAAAACTTATCTGGTCGGCGGGCCGCTCTCCTATCTTTTCACCTGCCAGCGTTACTAAACGCAGTAACTGATTACTAAACGCAGTAACTGATTACTGAAACGCAAACCGGAAGAGTTAACTCCCTTCCGGTTTTTTTATCTGTACACGACTGATTACCAGGTACGGAAACTCTTTAGCGTATCTGAGAACAACTGAAGATCTGCTGCGGTAATAGGACTCGCCTTCGACAGAGAGAAAATCAATATGTCTTCCATATTAAGCGTGAATAAAGCTTGTTTCTGATAAAGACGAAGATTATCTGGTCGCAGGAAATCATAACTGATCATGATTCCCGTAGTCAGGTTGTCCCCCAAAACTACTGGCTGATGGGCTTCCTGTTGCCAGTCTTTCATCTGCTTTTGCAGGATAGCGAGCTGGCTAAGGATATACTCCTCCGGGTTGTTATGGTCGCCTAACTTATCACGGGAAATAGTGATTGGTGGCAGAACAGATCGGGTATCAGCCAGCGTATTCAGTGTTCGTTCGCAGTAGCCTTCCGGCAAGGTAATTGTGCCTTCAGTGAAGCGGCAAATAGTCTTATCCATGGGTAATCTCCGTTTTATTATGGGTTGTTGTCTGGCCAAATAACTGCTCTGCCGTGACTTCGCTGAGCTTACCGTTATTTAACAGGACGATTTTATCGGCACTGCGGATAGTTTCCGGACGGTGTGCAATGATGATTCTGGTGATCTTCATCTGCTTAATTGCGTTGTTGATCTGGGCTTCGTTATAGATATCCAGATGGCTGGTGGCCTCATCCAGTACCAGGATTTTAGGTTCGCGATAGAGTGCGCGCGCCAGCAGGATACGTTGTAGCTGGCCACCTGATAAAAACGAGCCCATATCACCTACAAGGCTTTGATAATTCATCGGCATTTTCATGATATCGCCATGAATCTGAGCCAGACGGGCCACGCGGGTAATTTTTGCGTGATCGGGTTCGTTATCAAAGAAGCTGATGTTCTCGCTGATTGAGCCTGAAAAGAGAATGTCATCCTGCATTACGCAGCCGATGCGATTACGGTGATGTTCAAGTCCGGTCTGAGTGATGTCCATGCCACCCACGGTGATGGTGCCTTCTTCCGGGTGTAGCAGGCCAAGAGTAAGTTTGGCCATCGTAGTTTTACCCTGGCCGGATGGCCCCACGATGGCAAGGCTTTCACCCGCTTTAATCTCCAGATTTGCACCATCGACAACCCAGGGTTCAGTCGGCGCATAACGAAAACGGAGATTGATAAGCTTGATATCCTGCGGTACGTCTGTCTCCTTGTCGGTTTCCTTACTAACCAGACCTGGATTGCCCTCAGAACTGACTTCTGTTTCAGACAGAACAATATCGGCAAGGCGTTCACCATGCATTCTCAGCATACGGAAATCGATGATGGCATTGATCAAACCTGAACCGCGACTCATGAATTGATCTGAAAAGCTGATAAAGGCGGTCAGCATACCGGCAGAGAAGTTGCCATCCAAAACTTGCAGGGCAGCAAGCCAGACCAGAACCACACGGCCCACTGAGGTTAGCAGTCCCTGAGCCGAACCGAACAGGATGTTGAGCTTCTGAATCACGATGCCTTTATTGGTGGTATCCACCAGAAAGTTCATGTAAGCCGAGAGTCGGGGTACCTGTTTATTATTGGTTTTAACCGCCTGGATCCCACGTAGCGTTTCAAGCAGAGACGACTGGGTACGGGCCGAGCTGATGATTTGTTCTTCATTGGCGCGGCGAACCGGATCGTAGGCCATAAAACGCAGCAGTGCATAGGCGAGAAAAAGTCCAATGACCAGCCACGCCAGTTGCGCGTTATAGATGAAAAGCATCACTACCGTAACGATTGACATGACACCGTCCAGTACGGTGCTGATAAAACGGGAAGTCAGCGTACTCTGAATTGTATTAAGCGAACCGTAACGAGAAAGAATGTCTCCAACGTGGCGTGATTCGAACCATTCCAGCGGCAGCTTTAACATATGGTGACAAACGTTTATGGTCCACTGCACACTAAGCTGGCTAGAGAACCAGCTCATTACCCATGAACGCAACGCTGTAACGATATTCTGAAACAGCGCGATCATGATAAAGCCCACACCGAGCAGCGACAGTAACGAATAGTCAGCAGAAACCAGCACCATATCCATCACCCACTGCATAAAGAAGGGACCGAGGACACCGAATAGCTCCAGTGCGATTGAGAGGATGAGCACCTGAGCAAAGGCAGACTTTACCCCGGTCACGCTGCCCACCAGCTTCATCATTGAGATGCTTTCTTTCTCTTCTTTTACTTCAAAGGTGGAAGAGGGAACCAGCTCCAGCGCGACACCGGTAAAGGCGGTCGATGCTTCTTTAAAGGTCAGTTCGCGGATCCCACGCGCGGGATCGTGAATGGTGATTTTATTGCCGCGTACTTTCTTCAATACCACAAAGTGGTTCAGTTCCCAGTGAAGAATGCAGGGCATGCGCAGTTTAGACAGCTCTTCCATTTCCACTCGCAGTGCGCGGGAAGTCATATTGAGCTGTTGTGCCATAGCGATGACATCAGCCAGTGTGGCGCCTTTGAGCGATGTAGCGAACTGACGACGTAACGTGATCATGTCGATCTGATGGCCGTGATAATTAGCTATCATGCCAAGACAAGCCAGACCACACTCCGCTGCCTGTGACTGACGAATCATCGGTAAGCGGTTAAACCATTTGAAATTGAGTTTCTCTAATAACAACACAGAACAGACCTTATAAATCAGAGAGAAATTTTGTGTCCCAGCGCGAAAATCGGCTCCAGTACCCATTCATAGAGACGACGTTTGTCGACAATAAAGTCGGCATCCAGCGCCATACCTGGCTTCAGTTTTTCATTCTGCGAATAAGCAGAAATAGTTTGTTTATCCAGAGAGACCAGAACCCGGTACTGCTGTTCCTGAACATTGTTTTTACCGGTTAAGGTGGTGACTTCCTGAGGCGAGAGGGCGGTTCGAGAGACCTCGATCACCTTGCCATATTGTTGGCCAAACTTCTGATAAGGAAAGGCTTTATAGCGCAGCACGACACGCTGACCTGGCTGGATAAAGCCAATGGATTGCGTATTGACCATGATGCGGGCAACAAGGTTGGTATTGTTAGGCAGAATCGCGATGGCCGACTGACCGGCGTTCAGCATCTGACCATTTTTGACCATGATCATGCCGACATAACCACTCTTCGGCGCACGAAGCTCAATGGATCGGCGCGCTTCATTCTCTGCCATTGACTGACGGTTATCTGCCAGTTGCCGTTCGATGTCGTTGCGTTTTTTCTCATCATCCAGCGGCTTTTCATGCAGTTGCTGCTCCGCCTGAACAATTTTTTGCGACGTGTCCAGCAGCTGACGCTGGTACTCCTGGTAACGTGCCTGGCTGTCGAGCAGATTGGATTCCTGTTCTTCCAGCTGACGGTTTGAGGCGTACCCCTCCAGGTGCATAGCGTTGAGTTTATCCAGTTGCAATTTCGCTAACGCCACCTGTTTGCGGCGGTGTGACAGCTGAAGTCTCAGCTGTTCCTGCTGGAGTTTCAGACTGGCGATGGTGTCGGATAACCCTTTCATTTCGACGTCATGCAATTTGGCAAGCGTCTGAAGATCCTGCTGAAGTCGTTCCCGCTGAGCCACCAGATTTTCGGCGATAACCTGACGTGTCTGTCCCATCTGTGTTGAGACTTCGGATGACAACACCATAAGAACATCATCTTTTTTGACCAGTTGTCCCTCTTTAACCGGAATATCCACCACGGTTGCGCTTACAGGAGGAGGAACGACTAACATGCCATTCTCAGGCAGCAGTTCTCCGGTAGAAGATTCATATTTCGTATAGCTGCCGAAAATGAAAAACAGGGTTGTAACGGCAGTAATAAAAATCACCACAGAAATAACAAGCCAGCGATAGGGCGGACAATAAAGTGCTACGATGCCCAGGTTACCCCGATTAGCGGCATCAAGCGCCTCCTGACGAAAGAGTGATTGTTCCATTTATAGATTCATCATGATTAAGGGATTAACGGCACTGAAAAAAATTCAGCATGTCGAGCGATAACGATCCAGTGCTTTGCGCCAGATTGATTAGGGCATTGAGATAACTTAGGCGTGCTTCAGCCTGATCTTTGAGTGCGGTGTAATATTTTTGCTGAGCATCCAGTTCATCATTAACGGTGCGGAAGCCCATTTCACGGCCATACTGGACCGACACCACTTTTTCACGTGCTGAGTCGACGGCATTCTTTTGAGCACTGATTAAGGCTTTGCCATTGGTCAGACTAAGCCAGGCAGAACGGGTATCGGTTGCCGCCTTGCGTTGTGCTTCCATCGTGGAATACTTTGCTGCCTGACGACGATAAGCTGCTTCGAAGGATTGTGAAACCTGACTGCCGCCGGCAAACAATGGAACAGAAACGTTTACGCCATATTGGAGGTTATTACTCTTTGAGTTCGTCCCGAAGATTGCGTCATACAGGATATTGTCGTCGTCGTCATTACGACTCCAGTTCTTGCCGTATCGCGCATAGAGCGAGACCACTGGCATGTGTGCGCCGTCAGCCGCAAGAACATCTGCGTCTGCCTGATCATTCTGAAAAAGCGCAATTTTAATATCAGTATTACGCTGCTGGCTGGCATTAATTGCATCGGTCAGAGAAGAATAAGGCGATGCTTTCAGGCACTGAAAATTCACTGGTTCTACAGTGTCCGGGCTGATACCTGATAAACGGCGAAATGCCTCGCCTGCCAGCAATAGCTGATTGCCAGCTTCTATTTCCTTAGCCTGTGCCAGAGCGTAGTTAGCTTTTGCCTCGTCCAGTTCAGTGCGGGTATTCTGCCCATTGATTAACCCGGTCTGAAGTTTTTGCTCTTGTTGCCTAAAGTTATGGCTGGCGGCTTTGGCGGCCTGTAAAACTTCCTGCTGATAAAGCACTGTAAAATAAGCATTGCTAATAGCGCTAAGTAATTTCTCTTCAGCCTGTTTTGCCTGTGCTTCAGCAGTGTTGGCAATAGCAACACCTTTACGCCATCCGGCATATTTACTCATATCAAATAGCGGTTGTCTGACGCTGAGATCGTAACTGTGGTTGGTTACCCCACTCTGATATTTCTTATCAGGCTGTTCCTGACGATCCCAGTTTCCTTCCAGAGTTAATGTTGGCAACATTCCGGCCATGCCTTGCCAGTATTTTTGTTTATCTGCTGAACTGGTCATCTGACTGGATTGTAATGCTGAGTCATAGCTCAATGCAGCCTGAGCAGCTTGCTGCAGGTTGGTTGCAGATGTGAAAAATGGAGTACAGGTTAGTGCCAGTAATGCAATGTTCTGATTATGAAATTTCATGATTTTCGCTGTATATAAAAATTTTGTGCCAGGTGATTAAATGAGTTCCTGTGCAAAAACATACTTAATCAAATCTGTGTTTGATTGCAGCTGTAGCTTACGCATGGCGTTGTATTTCTGTGTTGCAACGGTGCTTATGCTACGTTTACGTGCTTTTGCTATCTCCATCAGGCTATATCCAATGGCGAATAATCGAATGACCTCTACTTCTGACGGCGACAAAAGTGTTTGTGCCGGATCTGCGGGTGCAGAGAGCATTAAATTCTTCATCTGTTCTGAGTAGTATATTCCTGTATTGGATGAGCAAACCCAATTGAATGCTTTGACCAAATCACGAATGTCGTCTCGCTTGTGTACGATGGCATTAACCGGGATTTGCAATATACTTTTCAAAATAGCCTGACTGTTTTGTGCAGTAAAAATAATAGTTTTTAAGTCCGGGTTTTTCTTATGTATCTGTTCTATTTTTTTTACGCCATTAACATCGTTACGCTCAAAATTAAAGCAGAAGTCCGTTATTAATATATCTGGCATATCCTCTCTGATAACAGACAGCAAATGATCAGCTTCAACAGGATAAGAAATAATATCAAGTTCTGAAAACTCCTTTACCAGTATGTTTTGGATGGAGTAAAAAATAAATGGACTTTCATCTGATACACCAAGCCTGAGCTTACTTTTTTCCTTAGGTTTATTCACAGATAATCCTTTTCTGTAGATAAATGTGAAGAAGGGCTCCGCAGAGCCCTGCTGATTACTGGTAACTAAGCGTATACGTTGCTACTGCATTGGCCGAGCCGGGATTTATTTTCGTCGCCGTCTGATAATAACGTGCATAGAGTGGCACTGTGATTAAGGCAGATGAGAGCGGGTAAGTCGCAATGTTAAACGGTGTAGCGAGTGCTATCGGCTGCTGATTTTCATTGAGGATTTGTACACCGACACCACTCGCTGTTGAGGCCGAGTTAAGTGCCACCACACCCAAATCCGATAATCCGCTAGACGCATCACCATCCAACTGCATCATCACATCAAACGAACCCGAAAGAAGTGCCTCACAGTTAAGCTGAATATTAAACGCGGTTGTAGCGCTAGTCTGGCCGATTCCTGATCCTAAACCGCTAGTAGGGTTCGTGGTGTAACTACCTAATGGCACAGGCAGATTGGTATCACCGGCGACTGAGCATGTCTGATCTTTAACTGTGATACCTGTTTTAATATTAGTGAAGTTGAATGATACATCTTTACCTGATACTAACGAACCAACATCAAAAGCGTTTACATAGCTCTTTAGAGAAGTCGATGCTGACATAGAGTTGGAGGTCTTTACAATCTGATAGGGTACGTTGAGAGAGACATCTGTATAGGTGCCCACGGTTCCGCCGCTGGTTAAGGCATAAGTACTAATCATGATACCGGTTGCAATACTTGCGGCATCGGTACTCATCTCTCCGCCATAGCCAGTATATAACGTCAATCCATAACCCAGGGCACTCGCGTCAATCGCCTTGCGCTTAAAATAGACCTCGCCGCTTAATCCATCTAAGTACTGCTGCAAATTATCCAGAGCACATTTGAAGTTAGCAGTTGCCGTGCCGCTATAAACGATCGTACCCACTGGCACAGCTGCTGAAATATTAATGCCCAATGAGCTCACATCAACTAACGATGTACTTGATGTTATTTTACACGTCAGTGTCACATCCGTTGAGGTACCCGCTGCATTAACATTGAAAGTAGCTATCAGCATCAGACTTAATATTAATGAAACTGAGCCAATGAGGCGCATTACTTTCTTTCCTGAAATTAAAAACATGATATTACCCCATTAACCCTGTGTATCTTTATTGTCGGTATTAGAAGCGTACCGTACCGGCTGCATTTGATCGCTACTGCAGGTTGTCGTTAATCTCGCCAGTGTCTGATTTTCACTGGACTGAACGGCACCAGATTCAAGGTTAACCAGGCACTTGTCATTTGCCGTTTTCCCCCATGAAACATGCAGGCGGCTGACATCTTTATTCAGCCTGACGTAAATCTGACCACCCTGTGAAACAGTCGTCACCAGATTGCCATTTTCATCATTAACTGATGCACCAAATGGTAAGGCATTGCCATTTGGCTGATTTGCCCTTATTAAAAGTGGTTTTCCCTTACTGGTTTTATAGTCCAGTCTGACTACAGCACCTTCAACAGGAATAACTCGCTGTTGAGTTGATTCCAGCTCAACATCAAGTGGAATACCTTTTGGATCAATCGCCAGTTCATTTATTCTGTACGGATTAAGATTAGGTACAATTGCTCTGCCGCTTCCGTCCAGCACTATGTTGGGATAACCGTACACGCGGGCACCTGCTGCATCATCGGCGCTTACTACAGCATACGTTGTCGACTGATAAGCACTAAAGTTAATGCTATCAGGTAACGCAATAACTGTTCCACTGGCGCCTGCCGAGGCTGAATAATAGTTTTCACCCTTAGTATATGCTGCTGTCAGCATGCTGTAAGGTGAGCGATATTGACCACTGATCGAACCTGATTTTTTATTATCGATATCGCGTGCAGCACCTACGTTATAGCTAAATTGATCATTCTCACCTAGTACACCATTAAGTGCAGTTTGAGCAGTTACACCCTCTTTATTATGTGTGGCGCTTCCAGTTACATAATTTTTACTTTCACTACCAAGTGGTATAGAGAAGTCGAGTGAGAGTTGCGTGTCATGCCCGCCGGTTGAATATAATAATCGGTTTGCTGACAATGTATAGGACACGCGACCAATTCTATTATTATAGCCTAACTGAAATTGGGTGTTTGTACCGGTGCTGTTCCAGTAATTTTGAACGAAACCAGTAAGATAGATATTCCCATATGACTCCCCAAAATTTTGGCTGGCAGTCAGTGAAAAGCGTTGTTTAGGCCGGGAGAGATAATTTGTCCCGTTGGTTTTATTCTTTTTGTAATAGTTATTAATTTGCAGTGCATTGTCATAGCTGTAATAGCCTGATGACGAAAATCTATACGCTGCGAGGGTAAAGTTGGTGTCAGTCTGAGAAACTTTTTTACTGTAGGTCGCACGATAGCTCACACCCTGCTTTTTCTCATCGCCATATTTTGTCTGAGCACCAGTGATATCAAGAGAGATAGCGCCGATCGGTAACCCAAATGCACCGCCTAACAGCGCAGAGATATAGTTGTCTGATCCCAGCACACCGGTATAACCGGTCAGACTATTGGTAAAGCCATGCTGAATGGTGCCCTGATAAACAGAAGGCGTATAAGCCATGTTGTCTTTACGCGACACACCTCCCGTCACAGAGTAGAACGTCATACCCGGGCGCTTCAGTCTCGTCATGGCTGCATAAGGAACTGAAAAACGCGTTTCGCTGCCGTCAGCTTCTTTTACAGTGACATCTAAGTCGCCACCGTAGCCGGTAGGGTAGAGGTCGGAGATATTAAAGGGGCCTGGCGAAACGGTTGTCTCATAAATTTTACTACCGTTTTGCGATACAGTTACCTGAGCATTAGTACGTGCAACGCCACGAATTTCTGGTGCGTAACCACGTTGTGAATCAGGCCACATTTGATCGACAGTCGATATCTGCGCACCCCGGAAAGCGAGGGTATCAAAGAGCTCGCCACTCGTATTACCTTCACCTAACAGTAAGCGTGATTTCAGTTGCGGGATATCACGCTGAACATAGGTGTTGATGGCATTATAATGATGAGACTCCTTACCTTGCTGGCGTCGCCAGCTTAATGAGCCATCATGACGAAACATCCAGCCGCCAAGGTTAAAACCTGCCAGCGCCCTGCCATAAAAAGAGTCATATTCACGTCCGTCGTTAACAGAGCGATAATAGTTGGTGTCATAGTTAAGTGTTAACGCCGTTTCGCCCTTATCCCAGAATTCTGGAGCGACATAGCCACGTGCTGAGCGCAGCAAATAAATCTGTGGAATTGAGATGTCCATCTGCATATCAGCGGAGTTGATTGCGGCATGACTCTCCTTAACCACATCTTCCAGTGCTATACATTGCTTACCTGAACGTAACTCTTCAGCTTGCTCAGAGCTGAAGACTGTATCTTTAATGGAAAGGCTTTTTACCAGATCATAAGAAAGACAGGCTTTAGTACCTGCTCCCTCACGCACAACCTGAACATTCTCCCGACTAATCTGACGGCCATTCAAAAAGATATCCAGCGTGTAGACGCCGGGATCAATGGGGTTACCAGTTGCGTAGCGGGAAACGTCTACTTTTACACCAGCTAAATTTTTTACAAATGATTCATCGAAATCATAAGCAGTTTCAGCAATCGCTGACTGAGTTGCTGCGGTCAGGAACAGCGCCAAAAAAGAGCGATAAAAAGTTTTGCCAGTTGGTTTATTAAAAAATACCGTCCTTGCCATCATAATTTCCCCTGGATAATTATCAAAAGCTACTCGTTTATTTTGCTTTCAACCTTACGTGCTGCACCAAAGTCGTCCAGATACTGATAATTAAATGTTGTTTTTATTTGACTTGTGCCCATGCCTTTCAACGGGAACTCTTTTGTTTCGCCTGGTGCCAGCATTTCCCCTTTTTCACTGACTAATTTATGACCTGCGTTATCTTCTGCATTAATCTGTGAGACGTTAACGTAGAAAGGTGAGTTGTTAGTTGCGGAAAGAAAATTAGGTTTGTGACCGTGACGCCATACCAGTCCTGACGCAGCTTTATTGGCCTGGGCTGTATCAAACTGAACTGGACGATAAAAAATCTTGATGCGACTCCGGATTGCCATTTGCAGCTGGTTCTGATTAGCCAGACTTTTATCACGAGGAGGTATATCAAGGACATTAAGCCAGAAGATAGACTCTTTGTCGGTGGGCAGACTGGCGCCCGTAAAAACAATCCGTAACGTTTGTCCTTTATTCGCCTCCATACGGAAAACCGGAGGTAATAAAACGAAAGGAACATTTATTTTATCTACTGCTTCGTCAGGATTTCCGTCATCAACCCATGCCTGAACAAGCGCGGGATGATCGCCGCGATTATCCAGACGAACGGTAACCTCTTTCTCGGAAGCGGGGTAGATTACCCGGGTACCAATGATGGTCACACTGGCAAAGGCAGACGAAGTCATTGCGCAAGTGAGCAAACAGGAGATTAGAAATTTAAAACTTTTTTTTTTCATGATATTAACTGGAGTGATGAAAGGAGAAGAGTGGTGAGGGCATTGCCCTCACCATAATCAATTACAGGTAATTGATTGAATAGTTTACTGTTGACGCAACGGTACCCGCTTCTGCAGCAGCAGTTGCATAGTACTGAGCTGAGTAAGACAGGGTGCCAGCTCCTGCAGTCAGAGCGACAGTTGCAGGAGCGGTAGACTGTTCAGTGCTGCCTGCATTGATGGCGTTGTTAGCGCTGTCCAGAAGTTGCAGATCAACACCTGTAGCAGTACCCGTGTTAGTCAGGCGACCATTGGCGTTCACACCAGCGCCCTGCTCAAAGTAAGCGTAGACATCGCCAGTTGTTGCGGAGCAGTCGCTCAGCGCCAGAGTAAAGCGAGTGTTGCCCGCAACGGCACCTGCCGCATTTAATACACCGGCTGCTACTTTCGGCAGGGTAACGGTGGCAGTACTGCTTCCGCCGTTAACGCTTACGGTACAGGTCTGAGATGCAATGGTGCCGGTGAAGTTAATTGTGCCATCTGAAGCTTCTGCTGCACTAACCTGTGCCGCTGCCAGCAGCAGACCCATAGCAACCATGGATACCTTTTTCATATACTTTCCTTTGTATAAAATAGTGAACAACATTTAATTATGAGCGATTGATTTTTATGACAAGCGCTCATTCCTTCCCGGAAGTCTGTCGCCTTCCTGGTAAATCAGAACATCAGCAGGCCGAAAACTACGGCCGCAGCAACACCGACAATACCCATGCCAAAAGCAGTACCGCTAACTGGGTTAGCTTCTGGTATTGATTCCGGACGTACCCACTCAGTTTTTTCTTTGGAGCTTCCGCCAATCTGTTTAAAGAAATCTAAAATGACGGAAGTTAATGAGCCGCCACTAACGCCGTCAATTTCATTTTTTTTCAATTCACGCATGATTTTTCCTTATGCAGTAATTACACCTGTTCCCAGGTCAAGCTGGTTTTCAACAATATTATTGAACCAGCCTGCAGTTGTTTCCCAGCCATTCATCGCGCCATAAAGTGCGCCATCGACCAGCCCCACAACGGCACCCACGATCAGACCAACACCGCCAGAGATAATACCAACGCCCAGGACGCCGCCCGCGCTACCGCCGCTCATGGCCCATTTAAGACCGAAAGCAGTAATACCTGCAGCTGCACCTACAACGACTGAACCGATGAAATCAAAAAAACCTGCGCCTGAAACGTTCTGCATTTCAACAGATGTTAACTCTCTCATTTATATCTCCAGGATTAATCAGTTGTTCAATTATTCAGTAATGAATTTTTTAAAATGCCGCTTCAAGCGAACGGCGCTATTAGATTCTTAGGCCATAAAAAATAAAATAGCAAAATATCCATAATTGATATTTGGTGCAGTTTTTGCTGGCTATAGAAGTTATAATTTCATTACATTTTTTTACATCCATTATGATTTGGTTGGGTGGGTTGAGGTTATTCAGCTTATCGATAAGTTATTTCTGTTCATATTTTTATGGTTGTCTTTCGTTGAGGCGGAACTATCAATTCCAGACGGTGAGAATGGTACGCATTCTGCGATGTAAAGGCTTTGAAAATAATCTACGGGCTTTTCTTAAATCAGTCTGATTCGGAGTAAGTCAGCTTCATATGAAGTGTAAGGTAAAATCCGGGTGCTTAAAGGTATGTCCTGTGTTGGCTTAAAATTCTTATTAATTATTAAAAATTAGAATATAAATCTATATATATATCATTTGTCGATTTAAATGTCTGTTATGACAATGCTATGGTTTAATTTATGCCACCAGGAGCTGTGTTGTTTTTTTTATTTTTACGGGAGAATTAACAATCATTATATTATGAGTAAACATGTGAAGATTATTACAGGTTTTTAAAATGCTACTGCGTACTTGTTTGTTTTAAAACAGTGATTTTATAACATTAATGTTCATATGGTTATGATTGATTCCTTTTTTAAGAAAAAAGTTATAACCCCATCAGTAAGTCTCTACTTGTTAGTTTGAACTACTGATAAAATGGCTTTAAAGCGGTGAAATATCTGGTTGTGATGCCATTCGCTGGCTTAATGATCTTCCTTTTTGCATGTTTGTGGTGTTGAATTTTATCGCAATGGTTTTACTATAGTGAAACCAATAACGACCTCTTCTATGGCTTATAATGGGGGGGGCAGAGATAAGAAATACACCAGGCGAAATAAAGAGACTATAACAAACGGATTTTTACTAATTTTTCTACTAATCACTAACTTCGTGTTAGTTAGATTGAGTTAATTATTATGTATAGAGTGACTGAGAATCATGAGCGGATCATCGATGCGCTAGCCGGGTACACCCAGGTTGCTAATCCAGATGAGATTTCACGTGGTAAACGTCGTTATCATCTCACTAAAGATAATGTACGCCGGGTAATGTTCATTCTTGATGGTGACTTCCTGCTGAAATTAAAGAGTGAAAATAAGGTCTTAAATATCCTGTCTGCTCCCTTTGTTGTCGGTGTCACACCGGCACTCGATGAACCTCCTGTCTATCTGGAAAGAATCGATTATGGGAAGGTCAGTTTCATCGATTACGATGTGTTCTGGCGACTGGTATTTGAGAAGGACCTCTTTAACGATGCCATGTCCATTCTTTCTGGCCAGTACTCAGACCTGATGAACTACATTCAGCTACCCAAGAATAACTCACATGATGAAGTGATTTCTTTAATTGGCCGCTGGGAAAAATTGCCACCGCATCTTAAGAAGCGCTTTTCGGCACTTTACCTGATTGAAAACAGTTCTCATCTTTCAAAAAGCTCCATTTGCAGAGTTTTGAAAGAATTAAAAGAGAAAGGTGAGCTGACCCTGGTTAACGGCAAGTTTACCTGAGTCTATTTTTATTTAACTTTTGGGATGCTTAAGGGAAAATGGATTTTAAAGTCGTTTGTACAAATGAGAACTACTTCTTTCGGCTGGGCATCTCCAAAATTATTGAGGAGGCACTGTTATCAGATACGCCAGTAGAATTCTTACCCGCCTATGACGCAAAAAATTTATGTCAGGCGGACTTTATACTCATTAGTGTTGCACAGTGGCGCCTTTATATGTGTCAGCCTGCCTACCGGGATAGGAAACCCGGTAGCATTTTAATAGTCTTTGTTGACGATATTGAAGACATCATTACTGAGCATTTGCCTCTTTGCTATCGTTCTTTGATTATCATTTCGCACAGGGATTCTGTTCGCGATATTGCTGATAAAATCATCCGGTTCTGGCTGGGAAATCAGGGGAGGGCCAAAGGATTTGTACCCACGGATTGCTCGCATTGCGATTTCGCGCGTATTACAGTAGTCCAGCTGCAGGTGCTAAGTTTTCTCAAGAAAGGGTATAGCGTGGGGCAGACAGCTAAACGCCTGAATCTGTCCGCTAAAACAATTTATGCACATAAATACAATGTCATGAAGAAGTTTTCGCTAAGTGGTGATATGGCCTTTAACGCCTTCATCAATGATCTGACACTGCTTGAACTTTATAAGGGTGTTATTGAGTCTGGAAGATTTTAATTTCTTATGCATCCCATAGGTGAGTGGTCCTGCGAATTAAAGATTTAATTCTGATGCCCGGATTTTTTGTGATGCATAACGGCATTCACAGGTAGCCTTAAGGCCGTTAAGGGTTGATAAGTTTATGTAAGAAAAGAACCACGAAAATAATCAATCCCTGGCCATCCCCTTTAAAAGGGTAACGGCAATCATGTCAGGGGTGGTTATTTATATTTACAGTAACTATGCGGTTGCTGCACCCGTACTTCAACTCTCGATGCGTTTCAGTCAGGCGTGGGTACTCGTTATCCTTCTCAGTCTGCGCCGAGACTCAAAGAAACGCACATAATTACGCAGAAATCTCCCTGACAAACTCGTGAATACTCATCCGGTTTGCTAAACAGTATTTGAAATTAACACTGTTGAAAGATAATGACTTTCAGCCATTATCCGTGCAGGGGTATAACCTTTGTACCATTTATTCCTGCAAATGGTAGGTTAACAGAGACTTCTGATACGTTAAGACAAGCAAAAAGCCAGCGTCACCGCTGGCTTTTTTACACTTTTACAGATGTTTATTTCAGGATATAAACACGATCTACATTGATTTCGCTGTAGCCATCATCCCTATCAACTTCACCGCTGACCCGTACCTTTTTACCAATCAGATAGCGATCATCATCATCATCGTCTATATCGACACGGATGCGGCCAGTCGGGTCTTTTAACCAGTAGTGATCATCATCGGCCCTGCCAGTGATCGTTCCCGTGAGCGTAACCTGACGATCGTCGCGCAGGGTTTTCGCCTCTGCAACCGTGACCTCCTGCCGGGCATATACCGAGCCTGAGCTGATGAGGGCCACTATCATCCATAATATTTTCTTCATTTACACGTCTCCTTTAACACCCATCCTTTGTCGGTTTATTTATTAAAAACTAAAACGATAGCCGGCGTTGACCTGGCGCTGGTTGAAGCGATTTCCATTCACCATATCTCCTTCGATAAAAAGGGTATGGTTACTGATTTGCGCACTGACACCGATACCGTTATTCCAGCCATTACCTTTAAACGAGAGACGCTCATCTGAACCATTCAGAGCATAAGCAGCATCCCCGTCAAACTCGCGCAAAGCACCTGTTTTGACATAAGTATTGAGTTTGTAGTTGTTCTGATTGACTTCATAACCTGCCAGTACGCTGGCTCTTCCCATCATCGATTTGTAACTTGAGAGATTAATGTTGAGGCCATTCGACGCCTGCAAAGAGGTTCCATCCTGATGACCGGCAGTCAGCTGAAGCTGTGGTTCCAGGTAGAAGCCAGTAAGTTCGTCAGAGAAGCTGAACTTCTTCCCGGCTTCGAGTGATCCACTCAGGCCTGATGAGACACCCTGTCCGGATACGCGATTATTCTGGGTATCGCTGACATCGAATTGATTTCTCAGGCGGTTGAATTTCAGTACGCCATCCAGGTAGAAGCCCGCGTCATTCAGCCATGTGCCGTAGATACCAAAATGTTCAGATTTGGTAGTCCCATCGCCAGTACGATAATGAGGCGAGCCCTCTGTTGCTCCCATGAACAAGCCCAGATAGATCGGCAGATCATCGGACAGGCGTTTATCTACCCCAAACTGATAGCCTGTATAATTCATGCTGAAGTTGCTCAGCTTGCCATTGGCAAAACCACTGAAACGCCCATCCATTCCGCGCAGCCAGACATTGCCGCCCGTCTTTCCCTGGCGCACATCACCCATGCGCTGCATCAGAGTCTGCATTTCGGCATAATTCATCAGATAACCGATGTTAAGGAAGTTGGCACCTGCATTCGCTGTGCTGGTGATGGTTGAATTATTTTGTCCTGATGGCGTCGTGGGTGTCGTGGCATCCGAAGCGGAGGCGGGCTGAACAGGGGGATTCTCTGCTGGTATTACAGCCTGTTCGTCCGCTGCGGGCGTTTCAGGTGTTTTTGGCGATGAGAGAACCCAGTTAGTACCCTGTTTGTTAACCGAATAGACATAGCCGCCCAGTTCAACGTCGGTGTTGCCCCTGAAAGTCGCGATACCATCGGTAGTCTCAACAACGGTTAGTACTTCATTACCTGTGGTAATGGCACTGCCGCGGTTCAGAATATTCAGACCGTACTCACCTGCGCTGCTTTTGGTCACCACGATTTTGTCGCCAGTATTATTTACCCCTTCACCATCGCCGACCAGATTGGTACGAAGGGTAAAGTTGCCGCTACCGCTCAGGTTAGCAATGGTCAGAGTGGAGTAGGTCGCATCGTCTGTTGCTGCAGAAAGGTCTGTCAGTGAGTTATTTAATGTCAGGTTATCAAGATTTGATGTTTGACTAACGTTCCATGTGCTGTTGGTGAGGCTGACGTTTAAATGACCGCCATTCACATTATCGCTGGCAGCACTACCGGACCACAGTGAACCCGGCTCTAAATTAATGTCAATCAGACCTCCCAGCGATACCACGCTGCCGGTGATATCCGCTTTACCCTGAGAAGTAATAATGCCCGGTTCAAACCCTTCGGCGTAAAGTGTTGCTATTGCTACTCCGTCCGGAGAGGCCATATCGATAGAGAGATCGCCTGTCAGATTGGTCTGGCCACCATTCCAGGCGACAACACCTATTCCTGTATCAGGCCCGGTGATGCTGATGTCTTCGACATTAATCACGCCTCCCCCCAGAGACCATAGGCCTCTGCTGACCATATCTGATTGTTTAAGAACAATATCTGTGTTTGCCAGATTGATCACTGCACCTGTCGATTGGGCGGATGCGCCATAACCACCAGACTGAATGGTGTTGCGTTCCTCTTCACTACCTGAAAAGTTGAGGGTGGCATTATTATCCATCGCAACAAGGCCGCCAGTCTGTGCTGAAGAGATCACGCTGCCTGCGCCGACATTTATCAGGCTATTTTCTCTGGCTGAAATGCCAGGAGAAGTCGTGCCAGATGTGCTGATTGTCAGATGATCGGCAGTCAGTTCACCCAGGCTCCAGATGCCTGCAGAAGTCTTACCTGTGGTGATAATGGTTGAGTGGCTGCCCAAATCAACCGAGCCATTATCCTGAATATTGATGCCCTGCGAGGCATCGCCCAGAGTATTAATGGTCAGCGCTTCCGCTTTAAGCGTTGCGGCACCATTAATCGCATCACCGGTCAGTGTGTCCACCTGTACACCATGACTGTTGGTCCCGTTGGTCTGTATACTACTGTCACTGCCTAGATCAACGTTTGAGCCGTAACCGCTGACGCGCAGTGCAATACCGTTGGTGCCTTGGGTACTGATACTTGATGCTTCTGTCTGCAACGAGGATTGATTGCTTACAACCACCCCCTCTGCGTAAGCAATACCTGATCCAATCGATGTGACGGAGCTACCTGATCCCAGATTGGCAGTAACCTGCTTTCCACTGAGCTCCATCGCCACTGCGGATATTCCTGAAACATTGAGAATTAATTTATCAGCAATAAAGTGACTGTTCGCAGCCTGGATGAAAATTCCCTTAGCGTAATGCTCAGGGTCTTTCACCGTAACTGTGCTGCCCGAACCGGCTGTCACTTCCGCAGCGGTTGCACCTGTTACAAGAATGCCATAATAACCATCGCCAGATGACTGATCGGCGATTAATGTGGTGCCATCTGCCAGCGTAATATCTCCGCCTCTCTGGCTTCCGACAACTGCAGCTGAACTGACCAGAGGCAACATACCCATTCCACCGGCCAGTATCATCGCTTTTACGCGTTTATTTAAGTCAGTATTATTATTCATATCTGTGACTCTTCCTTAAGGTTTTATTAAAGGGCCTGGGGGGCTGTGAAAATGTTAAACAGGCATGCCATTTCGCACTTCATACGCTCTTTTGGCCCGATACGAATTAAACGTCTTGTTAATTAAATCCATTAATTACAGCATGTTTACTAAGGGCGGCAGGATTATGCAGGTCAGGCGTTAATTATGTAAAGACAGTGAAAGCATGCATCTTTTGACAAGAGGTTAAAAGAACCGAAGTGTCATAAAGGAATTTTCATTTAAAATTAAGCTTATGTGTTAGCTGTCACTCGGGAAGTCTTGTTATTTATTATTACAGTCATTCTCATTTGAGGTTTGTTTATTGGTTCTCGCAGGTCAGTAATGAGAGTGCTGGTAGCAATAGGTGTTGTTAAGAGAGGGTTTAGCGCGTAGGTGCTATCATTATTACATGCTCAGATACACACCAGATTTTTCCATAAACGGGCAAGAAAGGAATCTGAAGCGATGGCCTATGAAAAACGTATGACGGCGAGCGTATTAATTAATGCGCTAATGCGCTTTGTGCCATAGCCTTGTGAGCATAAGAAATGAAGTCTCACCTACCTGAAATTGATGCTGAGAGAGAGTAATATGAAAATCATAGACAGAATAACAGTCTGCTCCCTGATGCTGGCCACGCTACAAATTAGTGCCTGCATGCCCCATCATGCCGAGCCACAGCGCCTGGCAATGCGGAATCCTGCAAGTCAATGGTGCCTGCAGCGTGGCGGCCAGCAGGTAAAGGATGAATCATTGAGCACCAGCACACTCTACTGTCTGTTACCTTCAGGAGAGAGGATTGAGCAGTGGGCATTGTATCATCGCGATCACCCGCAATAATCACTTTTCAATTTCCCTGCCAGCAGGATTATCAAACGCCATTGAAATGCATAGATAATGCCAAAGAGGCTTTGTCTAAACTCAATCCTGGCTAAATCTTTGCAAGACACCCGATCATTTATCGCAGTCCTTTTTCTGGACTACTACGGATTTCTGGTGTCGCTCTTACACTATAAATGGGTTAACCGCGTGTTTTATGTGTACCAGACACTGGATGGGTTAATCCCATGAATGATATTGACCATTATTTCCAAAAAGTATTATTAGCTTTTTTTAGATAAGAATTAACTTCCCGGTAGATAAAAAATTTTATTCTGAATTAACAAATTATTTTTTATCAGGAAGTGTTTTTTTTATATCTATTTTGATCTCATTTGGCAATTGTCCCGACATGATTTTTAATAAATATATTAAATGAAAAACTTTAATCCAATTTGGTAATGGGTTTTTATAGCCTTTTAATACAATGGGTTAACACAGATTTTACGCTAACCTGGCTTCTTACTTTGATCTGAATCAATATCTATATAAAACTCAGATTCTGTTGCCGATTGTCATAATGATACTATTTCATTAATTAAGGTGTTTTTCTTAAATAATAATAGCCTCATGAGGATAATCCATTGAAATATTTTGGAAGCGCAGCGTTATGTTGCACCTTCTTTATCTGCACAAAATCTTATGCAGGCATCATGCGACACGATGTTGATGTGCAGGAATATCGTGATTTCGCTGAAAATCTGGGGAATTATTCTGTTGGTTTGACGAATATACCGGTCTATAAAATGGATGGTACTTTATCGGGGTATCTTGATTTCGCTATGCCCGATTTCGGCATGGTCGCTAATTATGGTTATAGTACCTTGGTTGCGCCTTCCTATGTTGCCAGTGCACGCCATAATACCGGTTATCAGTCAGTGGGTTTTGGTAAAGGTGCGCAGTATGGCGCAACTTACAAGCTGATTAATCGTAATGAAACACCATCTGATTCAGACGTCGATTTTCATTTGCCACGTCTGAATAAAGTGGTTATCGATGCCGGACCAATTGAAACCGTAGAGAAGTCTGAGATCCGTAAAGGGGATACTTCGCGCTACTCCTGGTATACCCGTATCGGTGGTGGTACACAAAGCCAGGTCAGCGAAGATCAGACACAGCAGATTACCCTGAGTGGTGCTTATAACTGGGTTAGTGGGGGAACGATCAATGCCGGTACAGTTACTACGCCATCCGGAAGTTTGCGTGCGATCGACTATGGTCCAGATAATCCCCTGACTTCACCATTGGCGATCGGGACTATGGCTGGTGACAGTGGCAGCCCAATCATGGTCTATGACGAAACAGATAAGGTCTGGAAGATTGCAGGGGTGTTACACGGTGCGTTTGTTAATGATCAGCCTTACGGCACCGAGAGTATCTGGGAATATATTCCGGATGGTTACATTCAAAGCACTATTGCCACTAACACCTCTCCTGATGTTGTCGATGTCGCAGGTAACGGCACGATTTTCTGGGACAACACCGCGATCACACAATACGGTTCCTCCTGGTCATGGGCAGGCCTGGATTCGGCCTATGCGTCAGCGGCGCCCTCTACCGCCACCAATGCAGAACTTGATGCCACCAAAGATCTTCGCTTCAACGGTGCTGGCGGGCTGATCTCGCTAAATACGCCGATCAACATGGGCGCTGGCAAACTTCAGTTTTCCAATAACTACACTGTCTCGTCTGCCGACGGCGTCAATGCGACCTGGGCTGGCGGCGGCATTGAGGTTGACGCGGACAAAGAGGTTCTGTGGCAGGTCAATGGCGTGGCAAGCGATGCGCTGCATAAAATCGGCGCAGGTACACTGCATATCAATGCCATTGGCACAAACCCGGGTTCACTGAATGTGGGAGAGGGTACCGTTATCCTCGATCAACAAGCTGATGCCTCAGGCAATAAACAGGCGTTTTCGTCAGTCACTTTAGTGAGTGGTCGGCCAACTGTTGTACTGAATGATGAAAGTCAGGTTGCGACTGACCAGATCTTCTTTGGCTATCGTGGGGGCCGTTTAGATTTAAATGGCAATGCGCTGAGTTTTAAAAAGATCAACCATACCGACAGCGGTGCAACGCTGGTTAACCACAGTGATAAAGACGCAACACTCAACATCACGGGTTACACCGCTGCCGACGTTCCCTTTTACACCTTCACGGGAAGTAACCCAAAAGGTACACCTGGCACTATCTATGAGTATAAAAATCCCTATACCAAAGATACGGAATATTTTCAGTTAAACACCACATCGTACTGGTATTTTCCCACGGATAAATCTTCAACGTCGACCTGGACGTATCTTGGAACCGATGCGGATGAAGCGATCAACCATCGCCTCACACAGCTTAATATTCAGGTATTCCGAGGCTTTCTGGGAGAAACCCTGGAGAAGGCGCTTAACGGCGTGATGAACGTGAATATCCTGCCGCACAACGCTACGGCCATTACTGCACTTACGGGGGGCATGAACCTGAATGGCAATCTCAATGTTGAGAATGGCACGGTGGTGCTCTCTGGTCAGCCGGTTCCACATGCGGGAGGCGTTATCGTTGATGACGACTGGAACACTTCACTGTTTAAAGCCGATCAGATCAATGTAGGTACTGGTGCGAATTTCCAGGTGGGAGAATATGCTGGAGTGAAAGCCAACATTGTTGCTGCTGATTCGTCAACACTCTCTTTTGGCTACAACGATAGCGAGCTTGCAGGCGAGAAAAGCTGGCGTTGCTATTCTGCCATCTATTCTGATGATGTTTCCTGCAGTCAGCCAGTGCGAAGCGCGGATGCACTGGCAATGCTGCCCGCCAGCGAAGTGGAAGGCGATGCTCAGTTGGCTAACAATGCCTCACTTTATCTTGGTAAGGTTAACTATCAGGGGGCCGTAACATCAACAGGCAGCAGCCTTATGACGCTGGATGCCAATGCGAAATGGACGATGACCGGCAACAGTAATATCAGTTCACTTCTGGCGAGACGTGGTTCGACACTTTCAATGGTGCCTTCAGGCCGCTGGAGCGCCAAAACACTGAATGTCGATACGCTGGATGCGACCGGGTTAAATCTGATGTTAGGCGTTAAACCCTCCACACTGGAAAGCGACAAACTGATTGTAAAAAATTCGGTGAGTGGTGGCGACAACCTGCTGGACGTAAGTCTGCTAATCGGAAGTGAAGACGAAGTTGCGCTGGCCCAGGATCTGGTAATGGTTGATGCACCTGCTGGCACGTCGCACAGCTATTTCTCTTTTGCAGACAGCTACAGCGGATTTAGCGTTTACACCCCCAATTATCAGGTGAAAGACAATAACGACCGTGTTTTGTGGGTGCTGGAAAGTAATAAGTCGGCTGAGCCGGAAGTCACGCCTGAGCCGGAACCGACGCCAGCACCGGAAGTGACGCCTGAGCCGGAACCGACGCCAGCACCGGAAGTCACGCCTGAGCCAGAAGTAACGCCAGAGCCAGCGCCTGCTACAGATGCTTCGTCAGCGGATAATGCTACTGCTGAGCAAGCTGCTGTAGAGAAAGCGAAAGTAGAGGAAGAAGCTAATTCCAAAGCAGAGGCTGAGGCAAAAGCCGAAGCTGGAGAAAAAGCGAAAGAGGAAGCAGCGAAAGCAGAAGAGGAAGCCAAAAAGCCGGCGTTCAATCCGGATGACTGGTTCTCTGTTTACGACAACCTGCCATTGATCCAGCGCACGCGTGCCTTAATCGCCTCGCGGCAGTACATTTTCAGTGAAGCGGTCAGTCAGTTGCATAACCGCACTGACAGTCTGCGCGCCGCGCCAGAAAGCAGCGGATCATGGGCAACAATAGAGCAGAAAAAAGGGCATTTTCTTGGACTCGACGTCAACCAGCAAACACTGAATGTGGGCTGGGATACCCGCAGCGACAAGCAAACAGCCGGTATCAGCGCCAGTTATACGCAGGGTGAGGTAAAAGGGGAGGGTCATGAAAAGCATCGACTGGCTACTGTCGGTGCATTTTATTCCTGGCAGGCTGATGCCGGATGGTTCTTTGATGCGGCCAGTCGTTATATGTATCTGAATCAGGAGATAACGCTGGATCCTGCTTTAAATATTAATGGCATGAAAAAGGACAGCCATATGCTGGCAGGCAGCCTGCGCACTGGCTATGAGTTTGCGCTGGCTAACGATACTCTGTTTATCTCACCGTTTGTTGGTGTGACCGCTGGTGTCATGTCCGGCTATACCCTGAAAGGGGAAGATGCGTCAGTTTCGTTAAGTTCATCCACACCTTACTTCACCAGCAGCGGGTTCATGGTGCAGAAACGCGGTCTGGGCGCATTAATGCCGAATATTAACGTCAATGCCAGTCTGGCCTATCAGTATTCACCTGGTAATAATGGCTCCACAACCACACTTTCCGATCGTCAGTCAAACCGGCAATACAGCGCCTGGTCAGATAACCGTTATCGTGGCAGTGTAGGGCTGGAAGGTATTGTCGCGCCTGGCCTTTCACTAAATGCGAAAGTAGAGAGCAGTTTGGGTGGTGAATTTAAAACGGATTACAGTGGTATGATCGGCCTGTCATATCACTTCTGATATCCGTGTCTGAATAATATCAGAGCATCACTGCATGAAGGGGTGATGCTCTGTCTTATCGATACATTATCCCTGCTGGAAAATATCAGTCTGCGGACGTACCTGTAAGACGAAAAAGGATAATCAGCAGTGCAGTAATTTCTCAGCGGATAATGTATTAATGTTAATTTTTTCTGCTTATTTAAGCGTCAGCAAACTAATCGCCAGACTTCCGCAGGCACTTCGTTGTAAGTCTCATTCATTATTAGTTCGGCTTTGCGATGATCGTATGCGCCCTCAAAAGAAGAGAGATCGTCAGAAGGAAGTTTTTTCCGCATATAGCTTGTCACGATATCCAGGATATCGGTTGACGGGCAGTTTCTTAACTTATTCAGATAGTAGATTTTGTTCATAATTTTTTGCTGGAGTTAACCTGTAAAAATGAGCTTATGCGCGGTCTTAACTTTATTTAAGCTGACTCGCTGTGCTATCGATGCTGCCAGGAAAATAAATAAGAACCTGACAACTTATATTCGTGTGTCCTTACGCACTGGATGCGTTCAGATGCGCAGCGTCGCCTCTGACGCTTCACTGACCTGGCTAAGCAGAAGGTTAAAAAATCAGCTTTCACCTTATTGATTTTATAATTTATTGTTTTTTAATGATTTTTACTGCAGCCCTACCGTAATCCCATATCAGATTAAACAGATAAGCATAAACCAAAAAAAACAGCACCAATCCACATTCCAGTTTCAGCGCTGCGAGTAGCGTAATATCCAGCCACCATGCTGCAAAAGGTATCAATACGAATAACAGACCTGCCTCAAATAAAACGGCATGGAGACATCTTATTCGCCAGTCTTTTTTAAATCCGGTTTGCAGCTGAACGCTGTCAAAAATCAGGTTGAACAGATAGTTCCATCCCATCGCCAGCGTTGATGAAACTATAGTCAACAGTGCCGACTGCGAAGGTGCTGCCGAGGCAAAATTAATCAGAATGATGAATACCAGGACATTAGCAACGACTTCGAAAATAACGGCGTGCAGCACTCTTTCTGTGGTGGTGCGCACCGGAGATAAACACTGTTCCAAACCACGCTCTCATTAATCCGCCAGGCACCGTTACCGGTGGAGATAAAATTCAGGATAACCTACTGCTCAGTCCGCTTATATTCAAAGCGCTGGACGTTTCCCTGCCTCAAACCGATGAGAATTTAGCATCGCACTGTCATAAAGTGAAAGCGTAACGGGAAACTACCCATAAAAATCCAGGCAGGCTTGATATTTATCAAACCTTATACAAAACGTGCTTTATCAGTGATGCGCCTTAGCATACCAGCTCCTGAATTACTCTTTCTGTTCAACGACCCGGGTCCAGAATGGTTAATCTGGAAAGTTTTTCACTGCATGCGGTGATGGTCTGTCGGATTCGAGGCGATGATAACAACTCAGAGATGGAGTGGAATATTAAAATAACAAATTGAGTGTATATAGATTTATATTTTAATATTTAGGGAGTGGGCAGTTTTAAAAACTGTATGTCGGCGTTTTTTGACGTTCTGAGGCGATTGCAATACAGAAGTGCAGAGTAAAAGTGAGGCTGCATGAGGTTAAAAGTGGTTTGTCCGCTTTGCCATTATCAATAGCCTAAACAGATTCAACGGCTGGCATCTATAACGAAAATGCGGCCCCTGGTGGAGAGTATGAGGTGTTGGTTTGCTTCATAACGCGTTCTCGGCTGTATAAATCACGAAGTCTACTTTTCCACTGGCATACTCATCGGGTTTCACTTTCTGCTCCAGATAATTCAGCATCAGCTGTACCGCCAACTGAGCATGCTGCCGGGTATTCTGATCCAGCGTCAGCGCAACGCTCTGATGCGCCATCAGCGTGCGTGTCGTGGCGTAAAGTTCATGGGTGACCCAGACGCACTGATTCAGCTGGCGATGCCGTGCCAGCGCCTGTCTGATTTCGGTATTCCCCAGCCCGGTGTTGTAAATTCCCAACAGATTTCCGCTCCGAACCAGCTGTTTCTCCAGCAACTTACTGATTATTTCGCGATTTTCCTGAGCGGCCAGAACTTCACGCAGACGAAGATGGGGATAGCGTTCAGTCATCAGCGTGCAAAATCCTTCAATGCGCTGACGATGCGCGCTGTAATCCCTGTGACCACTGACCATCAATACCTCACCGGGCTGATGCAGCATTTTACCCATAAGCTGAGCGGCGGTGCGTCCTGCCTGCAGCTGGTTGATCCCGACATGACAGAGCCGGGCAGCACCAGGCAAATCGGTGACCAGCGAGATCACAGGTACACCACGCACCTGGCAATGTTCCAGCGCCTCATAAATCGCCGGATGCTCATGTCCAAAAACGATCAGTCCATCCCGTGTCTCTGCTCCCTGTCTGATAAGCCTGGCCAGTCGCCCGGGCTGTGCTTCCGGAACAAAGGTGCGATGCAGCGTTAACCGGCGATAGCCCAGATGCGAGGCGACCTCTGTAAAATCCTGCGCCAGTTGCTTAAAGAAAAACGAATCGTTGCTGCTCAGCAGCAGTTCTATCTGCCACGGATGACGATGCTCTTCAGGCAGGATACGCTTCAGACCTATTTCCCGTGCTGCCTGCAGTACTCTGTGAACCGTCTCCGGCGCGACGCCGCCACGTTCATTAAGCACCCGATCCACGGTTGCCAGTCCCACACCTGCCCGTCGGGCGACCTCTTTCAGCGACATGCCGCTCTCCTCTGAGGTAAACACCTCAAAACATCATGCCGTAAGTGTAAAACGCCGCGTTATGCTGCCGGTGCAGCTTTCTGCCGGACTATGATGGAGTTCAAATAAATGAATAAAAAGCAACGTGTTGCCCTGCTGGGGTGTGGCTTTATTGGTGAAGTTCATGCCGCGAATCTTCAGGCCCATCCCGGAGTAGAGCTGGTGTGGGTGGCGGATGCGGAACCGTCGCGCGCTGCCGACTTTGCGACCCGCTATGATGCCCGGGTCGCGTCCGTGACTGAAGCGATAAACGATCCGCAAATTGACATGGTGCTTATCGCCAGCGCGACGCCAACCCATGCGGATTTGCTTGAAGCCGCTGCCCGCGCCGGTAAAGCAATCTACTGTGAAAAGCCGGTCGATCTCTCTCTTGAGCGTGCCCGTAAGGCCGTGGCTAACGTCCTCCCTTACAACGTGCCGGTCACGGTGGGGTTTAATCGCCGTTTTGATGTCAGCCATCAGCAGCTAAAGCAGCAACTCCGTCAGGGGCGGATTGGTCCGGCAGAACTGATTCAGATGGTCTGCCGTTCTTCGTCCATGCCGCCGCTGGCCTATCTTCAGGCGTCCGGCGGTCAGATGCGCGATCAGGCTATCCACTTTTTTGACCTGCTGCGCTGGCTGACAGAAGAAGAGGTAACGGAAGTGGCGGCGATGGGGGCCGCGCTGGCACTACCTTTGATCGGCGAATTCGCCGACGTGGACACCAGCACGCTGCTGTTGCGGCTGCAGAGCGGGGCGCTGGCACAGCTCGATAATGCCCGCCGCACCGGCTATGGCTATGACGAACGCATCAGTGTGATGGGGGCAAAAGGCATGCTGGAATCGGCCTCCCAGCCGCAGCGCGGAGTCAGCTGTTATCAGGGCGCGCAGATTCAGCAGCCTGGGCTGCTGCCAGACTGGTTCAGCCGGGTGCAGCCAACCTATTATGCTCATCTGGATGCATTTATCCGAACGCTGAACGGGGAGCATGTTGGGGATCTGCCTGGTCTGGAGGATGGCCTCAGGGCACAGGCGATTGCGGAAGCCGCGGTGATGTCCCTGACGGAAAGGCGTTTCTGTCAGGTGGAAAACGTGCTGATCTGATTCGGCATGGCAGGCGGACAAAAAATAAGTTTATTTTTATTGAATAGAAACCGGTGCTGAGCTGTTTACCGTATAGCGCCGCGCTGGCGGAGTGTCTCTGGCAGGTTTCATTAACTGCGCATAGCGGGTGCTGAACTGAAAATGGTGCATATCCTGCGCTACGAACGGACGTCAATTGCGCAGATCGCCTGGTTGCACGCGGATTATGGCCCGATGGCGCTTTGTATCTCGCCCGCATCGCACGACACGAAGACACGAACCCGATTGCTCGCCAACAGCGTCACGGCATGCAGCTGGCCTGGTGGACGCGCGACGGTTATCAATACGCACTGATTGGCCGCAACCTCTCAGCGCAACTGGCGTCCACCGCTGAAACATGACAGGCAGCGCTTACCTTATCCTGCGGCATGCGCAGCGGTGGCAATCAGCGCGGCTCTCTGACCTGCGCTGCAATCTTAAGCGCAATATTTACCCGATCGTCAACTACCCCGACCAGCCGATCCATACCGAAGGCGGAGCGAGAGATGGCGGTGGAAGCATGCAGTGCCAGCAAGCGAGAGGCAGGAACGAGCGTCTTCCCGCTGTCCAGCGAGGCCAGCATCACCACCGGCCGGCTGACAGCTTTAACCGTCAGCGTGCCAAAAATCCGGTAATTACCGTCCCCCAGCGCAGCCACGCGACTGCTGACGAAATGAATCTGCGGGTAGCGCTCTGCATCAAAAAACAGATCACTTTTCAGTTGCCAGGTTAACAGGCTGTTCGAGGCGACCAGCGTTCCCACCGGAATATTCACTTCAATACGATCGTCACGATCTTCATCAGGATTAAGCGTAACCATGCCGGTCACGCCCTGCAGTCTGGCCTGCGAAAAGTCATGTCCAAAGGCACGCCACGAAAGGCCAATCGACGTTTTATCGGGGGTAATGGCATAGGTTACCGGCGCGGCACAGAGCACCGGGCTGATCAGGGCAAACAGAGTGCATAAACAGGCGGCACGTATCATCACTTTTTCTCTTTCAGAAAGACCAAACGTTAATGCCTGAAACCGCGATCTTATTCGCTTTTATTCGCACTGCTTTTACCACAGAGGCACAGATAATCTGAAAGATATTAACTGACTGTCACCTCAGATTCACCAAAATGTAATGATTACTCCGGGTAGCGGAACATTAACAAAGGGAAATATTAAGAATACATTAAGGCGACTTTATTAATCTGTCATTTTACTGAAATCCTGACTGGAAGTATGTGACGACATTGATTCGGCAATTCACAATCTGAAATTAGCTTATTTTAATCAGTGGCTTACGTTTTTATTCTGCGCGGGAATTGATGTCAGGCGAGCTATATCTGAGCTGACAACAGGCCGGGCCTGCTGTTTTATAAACAAAATATCAATAAATCAAAAAGAGTTGAGTGCCGGGGAAATATTATTGAAATAATAGTGAACTTTTCAGGAATCCATTAACTGAATCCCTGTTGATTTTATTGTAATTAAACCTATTCATTTAATGTTCAGTTAACTTTCATACGTTAGCTTGTATTAGCAGTCCGGTAACCTTAATTCCATAACGGGAAACCTGTTATGACTTATCTGCCTGCCAGACATTGATAAATCGCTATTACAGTTCTTTTCCGGCGTTGTATCCGATTAACAACGCGCGACAGTTTATGGGTTTGATTTGCAGGAGTTTTAGCATGGATTTTTTGCCATTTTCCCGCCCTTCATTCGGTGATGAGGAGCTGGCTGCTGTTAAAGCGGTATTCGACTCCGGATGGATAACAACCGGGGCGAAATGCGCCGAACTGGAGCAGGCCTTTGTTCAGCTGACCGGCAACCAGCATGCCATTGCAGTGAGCTCGGCTACTGCCGGGATGCATGTCACGCTGATGGCGATGGGGATCGGGCCTGGCGATGAGGTGATCACGCCATCCATGACCTGGGTTTCAACCCTGAACCTGATTACGCTGCTGGGTGCCACGCCCGTCATGATTGATGTGGATCCGGACAACCTGATGGTGACGCCGGAACGGATAGCTCAGGCCATTACGCCACGCACCCGCGCCATTATTCCGGTGCATTACGCCGGTGCGCCCGCCGATATCGCACCGATCTATCAGCTGGCTGAGCAGCATGGCATTGCCATTATTGAAGATGCGGCTCACGCGGTGGGCACGACTTATCACGACAGGCCGGTCGGGCATCGCGGCACGGCAATCTTTTCGTTTCACGCCATCAAAAACATCACCTGCGCGGAAGGCGGCCTGGTCGTGACCGATGACGCCGCTCTCGCCGATCGTATCCGCAGCCTGAAGTTTCATGGCCTTGCTGTAGATGCATTTGATCGTCAGACCCAGGGGCGTTTGCCGCAGGCGGAAGTAATGATGCCGGGCTTCAAATACAATCTGCCCGATATCAGCGCAGCCATTGCGCTGGTGCAATTACAGAAACTGCCAGGTTTTATTGCCCGCCGCCGTGAGATTGCCGAACGCTATCTTGAGGCGCTGCGCTCGCTGCCCTTTACACCACTTTCACGGCCAGAGTGGCCGCATCAGCATGCCTGGCACCTGTTTATTATCCGCATTGATGAACAACGCTGCGGCCTCTCCCGTGATGCGTTTATGCAGGCGCTGAAGACGCGGGACATCGGCAGCGGCCTGCATTTCCGTGCAGCGCATACCCACAAATATTACCGCGAGCGCTATCCCGATCTGCGTCTGCCCGCCAGTAATCGTAACAGCCAGCAGATGTGTTCAATTCCGCTGTTTCCATCCATGACGGATCAGGATGTTGAACGCGTGATTCAGGCTTTACATGACATTGCCGGAGCCTGAGATGCGCGATATCAAACCGATCAATATGCTGTCCGTGGTGATCCCTGTCTATAACGAGCAGGAGAGTTTGCCGGAGCTGCTGCAGCGCACCAGCGCCGCCTGCGACGCCATCAACCTTGAATATGAAATTCTGCTGGTGGATGACGGCAGCAGTGACCGCTCTGCCGAACTGATTGAACAGGCCGCCACCGTTCCCGGCAGCCGGATAACCGGCGTGCTGCTCAACCGCAACTATGGTCAGCACTCTGCCATCATGGCCGGGTTCAGCCAGGTCCGTGGCGATCTGATTATTACCCTTGATGCCGATCTGCAGAACCCGCCGGAAGAGATCCCGCGGCTGGTCGAGGCTGCGCGTCAGGGGTATGACGTGGTGGGCACCGTCCGGCAGCAGCGCCAGGACACCTGGTTCCGTCGCAAGGCTTCGCGCACGCTCAACCACCTGATTCAGCGGGTCACCGGCAAAGCAATGGGGGATTATGGCTGCATGCTGCGCGCCTACCGCCGCCACATCGTCGAGGCGATGCTCAACTGCCACGAACGCAGCACCTTTATTCCGATTCTGGCCAATACCTTTGCCCGTCACACCATCGAGCTGCCGGTGATCCACGCCGAACGCGCTTTTGGCGATTCTAAATACAGCTTTATGCGCCTGATCAACCTGATGTACGACCTGGTGACCTGCCTGACCACTACGCCGCTGCGACTGCTCAGCGTGGTCGGCAGCCTGATTGCGCTCTCCGGCTTTGCTTTCTCACTGGTGCTAATCGTATTGCGACTCTTTTTTGGTGCGGCCTGGGCGGGTGACGGCGTCTTCGTGTTGTTCGCCGTGCTGTTCATGTTTATCGGCGCCCAGTTTGTAGGTATGGGACTGCTCGGGGAGTACATCGGGCGCATTTATAACGACGTTCGCGCGCGTCCGCGCTATTTCGTTCAACGCATTGTTCAGGCTCCTGAAGAGCCTTCAGTACAGGATACTCAATCATGAAGACCGTTGTTTTCGCCTATCACGACATGGGCTGTGTCGGCATCAATGCCCTGCTGAATGCAGGCTATGAGATCACCGCCATTTTCACGCACAACGACGTGGCGACCGAAAATAACTTTTTCGGCTCGGTAGCCCGCCTGGCGGCAGAGCACGGTATTCCGGTTTATGCACCGGACGAGGCGAATCATCCGATCTGGCTTGACCGCATCCGTACCATGGCACCAGAGATGATCTTCTCCTTCTACTATCGCCATCTGCTGAGCGATGAGATCCTGCAATGCGCTCAGAAGGGGGCCTTTAACCTGCATGGCTCCCTGCTGCCTAAATACCGCGGCCGGGCACCGCTGAACTGGGCGCTGGTCAATGGCGAGCGAGAAACCGGCGTCACGCTGCATCGCATGGTGAAGCGCGCTGATGCCGGTAATATTCTGGCGCAGCAGAAAGTGGCCATTGACGATCAGGACAATGCGCTGACGCTGCATCGCAAGCTGACCCAGGCCGCAGAGCAGTTGCTGAGCGACGTATTGCCTCGCCTGCGTCAGGGTGAGGTCAGTGAGTGGCCACAGGATGAGAGCCAGGCAACCCGCGTGGGCGGTCGCACGGCCGAAGATGGCCGCATTGACTGGAATCAGCCTGCTGCGACGATTCACAATCTGGTCAGAGCGGTCACCGATCCCTGGCCTGGCGCATTCGCCTTTGCCGGTTCGGTTAAATTTATCGTCTGGAAGAGCCGGGTTCATCCGCAGCAGCAGCAGGCGAAACCGGGTACGGTCATCTCTAAACAGCCGTTCCTGATCGCCTGCGGCGAAGGCGCACTGGAAATCCAGACCGGACAGTCTGAGCATGGCGTTTACATGAACGGCAGTCAGCTGGCGCAGAGCCTGGGCATGGTGCCTGGCGCATTGCTCTATTCAAAGCCGCAGTCGGTGCTGCAGCGCCGTACCCGCGTGCTGATCCTGGGTGTTAACGGCTTTATCGGTAACCATCTCACCGAGCGGTTGCTACAGGATGAACATTTCGAAGTCTACGGCCTGGATATCAGTTCAGATGCTATCAGCCGCTTCCTGGAGCATCCGCGCTTCCATTTTGTCGAAGGGGATATCGCGATCCACTCTGAATGGATTGAGTATCACATCAAAAAATGTGACGTCATCCTGCCGCTGGTGGCGATTGCGACGCCGATTGAGTACACCCGCAACCCACTGCGCGTGTTTGAACTCGATTTCGAAGAGAACCTGAAAATCATTCGCGACTGCGTGAAGTATCAGAAGCGCATCATTTTCCCGTCTACCTCTGAGGTCTACGGCATGTGTACCGATGCCAGTTTCGATGAGGATACCTCTAATCTGGTGGTCGGGCCGATCAACAAACAGCGCTGGATCTACTCCGTATCGAAACAGCTGCTGGACCGCGTGATCTGGGCATATGGCGAAAAAGAGGGGCTGCGTTTTACCCTGTTCCGTCCCTTCAACTGGATGGGACCGCGTCTGGATAACCTCAATGCGGCACGCATCGGCAGCTCCCGTGCGATCACTCAACTGATCCTCAACCTGGTAGAAGGTTCGCCGATTAAGCTGATCGACGGCGGCAAACAGAAGCGCTGCTTTACCGATATTCAGGATGGCGTGGAAGCGCTGTTCCGCATTATCGAAAACAAGCAGCAGAATTGTGATGGTCAGATCATCAATATCGGTAACCCGGACAATGAAGCCAGTATCAAAGAGCTGGCCGAGCAGCTGCTGGAAAGCTTTGAGCGTCATCCGCTGCGCAGCCAGTTCCCGCCGTTTGCCGGTTTCCGTGAAGTGGAGAGCAGCAGCTACTACGGCAAAGGCTATCAGGATGTAGAGCACCGCAAACCCGCTATCCGCAATGCGCGTCGTTTGCTCGGCTGGACGCCGACCGTCACGATGGATGTCACTATCGACAACACGCTCGACTTCTTCCTGCGCACCGTCGAGCAACAGGCTGATAAGTGATGAAGAAGATCGGTCTGCGGATTGACGTAGATACCTGGCGCGGCACGAAGCAGGGGGGGCCGGCGCTGCTTGAGCTGTTCCGGCGTCATGCGGTGCGGGGCAGCTTTTTCTTCAGCGTGGGACCGGACAACATGGGCCGCCATCTCTGGCGGCTGGTGAAACCGGCATTTCTCATGAAGATGCTGCGCTCACGCGCCGCATCGCTCTATGGCTGGGACATTCTGCTCGCCGGCACGGCCTGGCCGGGAAAGCTGATGGGACGCGGCCTGCGGCAAATCATGCAGGACGCCACACGTCAGCATGAAGTTGGTCTGCACGCCTGGGACCACTTTGCCTGGCAAACCTGGGCAGGCGTCTGGCCGCAGGATAAGCTGGTTGAGCAGATAGCCCGTGGCACCGAAACGCTGAGTGAAATCCTCGGTCACCCTGTCAGCTGCTCGGCCGTTGCAGGCTGGCGCGCCGATGGCCGGGTGATCGCCGCCAAGCAGGACTTCGGCTTTCACTACAACAGCGACTGTCGCGGCAGCGGCCCGTTCCGGCCCCTGCTGCCAGATGGGCAGATCGGCACGGTGCAGATCCCGGTAACGCTGCCCACATGGGATGAAGTGGTTGGCCGCGAGGTCAGCGCAGAAGGGTATAACGACTACATTCTGGCGAAGATGCTCGCGTCTGATGAGGGCGCGGTTTACACCATACATGCCGAAGTCGAGGGGATCATCGGCTACCCGGACTTTGACCGGCTGCTGGATGCTGCAGAACGTAACGGCATCCAGTTCTGTCCATTAGGCGAGCTGCTGCCCGACGATCTCAGTACGTTACCGGTGGGCAGGGTCGTCAGAGGCGAAATCCCCGGACGGGAAGGGTGGCTGGGTTGCCAGCAACTAACTGAAGAGGCGAACTAGTGCGGATACGTAACAACACGAAGTGGGTGCTTTTTTTCAGCTTCTTTATTCTCTATTACCTTATCCCACCAGTGTTCCGCGATCTCTGGCAACCGGATGAGACCCGCTATGCGGAGATCAGCCGGGAGATGCTGGCGACCGGTAACTGGATCACACCGCACTTCTTTGGCCTGCGCTATTTTGAAAAACCAATTGCGGGTTACTGGATTAACTCGCTGGGTCAGTGGCTGTTTGGCCACAACAATTTTGGCGTGCGGGCGGGTTCGATATTCTCCACGGCGATCACCGCTGCGCTGATCTTCTGGCTTGGCCGCCGGCTGTTTGGTTCGGCGCGTACCGCCGCGGCCGGCACCCTGATTTTCCTCAGTTCGCTGCTGGTCTACGGCGTGGGCACTTATGCGGTGCTCGATCCTATGCTGATGCTCTGGCTGGCGGCGGCGATGTGCAGCTTCTGGCTGGCAACAGAGGCTACCGGACGAACTGGCCGTGTGGGCGGTTATCTGCTGCTGGGTCTCGCCTGCAGCATGGGATTTATGACCAAAGGCTTTCTGGCACTGGCGGTTCCGGTGCTGGCGATTCTGCCATGGGCGATCTGGCGCAAGAGACTTTCGGAGCTGCTCTGCTTCGGGCCGCTGGCGGTACTTTCAGCCGCAGCGATCAGCGCGCCCTGGGCGCTGGCGATCTATCATCAGGCTCCCGATTTCTGGCACTACTTCTTCTGGGTTGAGCATATCCAGCGCTTTGCTGAAGAAAATGCACAGCACAAGGCGCCTTTCTGGTATTACCTGCCGGTTCTGCTGCTGGGCACACTGCCGTGGCTGGCGCTGTTACCGGGCGCGTTAATGACCGGCTGGCGCGAGCGTCAGCAGCATCCGGGCGCGCTTTATCTGCTGAGCTGGACGGTTATGCCACTGCTGTTTTTCAGCCTGGCAAAGGGCAAGCTGCCGACTTATATCCTGCCCTGTTTTGTGCCGCTGTCGCTGCTGATGGCGCACTATGGGCTGAACGCCGCGCAGCGGGCAGGACGCGCATTAACCGTTAATGGCTGGCTTAACCTGATTTTCGGCATTCTCACCCTGGCAACGGTGCTGCTGGTGCTGGCGCCCTGGAGCGTGACGCATCATCCGCTGTTCGCCACACACGAGATGCTGAAGCTGGTACTGGGCGCGCTGGCATTTCTTATCTGGGGGCTGGTGGGCGCATACAGCTGTCGATCTTCACAGCGCCGCTGGCTGGCGGCCGCGATTTGCCCGCTGGGCGTCGCACTGCTTATTGGCGCTGCGATTCCGGATAAAATCCGCGATGCTAAACAGCCGCAGCACTTTGTTGCCACGATCAGCACGCGTCTGGCCTCCAGCCGCTTTATCCTGGCGGACAATCCCGGCGTGGCTTCTGCCGTCGCCTGGCATCTGCAGCGCAGCGATATTGGCTTCTACGACACCAAAGGCGAGCTGGAATATGGGCTGAGCTACCCGGATGCGCAGTCCCGTTTTGTCTCTCAGGCCGACTTCGGCGGCTGGCTTGCCGATCATCGCCGTACCGGAAGCGTGTCGCTGCTGTTGCTGGTCGACTCGGTTCACAGCGATATCGGGGAAGATGTGCCGGTGCCTGATGCAGTCTATCGTCAGGGCAGGCTGGTCTGCCTTTACTACGGTCAGATGAAGTAATGCTGCTGCTGATTGTGCTGGTGAGTCTGCTCAGCTGCAGTGCGCAGCTGTGCCAGAAACAGGCGACTCATGCGGCATCGCGCCGGATTCGCCTGAGCTGGATTGGGTTGAGCGTGCTGCTGTTAGGCGTTGCGATGCTCCTCTGGCTGCTGGTGCTGCAGCGGGTGCCTGTCAGCCAGGCCTATCCGATGCTGAGCCTGAACTTCATCTTCGTTGCGCTGGCCGGCCGCATCCTGTGGCGTGAAAGGCTGACGCTGCGCCAGATTGCCGGCACGCTGCTGGTGGTGACGGGTGTGGCGTTGATGGCGAGTCAGCTATGAAAGGGTATGGATGGGTCGCATGCAGCGTGCTGCTGGTTTCAGCGGCACAGCTGATGATGCGCTGGGCGATGCCGCGGCTGCCCGATGCCAGCAGCATCATGTCGCTGCCTGCAGTTGCGATACTCCCTGCCTTGCTGTTGGTGGCCGGGCTGGGCGCGTATGGTGTCTCGATGCTCTGCTGGATACGGGCGCTGCACTATTTTCCGCTGAATCGGGTCTATCCGTTGCTCAGCCTGAGTTACGTGCTGGTCTGGCTGGTGGCGGTCTGCGTGCCGGTTTTCCATGAGGCGTTCAGCTGGCATAGTCTGGCAGGCGTGGCGATTATTGTTATCGGGCTACTGTGCATTGTAGTTAAGCCCTGAACAAATAAATTAGCGTTTCCACACTATAAATCCTGGTTATTAACGTTTTCGGGCAAAAATTAATGCCGCCATGATAGGCATATTAGTGTTTTAGTGTTAAATATCCTTTTTGTTATTGTTTTCGGGCAACGGATAAAGGATTCACTATGCTGGTCGGCTTCAGCGCACTGCGCGAACGTTATGCTATCAGACTGGCGCAGCCATTACGCGTTAAGTCAGCTATCGGAACGGTACGCTCTCATCATGAGAGTCAGGGGCAGGTGGAAAATCATTATCCCCCTGGCTATCAGCCGGAAGATGATTTTGCCGGTCACTTTGCCTTTGGTCTTAAGTACGAAGAGATTCACCTGGAGTTTTTTGCCCGCCTGTTTACCGCTGTCGGCCCGGAACCTCTGGAGGCGTGGTGCCGTCAGGAGCCGTTCGGACAGTATGCGCGGCGGGCTGGCTTTTTCTATGAATGGCTGACCGGCAACACGCTGCAGGTACCGGATGTCACCAATGGAGGCTATATTGAGGCCATTTCATCCAAAGCCTGTCTGACCCGAACAACAGTAAAGCGCGTCAGACGCTGGCGCATCAATGATAACCTGCCGGGATCGGTGGATTTCTGCCCACTGGTGCGCAGAACCGCGGCCGTTGAGCAGGCGCTTACGTTCGATCTCAATGATGCCTTAAACGATCTGGATAACGCCTTTGGCGCAGACATCCTGATGCGCACTGCCAGCTGGCTGACATTTAAAGAGTCGCGCGCCAGTTTTCTGATTGAGAAAGAGTCGGATCAGGGCGACCGCATTCAGCGTTTTGCTCACGTTATTGCGCAGTATTGCGGACAGCTTGACGATCCGCTCAGTGATAGCAGCCTGCATACCATACAGCAGGGTATTCTTGGCCAGGACGCACTGGGGCTGGGCCTGCGCCGCTCGCCGGTGTTTGTCGGGCAGTCGACAATGCGCGAAGATATCGTTCACTATATTGCGCCACACTATGATGATGTTCCCCGCTTCATGCAGGGCCTGAAAGCCTTTGACCTGGCGACACAGGGTGCCGCACCTCTGGCCCGTGCCGCTGTTATTGCGTTTGGCTTCGTCTATATCCACCCGATGCGTGATGGCAATGGTCGCATCCATCGATTTTTAATCAATGACACGCTGATTCGTGACGGGGCGATACCGGATGGCGTCATCCTGCCGGTCTCAGCCACCATTACCAGTTCAATGGATTTTCGGGTTGGTTATGACCGCACGCTGGATGTGTTCTCGAAACGGCTGATGCGGCGCTATGCAGGCTGCTATCGGTTTGGCGAACTGAAAACCTATGAAGATGGCACGCTGAGCAACTTCAGTTTCAGCGACTATGAGGATGCCCGTTTCGCCTGGCGCTATCCCGACTTAACCGAGCATGTGCTCTATACCTGCAAAGTTATAGAGCACACCGTCCGAAAAGAGATGGCTGATGAAGCGCGCGTACTGGTGATATTTCAGCGTGCACAGCAGCGCCTGAAGGAAGTCGTTGAAATGCCCGATCAGGACGCGAGTCGCATTATTCGTTCGCTGAAGGAAAATGGCTGGCAGATCTCAGGCAAGCTTAAAAAAACGTTCCCGTTGCTCGAAGATATCACGCTCTCCGGGCGCATCGTGGAAGCGGTCAGATCGGCGTTTGAGACGCAGGCAGAATGACGGCCTGGGTTTCACCGGGAATCCCTGCGCATTATGCTCAGCAGAGCGGTTTTAGGTGTGTGGCCAGCGCCTGGATATCGCTGACGATCAAATCAGGTGCAGGTGCCAGCGGATAAGGTACCTGGCCGTTGCGGGTAACAAAGGCGGTTTTCATCCCTGCACGTTTTGCGCCACCCACATCCCAGCCATGTGCCGCCACCATCATGCACTCAGAGACGGGCTTGCCCATCTCTTTCATGGCCCACTGATAGACTCTGAGATCGGGTTTATACACCTGCACCTGTTCCACGCTAAGGATGCGGGTGAACAGCGGTGCCAGCCCGGCTGAACTGAGCTGTTTTTCTGCCAGCGCGGCTGAGGAATTGGTCAGCGCAACCAGCGTAAATCCCTGCTGCTTCAGGGCAGTAAGTCCTGCGGCAACGTCAGGATGGGCGGGCATGGCGGCGATAATGTCAGCCAGCGGCGTCGCGTCAGCTGGCAGAGTGACGCCGTAACGCGCAGCGGTCATTTTCAGTACCGCTTCGGCAATATCACCAAAGCTGTGCCAGCTGCCCGTCACTGACTCGACCAGTGAATGATGCAACAGCGAGGTAAACCAGGCCTCGGCGCGCTCCGGCCGGTTGCCGAGGCGCTGAGCAACAACCTGATTGAGTTTGGTGGTGTCCAGAAGGGTTTCATTGACATCGAAAAACAGGGTGCCGCTACAGGGTTCGGGGTTATGAATGCGGGTCATGGGGGCCTCCGGCTGATGTATTGGGTGTGATTGTGAGGCTTTGTCAGACGCTGTCTGAAGGTAGGACACTGAGGAGGATTACTCAAGATTTGAAGGAAGAGATATGACAGAAGGTAGTTTGGCAAAACCAGATGGAACTTAAGCCTGAAAATAGCGCGCACAACATAGATTATGTTAAATTAGATGTCTGAATACCTGCTTCTCCCCCCATGTTTCTGTTGCCTGCCGTTCTGACTTTCATCCGTCTCACCGCTGGCAGCCCTTTAAACCCTGACCGCATTGTTTGTCAGTAAACCGCTGCCATCTTGCCTGGCAGCCGAACTCATCAATCCTGCCAGTCGCCCGAAACAGCCGTAGCCGGATAATGATTCTGAGGTTATTAAGCCAATGAGAATTCTTTCAGCCTTGGCTGGCTGATTCATCAATGACATTTTTATAGTTGTTTATCGTTAACCATTACCGACACCTGAATTACCTCTGCAATAATTAATCTCCTCTCTCTTTGTCTCAGCATTTCAGGCACGTATGAACGCTGCAAAATAAAATCGTAAAGTTATTTTCCAGCCTGCCGATAATCCGATGAAGTTCGTAATTATCATTCCAATTCTAAAAAATTCATTAGCCGTACAGATTGTTAAATCAAGGAACAGATGTGAATTTACTTTTTCTCAGGAAAACTGCCTGCGTAGCAGTCGCCGTTTCACTTACGTCAAGTTGCTCATCAATGCATGATTTTGCCCGCGACTATGGTACCGCAGCGGGTTGTCTTGGCGGTGCCGCCTTAGGTGGTGGCATCACATATCTCGTGACTCACGATGCTAAAAAAGCATTGGTGGGCGGGTTAGCTGGCGGCATGGCCGGTTGTGTTGTGGGTAATGTCTGGCAAAAACGTGAACAAGCTTTGGCCAAAATTGCGCAGGAAGAGCGGATACGAATCACGACACAAGCCCTAAGCGAACAGGAGAAAAGTCATACGGCGCAGGTTGGGATAGTTGCCCAGGTTGATGACAGCGCGATGTTTAACACCGGTAGTGCGGAATTGACGGATAGCGGCTTCCGTCAGGTACAAAAGATTGCAGCGGCGATGAACAGCGGCCAACAGAATGATACAGGCGTGTTGCTGGTTGTCGGACACACCGATGCCACAGGAAATGCTGAATACAATCAACAATTGTCAGAGGCGCGTGCGCATAATGTTGGGCTGGTCCTGAAGCAGAGCGGTATTAAAGCGGACCAGCTTTATTTTCAGGGCATCGGTTCTGCCCGTCCACTTGCAGACAATGACTCCGTGGGTGGCCGCGCCCAGAATCGACGTGTAGAGATCGTTGCCCTGACAAATAAAACATTACTCCTGCAGCGCCTGGCACTGGAAAATAATAATCCGCTCTATTTGCGTCACAGTTCCGCCGCTGACAGCAATTTAACTAAAGCACCCTTAGCGCGACGCGACGCGAACACAAAAACCTCTTCTGACCGCCTGAAAAGTCACGCTATTCCATCAGCAACCGATTCTCTCGCAGCGAATCCTCGCAGGCCAGATAAACCTTCATCGTCAGTTGAGAGTAATCCTTCAGAGTTTGTCGATTTTGGTGGCAAGCCTGCCTCACTCAATGCAATGGGGCTGGCCAGCAATCTTAAACCGATGTCACGCGGCTTTAGCCTGATTAATCAGGCGCAGGCCAGCAGCGTTACGGGCAGTTGTATGAGCGATCTGCCGCGTGTTAGTGGCCTGGCGAAAAATCTTGCCAGCGGTCAACCGATCGGAGGTCATGAGACCAGTGATTATCTGCCAGGCATGAATGGCCGGGCCTGGGCAGGTCTGGTTAACGGTAATCTGGTCACACTAACCCCGGTTTACGTTCTGAAGAGTGGCGCCGAAATCACCCGTAATCCACGCGTGCTTATTACCCCCAACTATGCGCAAGGCAATCGTGCTGCCGTTAAGACAATGGCGGGGATTGCTAATAGCTGGGAAGGCGAAGATAGCATTCTTTATCGGGTATACATCGAGAACGCGGCGCATGAGCCGCTTTCCTGCGTGGATCTGCTGCTGCCAAAAAGTGGTGCAAAAGCTCAGCAAGGCCAGCTTTTTTATACAAATCACCGTCAGCCATGGCTGGCAGATTACGCTCCTCAGCGTGGATAACGGATATCATTTATGGAAATATTAAATAGTTTAATGCAGGCCATTGCGAATTATCGCTATATATTCTGGCCACTGTTTGGTCTGCTGGCGCTGACATTAGCTGTAATCAAGTGGTGGGACGAAGTACGTTATTTCACCCTCAACTTTTTCTGTTCACTGCCGCTGATAGGACACGTTGCGCGTTTGTCTCGCAGCCATGAAGCACGCCGAAAAGGGACTGGCGGATTAATGTGGCATCCAGCTGAAGAAGCACTGTGTGGTAAATTTTATCAGCATCACAGTACTTCTAACCGCGACGCCGATTTTTATAAACGCTGCGTAAATTATCTGAACAAAGTGGATGAACGCGGGCGCAGGCCGACAAGTCTGGTGCTATGGCTCTGTAGCATTGCGTTAGTAATCCTTGAAGCCTTCATTTTTGCGTTAGTCCTGTCTCCGTTCATTGCCAACAATATTTCGGCAAACCAGGCAGAACTCTCAGCAATTGTGGTTTCGGTGCTTATTGGCGTCATTCTGGTTCCTGCTACGCATTTAATGGGAACCCAGCTGCATAAAAACACGTTGCTCAGTAAAATTCGTTACTGGCATAAAGAGGCCAGGCTTGAAGGTAATGCAAAGGCGTTGGTGAAAAACACGGAAGTTTCGCTGGAAAATAGCCGTGTTGACGATGATGAACCCAGCTATCTGCAGATGTTAAATCGTGTGCAGCACGGGATTGGGGCTAAACCTCAGTATGTCCAGACGGTGGTGACACTGTTATTGATTATTACCTTCGCGGTGGGCGCTTATTTTATTCGTGCGGCGACCATCAATGCCGCTGAGACGGAAGCGGTCAATGGCACGCCATTCAATCAAACCTCATCTGTTAATGGGTCGCCATTCGATCTGCCGCAACAGGCTATGGAAGATAACCAGCAGGCGGATAAGAAGGCAGTCAGCGAAGTCCGTGAAAACCGCGTATTTGCTTCGAAGCTGACCTTTATTATTCTGTCAGTGATTTTTATTGGTGTGCAGATTATTGGTATTCTGATTGGCTATTCTCGTTCGCTGGTGGGGATTGAATCGCGACTGGCAGCAAAATATATCGGTAATTTCAGCAGCTCAGACGAGTTTGCCGCCTGGTATGCAATGCAGCGCGAGCGCGTTGAGCGGGATGCACAGGATAAGCTCGCCAGCCTCCAGAACCGCATGGCGATGCAGCGTGCCAGTAGCGCCAGCGCGACACACAGTGATTTGCGCACTTTTGATGATTATGTGCGCGGTAAGCAACGTGATAAGGCATTGGCGGATGATGAACACCAGCAGTTTTCCGTGAGCCGCGCTTCTGCGATCGACAATGCTCAGCCTCAGTCAGTACCTGTCAGTGTGCGTGATTCCGTTGCTCCAGAGTCGGCACGGGTCGCACTGGACGCTGTTAACACGTCAGTGTCAGACAATAATGACGCTAAAGCGCGGGTAGCGGCTTTAGGCGATCTCACATTGTTTGATGATGAGGAGCTGGTTCTGGTCGCTGAGGATCTCGATATGCCACTCTCTGCATTGCTAAGCCGACGCAAAGTGCAGTTGTTACTTAACAAAGCACGGAGCTAAGTGGTGAAAATCAACAGATGGTTTTTGTTGTTGTTAGTCGGGATTGGCACCCTGTCTCAGGCCGCCAGTCGTAATGATATGCCCGGCTGTTATGACTTTGCGAAGTTGAGTCACTATCGTCCGGCAGATAGCGGACGCGAACTGGTAATTGTTATTGATCAAACCGTAAAAGTACCGCATGAAATAAAAAATGCCAGTTGGCAGCAGATCCTTCGCTTTACAAAGCCAGGCGATCGGGTAGTTCTCTATCAGTTTTCTGCCCTGCTTCAGAATAACTTTATGCAGCGGCTGTTCGATGGACAACTCGAGCCCTTGCTGACCGACAAAAATCTTCGTGATGGCCTGGGTATGGAGAGCCTGAAAAGTCTTGATAAGTGCCTCGTTCAGCAAAAAATCTACTTTGGGAAAACCATTGGTGGCCTGATGGCAAAGAGTTTTGCCGAGCAAGGGGACAACATTGCAAAGAGTGAAATTCTGGATAGCCTGAAACGCATCAGTGACGATCTGGCACAGGATAAAGCGGCATCACGCACAATTTTTCTCATCTCCGATATGCTGGAAAATAGCGCCTTCGATAGCTTCTATCGTCATAATACGATGCGATTACTCTCTCCTGATAAGACATTACAGCAGCTAAATCAGCAAAATCTGCTGACAGATTTTAAGGGAGCAAAAGTCTTCATTGCCGGAGCCGGACTGATCGATACAGATACAAAGAATAACTATCGGTCGGGTAAAGTGCTTCAGCAACTGGAAGCATTCTGGCGGGGTTACTTCACTGCGTCTCACGCCGAACTTATCAGCTTTGGTGCGCCCGCACTCAACGTTGAGCTGAACTAAATTCAGGAGGCAGTTCGCTGCCTTTCTGATGTTAACAGGCGTGTAATTCGCTGGCAGGGAAAAGGCACCGTTGTGCAGAGTAACAAGGTTGAAAAAGTACTGCTAACGGCGAGAGATTTCACTGATCCCGGCGTCTCTCAGGGAAAACCTGTCTGAGAAGGGGTGAATGAACAGGAGCATGTGAGCAGCGATCCAGAACGGCAGACGCTGATTGTATTAACGAAGCACTGATGAGGCTGATCCGCGGGACGCAACTGCATTCTCACCTTACCCAAACGTTCATCACACAGGATGCAAAGCCTCAAACCACAGACAGGCAGTTTTAGTTCTCCTTATCACCACAGCCTGAATGTGGCTTATGTCCTGTGCGACACGACTCAGGGTTTCAGGATAACCTTTGTCCAGCCATTATCCCGGTCGTCAAAATGCTTATAGCCTTCGGGAGCGTCTGCCAGTGCAAGACGATGCGAAATGATCTGCGCCGGATTAGCTCTGCCCTGATGGATAAGCCTTGCGAGCTGGCGGTTGTAGGCTTTCACGTTACACTGGCCGGTCTTCATTGACTGACCTTTAAACCAGAACGTACCAAAATCGAACGGCACTTTGCCCTCTTTAGCCAGTTCGGTTGCCCCGCCCGGATCCTGAGGAACAAAAACGCCTACCGTACCAATACCGCCCGTGGCTTTAGTTGATGCAACAAGGCTGTTCAGCGTGGCGGAGTTATCTTCGTGGCCATGTTTATTGCAGCACTGATAACCCACGCATTCGCAACCGCAATCCGTGCCGCGCCCCTCGGTGAGTTCGAGGATTTTATTGACCGCGTCATCGCCCACGCCATTGATCGCCACTGCACCAAGCTGTTCGGCTAACGCCAGTCTGTCAGGATGGGTATCGACCACAAAGACCTGTGATGCGCCTTTAATCATGGCCGAATGTGCCGCCATTAAGCCGACCGGGCCTGCGCCGTAAATGGCAACACTCTCGCCAGGGCGCAAGCCTGCCAGCTCAGTGGCATGCCAGCCGGTGGGGAAGATGTCGGACAGCATAACGTAGTCTTCCTCCTTTTCTGCCGCATCCGGCGGCAGTACCAGGCAGTTAAAGTCAGCAAAAGGAACACGAAGTAACTCCGCCTGTCCACCCTCCCATTCGCCCATCTCCGCAAAGCCATAGGCGGCACCGGCCGTACCCGGATTTGCCGTAAGACAGTAACCGGTTAACCCCTTCTCGCAGTTTTCACAGAAGCCGCAGCCGACATTAAAGGGCAGGCAGACATAATCACCGACTTTAATCCGATCTACACCGCTACCAATTTCAACAACCTGGCCCAGATTCTCATGGCCGAAGATGCGACCCTGCTCAAAGCTGGTTCGCCCTTCGTACATATGTAAGTCAGAACCGCAGATATTGGTGGTGGTAATACGGACAATCACATCGGTGGGACGAACGATTTTCGGATCCGGGACATCTTTGACTGAAACGTCAAAAGGTCCGTTATAGACAACTGCTTTCATAGTGTTTACCTCACAGGCATGATCAGTTTTGAGGGTGGCGACTGCGTGATGCATTGCCGTCACCACCTTCTTCGTGATGCTGCTTTTTCAGTCAAACGGCGTGACTGAAGGTGTAAGTGTAGAACAGCTTATGGCGCAGCCTGTCAAAAGAAATATCATGTAACTCTCTGAAATGTAAAACCGCTTCGCTAAAAAAACGTTCATCTCTCTCTGCCGTTCTGCTTATCCTCATCCTGCTGTAAAGTTCCGGGCTAATGCTGGAACAGGATTAGCGAGGCCGCCTGTTGCTATTTACCGGGCCTGATTATCATCAGATGTCAGGCGGCATTTATACTGATAAACATCCGCCTGATGTTTGCCTACTTCTTATCCTGCGACCATGTCGCGCTGCGGATATCAACTTTCACCGGCAACAGACCAATCCGGGTAAAGGTATCTGCCAGAGCCTGCTGCTGGGTGAAGACTTCTGGCGTCATCCGCTCCGCGCCAAACGGCATCCTTGCCAGCGCGCGCTGCCAGATCGGCTGCGGCAGGCCGGTTGAGGTGGACATGATTTTTGCGGCCTCTTCCCGATGTTGATTAGCCCACTGACTCAGTGAACCCAGCTCATCCACTACCTCAGAAGCGATGTGTGGATAGCGCTCCGCGAACTTACGACTGGCAAGATAGAAGGTGTAGTGTGGCACCAGCCCTTCAGCATTTTTAATCAGCCGCGCGTGGGCATTAGTTTCCACTTCAGCGTAGTAGGGATCCCAGATGACCCAGGCATCCACCGCGCCGCGCTGGAAAGCGGCGCGCGCATCAGCAGGGGGCAGATAGACCGGCGTAATGTCTTTATAGGTCAGCCCTGCCTGCTCCAGCGCGGTGACCAGCAGATAGTTAACGTCAGAGCCTTTGTTCAGCGCCACACGTTTGCCTTTGAGATCCGCCACGCTTTTGATCGAGGAGTCAGCGGGCACCACAATCGCTTCGGTTTTTGGGTTAGCTGGCGAGTGTCCCAGATAAACCAGATCGGCCTGTGCGGCCTGGGCAAATGTCGGTGGCGCGTCGCCGGTAGCGGCCAGATCGATACTGCCGATGTTTAAGCCCTCCAGCATCTGCGGTCCGGCCGGGAACTCAATCCAGTGCACTGCAATGCCCTGCTTTTTAAATTCCTGATCCAGCGTGCCGCGATACTTCAGCAGCGCGAAAATATTGGCTTTCTGAAAACCGATATTCACTGTCTCGGGTTTTTCTGCTGCCTGGGTGCTGAACGCGAAACCCGCCTGGGCGGCAATAATCAAAGCGCTGAGTAAAACTTTTTTCATCTCTCGTTCCTGAGTCTGGTTGTTGTCTGCGCAACATAACAAACGCGGCTTGAAGCGCTTAGCGATGAAATGTTCGATGCTTAGCTAAAAAAACGCTATGGATGCCAGACCGACTCGCGTACGCGAATGGCGCGACTGAATAACCCCAGCGCATAGAAGCGGTCGGCGATAGTCTGCTGTTCCCGGATGATGGCCAGGTTCATTCTTTGGGTCTGATGGCTGCGCCGGGCTAAGGCGTGCATCAGTGAGGTTGCAGAGATGCCGAGTTCCGTTGAGAGCAGCCCGGCAGCTTCAGCACGATGCGCATCAATGTAGCGGCCGGTCTGCTCCAGTGCGCTAAGCAGAACCTGTAACAGATCGCCAGAGTGCGTCGAAAATCCGCGCTCAGCCAGGTAAAACTGATGGTTATTGACCCGGCCTGTGCCATCCGCAATCACCCTGAACTCTCCGCTGTTCTCCGCATCGCTGAGTAACGGATCCCACATCATCCAGGCATCCACCGCGTTGAGATCGCTGGGCGTCAGCGGATATTTAGGCGGGGCATAGACAATACGCACATCATCCAGCGCTAAACCCGCCTCATCCAGAATCTGCAGCAACAGATAGTGAACGTTGGAGCCGCGATTCACGGCAATACGTTTGCCTCTGAGATCGCCAATCTGCTTAACCGGGCTGCTGTTAGGTACCAGCAGCGCCACGCTTTGCGGGGCGGCAGGTTCCCAGGCGACATAGACCATGGGACTGTTGCTGGCCTGCGCAAACAAGGGGGGAACTTCACCGGTGGTCCCGAAATCGATCTCCTTATTGCTCAGTGCATGCAGAAGCTGCGGACCCGCAGGAAATTCACTCCACATGACGCTGACACCCTGCCCGGCCAGCTGCTGCTCCAGCGACTGGCGGGCTTTCAGAATGCCAAGGTTGCCAAATTTCTGATAACCAATACGCAGTTCCCGCTCCCGTTCAGGCTGCTGACCAGGAGAAGCATCGCGCTGACGCACTGAACCGCGGCGCGGTTTAATCACCCCCAGATGTCCCAGCTGTGTGCGCAATGTATGTCGGCTGATACCCAGCAGCGCGGCCGCCTGTAACTGATTACCCTGGGTGAGTTCCAGCGCATTTTTCACCAGCGCAGCAATTACCCGGGGATAGAGCGGTGTATCACTCTGCTGCATCTGCTGGCGTAAAAACTGATCCAGCGCCTCCTCTCCCTGCGGCAGGTCGCTCCCCGCAAGAGGGCTTAGCCGCAGCTGCTGCGGCGTGACCAGTGAGGTTTTGCTGAGCAGCACGGCGTTGTGCAGCGTGTTCTCCAGTTCACGGATGTTGCCCGGCCAGCTGTAGTTCATCAGCACTGTCATGGCTTCATCACTGAGGCGCAGCTGAGGACGACCAAGACGGCGCGCATAGATCTGCAGGAAGTGACTGGCCAGCACCGGAATATCTTCGCAGCGCTGGCGCAGCGGCGGCAGTGTGACGCTGGCCACATTCAGCCGGTAATAGAGGTCTTCCCGGAATCGCCGTTCACGGATAGCCACCGCCAGATCCCGGTTGGTCGCGGCAATGACCCGCACATTCACTTTTACCGGTTTGGACGATCCGACGCGGGTAATTTCACGCTCCTGCAGCACGCGTAGCAGCTTCACCTGCAGCGACGGGCTTAGCTCACCAATCTCATCCAGCAGCAGCGTGCCGCCCTCTGCCGCCTCAAACCAGCCACGATGCCTGTCCTGTGCGCCGGTAAAGGCACCCTTCTCATGACCAAACAGCTCCGACTCCGCCAGGCTCTCGGTAAGCGCGCCGCAGTTAACCGCCAGAAAAGGCTGCCGGCTGCGGGCGCTATGGTGATGCAGATAGCGCGCCATCACCTCTTTGCCGGTGCCGGTTTCACCGATGATCAGTACCGTCGCATCGGTGGGCGCGAGCTGATCCAGCACGCTTTTAAAGGCGCGCGATGCGGGGTCAATTAACTCAGGGCTGGATATCAGCATCTCATTTACCGGATGAACGGGAAAACCATGACCATACCGCGCCGCTGACGCCGAAACGAGAGGCGGAACGAGTCAGATTGTTGCCAATGCAGCAGGATGCAACTATGCCTGTTGCGAATGCAGCAGATTAGCGCATGCCACAAAAACGATAAGTTATTGAATTTTGATAATAAAAATATTTCATCGCAGTGGCACGCATCCTGCTAGAGGCTATATAACAAAAGGGATTAACCCTATGTGATAAATTTTAATATCGTTATAAAGGAATCTGCTAATGAGTCATGCGACACAGGAAAACCTCAACCTCTTCTGGTTTCTGCCTACCCACGGCGACGGGCGCTATCTGGGTACCACCGAAGGCGGCAGAGCAGTCGATTTACCCTATTTACAGCAGGTTGCGCTGGCGGCAGATAATCTGGGCTACTACGGTGTGTTAATCCCGACCGGTAAAAGCTGCGAGGATTCATGGCTGGTCGCCTCGGCACTGGCACCGATCACCAAAAAGCTGCGCTATTTAGTGGCCGTGCGTCCCGGCCTGCAACCGCCCAGCCTGGCGGCGCGGATGGCGGCGACGCTGGACCGTCTCTCCGGCGGCCGGTTGCTGATCAACGTGGTCACGGGTGGTGATCCGGTAGAGAACAAAGGTGACGGCATCTTCCTGAGTCATGAAGAGCGCTATCAGGTGACCAAAGAATTTCTTGAGGTTTACTCCCGCCTGCTGAAAGGCGAGAAGGTAGACTTTGAAGGCGAACATATTCGCGTGGAAGGTGCCGAGATCCTCTTCCCGCCGGTTCAGGAAGACGGTCCACCACTCTATTTCGGTGGCTCATCTGAGGCTGCTATCGACGTTGCGGCGAATCAGATCGACACCTATCTGACGTGGGGCGAGCCGGTTGAACAGGTCGCGGAGAAGCTGGCGGTGGTTCGTCAGCGAGCACAGGAGAATGGCCGCACGCTCTCTTATGGCATCCGCTTACATGTCATTGTACGTGAAACGGAAGAGGAAGCCTGGGCGGCCGCCGATCGACTGATTTCTCATCTGGATGAAGAGACTATCGCTGCCGCGCAGAAAATCTTTGCCCGCATGGACTCCGCCGGTCAGGCGCGGATGAGTGCTCTGCATCAGGGGTCGCGGGAGAGCCTGCGTATTGGTCCCAATCTCTGGGCAGGCGTCGGCCTGGTGCGCGGCGGTGCAGGAACAGCGCTGGTTGGCAATCCGCAGCAGGTTGCCGATCGCATCCGGGAGTATCAGGCGCTGGGGATCGAAAACTTTATCTTCTCCGGCTATCCGCATCTTGAAGAGGCACACCGCTTTGCGGAGCTGGTAATGCCGTTGTTGCCGCTGGCCGCCAACGCCGAAAAGAAACAGCGCAGCGTCAATACAGGTCCGTTTGGTGAAACCATCGGCGGCGACCGTCGCCCGGCTAAACAGGCCAGCTCCAGCTAGTCAGTAAACAGAAAAAGGCTCGCTTATGTCACAACAGCAGATTGTCATTATCGGTGGCGGGTTCACCGGCACCGCGCTGGCGATCCATCTGGCCCGCGCTGGCCAGGCGGGGTTGCAGGTGACGGTGATTGAACCTCGCGCACAGCTGGCGCAGGGCGTAGCATACGGCACCACCGATCCGGCCCACCGCATTAATGTGCCGGCCGGCAGAATGCAGCTTGCCGGTGATGAAGAGGGTGTTTTCGATCGCGATTATCGCGCCTCTGCCGGCTTCAGGGCCGATCCGGAAGCGCTGTGGCATGACGGCAACGTCTACCCGCAACGCGGTGAATTCGGACGCTGGGTCAATGCGCAGTTTGTTCATCAGCAGCAGCACTCACCGGTGAAACTGAGTCATCTGCGTGACAGTGCGGTTGCCTTTAAGAATGGCGTGGTGACTACGGCCTCCGGGCAGCAGATTCATGCCGATCAGGTAGTGCTGGCGATCAGCCATCCCCCGCCGGATCTGCCTGCTCTGCTCAGGCCGCTACAGGGCCATCCGGGTTTGATTGCCAATCCCTGGCAGCGCGACGCGCTGGCGCAGGTCGCCCCTGACGATCGGGTGGCGATTATCGGTTCAGGGCTGACCATGTCCGATGTGGTGGCGTCGCTGCATCGTCAGCAGCACCGTGGAAAGATTACCGTCTTCTCACGTCGTGGCCAGCTGCCGCGTGCCAACCTGAGTGGCAACAATGAGACCTACGCTCTGGATTACAGTCAGCCGCAATCCGCCACCGCGCGCGGCTGGCTACATCGGGTGCGACAGGAGGTTAAACAGGCGGCGGCGCTGAATCTGCCCTGGCAGCTGGTGCTGGATGATATCCGCCGTAACGGTCAGCGCATCTGGCAGAGTCTGTCGCTGCATGAGCAGCAGCGCTTTCTGCATCATCTGCGCCCCTGGTGGGATGTTCACCGCTACCGGATTGCACCGCAGGTTAGCCAGATCCTCAGCCAGCAGCAGGCCAGCGGTCAGCTGACTCTGCTGGCGGCGCGCCTTATCGCTGCCGAATCGGATGGCGCAACGCTCCGGCTGACGCTGCGCCTGCGTGGTGGGCAATCACACATGCTGGAGGTGGAGAAAGTCATTGTCACCACCGGCCCTGCACACAACGCTCTGCTTAACAGCAATGCGCTGCTGCGTCAGCTCCATGGCGATGGCGTTATCCAGCCTGACCCGCTGGCACTGGGGATCCAGGTTAATGCGCTGTCTCAGACGCTGAATGTGAACGGTGAAGCGAATCCCGGACTGTATGTTGCCGGGCCTGCCACACGGGGTCGCTTTGGCGAGCTGATGGGATTACCGCAGGTGGCGGAACATGCCGAGTCTGTTGCACGGCAACTGCTGAATGGCCTATCCCTGCCTGTCAGCGAGCGATGTCCCGGCTCACTCACCTACTGAATCTTCCTTATAAAACACATATTAAAAGGTGGGCGGCAAGCGATTGCCGCATCCGCTCAGGAGTCGCTATGTCATCGCAACGTGAAATTCGCCTGAATGCTTTCGATATGAACTGTGTTGGTCATCAGTCACCCGGCTTGTGGGCGCATCCGCGTGACCGCTCATGGCAGTATAAAGATCTGGCGTACTGGACCGATTTAGCGCGCCTGCTGGAACGCGGTAAATTTGATGGGCTGTTTATTGCTGATGTGCTGGGTGTCTATGACGTGCTCAACGGTAATAACCATGCTGCCATCCGTCAGGCTACACAGGTGCCGGTAAACGATCCGCTGGCGTTAGTCACGCCGATGGCCATGGTGACGGAACACCTGGGCTTTGGCCTGACCGCCTCGCTGTCGTTTGAACACCCCTACCCGTTTGCGCGGCGGATCTCGACCCTGGATCATCTGACCAAAGGCCGTATTGGCTGGAATATTGTCACCTCCTACCTGGAAAGTGGCGCACGCAATATCGGGCATCAGGCTCAGACCGACCACGATGCACGCTACGACTACGCCGATGAGTATCTGCAGGTTATCTACAAGCTGCTGGAAGGAAGCTGGGAAGACGACGCTGTCCTGCGCGATCGTGAACGTCATATATTCAGCAACCCCAACAAAATCCATCCGATTAACCATCAGGGAACGTTTTTCCAGGTGCCAGGTATTCATCTTTGCGAGCCGTCACCGCAGCGCACGCCGGTGCTATACCAGGCCGGTGCCTCCAGCCGCGGTAAGGCCTTTGCAGCGGAGCATGCTGAATGTGTATTTGTCGCGGCACCGTCGAAAGTACTGCTGAAGAAAACTGTGGCAGATATTCGCCGCAGGGCCGCTGACGCAGGACGCGACCCGCGTTCAATACTGATCTTCAATCTGCAGACGGTGATTGTGGGAGAAACCGACCTGGCGGCGCAGGCGAAATGGCAGGAATACAAAAGCTATGTCAGTTACGAAGGCGCGCTGGCGCTCATCTCGGGCTGGACCGGTATCGATTTCGGGCAGTATCAGCCGGATCAGGTACTGAAGCATCTGCATACCAACGCCATTCAGTCGGCGGTCGAGACCTTCTCCACCGCCGATCCCAATCGTCAGTGGACGGTGCAGGGTCTGGCTGACTGGGTAGGCATTGGCGGCTTTGGCCCGCTGCTGGTGGGCAGTGCCGAAACCGTAGCGGATGAACTGCAGAGCTGGGTTGAAGAGACCGACGTTGACGGATTTAACCTCGCCTACGCTGTGACGCATGAAACCTTCACTGACGTGGTGGAACTGCTGGTGCCGGAACTGCAAAAGCGCGGCGTTTACAAGCAGGACTATCAACCCGGCACGCTGCGTGAAAAGTTGTTCGGACAGGGACCGCGGCTGGCGTTGCCGCATCCGGGTGCCGGTTACCGCCGCCACGCTGACGCAGAAACGCAGATAGATAGCGCTGAAATATCAGGATGAAATCTGCCGGTTAATAGTCTCAGTCATCGCTTTACAGATTTATTAACGACTAAAGAAGCGCGCCGGTTTCAGGCCAGGTAAAGAAAAATGCTTTAATTCGTACCGGATGAATCCTGCTATTCATCCGGCTTCTGTCGTGGTCATCTTTTAATGATTAACTTATTGAATATATTGAAATAGTTATCGTTATTTGTTGGTTGTTAACTATGCCTTAAATGCCTATAAAAACCTCGTTACCTGCTGAATATAATAACGAGGATATGATGAGTACATTAGAGATTGACAACACCCTGACCGCCCCGCCGCCTCACTCCACGCCGGTTCGTTCGGTGAGTGATGTGGCCCGGCTAATCAACAGTAATACGGAGAAAAACAGCTACGCCCGCTGGATTGTGTTCCTGGCGCTGGGCGGTGTATTTCTTGACGCCTACGATCTCACCACGCTCTCCTATGGTATTGACGATGTGGTGAAAGAGTTTGGCTTAACCCCGGTGCTGACCGGACTGGTCACCTCTTCAATTATGATCGGCACCATCGTCGGCAATCTGGTCGGCGGCTGGCTCACCGACAAATATGGCCGCTACTCGGTGTTTATGGCGGACATGCTGTTCTTTGTGGTCTCTGCGATAGCTGCCGGTCTGGCGCCCAACGTCTGGGTATTGATTGGCGCGCGTTTTCTGATGGGGGTCGGGGTCGGGATCGATCTGCCGGTTGCCATGGCCTACCTGGCGGAGTTCTCAAAATTCTCCGGCAAAGGCAATAAAGCGTCGCGCCTCGCGGCCTGGTGCCCGATGTGGTATGCCGCGTCATCTGCCTGCTTCTTTATTATTTTTGCGCTCTATTTCCTGCTGCCTGCTGAACACATCGACTGGTTATGGCGCGCCTCGCTGCTGTTTGGCGCGGTACCGGCCCTGCTCATTATCGCGGTGCGCAGCAAGTTCATGAATGAGTCACCGCTGTGGGCAGCCAATCAGGGAGACCTGAGCGGTGCAGTTCGTATCCTGCGCGACTCCTACGGCATTATTGCGCATGAAGAGCAGCCCGAAAAAAACGAAACCGTGAAAGCAGTCCCGAAAGTCAGTTTCCGCGTGTTGTTTCAGAAGCCTTACCTCGAACGCACGATCGTCAGCGCAGTGATGAATGTCTGTATCGCATTTGAGTACACCGCCATTGCTTTCTTCCTGCCCTCTATCCTGGCGCAGTTCCTGGGCGCGGGCGTGTTTGAAACCATCTCCGCCTCACTGGGGCTGAACGCGCTGTTCGCCTTTACCGGCGGCCTGCTGGGGATGCGACTGGCATGGAAGTTCCCTTCCAGGCATGTGGCGATTGCGGGTTTTGCCCTGCAGTTTATCGCGCTGATCTCACTGGCGCTGATCGGTCATCCACAGGCCACTGCCGGCGTGGTGTTTGCCGTGCTGATGCTGGGTCTTTGGCTGTTTGCCGAAGGGTTCGGCCCCGGCGCGCAGTTGATGATCTATCCGGCGCTCTCTTATCCGACCCACATTCGTGCGACCGGTGTTGGCTTCAGTCGCTCGCTCTCTGGCATTGGCAGCGCACTGGCGCTATTTATCCTGCCCATTCTGCAGGCCCGTTATGGCACCAACATGTTCTGGATCGTCTCTCTCGCCGCCCTTATTCCGATTATTTTCCTGTTGATTATCCGGTTTGAACCGACCCGACAGGACATTGATGAACAACCTGCAACAGGAGAAGATCATGTCTGAATTAACCCGTACTGAATTTGCCGCGCTGACCGAACAGTTCCGGCCACTCTTTAACCGCATTGCTGAAGGCGCCGCCGCGCGTGAAATCAACCGCGCTCTGCTGCATGAGCCGATCCGCTGGCTGAAAGAGGCGCGGTTTGGCACCCTGCGCATCCCCAAAGAAGAAGGTGGCTTCGGCGTCTCGCTGCCGCAGCTCTTTTCCCTGCTGATCGCGCTGGCCGAAGCGGATTCGAATCTGCCGCAGGCACTGCGCGCGCACTTTGCCTTTATCGAAGATCGTCTGAACCAGCCGGAGAGTGAGGATCGGCGGTGCTGGTTCCGCCGTTTTGTGAATGGCGAGCTGGTGGGCAGTTGCTGGAGTGAAATTGGGGCAGTTAAGCTGGGTGAGGTCAACACCCAGGTCTCACCCGATGCGGGAGAATGGCGGATTAGCGGTGAGAAGTTTTACAGCACCGGCACGCTCTATGCGGACTGGATTGATGTCTATGCGCAGCGCACGGACAACGGCCGCGACGTCATCGCGCTGGTGAACACGCATCAGAATGAGGTGGAACGTGATGACGACTGGGATGGTTTCGGGCAGCGGCTGACCGGCAGTGGCACCACACGCTTTCATCATGCCCGTGTGGAGCAGTCACACGTTTATGATTTCAGTGAGCGCTTTCGCTATCAGACCGCATTTTATCAGCATGTGTTATTAGCCACGCTGGCGGGTATAGGCCGGGCCGTAGTGCGTGATGCGTCACAGGGGGTTGCGCAGCGTAAACGGATTTACAGCCACGGCAATGCGCCTCAGGTTAAGCAGGATGTGCAGGTGCTGCAGGTGGTCGGTCAGATCAGCAGCTGGACCTGGGCCGCTGAAGCCGCCGTTGATCGGGCGACTCACTCACTGCAACGGGCATTTGAACTGCAACTGAGCGGTGCCAATGAAGCGGAGCTTCACGCGGCGAACGTTCAGGCCGAGGTGGAGTCCGCCCGGGCGCAGGTAGTCGCGGTGGAGTTAGTGACGCGTGCCGCCACGGAGTTCTTCAATGCGCTAGGCGCGTCCGATACCCGCGTCAGCAAGGCGCTGGACCGACACTGGCGCAACGCCCGCACGGTGTCGTCACACAATCCGGTGATCTACAAAATCCGCAATGTGGGTGACTGGGAGGTAAACGGCAACGATCCGACGTTTATCTGGCAGATCGGCAACGGCGAAGCGTCATAATACAGCAAGGCCGGGTGATCCCGGCCTTACGCGTTTAGCGGTGGTTCAGCCGTCGCGACAGCCGGTCACCGCACAACTGAAGCAACGTCACCAGCGCGACCAGCACCACAATAACTGTCACCATTACCTGCATATCAAACCGCTGATAACCATAACGATACGCCAGATCCCCCAATCCTCCTGCACCGATGGCGCCGGCCATCGCTGACGCGTTAATCATCGTCACCAGCGTGATGGTAAAACCGCTGACGATGCCAGGCCGCGCTTCCGGCAGCAGCACATGCCAGATAATATGCCAGCGATGAAATCCCATGGCCTGCGCCGCTTCGGTCAGCCCTTTATCAACTTCACGCAGGCTGACCTCCGCAATACGGGCAAAAAACGGGGTGGCCGCCAGGGTAAGCGGTACGACGGCTGCCCAGACGCCATAGGTGGTTCCCACAATCCAGCGGGTAAAGGGAATAAACGCCACCATCAGGATCAGAAATGGGATGGAGCGAAAGAGGTTAACTACCCAGCCCAGCACCCGATTAAGTAGTGGGCTGGGAAAAAGATCGCCGCGTCCGCTGACCACCAGAATCACCGCCATGGGTAAGCCCAGCGCAAGCGCGAGCGCAGAGGAGAAGCCTACCATCAGCAGCGTATCCAGAAAGGCGACCCATAAACGTTCAATAGCCGGTGACATAACCTAATACCTCCAGTCGATCGGCGATGTGCGCCAGTTGAGTTGTCACGGATTGCGCCTCGTGTCGGGCATCCAGCAGGAGCAACAACTGGCCGGTGGGTTTGCTGTCAACCCACTCGATAGCGCTGTAAATCAGGGTGATTTCGCCCGCGATCTCTGCACTCAGCGCACCGATATCGGGTTGTGCACCCTGCCCGGTGTAGCGTAACCGCACCAACAGACGGGATTGATGATGTTGCCGGTGGACAGTCAGGCGTGTGCCGACCGACTCTGGCAGAGCCTGGTGATTGGGGTTCAGCAGCTGGCGCGTCGTCTCCTGCTGCGGGTCGCTATAAACCTGCCAGACCGGGCCGCGCTCAATAATTTCACCCTGATCGATTACCGCAACGTTGTGGCAGAGGTCATGAACGACGTCCATCTCATGGGTGATCAGCACAATGGTAATATGGCGTTGCTGATTGATCTTTTTAAGCAGCGCCAGAATTGAGCGTGTCGTTTCGGGGTCGAGTGCTGATGTCGCTTCATCGCACAGCAGCAGTTCCGGATCGTGGACCAGCGCACGCGCAATACCGACGCGCTGTTTTTGTCCACCGGAAAGCTGTGCGGGCCAGGCGTGTTGCCGTGCCTCCAGCCCGACCAGCGCCAGCAGCTCATCCACTTTGCGCGCCCGCACGGCAGCAGGCACGCCTGCCACTTTTAGCGGTAGCTCAATATTCTGCCGTACGGTTTTGGCCGACAGCAGATTGAAGTGCTGGAAAATCATGCCGGTGCTGCGCCGCCATTCGACCAGCTGCCGCGCGTTAAGCGCGCTGATATCGATGCCATCGATCACGATGCGTCCGGCAGTCGGTTCTTCCAGACGATTAAGGCAGCGGATGAGCGTAGATTTTCCCGCGCCGCTGCGGCCAATGATGCCGAATATTTCTCCGCGATGGATCCCGAGATTAATATTACGCAGTGCATCCACAGACTGGCCGGGATAGCGTTTACTTAATGCTTCAATGATGACGTGTGAGGCACCGCTGGTATGGCGCGTAGCGGCATCGGACAATGCCGACGTCTCAGGGATGCTCAGGCTGACCATGATTACTGGCTCCAGCCTGGCTGATAGAGTTTGCCATAGAAATTGTCGAGGCTGGCGCGGACTACCGGAGAGTGCTGATAGATATCAACAAACTTCGCCAGTCGCGGATCGTCCTGATGACCCTGACGGATTACGAACTGAATGACATATTCCGGGTGCTCCAGCCCGTCGAACAGCAGTGCCTTATTGGGATCAATCGTTTTTGCCAGCCGCAGATAGTGTGGATAACCCTGCGCCAGGTCGACTTCTTCAAGCGAGCGCGAGAGCTGTACCGCTTCTACTTCGATAATTTTCAGCTTTTTAGGGTTACTGACGATGTCATCAACGGTTGCTTTCAGTCCCACACCCGGTTTGAGCGTAATCAGCCCCGCCTTCTGCAGCAGCAATAATCCGCGTGCGCCATTAATCGGATCGTTGGCGATAGCAACGGTGCTGCCTTCGGGAACCTGATCAATCGCGCTGTGTTTTTTGGAATAAAGACCAATGTTATTGATGATGGCTGGCGCATAAGCGACCAGGTGGAAGCCGCCGGACTGATTAGCATTCTCCAGAAACGGCTTGTGCTGGAACAGATTGACGTCGATATCGCCATTTTCCACGCTGACATTCGGGGCAGTCCAGTCGGTAAATTCGACCAGTTCAACATCCAGGCCCTGCTTCTTTGCTTCGGCGACGGCGGTCTCCAGCGGCGGGGCAAACGCGGCGGTGGTGCCCACTTTGAGCGGGCCGGAATAGTTCGCTGCGGTCGCAGCGGCACTAAGGGTCAGCAGCAGACCGCCCAGGGCGGCGCGTAGTGTTTTTGAGCGTGTCATGGTGATTCCTTGAGGTTAAATAGATCAATGAGGTCAGGCGGGATGACGCCAGCGTGCCGCCGGGTGACGTTCGGGCAGGCGATCCTGCTGGAAAATTTTGTGGCGCAGTGAACCGGGTTGGTAAGCCGTTTTATATCGCCCGCGCTGCTGGAGTTCAGGTACAACTAAATCGATAAAGTCGCGATAACTCTGCGGGTTCAGAATGCGGGTCAGATTAAAGCCGTCAATGTCGCCTTCATCCATCCAGTGCAGCAGTGCGTCCGCGACCTGCGCGGGATTACCAATTATAAGTGGATAGCGACTGCCCATCGCATGCTGCTCCAGCAGGCGACGACGGGTCCAGCCGCTGTAGGCTTTACTGACCGATTCGATAGCCCGGGTCTCCCCGCTTATAATGGGTTCGTCAAGCTCAAAGGTGGCCAGGTCGAGACCAATAGAACTGGAGAAATGGGCAATCCCCGCTTCCGGGCTGGCATATTCAAGATAACTGCGGTGTTTCTCCTGTGCTTCCCGCTCTGTCGGGGCGACGATGACGCCGACACCCATGAAGATGCGCAAATCATCTGCACGTCGACCTGCTTCAACTGCGGCCTGTCGCAGCCGCTGAGTCTGCTGGCGCATCGCTGCGGGTGTCGCTGCGTTAACAAAAGTGCATTCGGCATGACGCGCAGCAAACTGAATCCCGCGTGCAGAGGTGCCGGCCTGAAACAGTAACGGCGTACGCTGGGGTGACGGGCTGCTGAGGTGATAGCCTTCAACCTGATAAAATTCACCCTGATGCCTGACCGGATGAATTTTCGTGGCGTCTGCGTAAAGACGATTCGGGCGATCGACAACCAGCGCATCATCCTGCCAGCTTCCTTCCCACAGCTGATAACTGACATCGAGAAACTCATCCGCCTGTGCATAGCGCTCATCGTGTGCCAGCAGCTGTTTGTTTCCCATGGCACGGGCGGCGCTGTCCAGGTAGCCGGTGACGATGTTCCAGCCTATCCGTCCCTGAGTCAGATGGTCGAGTGTGGAAAGACGGCGGGCAAAAGGAAAAGGTGCTTCATAACTGAGATTCGCGGTCACGGCGAAGCCAAGATGCTGCGTGACGCCCGCCATAGCCGAAACCAGCATCAGCGGATCGTTGACCGGCAACTGAATCGACTCGCGTGCCGTTAGCGTAATACCCTGCTGATAAACGTCATAGACGCCCAGAATATCCGCAATAAAGAGTCCATCGAACAGTCCGCGTTCCAGCAGGCGGGCCAGATCAGTCCAGTAGGCCAGCGTATTGAACTCGGTTGAACGGTCTTCCGGGTGCGTCCACATGCCGTGATGAATATGGCCGACACAATTCATGTTAAACGCGTTGAGCAGAACCTGTTTCTGAGTCATAGCGTGCCCCGGCGCGGTGGCAGCACGCCATTGAGCAGGTAATTCCCTATCGCGGGATATTTCCAGCGTACCGGATCGTGCAGGGTATGGGTGCGTGCGTTACGCCAGTGGCGATCAAAGTTATATTCACGCAGGCTGGCGCGAGAACCGCCCAGTTCAAACAGCAAATTAGCCGCTTCCAGTGAGACTTCTGTGGTCCAGGCACGCGCTCTGGCCACCTCCACCGAGGCCAGCGCCACCGTCGCGGCGTCAGACTGTTGTTGCGCGGCGTCGATGGCTGCGCCTGCTTCGGCTAACAGGGCATCACCGGCGCTCAGTCGCGCCGCCAGACGTCCGGTGCGATCGAGCGTTAAAGGGTCATCAGTGGCACGCGTTACCCCGCTGTCGGGCCAGGGTCGGGCACGCTGGCGCAGAAAGTCGAGCATGTCGTTAAATGCGCCGCGTGCAATTCCCTGATCGATAGCGGCGTGCATAATCTGCGCAAAAGGGCCGACGGTCGTCGGCCGCTCAAATGCTGTCTGAAATGGCACCACATCTGCAGCAGCTACCGTAACGTTGTCGAAGAGGACGCTGCCGCTGCCTGTGGTGCGCTGACCAAACCCGCTCCAGTCATCAATAACGGTCACACCCGCCTGATGACGTGGCACAAATACCAGTTGCTCTTTATCCTCTTCATCGCGCGCTGCCGTGGGAATGCGGTCAGCAAACAGCGCACCAGTAGCATAGAACTTGCTGCCGTTGAGAATATTGCACCGAATCTGCGTGGTCCGCTGATGTGCGGCACGGGAGGAGAACTCTGCCAGCGCATTGCCCAGATGCACGCCTGTCAGGACTTCCCGATACAACCGTTGTTTTTGTGATTCACTGCCGTTAACGCGCAGCACTTCCAGAGCGTAGTAGTGATTTTGCGGAACCTGACCAATCGCTGCATCAGCCTCGCTAATTAGCGTGATCACAGAGACGAGTGTGGCGGTTGATACGGCAATGCCTCCGTACGCCTGCGGCACGGTAATCCCCCCTAATCCTGATTGAAACAGGGTCTGCAGAGGGGAATGCGGCAGTTCACGTTCACGATCTCGCGCTGCGGCCCCCTCACGGAACTGCTGCGCCAGTTGCGCAGCCACTTCCAGCGCATGCTGCTCGCTTCGAATAGGGGAAGCGTGCTGTTTGGGCTGAACCTGACTCATTCTTTCTCCTTAAATCCATGCATGACGCGCGGGGTAGATCGCATTGAGGTAGTAATTGCCGATAGCGTGTGTTTTCCAGCGCACCGGGTCGTGCAGCGTGTGAGTGCGCGCATTGCGCCAGTGGCGATCCAGCCCATGCTGCAGGAGCGTGGCGCGACTGCCGCCCCACTCCAACAGTTTTTCACTGGCACGCAGCGCGATGTCAGTGGTCAGCACTTTGGCTTCCGCTACGGCAATAGAGGCGGCTGCGCTGTTTTCCGCTGTCAGTGCCTGCTGATCGAGTGAATCAAGCACCTTTGCGGCCCGGCGCAGTAGGGCATTTGCGGCGTTCAGTTCAGTACTGATACGACCGATGTCAGCAAGGATGTAGGGATCGTCAGCGTTGCGCTCCACGCCTGCGTCCACCCAGGGGCGTGAGCTGCTGCGGACAAACTCCAGCGCATCGTCCAGCGCGCCCTGAGCGATACCGGCATCGATCGCCGCCTGAATCAGTTGCGAGACAGCCCCGCGCAGGGTCGGTTTTTCTTCTGGCGGCAAGGGGATAAGCAATGCAGGATCTACGGCAACCCGATCAAGCCTTACTGTGCCGCTGGCCGTGGTACGCTGACCCATGCCTGACCAGTCATCAATAATCTCTACGCCGTTGGCAGGCAGCGGGATAAAAGCCATTGCAGGCTGGTCACTCTCCTGCAGAGCGGTGGTCACCAGAATGTCTGCGAACAATGCACCGGTAGAATAGAATTTCTCTCCGGTCAGACGGTGTTCCGGACCGTCACTGACCAGCCGTGCCTGAATGTCCCGCGTATGACGGGTGTTCTTCTCGGGGCCCCCATTGCCCAGCCGTTTGCCACTGACCACCGCCTGCAGCAATGTTGTCTGTTGTTGCGGGTTGCCTTCGCCAAGAATGAACTGAATCAGACCAAAGTGATTTTGCGGAATCTGGCCCAGAGAGGGATCGCTGGCTGAGATGATGCGGAATACCTCCGCCACTGTCTGAAAATCCAGTCCCCCACCACCAAAGTGGCGTGGAACACTGATGCTGCCCAGTCCGAGCCGGGTAAACCTGTCGAGAAGGTCGCGGGGGTAAAGTCGTTGCTGATCGCGTTCAATGGCACCAGGTTTCGCCTGTTCAGCCAGCGAATGGGCAGCCTGAATAGCCTGATCGCGTCGGGTAATGACGGCTGCCAGGCAAGTCTCGGGAGGATCTGAGATGAGTTTCATAGCGCTTCCGGAAAAAGAGACAGGCGTCAAATCAGATTGGCTGATATTGAGCGCGTCACATTTATTTACGATGAAAGCGATAATAGGCAGTTGGTCAGAACGAAGTAAATAGCGTGGTTATTACAATATTCGCAAAGCTAATTCATAATATGGCTTTGGCTTTTTCAGGTATTTCTGGCTGAGGCAATAAAAATATTTTTTGACCATAAAAATTAGCCCCTGAAATATTCAGAGGCTGATTTTAAAAAGTCGGTACTAATGTGAAAGAATATTACTTGCTCACTGGCTCTGGCATAGCTGAAGAGTGATGGGTTGAGATTTTCCAGCCCTTGCCATCCCAGACGTAAGTGAAGGTATAACGTGCAGTGACGTGCGTATTATCTTTGAAGGTAAAGGTATAAACGCCGGCATCAATCGCTTTATTACAGCCAATCCGGATAGTGCGGGAATCAATTTTACCGCTCGGACCTTTTTTCAGGAAGTCTTTGAAATAGTCAATGCGTTCCTGGTCTGTCAGGCGCACATGGTTTGAAATAGTTGGCAGCAGCACGGCATCGCTGACATATAACTCAGAGACTTTAGTCGCATCGCCGGTTGCCAGCGTATTATTCCAGGTATCAAACAGGCTGGCTACATCCTGTTCAGACGCTTTGACACAGCTAACCGGCTGTTGTGCCAGTGTAATAGCCGGCGCGCAGGAAAGACCTAAAAGACACAGCGATAATAAACTTTTCTTCATGAAAAAATCCTCTTTTTACCCTGATGAATGCCGATGTGACTTCAGACGCCGGCATAAAAATGCGCATAATTGATTAGTTCTCAATGACCCCAATATCATCTTATTCATTATTAATCTGCTTCGGTCAGTTCATTAACTTTCCGTCTTATTTTGATTAAAATCGGATAAAAGGGTGTCACTGCTTCCCATATTCAGGAGTGCAGGATAGCGGCTTGTAATTGCAAAGTGATATTTAAATCTTTAAAATATTGATATTTAGTTTTTTATTCTGACAAATGCTTTCAGAACACTTTTTGGTAGTAGGAATGTGGGGTTATCAGTTCGAGACAATAAAGATAATGGTGGAAAAATCTGCTCAACTTACAGGCTAACGATAAATAATGGTCATGCTCGTCCGGAACGTGAATATCATTTGGGATCTTTTCTGGTTTATTTTCAGGCGAGCTTCATGTTCGATTATTTATGAGCCATTGAAAATCGTCTTATCAATTCAATTCACTATTGCCATTATTTAAGTGAGTAATTTTATTAAGCTGAAGTTGAGAAGGGTTATTCAGACGTCTGGTTCAAATCTCATGCTCTGCACAGCCTGTGTCCTTATGCTAACGCAACCGGTAAATGCGTGGTCAGGATGACAGCCTACCCCACACGATTCTACGCCAGACCGGTCGGCAAAGATCTTGCCGAAAGACTATGGATTTATAACTTCGTATAATTGTTCTTATACGAAGTCATGACACAGGAAAATTGACGGGTTATGATAATGGGCAGCAAAGGTAAGGCTGCAAAATGGCGACGCTACGTAAATTCTGACCGGTAATCCCCCTGCTGAATTCTCAGAATTCACGTAGCGCGATCATCGCGTTTTATGATTAATAAGCGAGCAAAGATGAGTGAGATAGTGCCGTTAACCCGTCTGACGGTGATCCGGAACAGTGATATCACCGAGCGGCTCAGACAGTTCGTTCAGGACAAAGAGGCCTTTTCCCCCAATACCTGGCGACAGCTGCTTAGCGTCATGCGAATCTGCAATCAGTGGTCAGAAGATAACCAGCGTACATTTCTGCCGATGAGCGCAGAGGATTTGCGGGACTATCTCTCTTTTCTGGCTGAAAGCGGACGGGCTTCTTCGACCGTCACGTCCCATGCAGCGTTGATTTCGATGTTACACCGTAACGCCGGGTTGCCTGTGCCGAATGGTTCTCCGCTGGTTTTCCGTACCATGAAGAAGATTAACCGGGTTGCCGTTGTGAATGGCGAGCGTGCAGGCCAGGCCGTGCCCTTCAGGCTGACAGACCTGATGGTGCTGGATAAACAGTGGTCAGGTTCTGACAATCTCCAGGTGCTTCGTGATCTGGCTTTTTTGCATGTCGCCTATGCAACGCTACTGCGTATCAGTGAACTGTCACGGTTGCGGGTGCGTGATGTGATGCGTGCCGGTGATGGCCGTATCATTCTGGATGTGGCGTGGACAAAAACCCTTGTGCAGACTGGCGGATTGATCAAGGCGCTCAGCGCTCATTCAACCCGGCGACTTGAAGAGTGGATCGAGGCGTCCGGCCTTTCCGGTCAGCCTGATGCTTTTCTGTTTACTGCTGTACACCGATCTGGCCGGGCGATGATTTCAGCAAAGCCGATAAGCACCCGGGCACTGGAACAGATCTTTGACCGTGCATGGCGAACGGCTGGAAAAGGTAGCGCAATAAAGGCTAACAAGAATCGCTATACCGGCTGGAGTGGCCACAGTGCCAGGGTGGGCGCAGCTCAGGATATGGCTGATAAAGGCTATCCTGTCGCCCGTATCATGCAGGAAGGCACATGGAAAAAACCGGAGACATTGATGCGTTATATTCGTCATGTGGATGCGCATAAAGGCGCTATGGTCGAGTTCATGGAACAATATGCGGAACCCGATATTCCCGGCTGATGGCTTCATAAAGTGCGAATTTGATCGGTTTTCAGGCCAGAGTTATCCACAGAAAAAGTGGACAGCCTGTGTGTAAGCCGGTACGGATTATGGCTGCTGTAAGTCTGTGCCGGGTTCATGCGGCTGATTTCATTGCTTTCTTCGTGCTGCCATACCACCTGCCGCGAATCTGTCTCTGAGGCAGCCGCTGCCAGTTTAAAAGGAATGGCCGAAACGCGCGGTGTGCCAGGCGAGATTAACCAACACCCTTCACTGATGTTTCTGATCGATCACTGTCAGTAACAGGACGATCGCGTAACTATCCGCAGCGTCGCTGATAAATCAGCATCGCAACGGATAGCATCGGTGCTTATCGTTACTGCGCGAAGCCTTTCTGTTTATCACAGCTTCCGTGGCAGCCGCGACAACCCCTATTTTCCTCGGTGAGCATAACCGGTATTGCCTGCACCCTGTTTCCCGTTTTACGCAGTGTCAGCAGGATGATTCCATTCAGCACCAGCACACTTATCAGGTAGACTGCACTGAATGCAGGATGCTCGTTAAACGTGACGGTCTGATAAAAGAGTGTCGCCATGGTATAGGCGATATTAAGCCCCCATAAGAATGAGAACATCATCCATTTTTTCCCGGCCTCTCGCGCGATCGCACCCATGACTGAGACACAGGGAACGTAGAGCAGGACAAAGATTAAGTAGCTGTAAGCGGCAAAGCCGCTGCCAAACTTGGCTGACATCACGCCCATCGAACCGGATGCCATCTCACCATCGCCTTTACTGGCATCGATGGGATGGGCCAGCGCATCAATTCTGAATGCAGCCGTCAGGCCCGCCCAGGTCTCTGTCAGCGCCTCTTTCAATTCGTCCGCCAGGTTAAAAGCCTGCGGATCAAATACGCTGCTCTGAATCGCCTCAGTGGTGTAAAGGCTGTTAAGCGTACCGACCACGACCTCTTTTGCCATAATGCCGCTCACCAGCCCCACTGTCGCCTGCCAGTTATCCTGCGTCACTCCGATTGGCAGAAGCACAGGCGTGATGGCTTTACTGGTCGCCGCCAGCGCTGAGTGGTTTATGTCATCAACCAGCTGGCCATTGAATGCAAAGCTGCTCAGCACACCAATCAGCATACTTACCAGGATGATGACCTGACCGGCACGCACTACAAACATTTTCAGCCGTTGCCTGGTCTGTAGCAGCAGGCTTTTAAGATGAGGCCGGTGATAGACCGGCAACTCCATGATAAAAGACGAAGCTTCGCCACCCAGCAGGGTATGTTTGAGCACCAGTCCGGTCGCAATCGCCACTGCAATGCCCAGCAGATAGAGGGAGAATACCAGGCTGGAACTGTGAGCATCGAAGAATGCCGCAGCGAACACCGCGAAGATTGCCAGCCGCGCGCCGCAAGACATAAAGGGCGCAATCAGTACTGTAAGCAGACGCTCACGCGGCGTGTCCAGCGTCCTTGTACCCATCACCGCCGGCACATTACAGCCAAAGCCGACAATCAGCGGCACAAAAGATTTTCCCGGCAGGCCCAGTGACTGCATCAGCCGATCCATCACAAAGGCGGCGCGCGCCATATAACCTGAATCCTCAAGGAAAGAGAGGAACAGGAACATCAGGCCAATCTGTGGAATGATTGGCAGCACGGTATTGATGCCGGCGCCGAGACCCTGCGCCAGAAACACCGTCAGCCAGGCCGGGAAGTGACAGACATATCCCAGCCATTGTGCGCCATGAATGAATATCGCCACCGAACTGCCGTCGAACAGTGGCTGAAACGCGGCACCAATGTTAATTGAGAGCACAAACATCACATACATCACTGCCAGGAATATCGGAATGCCCAGCCAGCGGTCCAGCACAATGTTATCAATCTGGCGGGTAAGACTGGCCGGGATGGCCTGATGAATGTTACTGACGGCTGCGCAGACCGCGTTAATGGCACGATAGCGATAATCGGCAATCTGTACACCCGTATCGCCGCCCGCCCGCTGCATAATCTCAAGCAGGGATGGAAGCAGTTCCGGGCAAAGTTTCTGGCTGTTGATATCGCCTTCCAGCAACTGCAATGCCAGCCAGTATCTTTTCTGCGGAGCCAGCGTCGCGGACATCTGCAGGCTGAGCTGCTCAATCGCAGTTTCAATCGCAGCCGGATATTGCACCCTTTCCGGGGCGCGATAAATATGCGGCTGGTCAATCAATGCTTTTAGCTGAGCGATACCGTCGCCTTTGGTTGAGGTCAGTGAAACCACCGGACATCCCAGGCGGGCTGACAGCGCTGCGGCATCAATAGTGATGTTCTGGCTTGCGGCAATATCCTGCATGTTCAGGGCGACAATACAGGGTACCCCGAGCTCAAGCAGCTGAAAGGTCAGGAACAGGTTACTTTCCAGACTGGAGGCATCAACGACGTTAATCACCACATCGGCGTGATCCTGATAGAGATACTGACAGGCGATGCTCTCATCAATCGAGCTTTCAGCGGATAGCGTAGTCAGCGAGCGAGTGCCAGGCAGGTCGATGAGCCGGACGTCAGACTGTGCAGTAAAGAACAGGCCCTCTTTACGTTCAACCGTGACACCAGCCCAGTTACCGACCCGCTGGCGGGCACCGGTCAGCTGATTAAACAGCGTGGTTTTGCCGGTGTTGGGATTGCCTATCAACCCGATGGTGATCTTTTTCATCAGACGATCTCCTCCAGAATGATGTCGGCCAGATCACGCTGTCGCACCGCCAGGCTGACACGGCGGGTACGAATCTGAACCGGATCGCCCATAGGTGCCACGCGAATAACCTCCACCACTGCCCCAGGCAGCATGCCCATTGTCAGTAATTTCTGCCGCCAGGCGGAATTTACCGATGGCTGATAACCAAGAATCCGGTAAGTGCTACCCATGTTAATTGCCATACGACGCTCTGCCTCTGATAAAGAAGCTATCATTTTATAAATGATAAGCGTTTCGGTTTTTGATCTGGGATCGCACAGGTAGGGGAAAACCGCTGTTATTGTCAACAACAGCTCAACAGGCAGTTAACTCGTGGATTACCGGAGAGGGTTCAGAAGTCCGTCTTTGTCTTGTACCCGGGTGAGAGCAATATTTTCACCATCTGACGCCTCGCCTGCCGGTGTGTTCATTCGATACGAGCTCAGACGAAAAGCGAGCTGGTCAGCAGAAGGGATGTCATTCTGTTTTGGTGTTTATAAAGCCCGTAACAGAATAGCTTTTTAGTTACATCATTCAATTAAGCTAAAACAACAATTACGGCCCTTTGGGCCGTGCGGGGCGGCTTGCCAATGAGCACTCGGATTTTCAGAACAGCTCGGTTAGTTTTGACTAAAACGCGTATACTTCACAGGAAAACCGGCGATTCAGCTGACAGCATAGAAGTGTGTTGTAACTAATATATAATTTTTCCAGAACTGACTCTGCACAAGCTTTTTTAAGCCGTGAATCCACTGTCTAATCCGGTGTTAAGCCTTGAAGATTTTGTCATCGCTATCTTGCCGGGCAGGTTCCGTAGATATTTATCGCTTACCTTAGAATATCCGCCTGGAAATGTGCATTATAGAAAAGACAGTGACCCGGCTTCAGGTCACTGCCATATCAGTGGTAAATACAGGTTACTTCATGACACGAACAGTTTTCACATCAATTTCAACGCTGTTCCAGTCTTTGTCGACTTCGCCTTCAATGCGCACTTTGTCAGCGGGTGACAATGATTGTCCCATCCAGCGCTTATCGTCGATATCGACATAAATTGTTCCGGTACTATCTTTAAATTCGTAAAGCTCATGTCCAACCTGTCTGATGATATTGCCTTCCAGAACAACCCATGCATCATCCCGCAGTGTTTTAGCCTGGGCGACTGAAGCGACACCCGGTGTCGGGCCTTTAAAACCACCCTGTGAAGAACCCTGCCCTGCCGGATTAATAAATCCTTCCTGCGCAGAAACACCCAGACTCATACCTGCTAATAACACCGCTAATATAATCTTTTTCATATTTTTATCTCCGTTAAATTTCCAGGGTAATTTACATCGCAGATCTTAACGGGATCTTAAGAAGCTTTATTGTCTGCACGTTTTTTGAAAATATCACCAGTAATGTGAGCACACTATAAAACTATCAAAGTGGCAACCAAAGTTAAATTAATGTTGCTTTCAAAAATAGCCATCAAAAAACCTTTTAACGAACTCGCTGTAATTAACACCTTATGCAATATGACAATGTCTATAATTAATCCATTCATCCTTCCGCACAAATTACTTAGCCCGCCTGCACATTAGCGGCTATCCTTTGCTGGCATAGATATGTCCCAGTATTAATTTATTCTGTATCGCAGCTTTGCTCATGAAGTATTTTGTACTACTTATAACCACTCTTTTGAGTGGTTTTTTTATGCCTCATGGACGGCGGTGTAAAGCAACTGCAGTACGCTACCTAATGGGTTTGTCATAAACCGCTCCAGCGGAAGGTACAGGTGAAAGAAGCAGTGAATGGCGTCATGACCTGCCTACGTAAGCAGAATACTAAGGCGTTAACTGCCATGCATCGCATTGTGACGCTTATAAAGAATGGGGTTGTAAAAGCCTGCCAGTGATACAGGCAGCGATGAATGCAATTTTCTCAGGCTCACAGCGTAAGCCTGAGAATTAACGGATCTTAGTTCAGTCTCTGAGCATCAGCCTCAGCTTCTTTTAACTCCATTTTTGCAGATTCAAGCTTCAGTTTCTTCTCTTCTACCCTGGTACTCTTTTTCCTGATTTTATCGCTGCGGCCATCCGCTTCGGCTTCAGCCAGCTCCTGCTGAGCTTCCTGAAGTTCAAGCTCTGCCTTTTTAACCTTCATCTCGCGTTTACTGACCTCATGAGAGGCACGCTTTGCCTGACGTTCATCAGTGCAATAGGTCTTAACTTTATCACGGGCAATATCAAGTCGAGCTAATTCAGCGCTATTCCCCTGGCTTTTGGCCACCTCAATTTTTGCTGAAATATCTGCCAGCTGATCTTTGCAGGAATCAGTTGCAGAAAATACTGTTAATGGTGACGTGATAAACAATAAAGCAACAACTGCTTTTTTCATAGCCATATTAAATCCTTGTTAAAACAGACTAATCAGAGTGATATTGCCGGTTTACTATAGCGAAGCGATCCAAAGCCACAATATATAATTTGAAACATGAAATTATCACGTCATCAGGGAGTCGTTGTTAAATTGCGGTTTAAATCTCAATAACTTCAGCGGAAATGGCATCATTAAAAATCCAGCATTGCAGCGCAGCTTTTTAATGCTTTAACCTTTCAAATAACGAGAAAAATTTTAACAATCCCCTGAATATCCTGTGAAAATGATCCAGATCATTTTTTTACGCATTCGGCGCGGGACTCCCTGATTGTTATCATATCGTTTAACAAACACAGCTAATAATGCCGCATCTTCTTAAAGAACAACGACTGGAAAGTAAAATGACCTCTTTCAAACATGGCACAAAATTCGCCTTCGCTCTCGTGATGATGGCTGCAGTTATGTCCATTTCCGCCTGCTCTGGCAATTATGTCATCTCGACCAATGACGGCCACATGATAACGACGCAGGGTAAACCCGTCAGGGATAAAGAAACCGGCATGCTCTCCTATAAAGATGCAGACGGAAACATACATCAGTTGCAGCAGCGCGATGTTAAAGAAATGGTGCAAAAGTAAATCCTTTTAAGCAACGATCCTGATTAATTTCCTAAAATTTCCTGATGTGGAAGAAATAAGCAATGAAAATTTCCTTAATTAGCCTTGGCTTACTGCTGTGTATCTCTTCATCTGCAATGGCCATTGGCCTGAATACTGAACAAGGTAAAAACACCTCTGCACTGGATGCTGAAATTGGCCGTTCATCCGGCGGACTCTATCTGGACAGCCAGTGGATCAAAAATACGGCAGATGGTGTGCAGATTGGTCAGGCGGGTACCGGTTATAACCTGGAAATCGGTCCTGTGATGCTGACCGCTGGCGTGAAAGCGACTTATATCGGTGGCAAAAAAGGGGATAACGGCGTCGCATTTCCTGTCGGAGGCGGTGTGAAACTCAATCTGCCTGCCGATTTTGCGATTTATGGTGAAGGGTATTCCGCGCCGGAACAGCTGACCAACAGCGTTAAGAATTTTGTGGAAGCAAACGCCGGCGTCAGCTGGTCACCTCTGGGTCCGCTGGTTTTAAAAGTGGGCTACCGTTACGCGGGTGTCGACGGTAAAGATGGACGTCCGGGTCATACGCTGATCGATAGTCCCTACATCGGTGGCGGTCTGACATTTTAATGTCAGATAAAAATTTCTTTTTGGCTGGTGAGGAAGCCTATTCAGATAATCAGACTGGCTTCTTTACTGAACAACTTGCCTGAACGCTGGCGGGTATTGCTGAGAAACAGATGATGAAACCTCTAATGCTGATGTTGTTCACTCTTTGTCTGACCGGATGCGTGCAATACAAATGGGTTAAGCCCGATGCATCTGAGCAGCAGGAAACCATAGCGGAAACAGCCTGTCAGGCTCAGGCGCTGCGGGATTTACCGCCTGATAATATCGTCAGCGGTAAATACACCTCGAAAGACAGTAAATATAAAACGACTGATACCGACTACTCAACCAGTGACGCCAATGAAAGTCAGCGCGAGATACTGGTGAAAGATTGCATGTTTAAAAAAGGCTGGCAACAGATTGAGGTTCAGCAATAGCGGTCTGTGAGGCCAGGTCAAAAACCTGGCCTTTTCCTATGAGTTTTACTTGTTCCACTCAGCGTTTATTTCTGCATCATCTTTATGCTGCGCAGAACGCTGACGCCGGCAACGCTCTGAGCAATACAAAACTTCATTCCAGCACTTCTCCCACTTTTTACGCCATGACATCGGTTTGTTACAGGTTTTACAGTAACGAACAGGTAATGACTTTTTATTGCCTTTAAACACTTCAGACCTCTGCAGAAGTAATCATCGCGCTGACGTAAACGCATCAGTTGTCAAGTGTAGCTCAGCCTGCGGTAATTCCTCCCCATCTCTGCGATAGCTACGTGCATGGTGTTCAGATCAGGTAATGCGGATGCCTGTCCTTACCCGCCCAACCCCAGAACGGATTTACAGTGCAAATTTATCATTAGCAACTATTTAAACTTGCGTTGCTCTGCAACCTCAGAATGAACCCTGCATAAGTGAAAATCCACAGGGTTAATTACACCAGGCAACAGTCCAGCGAAGTTCATACCCGCACTGGTCAGGCCAGTTATTGATTACTCTGTTCATCTATACGTTACGTGGTGGACTTGAAAAAAGAAGAGGTTGTCAAACCACTTATCAAACTGGCCGGGATTGTGCAAGTAAATGCTTGATTTAATGAGACTTAAGCAATAATCCTGGAGAAAAATGGCATTCAGGCTTGAATCCACAGCATGTCGTGGGCTTATTAGCTGCAGACGCTGAATGAACAAAGGGTAATTATTACCGTAAATAATCATTTTAATGGCAGCAGGCAGGCGATGATTCTGCTTAACCCGTATCCATCTGTGTGAGTGCACGGCATTTTTCACGCATATTTAAACCAATCGGCAGACAATTTCGCAGCACTGCTATGCGTTATGTTACGTTCCTGAAAAAAACAGGGAGGTATAAATAAATTAAACTATTATCATGAACTTACCACTATGATGCTGAATCAGCTTTTTTGACAATAAATTAGCGAAATAATTCATAGCAGGATTTTTACAGCGAAATTACGCACAGCATCATTGCTCTGAGCAGTAGCTGCGTGTGAGCTTTGCAGCTGACGTTATCCTCTTTCTCCGGAAAAGCATGCGAATAGCGAAGCGACTCCGCTGCCACTGCACAAAAACCAGCACGATTAATCCATAACCCTGCTAAATTACCCCCTACGTCTCAGGTAATACGGGTTTTAGCCATTTTGAGTGAAGTGAGTAAAAAAATGGCGTAAATTTACTTTTGTTTAACCAGCATGCGTTAAATAGAGTTTCAACTCTCTCAGAAACAGATTAATATGTTAAGGTTGAACTATTGGTTCTGTATTATGATTCTTCGAAGGCAAGCATTTTAAAAAAAGCAGGTCCGACGAAAAGCATCAGCGTGAATCCGCTCTGTATTTTTATTATCTGAACATGACTATGGTGACTTTGATGAGTGACACTCTCAACAGCTTGAATAATATCCGTACCCTCCGCGCAAATGCTCGCGAGCTTGACCTTGCTGCCCTGGAAGAAATGCTGGAAAAACTGTCGGTTGTGGTCAGTGAGCGACGTGAAGAAGCTCAGGCTTCTGAAGCGGCTAATCGTGAAAAAGCTGAGAAGCTGGCAAAATACCGTGAATTACTGTTGCAGGAAGGTATCGACCCTAACGAACTGTTAAATGGTATGCCGACTACTCCCGCTGAGAAGAAAAAACGTGCGCCTCGTCCGGCTAAATATCAGTATACCGACGAGAATGGTGACGTTAAGCAGTGGACAGGTCAGGGCCGTACCCCTTCGGCGATTAAATCAGCCATCGATGCAGGTAAATCGCTGGACGATTTTCTGATCTAATTCAGGATGCCTGGATGAGAACCGCCTGACGTTGCTCAGGCGGTTCTTTATCAGCAACAGACGAAAAACACTAACTTCATACTTCCCTGCCTGTACATACGCTGCTTATCCATCTTTATACACAATCATGCACAGAAACTAACCTGAATGTAATTTCCGAAATGCTCTGCGCAATTTCGTTGCAGATAAAAGGTTTCATTCACTTACCTTAGCCGTTTTATCAATTTACAACAGACCGGGAAACACGTGCGATGATGATTTCCAACCCGTTCTGCTGGCCAAATGAAAGTTCGGGCGTATTACCATCAGGGTCGCCAAAGAATTCCCGGTAACTAACGGTTATTTCAGACTGCTGCGTAATACCCCTTCGCGACGCGAAATTGCCACCTGTTCATCTATCTCTTCGCGACGGCCGCAGGCTAAGCCAATACGACCCAAAGGCCCCAGCGGCGTACTGTTACTGTTATCTGATTGCACCAGCACCAGAGCAAAAGGTCCGGTCAGTTCTGACAGCCATGCGATTTTCTGCACGTCCGCAACGCCCGATTCTCGCCGATGTATTACCCGCATCCGGCATAACGGCGATAAAAATCCACGCTCTTTACTGAATCGCGTACCAGTGCAAGATGAGTGGAACCGGTATCGTCTGACATGATCGCTCCCTGTTGAAGTTGAGCGATCATCGTGCCACAGGGCAGTTCAGAATTTCATCATGCGTGCTTAGCCGGACGTTCTTCACACATTACCCGATTGCGCCCTGCCCGTTTCGCACGATACAAAGCCTCATCTGCGCGCTTTATAAGCCCCTGTTTCCCATGCTGTAAATCAGTAGCGAAATACATGGCACAGCCAGCACTCAGGGTGACGTGCTTTTGCGGCAGCTCAGTAGTCATATGCGGAATAGCGAGCCGATTAACGGCTGCGATGATGGACTCCGCCAGGTCTACTGCAGTGGACAGCGGTTGTTCAGACAGAATGATGGCAAACTCTTCGCCGCCATAGCGGGCGGTGAGCTCGTTTTTGCGCCGGGCGGCGTGCTTCAGAACGGTGGCGACTTTTTTCAGGCAGTCGTCACCGGCAACATGGCCATAAGTGTCGTTGTAACGTTTGAAATAGTCGATATCAAACAGGATCAGTGACACGGGCAGGCCACTCAGTTCCGCATTCAGCAGGCTTTCTGTCAGCATGTGGTCGAAATGGCGACGGTTAGCCACTCCTGTCAGCCCGTCACTCTGTGCCTGATTTTCCAGGGAGCGATTCGCTGCAGTCAGCTCATCACGTAACCGTGTCAGTTCACGCTGATAACGCAGCGTATGGCGCGCCTGACGCAGCACAAACGTACCCAGTAAAAGAATAACAAGTAGCAGAGCTAGGCTCAGAATCAAATCCTGTACCCAGCTCTTTAGCCAGTGGTTAAACAGCGCTCGCTTGTCGTAACCCGCGGCTACCACCAGCGGATATCGCTGTGAACGGACAAAGCCGAAGATGCGTTTTTTACCATCAAGCGCAGCCGTCCACTGACCGCTCCCTTTATCCGAATTCGCCAGGATCTTCATGAACAGCGGACTCACTGAAAGATTTTTGCCGATATAGCTATCGGGCATTGGCCGGGCGTAAAGGACCGTACTGTCTGCCAGCATCAGCACCAGCACATCCCCATCGCTGAGTTCGTAGTAGCTATAGAAACGGCGAAAGTAGTCCACTTTGATGGTGGCGAGCAAAACACCCTTAAAACCGTTGTAAGCATCATTGACGCGCAGGGTAACCGGAATGACCAGCTCGTGCGTAGTACGGCTGCGAATGACCGGGCCGATATGCAGGTTATTGCGCGGGCTGGCGCGATGATAATCGAAATACTCACGATCGGAATTATCAACGCCTGGCGGTATTCTGCTCATCGAGGTCGCTATCCATCGGCCCCGCTCATCATAGTAGAACAGGCCGTGAAATTGCGGCAGGCGGCTCTGCAACAGATGCATTGTCTGACTCAGCGCCTTACCCTCTGCGCCGGTGGTGGCGAGCTGCTTTTCAAGCTCGCGTTGCACTTCGCGCAATGAAAGTTCGGTTTGCAGAAACGTATCGTCAGCCTGACGCGCCTGCGACAGTGAAAGATTCACGGCAGTATCCTCAGCTTTACGGACGGTTTCATTCCAGTCTTCCCGCAGCGTCCAAAGATTCAATCCAATTACCGCCACGGTGAGCAATACGCCTGAGAGCATAATGCTTCTCAGCAGCGGCGAAATTTCTGGCGCAGAACCATCATTTTTACGGCGAAACTTCATGCCTGTCCTTGATAAACCCTGTTGACTGATTTAAGCACAGTTAGTCAAAAGCAAGAATGCAAATCCCGCAATCCCGCTTCGATAATGACAATCCCTATTAAACCAGCATAATTTGCTTAAATCCTCTCCTTAAATGGCTCAACCGGTATCCATAATGCAGGATTTATAGCGAATTAACCCACATTTAAGCTTCAATTCTAAGGCAGGTAAATGTTACCCTTGGTGGCTGAATAATTTGCACTTTATTGATTAACTTGAGTATTTGAGGAATTTTATGACTAAGAACCTGAGCAGCCTGAATAATATCCGCACGCTTCGTGCAGAGGCGCGCAATATGGCTCTGGATATGCTCGAAGAGTTGCGCCAGAAATTAGAGACCGTGGTAAATGAGCGTCGTGATGAGGAAAACGCACGAGCGGCAGAAGCCCGTGAAAAAGCGGAGAAACTGGCTTTTTATCATGAGCTGTTAATGGAGGAAGGGATCAATCCGGCGGAACTGGTGAATAGCGATGCTATTACGGTATCCGGGAAAAAGAAACGCGCGAAACGTCCGGCGAAATATCGTTACACCGATGAAAATGGTCAGGTACGCGAATGGACGGGTCAGGGCCGTACTCCCTCCGTCATTAAGGCGGCGATTGAAAATGGCCAGTCGCTGGATGATTTCCTGCTTTAGTCGCAAGAATTCCTGCCGGATCACACATTATCTTCCGCAACTCTCGCGTTGTTCATCTCCGGCTGTGGACCGCGAAACGTCCGGCGCCACTCACTGGGAGTGACGCCAAACCGGGATTTGAAACGCTGCCGGAATGAAACAGGCGAATCAAAACCTGCCCTTGCTGCCACGCTTTCAATACTGATACCGGTGGTTTCGAGTAACTGCTGACTATGCTGCAGACGCTCAGCCGTCAGCCACTCACCCAGTGACATGCCCGTCGCCTTGTGAAAATGGCGCGTCAGCGTCCGCCTGCTCATACCAAGCGACTGTGACAGGGTGTCGAGATCCTGCGGCTGATGGATAGTCTCTCGCAGGGAGGCCAGCAGCGCATTGATCCTGCCGTCGCGGATCGTTTCCGGAACCGGCCGCTCAATAAACTGCGCCTGCCCACCTTCACGGTAAGGCGGCACCACCATACGCCTGGCTACCCGATTCGCTACAGCGCTGCCATAGTGCTGACGAATGATGTCCAGACAGCAGTCGATACCCGCCGCGGTGCCGGCAGAGGTGATCAGACGATCGTCCCGGTTATAAAGGGCATTGCTGTCGAGGTGAACCTGTGGAAAGCGTTCGCTGAAATCGCGCTCAAATTCCCAGTGAGTAGCAGCACGATGCTGATCAAGCAGGCCTGCATAAGCCAGTACGTAAGTCCCCAGACAAAGTCCGACCACCTCTGCGCCACGCTGCCAGGCAGCTACCAGCTTATCCAGCAGCGCCTGCGACGGTTTTTCAGCCGGATTATGCCAGTATGGCACAATAATGATATCGGCCCGATCGAGCAGGCCGAGCCCGTTTGCCACCATGATTGACAGCCCCATATCTGAGATCACCGGGCCTTTTTTTTCTGCGCAGATATCAATCTGAAACAGACCCTGCTGCGGGAGAGCAGAGCCGAACAGAATGCAGGGAACTGAAAAATGAAACGGACTAAAACCGGCCGTTGCCAGCACCGCGACGTTCAGAGCAGTCATCTTATCCCCTTTTTATGAAACGCATGATTTAGCCCTTACCGCGTAGCTGTGCCGGTTCAGGACGACGATGCTCAGAATGTCATTGCTTCACCATCTTCCGGGATTAGTACCCGGTCAGCAATACCCTGTTCCAGGGTGTAAGCGCGCAGTTCAGCGCGTGTCAGCAGACAATGGTTAATCGCTTCCATGTGCGAAGTCACCAGAGTCGCTTCAGGCAGAATATTGAGGGTGCGCAGCGTATCCTCCTTTCCCATAATAATGGGGCCATAGAGATCGTTAGTCGCATTGCCGGCATTGATTACCACGACCTGAGGCTGAAAACGTTGCAGCGTTCTGACATAAGGTTTAACCCAGACGGTATCCCCGGCAATGTAGAGCGTTTTTTCGGACGGATGGGTAAACACCAGACCGCAGGCATCGCCCAGAATATCGCCCATGACTTTGTCGGCATACAACGCATTGCTGCCATGCTGACCCTCCGTTTTGTGGATCGTCAGGCCGTCAACAAACGGATTTTCATCCTGCAGCACCCGAACATGTGCAAAACCCTGCGAACGAATCAGCGCTGCATCACGTTCATTCTGGCTATAGATCATCATCGTCTTTGGTATCAGCTGCTGCGCGGCCTCGTCCCAGTGGTCCATATGTGTATGGGTGACAATCACTGCGTCTACCGCCAGCAGTGCCTCAACCGGGAGAGGCAGTTCAGCCATGGGATTGCGCAGATGGGGACGGGCATTACCGGCAAAGCCAGGCCACGCGTCTTTATCTGCCAGCATCGGATCGATCAGGAATTTTTTGCCTGCATACTCCAGCAGCAGTGTGGCGTTACGAATCTGGGTCAGTTTCATTTTGTGCTCCGCAAAGGGTCTCTTTGACACCAGCCAGACTTACAGGCTGCGATAAATTCACTTTACGGCACTTTCTGACCTGCGCGTGACAGGCTCAAAGGACAGTGTTCGATGGATTCGGGCCACTTTTGAATGTATCGCTGACTGGAGTCTGAGGGTGATGGAAAAATGGGCATGACCTGAGTGTGAAACGAATTTTCAGTATCAGGGCTGACAACATGAGGACAAAAAAATGCCGCAGCAGGCTGCGGCATGTTCATTTCAGGTTCGCATCAGAAATCGGCTTTCAGAACCACACGGTAATTGGCTTTACCGGCGCGGACGTGATCCAGCGCTTTATTGATGTCTGACATCGGGAAGAACTCAACCTGTGGCGCAATATCTGCACGCGAAGCGAGTCGCAGCAGCGAACGCAGCTGGCCTGGTGAGCCGGTTGATGAACCGGTTACCGCTTTGTCACCCAGGATCAGATCAAACGCGCTGACTTCAATCGGCTTCATCACGGCACCCACGGTGTGGAATTTACCCTGAGGCGCCAGCGCGGCGAAATAAGGTTTCCAGTCCAGGTCGACTGCCACGGTGCTCAGGATCAGATCAAAACGACCCGCCTGCTTCTTCAGAGCTTCAGGATCACGGCTGTTAACCACTTCATCCGCACCCATATCCAGAATCGACTGCTTCTTATCCGGCGTTGAGCTGAAGGCCACGACTTCGGCACCCATCGCGTGCAGGAGTTTGATCGCGATATGGCCCAGACCGCCGATACCGATCACGCCAACACGGCTGGTCGCCGTAATGTTGCTCATCAGCAGCGGTTTAAATACGGTAATACCGCCGCACAGCAGCGGACCGGCGCTGGCCGCATCCAGTTTTTCCGGCAGCGGGATAACCCATTGCCAATCGGCGCGCAGCTTCTCGGCAAAACCACCCTTATTCATGATGGTTGGGATGCTGCCCTGCTGACAGTTAACCTGCTCGCCGTTGATACAGGCATCGCAGTGCTGACAGCTTTTTGCTGTCCAGCCGATTCCTACACGCTGGCCGATTGAGAGACCTTTGCTTTTAGCCGCTTCGCCAAGGGCAGAGATGCGGCCGATCACTTCATGTCCTGCAATCACCGGGAACTGAGAGATGCCCCACTCGTTATCGATCATCGACAGATCTGAGTGGCAGACGCCACAATATTCGACCTGGACTTCGACTTCTTCGGCTGCCAGTTCGGCGGCATCGTACTCATAGAGTTCAAGGGCCTGGCCAGCCTGCATGGCTGCATAACTTTTGATTTTCATTAGTACCTCTGCATGGTTAATCACCGACAAGTGTAACAACTGAAAGCCTGCCTTGCCTGGCCGTTACGCTTACACCGCACTTTTTTGCCTTTTATGCTGATAAATCAGCCTTTAACCTGCGCCCCGGAAAGCGTTTGTAACACTTTGAGCTGCGCGACCGCTTCCTGCATCGCATCCATTCCCTGCGTCAGTTCACGCAGGCTGCCGAGATGCTTCGCAATGTCGGCGCACTCATGTCGGGTCTGCTGATTCATGGCCGCCAGCGTATCGGCCGCGCTGATACTGCGCTCCGCCATCTGTGCAGCCGTCTGCGCCGAGTCACTCGCCACCAGCCGGATACGTGAGATGGTGGTGACCGCCTCGCCAATGTTACTCGCCGTGGCCTCGGCCTGCTCTTTCGACGAATGTGCCAGACGACGAACTTCACCCGCGACTACCGCAAAGCCGCGGCCGGCCTCGCCTGCGCGTGCTGCTTCGACGGCGGCATTCAACGCCAGGATGTTGGTCTGGAAAGCAATATTGCTGATGCCATGTGTAATCTCATTAATGCCATTCGAGATTTTTTCCAGATCGTCCAGCCCTTCATCCAGCCGGCCCTGCGCCTGCTGACTCTCAGTGGCGATGTTGCTGATGTTACGGATACTGCTTTCTGCAAGGCTCAGCGTTTCTCCCTGGCTGTGCGTCGCCGTTTCGAGTACCGGTAGCGCCTCCATCAGCGGCGTCAGCGCCTGCTGATAGTTGATAACCCGATCCAGCACCCGCGTCTGAATGGTGTTCAGCGCTTCCCAGCGGCGTAACGCGCGCTGCGCGTAATGGGCCGCATAGCCGGCATACTCCACCGGGAACTGGCTCATCGCTTTGACGTCATGATTGAAAAAAACCAGCGCAGAAAGCGTCTGGTTGATAGGCACGCCCAGGATTTCACCAAAGCTGGAAAAACCGGCGGCGGCAATCCCTTTGAAGAAATGAGCATTGTGCAGCTTATCGGCATTACCGACACGACGCAGGATACAGTCGTTCATCAGAATCGCCGCGGGTTTGCCGTGCCGGGCGGTAAAAGCCTGCCATTCCTGCTGTGTCGCCTGTTTAAAGTCTTTTTCTTCCATCAGGAACAGCCGATCGCCAAACTCAAGGTCACAGAAAAACTGCACGCCACCCGATTCAATTTTGGCGATTGAGCGAATAAAGTATTCGCCGCCGACTTTGACACCAAAGGTCAGCCCCTTCAGGCGTTCAGTCAGCTGCGCCTCGGTGCAGTTAAGATGCTCACACAGCGACGCCACAAACGGCTGCTGCTGTCCCTGGCGGTTAAACACGGAAGTGACCGTACGCGCAATCGGATCGGCTTCAGCAATCAGCCAGCTCTGCTCGCGTGGCGTGAAGTTCTGGCTTTTGAACGGTGCAAAGGATTTTCCTGCTGCTATCTGGCAGAACACGATGACGGCCTTGCCCTGCAGCACCCTGCCACCCGCACCAATCCAGGTGCCATCAAAGGTAATTTTGCCACCGGCTGAACCGCCAATCGCCAGGCACGGGAAGCGCCCGCTGTTATACCAGGCCTGCATCAGAAAGCCTTCTGACGCCGACAGGCCGTCGCAGTAAATCATCGCAAAAGTCCGATCGGCCGAGAGCGGCATCCGCACCTGTAACCGCATCAGCTCCTGCTGGATGGCGGTGATACGCTGACTGGCGGTCTGCGTATCGGCAACATGCAGATCGACAATGTGCGTTTCATGGCTGGCGATCAACGTGTCGGGCAGCCAGAGATAGCTTCCTTCCGGGCCATTGCCATCACAGTAGGTACTTTGCGATCGGCTGCTGCTCAGCGCACCATTGGAGGAAAGCGTCAGTACCGTCAGATCGGGGGTGTTAAAGCGCTGCCAGGCCTGGCTGACCCGCTGAAAATCGGCTTCAGGCGGAACAAATGTCATCAGAATGCCGCCCGCGCGCGAGCTTAAACCAATGGAGGAGAGTGACTCTGGCAATGCACGACAATCCCAGGTGCCATTCGCTGGCTGGCTGCTACGCCTAAGACGGGCAACAGGCAGGCGTCTTTTGATCGTCTTAATGATCGACATATTATTATTTTCACTTTTATATGAGTAACTTGCGCTTAAATTCGCGCTTTCTGGTGTGTAGAAGGAGGGCTAAATGCAGGTCCGTTCGCGTTCAGAACTCGTCGCTGAGTGCCGGGTTCATCATTGAGTGGCGCGCTCAACGCCATTGGGTTATCGCCACCAGCGGGAAAACCTTTAGCGATTGCTGCAGTTGGTTTAATGAATGAAGTTGTTACATTTTAGTAGCATAAAATAAGCCGGGACAGGATTCTGGCGGGCAGATGTAAAGCTGTGCTGGTGACTGATGATTACTTTTTGCGATGCAGACTCACCCGATTTTAAGGACCTGGGTCTCTTTTATTGTGGCTGTCGGAAAAAGAGAGCGCTTAGAGGTTTATTCTGCCACCTCCACGCATCTCTCTTCATCGGGCGACTTCACCACTAAAAAATGAGCAGCGCTCTACTCATTATGCACTCTGCTCCTGCCAGTGCCGCTCGCAGCGCTCCCGTGCTTCCGCAGGCAAATCGCGTAAATCGGGCAGCGTATCGCCGGAACCGTAGCCCATTGATCCCGTCGCTTCCTGCTGTTCATCCTGCGCGGCGAAGCTGATTTTTTCCTCCAGTTTCTGCCAGCCATCGCCCTGCTGTCGTGAGATCACAGCAAAAGTGGGCGTCTGTGCATCATCGCCGTAGATTTCATATTTCTGCTTCTGCTCGTCAGAACCAAACTCAAGCGTGTCGATTAATGTCGCATCGCTCATAGCATTCTCCTTATTCGTCAGGCCTTTAAGCGTAGTTCATCGGTCTTTGCCCTGCTGCGGCGAACGGGCAGCCGAAGTTTAATCTCTGACTTATCAAGGTATTAACGCTGTGCATTTGCATAAACGAAGCGGTCGACTAAGCTTCCTGGTGTGACTAGCTAGTCCTTTTTATCTAATGGAACATTGATATGAGGTCTTCCTATGACACAACAGAAATACAGAGGTGGTGCCGGTAATTTTGCCAACGATCCAGAACGTGCGAGTGAAGCTGGCAGTGCAGGAGGCAAGGTCAGTGGGGGCAATTTCAAAAACGATCATGAAAAAGCCAGGGAAGCCGGTCGGAAAGGAGGCAAGATTAGTCGCCGTCCTTCTAAGTAATTCTGAATAAAGCGCTTTAGGACGTTTTACGCCATGGAGTGGCATCTCTTCTGAATGAATTCACGACGATGTTCATCCCTTATCTCTCTCTGCCATTAAATACTTTTACGCTATTTCACCTCTCCGTTATTCGTGACCCGAATAGCAGGTCTGACGGAACGCTTTATTTTCAGTCGCAGGAGCCGTAATTTCAGCCCGCCGGTCCTGTCCGACAGACGAGCTGAGAGGGTTATTTTGCGTCACGATGCCGGGTCAGGTAGTGCTTCACCAGCACAAAGAACAGCGGAACGAAAAACAGAGCCAGCACGGTACCCGCCAGCGTGCCGCCAATGATACCGGTACCGATGGCGATGCGGCTGTTGGCACCGGCACCGGTCGCCACCGCCAGCGGGATCACCCCGGCGATAAAGGCCAGTGAGGTCATCATAATCGGTCGCAGGCGGGTTCGCGCCGCCAGCAACGCCGCAGCACTCAGCGAACTGCCCCGACGCACCGCATCCTCGGCAAATTCGATAATCAGTATCGCATTTTTGGACGTCAGCCCGACCGTGGTCAGTAACGCCACCTGGAAGTAGATATCGTTGCTTAATCCGCGCAGCGCCACGGCCAGCACCGTACCCAGTACACCGAGTGGCACCGCTAACAGCACGGAGAACGGCACCGTCCAGCTCTCATACAGCGCCGCCAGACAGAGGAAAACCACCAGAATCGAGATCGCATAAAGCGTGGTCGACTGCCCGCCGGCCTGCTTCTCCTGCAGCGAAAGTCCGCTCCACGCACCCGTCGTGCCTGCCGGTAGTTCATTCGCCAGCCGCTCAATGGTGTTCATGGCATCACCAGAGCTGAAGCCTTCGGCGTTCTGTCCCTGGATTTCATAGGAGGCAGAACCGTTGTAGCGGTTAAGACTTTCCGGCCCCATGGTCCAGCGGGTCGAAGCAAATGCGGAGAACGGCGTCATGGTGCCTTCACTGTTACGGATGTACCACTTATCCAGATCCGATGGCGCAGAGCGATACTGACCATCGCCCTGCAGATAAACGCGTTTCACCCGGCCACGATCGATAAAGTCATTAATGTAGGCTCCGCCCCAGGCGCTGGTCAGCGTGTCGGTCACATCATCCAGCTGAAGTCCAAGCGCCACCGCTTTGCTGGTATCGATATCAATCTGCAGTTGCGGTGTCTGTGGCAGGATATTCGCCCGCACACCGATCAGATCCGGGCTTTGTGCGGCGCTCTGTAACAGCTGATCGCGCAGGCTGCCCAGCTGCTCACGCGTAGTGCCACCACTGGCCAGCAGCTCATAGGTGAAACCATTATTCTGCCCCAGCCCCGGCACCGACGGCGGCGTCAGCGCAAAGATCTGTGCATCCCGAATCGATGCAAGCGCATAGGTGGCGCGTCCGGCAATCGCTTCAGCAGAGTTCTCACTGCCGGGTCGCTGGTCCCAGTTTTTAAGCTTGATAAACGCCATACCGGCATTCTGCGCTGCGCCGCTGAAGTTAAAGCCGTTGATGGTAAAGACCACATCAATGTTCTGTTTCTCCTCCGTCAGAAACCAGTCAACGATCTGCTTATTGACGGCCTCGGTGCGGCTGGCCGTAGCGCCCGCCGGCAACGTCGCCTGAAGCATAATGCTGCCCTGATCTTCAGTCGGCAGGAAACTACCCGGCAGTCGGGTGAACATGACAAACAGTACCACGCCCATTGCGGCGTAGAGTGACACCATGATGAGCGGACGACGCAACGTTCTCACCACTTTGTGACGATACTGACGCTCGGTGGCAGCATAAAAGCGGTTAAATCCGCCAAAGAAGCCTTTGCGATGGGGTGCTGTTGGCCGCAGCAGCATGCCACATAGCGCAGGCGTCAGGGTCAGCGCCACCACCACAGAGAAGGTCATGGCGGCTATGATAGTCACGGAGAACTGCCGGTAGATCACGCCAGTTGAGCCTGCGAAAAAGGCCATAGGCAGAAAGACAGCGGAAAGCACCAGCGCAATAGCCACCAGCGCACCGGAGATCTCTTTCATCGACTTTTCCGTTGCCTCACGCGCTGGCAGACCTTCGTCATGCATAATGCGCTCGACGTTTTCCACCACCACGATCGCATCATCCACCAGCAGGCCGATGGCCAGCACCATCGCAAACAGCGTCAGAGTATTGATGGTATAGCCGCACAGCGCCAGCACGCCAAAGGTGCCAAGCAGAACGACCGGCACCGCCAGCGCCGGTATCAGCGTGGCGCGGATGTTCTGCAGGAACAGGTACATCACCACCACCACCAGTGCGATCGCCTCGATCAGGGTGATGACCACATCCTCAACGGAGATTTTGATGAAATCGGTGCTATCGAGGGCATAGGCCACTTCGTAACCTTCCGGCATAGAATGGCGATATTCTTCAACTTTGTTTTTGACCAGCGTCGCCGTGGCCAGCGCATTCGCACCCGGAGCCAGCATTACGCCGACCCCCGCCGCAGGATGCCCGTTGAGTCGGGTGGTCATGTCATAAGATTCGCCGCCCAGCTCCACCCGCGCCACATCCCCTACCCGCACGATGGCACCGCTTTTATCACTTTTAACAATGATGTTGCGGAATTGCTCAGGTGTCTGAAGTCGCGACTGCGCTCTGACCGTGGCGGTAAGTTGCTGATTGTCGGGCGATGGCAGGCCACCAATTTTACCGGCTGAAACCTGAATGTTCTGCGAGCGTATCGCCGCAGACACGTCGGAGGGCTGCAACGCAAAGGCGTTAAGTTTGAAGGGATCGAGCCAGATGCGCATCGCATACTGGCCGCCGAACACCTGGATGTCACCGACGCCTTCGGTCCTGGCCAGCGGCTCCTGCATATTGCTGACCAGCCAGTCGCCGATATCGGTGCTGTTGCTTTTGCCTGTCGTGTCATACAGCCCCATCACCAACAGGAAGTTCGACTGCGATTTGGTCACGGTGACGCCAAGCTGCTGCACCTCGCTGGGCAGACGGGAGAGCGCCTGCTGTACCTTGTTCTGCACCTGCACCTGCGCGGTGTCCGGATCGGTGCCCTGACTGAAGGTGACGGTGACCGACACATTCCCCTGCGAGCTGCTGCTGGAGGTAAAATAGAGCAGATTATCCAGCCCGGTCAGCTGCTGCTCAATCACCTGAGTGACGCTGTTCTCCAGCGTCTCCGCAGAGGCACCGGTGTAAGTTGCACTAATATTCACCGAGGGCGGTGCAACATCGGGATATTGTTCAACCGGCAGCAGCGTAATAGAGAGCGCGCCAAGCAACATAATTAAAATGGCAACAACCCATGCGAAGACGGGGCGATAAATAAAAAAGCGAGAAAACATCAGCGGGATCTCTTCCTTTGGGGCGGGTGCAAGACCTGCATTCCTGCAGGTCAACAAACTGCGTTGATTATAGGTTGTTACATCCGGTTAAACATCCTGACGTTATCTTTTCCTGAACCGGGCCGATCGCGACATTGTGCCGCCAGTTCGCTTTGTAGCAGCCAGAACGGGTCACTTCCGGCGTGGTTGCCAAAAACCTCGGTGTGGAATGCATCTGATGATGCACTGAGCAAAATGGTCATCCCTGACTATCCTGAAATAAAGGATATTAACCAGGAGAGAACAATGAAATTTTTCTACTTCGTTTCGCTTATCGCCTCTGCTCTCTATTTACTGATCTTCCTGCCCAAACTCCACACCCGCCGTGAACCTATTGCCTACTGGGGATGCTGGATTTATCTGGGAGCTAACGCGATTTTCTGGGCGGTTTATGTCGTGCGGCACTACATTTAGCGTGGAATTTTAAGCAAAGCGGAAAATAATCATATTTCTTGCGCTATGCTGCTGATTGATAAGGCTGGCGCGGGCAACAGGATAAGTTTTCAGTCGCGGGTAGTTGCCGGTGATCGCTTTAAGCTTGTCAGCCTTTCTTCCCACGTAACAGGAGAATTTCTCCTCGGGTTCCGTTGTGGGATATAGTGGCTGCACTATCGTGAACACACCTCTGCAAAACAGGTAATAACGGCAATGGCTCTGATCCCCAAAAACTATTCGCGGCTGGAAAGCGGCTACCGTGAGAAAGCACTTAAAATCTATCCGTGGGTGTGTGGGCGCTGCTCACGAGAATTTGTTTATTCAAATCTGCGCGAGCTGACGGTTCACCATATCGATCACGACCACACTAATAATCCGGAAGATGGCAGCAACTGGGAATTGTTGTGTCTCTATTGTCACGATCACGAGCACTCAAAGTACACTGAGGCTGACCAGTATGGCACCCGCGTGGTGGCTGGCGAGGATGCACAAAAAGATGTGGGTGAAGCGACCTACAATCCGTTTGCTGACCTGAAGTCGATGCTGAATAAGAAGAAGTAACCGCTGAATGTTGAGCCTGTCAGGACAACAACGAGCTGACAGGCTCAGCCCCGTTCCGGACCTGCCGCATAAAAATCGCCCTGCAACCGGCAGGCCCGCGTTGCGCTATCCAGATCCAGACAGAGATCGACATCCTCCTGAAATCCGCGCTGTTGAAGTTCCAGGGCTGAAGCGCATTCGCGAAGAGATAACAGATTCAGCTGCCGCCAGGCGGCAACCGCGCCTGCTGCTTCAGGGGAGCAACGGTCATGCCCGATGGCTGCAATAATGCCACCGGCTGCAGCATAGTCCTCTATGGCCGGGCGAAGCGTGCCATCGGGCCAGCGCTCTCCACAGGGGATAACCAGAATACGCCCGAAGTTGCGACAGGCCTTTGCTGTCTGCGTGAGATTCCTGAAACAGCCGCTGAATACAGTGACGCCCGCAACCCTATCACGGGCCAGGAATGAAATCGCTGATCCATTGGGAGACGGCAGAACCAGCTTCTCGCCCTGTTCTATTTTCTGAATCGAGGCCGGAGAGAGACTAAAACCGCCTGCGTCAGACAGTCTGTCGTAGCTGGCGAGTCGTGCGCCGATGTTGTTTGCAAAACCGATGGCAGATGCATCTTTCCATGGATAAGGATAAACCTGTGCTCCGTTATCGACCGCCAGGCTGACACAGGTAGAGAAGGACATCACATCGACGATAATGATGCACTCCACGTCTTTTGCCGCGTAGCGGACAGCAGCATCGCCCCACTCAAGACGAACGTTAAATCTCTCCTGATCCCACCATTGCATATCTCATCCTCCGTTACAGCCTGTCAGGTGTGCGCCGCTCAATCCACGACACGCCATTGGCGGGTCATCCCCAGTTAAGTTATCAGCAGAGTTAAAGTACATTGAAGTTATTACCGACACTAAAAATTGAGGGCCAGTAACCTGGCCTTGTATAGTTAGTCAGGGCTTCAGACTTTTCAATAATAACCAGAGCGCAGAATGATGATTTCAAAAGAGAATGCAGAACACTATAGCTGGGGGGACGGGTGTGATGGCTGGTATCTGATGACCCGCAAAGATATGTTAGTCATTCATGAAAAAATGCCGCCCGGCACCCGTGAAAAAAGACACTATCATGCTTCATCCCGGCAGTTTTTCTTTGTTCTTCAGGGCGTGCTGTCGATGGAACTGGAGGGCGAAGTGCATGATATCAGTGCGCAACAGGGAATCGAAATTCCGCCACACGCTAAACACCAGGCCAGAAATAACAGCGATGCGCCAGTAGAATTTATTGTAATTTCTCATCCGACAACACGAGGCGATCGTACTGACCTCTCCTGATCGGCCAGCAGCGCCGGGCAATGGCGCTGTCTCATGATGTGTACAGATACCGGCTGAACGATAGTTTAAATACCAGAACGGCTTATTAATTTGTGCGGTAATAACGACCCGTTATATTTACCCGACTCCCGCTACGCTAATAATACCGTTGTGAATATTCTTTTTTTAGCGTACAGATGGAAATATTAACCGTAATGACTTTACCTGCAAGAAATCAAATTATTTAGATACCACAGAATCACCACCGCATTATTATTCTTTTATAACAATACGTTACTTAAAATCCATTTATTGCCAGTCATAACAGCTTTGCTGTTCCTGATAAATTTCCCAGGGGATCGCACACGGCCGTCTCGTTTATTATTGCGTGACCCTCACGCTTATTTCATACCAGAAAAACAGAGCGCACGGCCACACCGAAACATTTTGAGAAAAAATTTCGCTGAATAATAGCCAGAATCCACGTTGCTGTTCCTTTTTATGTACCAGGCTTAGCCAATAACAATAGAGACAATGTGGAGCATTATGAAAGAGCAAAATCGCACAAATGGCATCGCCCCTTATGGTGGTGCCGCCGGTGGCTGGGGCGCACTAAAGGCGGTTGCCGATGCGATCCGTGGCCAGATGTCAGTAAAGCAGGATGTGATTGCCCTGTTTAAAGTTAATCAGCCGCAGGGCTTTGACTGTCCGGGCTGTGCCTGGCCCGACCCGCAGCATGCCTCATCCTTTGAGTTCTGCGAAAACGGCGCAAAAGCCGTCTCGTGGGAAGCCACCAGCAAGCGCACCACTCCGGAATTTTTTGCTGCTCATACCGTGACCGAACTGTGGGAGCGCAGCGCACTGCATCTGGAGGGCGAGGGACGGCTGACCCATCCCATGAAGTACGATCCCACTACCGACACCTATCAGCCCATCGAGTGGGAGACGGCGTTCCAGGAGATTGGTGAGCATCTGCGTAGCTATGAGGATCCCGATAGCGTGGAGTTTTATACGTCGGGCCGCGCCTCAAATGAAGCGGCGTTTCTGTGGCAGCTCTTCGCCCGCGAATATGGCACCAACAATTTCCCCGACTGCTCAAACATGTGTCATGAACCGACCAGCGTCGGACTGCCGGAGTCGATTGGCGTCGGCAAAGGTACGGTAGAGCTGGAGGATTTTGACCACTGCGATCTGGTGCTCTGCATCGGTCATAACCCTGGCACCAACCATCCACGCATGCTCGGCACGCTGCGGGAAGTCTCTAAGCGCGGTGCCACCATTGTGGCGATCAACCCGCTGCGTGAGCGCGGGCTGGAACGCTTTACCTCGCCGCAGAGTCCGATTGAGATGCTCTCAATGAGCTCTACTGAGCTGGCTTCGACCTATTACAAAGTGCGGGTGGGCGGCGACGCGGCGATGCTCAAAGGCGTGATGAAGATCCTGCTCACCCTGCACGAGGAGGCATTGAGCCATGGCAAACCCGGCGTCATCGATGAAACGTTTATTAACGAGCACACCGAAGGCTTTGATGCCCTGAAAGCTGACCTGGAAAGCACCGACTGGGCGCACATCCTCAAAGTCTCCGGCATGGCGCGTGAGGAGATCCAGCATATCGCCCGGCTCTACGCCAGCGCTGAACGGACCATCATCTGTTATGGCATGGGAATTACCCAGCATCAGTACGGCACGCAGAACGTCCAGCAAATCGCGAACCTGCTGCTGATGCGCGGCAACATCGGTAAGCCGGGTGCGGGGATCTGTCCGTTACGCGGTCACTCCAATGTTCAGGGTGACCGCACAGTGGGCATCACTGAGATCCCGCCGCAGTCGCTGCTGGATAGCATTGAAAAGGTCTTTGGTTTCCGTCCGCCACAGGAACATGGTCACGGCGCTGTCGAGGCGATCAAGGCGATGCGCGATGGTAAAGCCAAAGCGCTGCTCTGTCTGGGCGGTAACCTGGCAGAGGCAATCTCCGATCCACAGGTGACATTCCCGGCCATGCGTAATTTAGATCTGGTAGTGCATATGGCCACCAAGCTGAATCGCTCACACCTGTTACTCGGAAAACATAACTATCTGCTGCCGGTGCTGGGCCGGACTGAGACCGATGTTCAGGCGACCGGCGCGCAAAGTGTGACCGTTGAAGATTCCATGTCGATGGTACACGCCTCGCGCGGTTCGCTGAACCCGGCTTCACCCCATCTGAAATCTGAACCGGCGCTGGTCGCCTCACTCGCTAAGGCAACCCTGCCAGACAGCGTGGTTGACTGGTCAGCCATGGTCGCCGATTACAGCCGTATCCGTGATGCCATTGAAGCCGTGTTCCCGGCTTTCGAAAACTTCAACGAGCGGATTAAGCATCCGGGTGGTTTCCGGCTCCATAACGCCGCATCAGAACGCGTCTGGCTCACGCCTTCCGGTCGTGCGCAATTTAAAGTAATGCAGGGCATCAACGAAGATCCCCGCTCGCTGAAGTGCCATGATCTGGTGCTCACCACCCTGCGCAGTCACGATCAGTACAACACCACGCTGTACGGACTGAATGACCGCTATCGTGGCGTGACAGGCCGCCGCGATGTGCTGTTTATCAATGCGGAAGAGGCGGAGAAACGAGAGCTGCGGGTGGGTGACCGTGTCGATCTCATGGCGCTGGATCCGGAGGGTAATCCCACCTCGCGTCAGATGAAAAACCTGACCATCGTGATTATTGATATGGCACCTGGTTCAGTCGGCGCTTACTACCCGGAGGCCAATGTGATGGTTCCGCTCGATAGCCACGATACCAAAAGCGGCATTCCCGCCTATAAAAGTATTCCGATTGCTATGACGCGCGTAACCGACGAGACGCACACCACCTCAGGTATTCTTCGCTAGTCTGACTTGCAAGAGAGTTAATATTGCCAGCGTGGCCGGTGTTCCGGTCACGCTGTTTTTGCTTGTCGGCCTGCCGGCACCCTTTTTTCGGCCCTCCAGCTGTTTTATCACCCGTAAAGCACCCCGCGCGAAGTAACCCGAACGGCAGCATCGTATACACTGATGTGCTGAAAACAGCTCTATAAACGATCGTCTCTTTTTTGCCTGCGCTGACGTTCAGCGCCCTACCGGAAGACTGCCATGTTTCACCTGATTTTCAGCTTACCCAGCTGGTATGTTATTGCGCGCGTCATCATTCCCTTATCCCTGCCACTGGCCATCAAGATCCTGCTCTCCGCACTGGTTTTACTGGCCTCACAATATCTGCTGGTAAGCCGCTTTACGTCGGGCGGTATTTTCTCCGCCGAAATGCCCCGCATTATTATCATCCTGTTTAACTGGGCGTACAGCACCGTGCTGCTGCTGGCGCTGCTCCAGATGCTGATGGATGCGGTCATGCTGATCGCGCTGCTGTTGCGGCATCCGCTGGAGCTGGTGCCCGGTGTTCGCTATCTGGCTGTGGTGCTGGCGATGGTGCTGGCTGCCGTTGGGGTACAGCAGGCGATACGCGTGCCGCCAGTCAAAGAGGTAACACTGGTCCTGCCCAACCTGCCCGCTGAGTTCGAGGGCTATCAGTTGTTGCAGCTGACTGACCTGCATATCACCCGGTTGTTTAATGCGGCCTGGACCGCCGCGATGGTTGAGCGCGCGATGTCTCTCAACGCCGATCTGATTGTGGTAACGGGCGATGTGATCGATGGCAGCCTGGAACACAGGCGGCATGACGTCGCGCCGCTGCGTGGGCTGGCAGCCCGTGATGGCGTATGGGCGATTACCGGTAACCACGAATATTTCTTCCATCAGACAGTCTGGACGGCCCACCTGGCGTCACTGGGGCTGCAGCCGCTGCTCAACAGCCATACCGTCATCCAGCGCGGTACGGAAAAGCTGGTGATTGCCGGTCTGCCAGATGCCTCCGCACCCGGCAGAAATGCAACCGGCCCCGACCTGGCCCGCGCGCTGGCGCAGGCACCTGAAAACGCACCGGTGATCCTGCTGGATCATCAGCCGCGCAATGCCCGTCAGAACGCGGCGCAGGGCGTGGATGTGCAGCTTTCAGGGCATACGCATGGCGGGCTGATTATCGGACTGGACCGGCTGTTTGCTAAACCCAACGCCGGGTTTGTGTCCGGGCTTTATCAGGTTGGCGGAATGCAGCTCTATGTGAATAACGGCACGGCACTCTGGCCGGGCATGGCGGTCAGGCTGGGCCGCCCCTCCGAACTGACGCAGATTACGCTGCGCCGCCAGCGGTAATCGCGTGACGAAATTACGTCAGGAAAGTGCGGTTTTCGCAGGTGTACATAAGCTTGAGTGAGACAAAGGAGATCACCATGACGATGTTATGTACCGCCTGCGGGACGGCTTATCCCTCTGATGCCCCGAATCAGCACTGTAAAATCTGTGAGGATGAACGTCAGTACGTTCCGGCTGCGGGTCAGGGCTGGATCGCGTTTGACGCGCTGCGCACCAGCCACGCGAATAAGTGGACGGCCCACAGCGATGCGTTGTTAAGTCTTAAAACGGTGCCTGAATTTGCCATTAATCAGCGTGCCTTTTTGCTGCGTACGCCGCACGGCAACGTGCTCTGGGATTGCATCGCTAACCTTGATGACGCCACGTACACGCTAATCGCGGCGCTGGGCGGCATTGATGCTATCGCAATTTCTCATCCGCACTACTACACCACCATGCAGGAGTGGGCAGAGGCGTTTAATGCGCCCCTGCATCTGCATGCCCGCGATCGGCAATGGATTGTCCGGGAAAGCCCGTATATCCGGTTCTGGGAGGGGGATTCACTGGCGCTGATGCCGGGTGTAACGTTGTTACGGCTGGGCGGCCACTTTCCAGGTGGCAGCGTGCTGCACTGGGACGAGGGCGAAGGGGTGATGCTGGCGGGTGATATCATTCAGGTCACGCCGGGTGCGCATGGCGTGTCGTTTATGTGGAGCTACCCAAATATGCTGCCACTGTCAGCCGCCACAGTAGGCGACATCCTGCATCGGCTTGATGACGTAACATTCAGGCAGCTTTATGGCGCGTTTGAAGGTCAGGAAATTCGTGAGCAGGCGAAAGAGAAAGTGATGCGGTCGGGAGAAACCTATCTGGCCTGTCTGCAGGATCATCAGGCGTAGCAGGCGTTGAGAGAATAACAGCCGCCCACAGGTGGCGGCTGTTTTAACACTATTATGCTGTCTGGAACACCGCAACCATGGTACGTAACTGCCCTGCGCGTGCGGCAAGCTCATCAGCAGAGGAGGCCGACTCTTCCACCAGCACGGCGTTCTGCTGCGTCACCTGATCCATCTGGTTCACCGCAATATTGACCTGCGAAATGCCACTGCTCTGCTCCTCAGATGAAGAAGAGATATCACGCATCAGCTGAGAGGTCTGTTCAATGGCACTGACGCTCTGCTTCACTTTGTCGCCTGCGTTCTGCGCCATCGCAATCCCTTCCTGCGCGTGACAGACCGACTGCTCAATCAGGCCCTTGATCTCTTTTGCTGCACTGGCTGAACGCTGGGCCAGCGCCCGCACTTCGGATGCGACAACCGCAAAACCTTTGCCCTGCTCACCGGCGCGCGCCGCTTCAACCGCTGCGTTTAGTGCCAGAATATTGGTCTGGAAAGCGATGCTGTCGATCACGGAGGTGATCTCTTCAATCTGACCCGAACTGCCGCGGATTTTGTGCATGGTCTGCATCACGGAATCCATCGCCGCGCCGCTTAACAGTGCCGCCTGCGTCGCTGATTCTGCGCGATCAGAAGCAAAGCGGGTGTTATCCGCATTCTGCTGAATAATTGATGCCAGCTGTTCCATACTGGCCGCTGTTTCAGCCAGTGAAGCCGCCTGCTGTTCGGTGCGCGACGAAAGATCACCATTGCCTCGGGCAATCTCTTCTGAAGAGTTGGCAATGGTGGCGGCGTTACCTTTGATATCCGAAACCAGCTGGGCAAGACGCTGCTGCATCCGCATCAGCGCATTCAGCAGTTCAGCCATTTCATTACTGCCGGAAATCGTCAGCTGTGCTGTCAGATCGCCCGCCGCGACGCGACTGGCCACTTCGACCGCTTCTTTGACCGGGCGGGTCACAGAGCGGGTGATCATAGCTGCCAGCAGGATGGACAGCACGGCAATTGCCAGCAAACCCGCCAGCAGCAGATACTGTGCCTGACGACGCGTATCAATCTGCGATTGCAGTAACGCCTGCAAACGGGCGCTGCTCTGGGTACTCAGCATGCCGTAGCGGTTGATCGCCTCAGTTAAGACCCGTACATATTCAACCGGGGTAATGCTGACCTGTCCGGTTACAATGGCACCCTCAGCCAGCTGTAATGCACTCAGGGCCTGCTGTTTCGCATTCTCCGCCAGGTCACCAAAGGTCGTCTTAAGATCGGGTTCAATCATGAACACCTTATCCATATTGCCGCTGAACTGTGATAAGGCCGTTTTGCCATTATCTATCTGAAATGCCAGACGACTGCGATCGGCATCCGATGCTTTACCGCTGGCAATTAGCGAAGCACCATTGCCGCGAATCTGACCCAGGGTTTCAGTGAGCAGCGGCAGACGGCTGTAAATACTGACGATCAACTGATAGGTGTTTAAATCGGCATCCAGCGAGAGCTGATAAAAATCCAGTACATCCTGACTGGTGTCCAGGAGCACCTGGATCAGATGAGTATGCCGCGTCAGGCTGCTCGCCAGGGTCAGCCGGCCGCCATTGAGATCTTCCTGCAGTTGACGCCACTCCTGATTAACCTGCTCAAGGCGCTTTAATGGCTGAGCCTGCTCATCGCTCTGACGCAAATCGGCAGCAATGCTGTCAGATAAGCTATTGATCTGTGAGACCAGGGCCAGGCGCGGCGGATTATCCATTTTGTTCTGGCCAATCGCTATAGCGCTTTCCGCCCGATGGCGCTGCAGCAGGTTCAGCAACTGCAGGACTTTTTTCTCAACCGGAATACCGGTGAGTTCGACTTTTTTGGTATCAATAAGCTGGTTGCCTGTCTGAATAAACAGAAAGGTAGGTAAAATAAATAACACCAGTGCAAAGGCTCCCAGTAACAGGAATTTTGCTGGCAAATTAATCCGGTCGAGTATTTTTTTCATTCTTTTCCGCTCTGATGTGTGGGGCGTGCAGGTGAGTAGTGCACAAAATTGCTCGTGTCATATTATTTTTACCCTTTCTTTGACATAGCCAGAGACGCCTCATGCAGCGCAATAACGCTATGAAGAAAGGGGTTTGGTATGAAATTTCAGAAATGCATATCGCAGCAGAAAGGAGTATAGATTGCGGTGCGTTATTTTACAGTGAATAAAATGACGATATTTACTGCAAGTTTCACCTAAGCTAAATCTCAAGATATTTATAAATATCAATAACATAAAATAATAATTCACATATCAGCATTTTTAGTCGTAAGCCTGACTTCAGCATCACCGTTATGAAAATAAAGAAATTCAAGTTAATGCATCTATCGCCGATAACAGACATCCGCACTGTATCGAATCAATCTCCATTACGCTATTAACCCTGACGAACTCTTTTCTTGTATATATCGATACAGTCTCACCTCACTCTAAAGAGTTAATTTGATCAGCATATTTTAAAAATGAAATCGATTTCATTTCATTTTTATTTAAATAAAAATTATTCTTATTTCGCTCATAAAAGATAAAAAAAAGCCCCCACAGTGTGGAGGCCAGGATTTTACTGCTCAGCGATTAGAAACTTTCCCAGTTCGCCTGAGTCATGTCGACGGTGTGGCGATCAGGCTGCTTCGCCTGCAATACCGGACGGCGTACACCAGCGGGCTGTTGCGACTGCGCGGCACGCTGGTTGCTCTCCAGTGTAAAGGTCGCTACCAGCCCTGACAGCGTCTCTGCCTGCTCCTGCAGGGATTTAGAGGCGGATGAAGCCTCTTCTACCAGTGAGGCGTTCTGTTGCGTCACCTCATCCATCTGGCCAATCGCCTGATGAACCTGCTCAATGCCTTTGCTCTGCTCAGACGTCGCCGCGGCGATTTCATTGACCAGATCGGCTACCTGCTGAATCGCCTGACGGACATTTTCACTGTTTGATCCCACGCCGCTGGCCTGCTCTAAACCGTGCTCCACCTGTGAAACAGACGTTGAAATAAGGTCTTTGATTTCACGTGCGGCAGATGAGGAACGCTGCGCCAGATTACGCACTTCAGACGCGACCACAGCAAAGCCGCGACCATGTTCACCTGCACGTGCTGCTTCGACTGCCGCATTCAGTGCCAGGATATTGGTCTGGAAGGCGATGCCTTCGATCAGCCCGGTAATCTCAGAAATTTTGGCAGAGCTGGCACGGATTTCATCCATGGTGTTGAGCATCTGCTTCACTGACGTGCCATTCTGGATCGACATGTCATTGGCGTTATTCGCCAGGCTGCTGGCCTGATGCGCGCCTTCTGAGTTCTGACGAACCGTTTCGCTCAGCGTCGCCATGCTGGCTGCTGTCTGCTCCAGTGATGCCGCCTGCTCTTCAGTACGCGCAGAAAGATCTTCGTTACCTGCAGCAATCTGCGTGGATCCGGCACTGACAGATTGCGCGGCGTGACTGACCGAAAGCAGCGTGCCGGAAACGCGTGACAGCAACTGGTTAAACGCCATCGCCGTTTTGCCGATCTCATCCTTACTGCTGACTTCCGCGGTATGGGTCAGGTCAAGCGTATGACTCACCTGCGTCATGGTGTTGACGATGCCTGAGAGGCTCCTTTTAATGCCAAGGATCACCTTAGCGGAGAAACCGGCCAGCAGCAGAACAAGCAGCAGCGAACCACCAGACATCGCCCACAGCGTCTGCGAATAAATGCGCTTGTTCTCAGCCCTGAGCTGTTCGCCAATATCAATATTCAGCTGAATCTGACGGGTGAAATCCGCTTCCATTTTACGGGCAGCTGCACCCACACCATTATCACTCTGGAGTAACGGAAGCGTGACAGCATCATTATGGGCGCGTGATGCGGCAAGAAATTCCGGTAATGCGCTGCGAACCGCATCCAGATTTTTATAGGCCTGCTCGGTCATCGCCTTATCTTCATCACTGGAGATGTCATTCGCCATGTAATAATCATTCAATGACTTAACCTGCTGAAGCAGATTTTCAATGCGCTCTTCCGCAGCAGGGAGTTTTGTCGCATCGTTAGTGCTCTGGTGGCGATAAAGAGCAATCCCTATCTGATTAGTCACACTGATCGATTTGTTGAGATCGCGAATGCTGGGTATCGCATTCACCTGTACGTATTCAAAACGGGATTGAAAGCCCGAAATCACTGATAAAGAAATAATCACCAGTGCAATCAGTGACATTGCAAGCAGTGAGAAAATCAATACCAGACGCTGGGTAATAGTCATAAACGTCCCCTGGAGAGAAAATAAGTGTGAACCTGGTTTGAACTGGATTATTTTTATCGGCTTTCGTCTGCAGGGCTTTAATCAATCGTGGAGGATATATTTTTTTATTTTTTCTTGCGTCTGTAACAGAGTGAACTACCTCGCGATGTTCTCTGTTATCGATCCCCTTTCATCTTTCCCCTTTAACAATGCATGCCGACAAAAATCTGCCTGCCTGCTTACACGCTGTTTACACAACCCGATGGTCAGGATCAGGCTTGAAATGCTGTCAGTTGGGATCTGATGATTAGCCTGCTAATTCAACAGGATCGCTGACGATAATTATTGTTAAGAGGCACATTAACACCATGAGAGAGGGCAACAGATCCTGCAACGTCAGTGCTGCGAATAGCAGGCGTTGCCGGAGAGGAACATTAGAAATGTGGGCGTGTCATCAGATTAACTGATAGGTGTAAACGTGAGCGGGTGAACCCTGGCGGTACATCTCTGAGATTTTAGCCATTTGTGTCAGGGCCAGATTAAATCAGGGAATTCACTGGCGGAATGCTGATTGTGGTCTATGCTCACTGGCCCGACCAGGCTTAAGTCTGTCGCGCAGCAATAACGCTTACAATAAAAAAGGTAGTTCTCATGGATTTAGCCACATTTGAAACCAGAACCGGTCTTTGGCCACACATGCAGTTTACGGATGTTGAATATGAAGAGTGCAGTGTGGGCTTTGAAATCTACGCCATTGATGTCAGCCGCCAGACAAAGAGCAAGCTGTTTATCTGTCGTGTCACAACCGAACAGCAGGCAGCGTCGCTGACGGCGCAGTTTAAAGAGTGGCTGCCAAAGTTAAAGCTTAAAAAGCGTAAAGTTGCGCTCAATCTGGCACGCATGGCCTGCGAGAAGAGCTATCCCGCTAATCCTAACTATCAGGATCGGTCAGATATGGGTCGTCATTCGTCCAGGCTCTGAAGCCATTCAGTCAGCATCCGCCAGAGCAGCGTGGCTGAAATACCTGCACTGTAGTGTTATTTTCCGTTCTGCGGCGCGTGTTAACTGCGCGCCGCAGGCATCTGAAACAACCGACACTCACCAGGCTCAACAGAAATATCACTGAAGGTAGTGATATGCATCTCGATCCAGGTATTTGCGGCTCGCAGTGTATGAGGTGCGTTGCGCTGTTGCAGCTCCGCCACAAAATCCCGGGTGCTGACGGTAAACTGACCGGCATCATCCTGTCTTGTCGCCTCTCTGAAAGCATGCCAGATCTCATCATCCTGTGACATCACATTGACTCCACAACGGCTTTTGTTTGAAATAGTACTGTTTTTATGAACAGTATAATTAATCCGTCAGGCGGTCAAGTCTGCATTCACATGCTTTGGATGCCGGAATTATGGCCATTAATAGCCGTAGCCGCAGGCAGATCAGGACTTTAATCCTAATCTTAGTAATCGTTTTCATATCCAATTAACTGACTGATACTGCTCATTATTTTATATTATAAGCATTTTAATTATTTGATATCTAACTAAAAAAAGGGTTAACCGCAGCGGAAATAACAGCGGTTTTGCCCTATCTTTAAATGGCTCTGCAACGAAATCCACTTCTGTTCCAGAGTGATCTGACTCCTACCCTTGCCCCCTTTTACAGGGGGCACTTTTTCAGATACCGCAGATGTAGACACGCAGTTAACTCTGCAGGCGGGTAATGTTTACGCGTACCAGTTAAACCTGCTGAAGACGTTAAGATTGCGACTGGAAAAGTGGTGGATTTGTAACCTGATAATTCAATGGCTGTGCTGATATTATCAAAAGCCCAAACCAGTTGATTGAATATCAGGACAATTTTCTGAAATATCAGAGAAACTGATTTTTACCCGCTTAATAGTCCCGCCAGAACAACATGGTAAGGAGAATATAAAGCGCGTAATAATCAGGCACAACCCGAATGACCGGCGCCTCACCAGGGATGTCGTGACGTTATAATAATGCGCTATATCCGCTCTTCGCCCCCGCTTTTGCGGGGGCTTTTCTTTTATCTCAGCTTATTCGCCGGTTTATTGTTGAGACGCCATCTGACATGTGTGTGCTTAATGCCTGAAGTATTACCCTGCCCTATGCCCGGTTTGATGCCGCAAGCAGAACGATATATTGGCCGCAGTTATGCCCTTAACCATCAATATTTATGTGGTATGGTTAATCAGTAACTTCCTGTCATGTGAGTCTGCTTATGCTCTCCACCCTGATTTACCGTAGCCAGCTTGCGGGTTCGGTCTCGCCAGAGAAGCTCAAAGCGCTGGTGGAGCGCGCCAGTATCAAAAACGCTGAAGCTGAAGTCACCGGGATACTGCTCTATGACGGGCAGCACTTTTTTCAGGTGCTTGAAGGGAGCGTCGAGAACGTTCACACGGTTTTCCAGCATATCAGTCGGGATGATCGGCATTTTAATCTGATTGAACTGATGCGAGACTATGCCCCTGCACGTCGCTTTGGTCATGCCGGCATGGCCTTATTTGATTTACGTGACTATCAGAAACATACCGTCGTGCAAGCCCTGCTTAAACGGGTCACCCTGACTGATGAACGAATCAGACATGACCGGGTAGTGAAGTTCCTGCGTTCTTTTGTCGAAGGCAGAGATAAAGAGACGTTTATCGGGATTGCCCCTGCCAGCGAGTGGACACTGACTACGCCCCTTACCGTCAGCGCCCTGCCACCCCTGCAGCCTGCAGCGGATCAGCGCTGTGAATTTGCGCTTCAGCCTATCGTAGACGCAGCGAATCGCCGGATTGTCTCCTGCGAAGCCCTGATACGCGGTCTTCAGGGCGCACCACCCGCAGACTACTTTTCACAGCTGCCGGAAGGCGAGCGTTATCAGGCGGATCTCCATTCCAAAACCTATGCGTTTCAGCTGGCCAGACATCTCGGCCTGCGGGAGCAGACGATCTCCGTCAACCTGCTACCCATGTCGCTGGTGGTGATCGATGATGCGGTTGAACATCTCATTCAGCAGATCAGGCAACAGGGATTGCGCCCTGAGCAGGTGGTGGTTGAGGTGACTGAAGATGAGGTCATCTCCCGCTTCGATGCCTTTCAGTTTGCTGTGCGCCAGCTGAAAGCAGCCGGAATCAGCCTGGCCCTTGATGATTTCGGTGCCGGTTTCGCAGGCCTGTCGCTGCTGGCCGATTTCCAGCCTGACAAAGTTAAGATCGATCGCAAGCTGATTACCGATATTCATCGCAGCGGCCCGCGTCAGGCGATTGTGCTGGCCATCCTTAAATGCTGTCAGGCGCTGGAAATCACGGTCATTGCGGAAGGCGTCGAGAAAATTGAAGAGTGGCTCTGGCTGGAAGGTGCCGGGGTCCGTTATTACCAGGGCTTTCTGTTTGCCCGCCCTGCCCTTAATGCTCTGCCTGCTGTTAGCTGGCCTGCACGACGCCCGTGATTTCCCCGGCAGAAATACCTCCCTGCCTGCCCTTTTGCTCATAGTTTGAAGCGGCTCACACCGCTTCGCTGCAAAAAGCAAAAGCTGTGCCATGCTTGATCCATCTGACAGCCTTCTGGCAGGACAGATATTCATCAGGTCCCTGGATAACAACCGGAATTGGGAGAATCACCATGAACGAAGATCGCATTGGCGGCAACTGGAAGCAGTTCAAAGGTAAGGTCAAGGAAAAATGGGGTGATCTTACGGATGATGATATGACCGTTGTAGAAGGGAAGCGCGATCAGCTGGTCGGTAAAATTCAGGAACGCTACGGCTACGAGAAAGACCGTGCCGAAAAAGAAGTCAAAGAGTGGGAAGATTCCAACAAGTACCACTGGTAAAGCGTTCTTAATCGCCGGGCGTCTCTGCGCCCGGCACCTGCCCGTCAGCCCTTCTCTCCGTCTGTTCACTTACTCTCTGACACCTCTGTACCTGTTGCAGGGACAGATTATGGAAATGATTGTTTCTTTATTTATTCCTGGCGCGCATAATGCGGCCATCTTTCCCGATCATGGGATTGCAACGCTTCCCGGATATCAACTATGCCTCACCACTCTACCGACACCGTATGTGGTCTCGTCGGTGTTCTTCCTGAAACCCTGCGTCGCTGGCGCCGGGCCGGGCTGATCACACCGCCTGGCCCTGCTGGCTATTCAGATCAGCAGCTCACGCGCGCGCTCTGCGTTCGTGAAATGACATCAGGAGGCCATACGCTGTTTGATATCCATGCTGCCCTTAACTGGCCCAGCGTCACGCTGCCCGGCGGCTGGGCCTGCCGGGAAGAGGATATGTTGCAACTGCTGGCGAACAATCCGGACGCAGATGTTGAACGTGAACTGCAGATGATGAATACCGACTACTGTGGTGATGACTATGTTAATCGCTATCTGCGGCCGCTCAACCTCTGGCTGCGTTCTGACCTCAGCGAAGGAGCAGCCCAGCGTCAGCAGCGTTTTCATAGTGCCGTCATCGGCCAGTGGGAGCGCCTGTCGCTGGCCGCACGGCGACGCAGCACCGTACCACTGTTTCTTGAAGCGGTCAGCGTAACGGATGAAACCGAGATCTGGATGGAGGCGATACGGCTCAACGGACAGGGCTTTCGGGTTGAAGTCGCAGCGGCCGCATGCGGTGTTCCCGCTGTAGCGCATCGCCGCTTTGAGCATCATCTGATGTGGTGTGGCGATGGTATCAGTGCATCGATGAAGGCGGCATTTCACGCCAGCCTGGAGGCGGGTGATCCTGTTATGCTGACCGGAACAAATACTGGCGTGCAATCGCCCATCTGCCCGATGTCTGCCAGCGCCTGACGCGGTTGACCTTCTTCCCTGCCAGCTAGTTAAAAGGGCGGAAACAGCCTTAGCCGCTTCCGCCCTGTTCACATTACTGATGTTCCAGCGTTCGTGGTCCGCCGATCGCAATCGGGATACGACGCGGTTTCTCGCTCTCCGGTATTTCCTGGATCAAATCAATGCTGAGTAAACCGTCCGCCAGGCTGGCGCCGGTCACCTTCATGTGCTCCGGAATCGAAAAGCTTAGCTGGAAATCGTGCCGGGAAATGCCGCGATGGATCCAGCTGCTGTTCTCCTGCCGAGCTTCGCCGGACGACTCCCCGGATGCATCATCCCGGTGACCTGCCACGGAAAGCCGGCCGCCACGTAGTTCTATCTCCAGCTCATGCTCTTTCCAGCCGGGTACGCTGACGGTCAGCGCGTAGCGGTTATCCTCAACCCGCTGCAGATCGTAAGCGGGAACTGACGTCACCGGCTTGTCGTCAGTCAGCTGGCTGAACAATTTATCGATACGGCTAAAACGGTCTGAAAAGACAGAATCCGTCAGCGAAGGAAAAACAGAAAACTGTTGTACAGACATGGTGATAATCTCCTGAACAGGTTCATCCAAAAGTTCATCTGACCGGTATGATATTCCCGATCATCGCTAAAATAGGGATCGGTTGTCCGCTTTCAAGTAGCTTAATAGATTTTTTTTAACGTGACTGTACGGCCGGTTATCACAGAAATACATTTCAGGGTATTAACTGAGCCGTTACTTTTTGCTCTGAGGCGCAAGAGTGAAATGGGGATGGCAACCCGCCAGTAATAACAGCAGTTCATATTCACCCTGACTGAGTAGCGTCGGATTACCTGCCGCTTCTTTGGTTTGCCAGACTCTCAGGCTAAGATCAAAACGCTCAGCGGCGCTCTGTTGTGAGAGGCCAGCGGCAAGACGAAGTTCACGTACATTACTCTGGACAACCACAGGCGGCTTGGGGGGACGATTAACCAAACAAACACTCCTTCAACATGATTAAAAACGCAAAAGCACAGCGCTTCGCCAGCAATTAAAGCGAAGCGGCCTGAAAGCGCTCACAGCGAAAAGACCAGAGAATAATTGACTATTTTGCTTAAATGTCAAATTTCAGATTCAACAATTAAGCGAAATTTTTCTGTAAGCGAAGCGGCATATTTCGTCCTCGCAGTACTTTTCCTATTTCCTTAGAATGCTTTATTTCTTCCGCCAGGAATTATCCTGTTATTTGACTTAAGGACCATTCAGGGATTAATCCGCTACCTCAATGCCGCTTTCTTCATCAGGATAGATGTTTAGCCTGAGGTTCCTGTTCAGGCTGCATCATTGAAACCAGAGGAGGATAATAAATGAAAAATCCCATCCAGCGTCGCTCACCCGACGATCTGTCGCATGTGGAAATTCGTGAGCAGTGGCAAATCACCTACTGGACTCAGGAGCTGAGGACAACCCAGGAAAGGCTGACACGCGCGATCCGAGAAAGCGGCGCGCGGACCGAACAGGTGCGTGACTGGCTGGAACAGAACCCGCCCCCACGCCGCCCGGCTCAATCTCTGAATGGCATCAAACGTTAAGCTGATTGCTGACAGAAACGCTGTGTTAACGCCGGCCTTGCGGTGGATTGGCCTGCATCAGCCGGGAGCACGCTGACAGGTCATCTCTGCCGGTCCGGGTTTCTGCCCGGCTTTTGCGTTGTGTTTGAAGAGGTTATCCCGCTGAGTAGTCTGCGCATACCGATCCTGCCTCCGGCATCATGACTGTTCCCCCTGAAAACCAACTTAGAAATAATAGTAACCATCCTGAATGCTTATTGATTTTCTGCCCGGGAATAAACCTTAACAGCGCTGCTGCGCCGGGCTGAAAATATAAAAGGTAAATAATCAGGCACCGCTTCGATTAAATTTTCGAATCGTAAATATCGCCTTTATGCGTTAAAGAAAATATTAAGAGACACCCGCCGCATAGTCCCTTATCATCAGGATGAAAATAAAAAAATACGCTATATTTCCTGCCGCCCGAATGAAATTTCGCTCCGGACAGTTTTCTTTTTTCGCTCCGTAATCAGCCGGTGCGGAGGTTACACACACATGCTCAAGAATCTAAACGGCGACAATGAACGCCGAAGTCGTGCTTTGCAGGCACTGCGTGACCCTGACGAAAGTCGCGATGACGTTCTGCGAAAATTTGTCCGGTTAGCCAGTCAGGCCCTGGGCATCCCGGGAAGCTTTATCTCTGTGCTGGATGACGAGTTCCAGACCGTACGGGCGTCACATAACTTTGATCTGCAACGTTCAACGCGTGGGGATTCACTCTGCCGTCATGTGGTAGACAGCGACAGCGCAGTGATCGTCCCGGATACCTATCACGATGCGCGTTTCGTGACGCATCCGCTGATCACCGGCTCACCTTTTATTCGCTTTTATGCCGGTGTGCCTCTGAAAACCCGCGACGGCATTATTCTGGGCACGCTCTGTGTTACCGACACCGAGCCGCATGCGTTTGCCGTTGAGCAGGTGACGACATTAACGCTGCTCTCCACGCTGGTCATGTCCTTTCTTGAAGCCTGGCATTCCGCTGGTTTTTGCGATCCGGTGACCGGATTGCCTAACCGTCAGCGCCTGATACGTGATTTACAATATCTGGCCGTGGCTGGTGACACCACGCCACGCCGTCTGGTGCTGATTGATTGCATCGACATGTCACGTGCTTATGAACTGGCCCGCACCATGGGAATGAATCCGGTTGAAAGCCTGCTGAAGGATATGGCTACCCTGCTGCCGCTGCGCCTGCGCCCGGCGGTGGGTGAGATGATCTACACCGTGGCCACAGGGCGGTTTGCCATTCTGACCCGTGCTGATAGCAGACTGAGTGCAGCCTGGGTCGCCGGTCGCCTGGAAGGTATCAGTGCAGACATGGATGAGGGGCTGTCAGTTGCACTGACGCCTCATACCGGTGAGGCGGCCTTTGTTGCCGGCAGCATGTCAGCGTCGGAAGTGTTACGCCGCGCGGTCAGCGCGCTGAATGAAGCTGTCGGGCGCGGACTGCCCTCTCAGCGTTTTGATATTGAGGCGGAAACACAGCGCTCAGAAGATTTCCTGCTGATGACCGATCTGAAAACCGCTTTGCGCGATAACATCGGGCTTTATATGGTCTATCAGCCTAAGATTTGCCTGCAGAGTGGCAAACCGGTGGGCCTGGAAGCGCTCATCCGCTGGCGACATCCCAGCAGAGGGGAACTTTCACCTGCCGCCTTTATTCCGCTGGCTGAGCAGACCGATCTGCTCTCGGTGCTCACCGCCTGGATTATCGATCAGGCCGTTGAACGTCTCAGACGACTGCGTAATAACTGTATTCAGTTGCCACTGACCATCAACGTCAGCGTACGCGATTTTGCATGCGAGGGATTTGCATCCGCGCTGGAAAGCAAAATGCTGAAGTCTAAGCTTCCGACTTCGCTGCTGGGCATCGAATGCCTGGAGACAGAACGTATCCTGGAAAGCCCCACCGCCCTTCGCGGACTGGAGATGCTCAGAGAACGGGGATTCACGATTTCACTCGATGATTTTGGCGCAGGCTACAGCAATATCAGCTATCTGCGCCGTATGCCGCTCGATGTTATCAAGCTGGATCGCTCTCTGATCAGTGAACTCTCTTCAGATACGGCTTCACGCATTATTGCCCGCAGCATTATCGCCATGCTCAAAGAGCTGGACTATACGGTGGTGGCAGAAGGCGTTGAGTGTCCTGACGCCGTGACATCCCTGACAGAATATGGCTGCGATCAGGCTCAGGGCTATTTCTATTCCAGGCCATTAAACGAAGAGGCGCTGGATCACTGGCTTCACTGGAAATTGCGTGGTGAGTGTCATTAAACCTGCAGGCTATACCTGTGTTGAACATTGCGCTTATGTCACTGCTGAGCTGCGGATTAACTTTCCGCTAAAGCCACAAGGCCGCCCTGATGGCGGTCTTATTTATGATGCACTGAAATGAGCTTCTGTGCGGAGATCCAGCAGCATTATTACCATTAAGGTAACTGAATTCAGATCTGCCAATTTGCCGCTTCGCTTAGTGCCACCTGCTCTGGTGCAGTCTGTGCGACAGTAACCAAGTAAAGGTGAAACATTTTTTGAACAATGTTAGCGTGTCCGCAACAATCACGTAAAACGGAGCTGCACATGCTTACCACCATAATCTATCGCAGCCATATTTCAGATGATTTTCCGGTCAGAACCCTTCCGGAAATGGTCGACAACGCCAGCAAAATCAATACTACCCACGATGTAACCGGTATCCTGTTATTCAACGGCACCCATTTCTTCCAGTTACTTGAAGGCCCGGAAGCGGGCATTCAGGCCGTTTATCAGCGAATCTGTGCCGATCGCCGGCATCATAATGTGGTGGAGTTAATGCGCGACTATGCGCCTTCCCGACGTTTTGGTAATGCGGGCATGTCGCTGTTTGATCTGCGCGAACACGATCGCTCATCACTGCTGCAGGCGGTGCTGGACAAAGGTACGTCTAAATATCGCCTGACCTATGATGATCGGGCACTGCAATTCCTGCGTACTTTTGTTGAGTCACGCGAGAAAGAAAACTACTACGAGGTTCTGCCGCCAGGTTACTGGGAGTTTATTTCAGAGCACACTAATGTGCCGGATTCCCGTCCGGAGACAGAAGGGGTGAGCTTCCGGCCGGTGGTCGATCCACTGGCGCGTCAGGTGACCGCCATTGAAGCTGTCACCCTGCGTCCGGCGCTGACCGGTGAAATTTCCGGCGACCGGCTTTATGTTGACGATCTGGAAACCGTGAAGAAAACCTTTGCCCACGCTGGCCTGGTTTGTCCCGATGGTATGACGCTCTACGTGAGTCTGCTGCCAATGACGCTGGTTGTCATACCCGACGCCGTTGAGCACATTGTGGCAGCCATTCAGCAGGCGGGTCTGGTGCCGGAGCAGGTGGTTATTGGTGTGAGTGAAACCGGCGTGATTTCACAGCTGAATGCGTTCTCTGAAGCCGTACGCGCGTTAAAAGCGTTCGGAATCAGCCTGTCTATCGACAATTTTGGAGACGGCTCCGCGGGATTGTCATTGCTGACTCATATTCAGCCCGACCGTATCCGTATCGATGCCGGTATCACCCGCGACGTTCATCGCAGTGGGCCAAAGCAGGCGGTGGTGCAGGCAATCATCAAGTGCTGCTCAGCGCTGGAGATCACCGTTATCGCGGCTGGGATCGTACAGGCTGAAGAGTGGATGTGGCTGGAAGCTGCAGGTGTGATCAATTTCCAGGGTACGCTGTTCGCATCTGCGGGCCGCTATGAGGCCCAATCGGTCGCCTGGCCGGAATATCGCGAAGCGATGTAACCGTACGCGGTCTTAATAATTTTAAAGCGGTACGCCAGCGAGCGGCCGCTTTTTTCATTTATGGCCGTGCCGACTCTCAGGAAAAGGCATGATTAACAGGCCCTCCCTACTCCCCTTTATTTATCTGCGCATTCTAAGCTTCTTTTGTAAATCCTGGACGCGATACTGCATTTTTGAATGAGCTTCTGACGCATTTCCGGCATACATTTTCTGATAACCACTATAGCGAGTAACGCTTACAGGTTAACCACTATAGTAAGTAAATCTGAGACTGAACTGCACTATCAGGGTATAGAATGTGACAAATATCCACTATAGCGAGCAAAGGTGCGCCCGAAGCGTTTATGACAACCACTGTAGCCAGTATGTTGCGCAATATTCATCCGGATTATGCCGATAAATCACTCAGGCAGACGATAAACGCTCAGATAACCACTGTAGCGAGTACCTGCTCACCTCTGTTCTCAGATGATAACCACTGTATCGAGTAAGTGATCCAGAAAGAGGAGCCTAAGATTATCTATGCTCAACAGTGCACCACGCACGATTTCCATGCGGCATAACCACTATAGCGAGTGAAAAGGTCGTGTGAGGAGGTGCATGTAGCAGGAACGGAGTGATAGCCCTGCCCTGTTTTGCGCTGTTATTCGCTAAAATAGCTTTGTTCTGTTGACGAAATCATTCTGCTCATCCTGTAACACAACCACTGTAGCGAGTGCCTGGCTGACCTTACCTGCTATGCTAATTTTTTGTTCTCATCATGCTATGAGAGATAAATATTGATAGTAAGCACTCACTTTAACTAGCTAAATATCATTAACAGGCAGAGTAAAATGATACTGCTAACCACTATAGCGAGTAATATCGCCCCTCAATCCAAAAAAATAACCACTGTAGCGAGAATGTTGTAAGAACCGGGTCTGTCACCTGATCATTATCTGAACGCATCAGCCAATAAATCTCCAGAAAACCACTGTAGCGTGTAAATCTTTTGGGCAGAATGAGGCAAACCAGCATGAGATAGCCATTTCAGAATGGCGATAACCACTGTAGCGAGTAAAACCGAAGAGCTGAATATCGCCTGCGGAACACGTCAGATGGCATTGGGAGGAGAATCCGCATTCTGTTAACCAGACCTGACTAACCACTATAGAGAGTGATAAACACGATAACGCCTTATTGCAGCGTTTACAGTGAAGCCATGTACTGGCTAACCACTACGGGAAGTAGATCTCTTGTGAAGTCCAATGCACCCTCTGGGTCCGGGAGGCGGAATGGAAGACCACAGCAAATTGCAGGATGTTTTCAGGCAGGCGCATCTGGATATTGATGCTCTTTCGGAAAGGGGCTAACCACTATAGCGAGTAATCTAACTCGCTATAGTGGTTAGGGCTGTCAGATACCCTTAAACAGCCCATTTCTCGCTATAGTGGTTAGCAGGCTGCAGGATGGGTCAGCCATGAACTGTGTGGTGAACAGGCATCTAACGCTTTTTCTGTTTCCTGATTTTATTCAGTAACTCTTTTTCCTCACGCGATACCATGACAAGTTCACTGCTTTCATCTTCACCCACCGGTTCAGGCAGATTGACATCAATAATAGTGAGATCGTTGTCCATATCGTCAAACTCGTCCATCTCATCATCGATCAGGTCTGCCTTGCTGAGCGGCAGTTCGGCCGGGCGCAGTTTGGGGTGACGATAATGGACCCAGAAGTACACGGAAGAGCCGCGGCGGGTCTCGGTATAATCGAGATAACCAATCTCTTTTAACTGCTCCATCGCTTTCCTGACTGTCGCATTCTGGGTGATCACGCGCGACGTAAGGTTAAGCCTTGCACGCAGGCGTGCCATGGATATTGGTGCAGGTTTAGGCGGAAGGCTTTCAATGAACGTATAAAGCGCTTGAGCGGACTCTTTGCGTGCCAGCTCGTTAATAGCCTTAAGCTGCAGCAGAACCTTTCTGTCGAACTGATATAGCTCAAAGATTTTGGGATCGGCCTGTAAGGTCACCGTGTCCTTTTTGACGCTGTATTTGGCGGACTGCACCAGATGCGTTGTGTAGTTCTCTCCGCCCTTGCTGGTAAAAGTCAGGGTGTTAGACGCAATCCGCGTCAGCGAAGCGTCCAGACGGCTCCTGAGCTTCGATGAGAGGCGCGCAGAAGGTATGCCGCAGAGTTTTGCAAATTCTACGAACGAGAGCGTTACCGTGTCTCCCAGACACTCATGCGTGGCGAATGCGCGAATGATCCCAACCCAGGTCTTAAAATCATTATCCATATCCAGCCGGGCACCCAGAATCTTGATGTTGTCATACCCTTCCGATCTGACCAGAGATAACTGTTTCAGATCCTGAGTCACATCCATCGCATTCATCTGGTTTTTCTGACTGCGCGCTGTGGATTTCAGCGTTGGAACAAACAAGCCGAGACGCATCAACGCGACTGGCTGCACGGTGTTATTACTGTTGGGCGTTAGAGTAACAACTTCGCCTGTACGCTTGTCTGTTTCGCTAAACGCATCAGCTATGTTCAGGATATCTGGTTCTTTTCTTGGCATTAGGAAGATCCGTAATGTGAACAGGCGAGAGCCGCTGTTACTCAATACAGTGGATACTAGCACTCACTATAGCGGTTAATCTACTTGCCATAGTGGTTATTTATCTCGATACAGTGGTTGTTTTACTCGCTACAGTGGTTAGCTAACCTTCTTTATCGCAGTGATACCAGGGGCTGAGGCTCTACGGGGATCTTTAAGGAACTTAAAAAGGATCTTATGTGGATCTGTTATTGGATCTGCTCGGTGGATAACCCGTTAAAAAAGCCTACCCCCCGGTTAATCAGAATCTCCGTTTTTATCCTGTTTCCTTGCCAAAGACTCTAAAACTGCAGCGGGTGTGCTCAATCGGGGGTTATGCACATGAAAAAGTGTTATCTACTCGCTACAGTGGTTGTTGAGTACTCGCCAGCGCGGTTGCTTTACTCGCTATAGTGGTTATTGTGCTCTCTGCAGTGGTTGTTCTTCTCGCTACAGTGGATACCAACACCCTTTCAGACCTTGTGCTGCGTGGCTTCAAAGCCTGTTGGGATCTGTTAAGGATCTCAATTTGATCTATTGAGGATCGACCAATTGGATCTGGCCTGTGAATAACGGGGATAAAACAGACACGATTCAGCAATAACCAAAGCTGAGATCAAACGGGTTTTCAACTGCAGATACGAGATGAAGAATTCTATAAGCAGGTTCTGAGCGAGTTATTAGGTGTGGGAGCAATCTGTTGCTGACAGGGCAAAGCATTTAATCGGGTATGTGCCAATAACCATAAAGAGATTAAGGTTTAAAGCCCAGAGTGAATATCTCCAGGCTCTTCAAATAAACGTTCATGAGTAAAGAACAGATTTTCACCATGAATTTAATGATTTATCTATCTGATAAACAAGTAATTTTTCCATATTTTCATAGTGAAAACACCCTGCTTATGATCTCAGAAATAACGTTTCAAGAGGTTGAAGATGGACTCATTAAGTCCAACTGGCTCCTGAATGAATTCAGACAGCGATAAGTTAGCGTAGCAATTGATACTTTTCCCCAACCTGATAAATCCAGCTCATAAAGAAATTTGTTATGCATAGTCTCATCATCAGGTAACTGCATACGATCGTTTATCACGAGGGAAAAAGAAAGTTGGTTGTCATACCCGTACACTTACCTAACAGACGATGTTTAAATTATGCGGATTTCCTTTTGCTGCTTATGCGGCGTGTTACTGGTTATTACTATCTGGCCTGTTACTCTCAATCCCCTGCCCTATTCACAGATCTCAATGTTTCATCACAGTATTCATGAAACCGCTAAAGCTAACACTATAAATAAAACATCTTTATGGGGATCAAAGTCAGTCAGCGATAAGAATAGAATCTCTGTCAGATGCAGTGACAAATGCTGCAGGACTCTGTGAGAAGCATCCACACAGACTATAAACAAATCGTAATTGAAAGTTATAAGAGGATATGAATTTCTGACAAGCTACGACAAGCACCATTTCTTAGAGGAACAGACAGATTCTGTCCTGCCTATACAGGAACTGTAACTCCAATACGCATATAACCATTTGTCGTGTAGAAGTTGACAGCCCGATAGTTGATGTGTCGGGTTCCAGCCAGGCTCGATACATCCCATCTCTTTTGCAGATTTATTAAGAAAGTGAGTAAAGCATCGCATCCTATAGCTTTGCTTTTATAGACCTTCTCGAAGAAGTCATATCTACGCATGGTTCTTAGCAAAGCTTACAATGCTGACAGATCGGCTCAGGGCCAGAAAAGAAATTCTTCGATTTAGATTGCGATGATCTTAAAAGTCAGAAAAGGTTAGTTTGGTAATGTATAAGGCTGATATCTGTTCTTTTGAGGGAGCAAGGTTTTATTATCAAAAAGAGAGTACTGCCAGGGTGACCACTTAGACTTTCCACTAACGTTAAGCCACTATTTATAGTTAAAAGAATACTTTATAAAAACCCATTTTCGCTGCAGATTTTCACCAAACAAATATTCTCGTAAGATATTGATATAAATGGATATATAGAAAATTTTCATGATGAAAATACCATGGTCAGCAACTGAAACAAGGGCCACGATTGCCGACTGGACATTTCTGCCATTACAGAATTAAAACGAATATCGGGCACTAACATCCGCCATCCATTATCACACTCCTCTCTGATGCCTGTTCAATATACTCAAACTGAATGGACTGCGGCCACAGAGCTCAAGAGATCCTCTTTTACAGCTGACCATAAATTTCCGAAAACCATTCCACCACCTGAGACAAAAAATCCAGGTTTTTGGCATTTTCCTAAAAAATTGGCAGGTATGCGCTTTTTGTGTAGTATGCAAAAAACATTAACGCAGAGGGGCTTATGAAGCGCGATTATGGTGGAGTGCTGGAGATGGCAACACGTGCCAACTCCATGTTACATGGACTCAGTGACCACATTGAGCAGCAGCGTCAGGAATTTAACCAGACAGGTTTTTACCAGACTTTCTCCCGCAATGCTGTTGCTAATATGCCACTGCTGAGTAAGCACGCTGTCGTCGCTGCAATTAGTGATATGGAAGCAGCAGGATACCAGTTTGGTAAAAAGCAAACCGGCAGTACATCGCAATATGCCCTGACCATTCAGAACGTCGTCGACATTTATCAGCATCGTAAAGTACCAAAATATCGCGATCGGCACGATGGCCCCTTTGTCGTGTTTGTTGTCAGCCTTAAAGGCGGTGTCTCTAAAACCGTCAGCACCGTGACGCTGGCTCACGGTATGCGCGCCCATCCTTCAATGCTGCACAATGACCTGCGCATACTGGTTATTGACCTGGATCCCCAGGCATCAAGCACGATGTTCCTGAGCCATACCAACAGTGTCGGTTCTGTACTGGAAACAGCAGCGCAGGCTATGCTCAACGATCTGGATGCAGACCAGCTTCGCGAGCAGTTTATTAAACCTACCGTCATGCCCGGCGTTGACGTTATCCCGGCCTCAATCGACGATGGCTTCGTTGCCAGCGACTGGGAAGAACTGGTTGCTGAACATCTGCCCGGCGTTGCCCCCTCAGAAGTCCTTCGCCGTAATGTGATCGACCGTCTGGCAGGTGACTACGATTTTATCTTCCTTGATACCGGCCCTCATCTTGATTCCTTTATGCTGAATGCGATCGCGGCCAGCGATGTGCTGCTGACACCGACGCCGCCGGCTCAGGTCGATTTCCACTCCACCATGAAGTACCTGACGCGCCTGCCAGAAATGCTGGAGCGTATTGAGGCTGAAGGTATCGAACCGCGGCTCAAAGCTAATATTGGCTTTATGTCTAAAATGACCTCCAAGCATGATCACCTGACGTCACAAAGTTATGCCCGTGAGGTATTTACCAAATCCATGCTGGACTGCGGCTTACCGCGTCTTGATGGATTTGAGCGTTGTGGCGAATCCTTTGACACGGTGATCAGTGCCAACCCCGCTTCCTATCCGGGCAGTGCAGACGCCCTGCGAAAAGCCAAATATGAAGCCGAGCAGTTCTCAAGGGCTGTGTTTGATCGCATCGAATATATCAGGAGTACCCTGTGAGCAAACCGATACAGCGCATTGGCCGCAAGTTCGGCGATTCTGCTATTGCGAACATGATCGACAGCAGCAGCCAGTCGCGCACTTTTACGCTGAAGTCAGGTGCGAAGGCGACCTTTGTACGCCAGCTGATCCTGCATGACGATATTGAAACCCGAACCAGCGTTGACCCGAAAATCAATGGACGTGATCAGAGCACGCTGACGCCTGAATCGCTGCAGGAAATCACGCGTACGATTACACTGCAGCAATTTTTCCCGGCCATAGGTCGCGTGAACGGTGACCGAATTGAGATCATGGATGGCTCGCGCCGTCGCGCTGCCTGTATTCTTTCCGGGGCCAGTCTGGAAGTGCTGGTCACCGCGGATGAACTGAGCCTTAGCGATGCGCGTCAGCTGGCTGCTGATATTCAGACGGCGAAAGAGCATAACCTGCGTGAATTAGGGCTGCGCTTTATGCTGATGAATGAAAGTGGCATGAGCAAATCAGACATTGCTAAAGCGGAAGGTATCTCAAATGCTAAGGTCTCCCGTGCATTTCAGGCCGCATCCGTACCCGCTGAGTTTATCGAACTCTTCCCGGTCGTTTCTGAGCTGACCCTTCAGGATTATCAGTTGCTGCTTGATGTCTGGGAGGAGGCGAAAGCGGAAGCGATTGATGTCGCCGGACTGGTCAGCGAAATTCAGCAAAAGCTGGAGGCAGATGATGCACTGCAAAACGCTAATGCAGACGAGAAGAAGAGCGCAATCCTGAATGGCTTCAAAAGCGCACGTCGTCAGTTAAAAAAACCTGCACCGGTCAGTAAAACGGTGACGGAAAAGCTGGCAACGTTTACTACGGCCAATACCTATGCGCGTCGTAAAACCAATGATGAGAAGCGCACCGTGCAGTATGAATTCAGTCGTCTGCCGAAAGAGATTGCTGAACAGATTGATGCGTCGATAAGACAGATACTCTCTACGCTTAAATAATCTTCATCACACATTACTGACAATGGAACCGGCCGCTGCGCCGGTTTTTTTATTCCTGCTCTCTAATCATAAAACTCCTCTGCTAATCACATATCACTTAAACATGTTAACGCTTGAACCTGACGCCATTTAGCGTTATAGCTAAAACGGTTTAGCTTTCAGGTTTAATCAGAGGAGTTTTTTATGTCTGTTCGCGTATGGTGCCTCGGGGATGCCGTGGTCGATTTGCTACCCGAAATGCCGGGTAGCCTGATGCAGTGTCCGGGCGGAGCACCCGCTAATGTCGCCGTTGGCATTGCCCGCCTGCAGGGAAACAGCGGTTTTATCGGACGGGTGGGTGCCGATCCGTTTGGTGAATTTATGCGGCAGACGCTCAGTGAAGAAAATGTTGATACGGCCTGCATGATTGCCGATTCACAGCATCGCACATCAACCGTGGTGGTCGGGCTGGATGAGCAGGGCGAGCGCTCCTTTACCTTTATGGTTCGGCCCAGTGCCGACCTGTTTCTTGAACCGTCAGATCTGCCCGAGTTTCATCGCGGGGAATGGCTGCACTGCTGTTCGATTGCCTTAGCGGCGGAACCCTCTCGTACGGCGACGCTGACCGCCATGAAACAAATCCGCGCGGCAGGCGGCCATGTCAGCTTCGATTTAAATCTGCGGGAAGATCTCTGGCCCGACACGGCACTCCTCCATGCGGTGGTGAACGAAGCCCTCAGTCATACGGACGTGGTGAAACTCTCTGACGAAGAGCTCGATTTTCTTAGTCCGGGTCAGGAAGCAGCTGTCAGCATGGCTCAACTGGCCGCCAAATTCAGCATTCGCCTGTTACTGGTGACGCGGGGCAGGGAAGGGGTGATGGCCTGTTATCAGGGCCAGACAACCCACCATGCCACCACGCCCGTTGACAGCGTCGATACTACCGGTGCAGGTGATGCCTTTGTAGCCGGGTTACTCTGGGAGCTGGCGAAGTCGGGTCTGCCTGTAAACGAATCACAACTTGCCAGCTATCTGGTGACTGCGCAGCGCTGTGGCGCACTTGCAACCACGGCGAAAGGAGCCATGACAGCACTTCCCTGGCGCCACCAGCTGGACGATCTGGCCGACTAATCATCCTGTAATGCCCCTGTTTTGGGAGCTATCTCACAATCACTAAACCGGTTTAGCTATTTTCATTGCAGAGGGAAATTACCCGTGGCTATGATTTGCGCCTAAACCGGTTTAGCAAAAAATACCGGTGATGATAGCTTCTCCTCAGGGATATAAAAAAATGAAAAAAAGCACGTTAGCCGTCGCCCTCTCTGCAATATTCCTTTCCACATCCGTCTGGGCCGATCCCAGCATGAGCAGCATCGAAGCCCGCCTTGCGGCGATGGAGCAGCGCCTGCAGGCTGCCGAGCAGCGGGCGAATGCCGCTGAAAGCCGCGCAGAGGTCGCCGAAAAACAGGCTCAGATGGCTGAAAGGCAAGCTCATCAGCTGGCAGCGGTGCAGCAGCAGACCCCGACCTCTGCCGCTGAGGTCGCGCAGCGCACTACGAAACCGGAACAAAAATCTGCCGATGAAGGTGGCTTTGAGTTCCACGGTTATGCCCGCTCAGGATTATTGATGAACAGCTCCGCCGCCAGAACTCAGGGTGGCCCGACCGTAACTCCGGCTGGAGAAACCGGCGGTCACGTTGGGCGTCTGGGTAATGAGCCGGATACCTACGTTGAGCTCAACCTTGAACATAAGCAGACGCTGGACAATGGCGCCACCACCCGCTTCAAAGCGATGCTGGCCGATGGACAGCGCACTTATAACGACTGGACGGCCGCCAGCAGCGATCTCAACCTGCGTCAGGCGTTTGTCGAGCTGGGACAGCTTCCCACTTTCAGCGGTGCGTTCGATAACGCAACGGTCTGGGCCGGTAAGCGTTTTGATCGTGATAACTTCGATATTCACTGGATCGACTCCGATGTGGTCTTCCTTGCCGGAACCGGTGCCGGTATCTACGACATGACATGGAGCGATCAGGCACGCAGCAACATCTCGCTTTATGGCCGTACCTTTGGCGACATCGAAAACAATGAAAACACCGCGCAGAACTACATCCTGTCGCTGAATAACTTTGTCGGCCCGGTGCAGATGATGGTCAGCGGTATGCGGGCGAAAGATAACGACGATCGCCGGGATATTGACGGTCTCCGTGTCAAAAGCGATGCGGCAGAAACCGGCGTCCATGCGCTGCTGGGCCTGCATAACGATAGTTTTTATGGGCTGACAGAAGGCACGTCGAAAACGGCCCTGCTCTACGGTCATGGCCTGGGCGCTGAGGTGAAGTCGATTGGTTCTGACGGCGCACTGCTACCGGAAGCGGATACCTGGCGGCTGGCGAGTTACGGTACGACGCCTCTTGGCGGTGGCTGGCACATTGCGCCCGCCTTACTGGCACAGCGCAGTGACGATCGCTATGTCAAAGGTGACAGCTATGACTGGGCGACAGTCAACCTCCGGCTGATTCAGGAAATCACGCAGAACTTCGAGATGCAGTATGAAGGCTCTTATCAGTACATGGATCTGCGTCCGGAAGGCTACAACAACCGTAACGCGGTCAGCGGCAGCTTCACCAAACTCACCGTTGCGCCAACCCTGAAAGCCGGTGATGTCGGCGACTTCCTTAAACGTCCGGAGATTCGTCTGTTTGCCACCTGGATGAACTGGGATCACCGGCTGGATAACTATGCCAGTGACGACGCGTTCGGCAGCAAAGGCTTCGATGCCGGCGGCGAATGGAACTTCGGCGTACAGATGGAAACCTGGTTCTGATCGGGCGGCCCCGGCTGCCGGGGCCTGAACGTCACGCAGATAAAAACATAACAAGAGTGAGGTATGTATGGACTATGTAAAAATATCGCGGGCCCTGCTGCCGCTGCTGGGTGGCAAAGAGAACATTGCCAGTGCGGCTCACTGTGCGACGCGGCTACGGCTGGTGCTGGCAGATGATGAAAAAGCGGACACCACCGCGATTGGCCGGATTGAGGGGGTTAAAGGCTGCTTCCGCAACGCCGGACAGCTTCAGGTTATCTTCGGTACCGGTGTGGTAAACAAGGTCTACGCTGCCTTTATCGCCGAAGCTGGCATTAGCGAATCGAGCAAGTCTGAGGCTGCTGATATTGCCGCCCGCAAGCTTAATCCTTTCCAGCGTATCGCTCGTCTGCTGTCGAACATTTTTGTGCCGATCATTCCGGCGATTGTGGCGTCGGGTCTGTTGATGGGCCTGCTGGGGATGGTTAAAACCTACGGCTGGGTCAATCCGGAAAATGCGCTCTACATCATGCTGGATATGTGCAGCTCAGCGGCCTTTATTATCCTGCCGATCCTGATTGGTTTTACGGCGGCACGCGAGTTTGGCGGCAACCCATTTCTGGGCGCGACGCTGGGCGGCATTCTGACGCACCCGGCGCTGACCAACGCCTGGGGCGTCGCCGCCGGTTTCCACACCATGAACTTCTTCGGCATTGAAGTGGCGATGATTGGCTATCAGGGTACGGTATTCCCGGTGCTGCTGGCGGTATGGTTTATGAGCATGCTGGAAAAGCAGCTGCGTCGGGTGATCCCGGATGCGCTCGATCTTATTCTGACCCCGTTCCTGACGGTGATTATCTCAGGCTTCATTGCGCTGCTGATTATCGGTCCGGCGGGCCGTATGCTGGGCGATGGGATCTCTTTTGTGCTCAGCACCCTGATTGCTCACGCTGGCTGGCTGGCGGGACTGGTATTTGGCGGGCTTTACTCGGTGATTGTTATTACCGGCGTGCATCACAGCTTCCATGCGATTGAGGCGGGACTGCTGGGTAACCCGTCTATCGGGGTTAACTTTCTGCTGCCTATCTGGGCAATGGCGAACGTTGCTCAGGGCGGGGCCTGTCTGGCGGTGTGGTTTAAAACCCGCGATGCGAAGATCAAAGCAATTTCGCTGCCCTCGGCGTTTTCAGCACTGCTGGGGATCACCGAGGCGGCTATCTTTGGTATCAACCTGCGGTTTATGAAACCCTTTATCGCGGGTCTGGTGGGCGGCGCGCTGGGCGGTGCCTGGGTGGTATCGGTCCATGTCTATATGACGGCGGTCGGGCTGACCGGTCTGCCGGGCATGGCGATTGTTAAGGCGGGTTCTCTGCTTAATTATGTCATTGGCGTCGCCATCGCGTTCACCACCGCGTTTGTGATCTCTTATCTGCTCAAATACAAAACGGACTCTGAATAATGGCCTCATCAACACGTCTTGCCGCCATTCTGCAGGCGGTGATGCAGGGGATGCCAAAGGCGCTCAGCGACAGCCACTATCCCGGCTGGCATCTGGCACCGGTTACCGGACTGCTTAACGATCCCAACGGCTTCATCCATTTCGACGGTCACTATCATCTCTTCTACCAGTGGAACGCGCTGGGCTGTGCGCATCAGCATAAATGCTGGGGGCACTGGCGCTCAGCCGATCTGCTGCACTGGGAGCATCAGCCCATCGCGCTGATGCCGGATGAGGAGTATGACCGCAGTGGCTGCTACTCCGGCAGCGCGGTCGACGATAACGGCGTACTGACACTGATCTACACCGGCAACGTAAAATTCGATGATGGCTCGCGCACGGCGTGGCAGTGCCTGGCGCAGCAGAACAGTGCGGGCGGTTTTGACAAGCTCGGCCCGGTCATCGCCGTGCCGGAGGGTTATACCGGCCACGTTCGCGATCCCAAAGTGTGGCGTCACGACGATCGCTGGTACATGGTGCTGGCGGCGCAGAATACGCAGCGGCAGGGCAGGGTGCTGCTACTGTGTTCTGACAATCTGCGGGAGTGGCAGAATCCCGGCGAGATTGCGGGCAGCGGACTGGGCGGGCTGGATGCCGCAGGTTATATGTGGGAGTGCCCGGACATGTTCACGCTCGGAGACAGCACCTATCTGATCTGCTGTCCGCAGGGTGTTGCGCCCGAAGAGAAGCGCTTTCTGAACAGTCACGCCTGTGCCTGGCTGAGTGGCGACCTGGATTATCAGCAGCCTGCATACCAGCACGGCCCGCTGAACGAAATGGATGCCGGCTTTGAATTTTATGCTCCGCAAACCACGCTGACCGCGGATGGCCGGCGGCTGCTGGTGGGCTGGATGGGGACGCCAGACGGTGAAGAGATGGCCCAGCCAACCGTGGCGCAGGGCTGGATCCACCAGATGACCTGTCTGCGCGAGCTGAGCTCACGTAACGGGCGGCTCTGTCAGCAGCCCATCGCGGAACTGCAGGCGTTGCGCGAGCACGAGCAGCACTATCAGGGCCGTGCTGATGATACGCCAGCGATCGGCGCACAGCGGCTGGAGCTTAAGCTTGAGAGCCAGGGCGACATCGAACTCAATTTCGCCGATACCCTGATCCTGACGTGGCAGCACAACGAACTGCGGCTTGCCCGTCGCAGCCTGGTGTCGGGTGAATGGACGTATCGTTACTGGACCGGGGCAGCCCGCCGGTTACAGATTCTGTGTGACCACTCCAGCGTTGAGATCTTCATCAACGACGGGGAAGGGGTGATGAGCAGCCGCTATTTTCCGGACCAGCCCGCGCTGCTGACTCTGCTCGGGCGCGCAGAACTGCAGGCCCGCTACTGGTCGTTACGTCGCTGCATGGTAGAATAAGCCCTTGTTTCCCTAACCGATGTCTTGCCGTGAGAAAAACAAAACGCGTTACCATCAGTGATATCGCCGGGCTGGCCGGGGTTTCAAAAGCCACTGCCAGCCTGGTGCTCAACGGCCGTGGCGAAGAGTTACGGGTCGCGAAGGAGACGCGTGAGCGGGTGCTGAGGCTGGCCCGCGAACACCATTATCAGCCCAGTATCCATGCGCGGATGTTGCACGACGCCCGCAGTCATACGCTGGGGCTGGTAGTACCGGAGATCACCAACCACGGTTTCGCAGCTTTCTCCCATGCGCTGGAAAATCTCTGCCGTGCGGCGGGTCTGCAGCTGCTGATCGCCTGTACCGACGAAAATGCCGGTCAGGAACGGGTCGTGGTCAACAATCTGGTGGCGCGTCAGGTCGACGGCCTGATTGTTGCCTCCAGTATGCTGACTGACAGCGACTATGTCAGCCTCAGCGAACAGCTGCCGGTGCTGCTGTTTGACCGCCACATGAACAACACGACGCTGCCCTGGGTCATCACCGACTCCGTGACGCCCACCGCTGAGCTGGTTGAAAAGCTGGCGCGCGCCTGTCCGGAGGAGATCTACTTTATGGGCGGACAGTCCGATCTTTCTCCGACTCAGGATCGTCTGGCGGGATTCAGTGAGGGGCTGGCGCGGGCCGGTGTAACGCTGCAGCCGGAGTGGGTAATCCAGGGGAACTACCATCCCGGCAGCGGTTACGAGATGTTTGCCGCACTATGTCAGCGGCTGGGGCGTCCACCTAAAGCAATTTTCACTGCCGCCTGCGGCCTGCTGGAAGGGGTACTGCGCTACATGAGTGAGCATCACCTGCTGACCGGCGATATCCGCATCGCCAGTTTTGATGACCACTATCTCTATGATTCACTCTCGATTCCTGTCGACACCGTAGAGCAGAATGTTCCGGCGCTCGCGCAGGCCTGTTTTTCTATGCTGACCACGATGATCGCCGGAAATGATCCAGCAGACAGCCAGCTGGTGCTGCCCGCCACGTTGCGCCTGCGCGGCTAATCGCCGGGCGCTTCTGGCCCCGGCGGCTTCACCACTTGACCGGCAGGGCGCTGACACCACGCAGGTTGGCTCTGTGATTGCGGCGAACCCCGGCGGTTACCGGCCGCATTGCTGGCAGTCGGGTCAGCAATACCTCTAGCGCCACCTCCATTTCCGCCAGTGCCAGCCGGTAGCCCATACAGTGATGTATCCCGCCACCAAATGCCAGGCAGCGTCCCTCATGTCGCCGGATATTGACCCGCTCCGGCGAGGTAAAGACAAGCGGGTCGTGATTGGCTGCGCCCAGACTCAGAAAAAAGCGTATTCCTGGCGGAATGAGCTGGCCTGCCACCTCAATTTCTTCCAGCGTCGTGCGGTACAGCATCTGGACCGAACTGTCGTAACGCAGACACTCCGCTATGGCATCAGGTATCAGCGCATGATTCTGTTTCAGGCAAGCCAGTTCCTGCGGATGGTCATGCAGAGCCAGGAGAGTATTGCAGAGCATATTTGAGGTGGTCTCATGGCCGGCAATAAACAGCAGTATCACATTGGCGATGATCTCATCGTGACTTAGCCGGTCGCCATCGCTGCTGCTGCGCAGAAAAAGGGACACCAGATCGCTGGCCGTGCTGTCACGCCGGGCGACGATCATTGCGCTGAAGTAACACTCCAGTACGGCAAACGCATCGGCGGCTTCCAGCAGATCCGACTGGCTGATTTGCGGGTCGAACACTTTGACCAGTACAGAAGTGAGCCGACCCAGTTCAGGCGCGTCAGACTCAGCAAGATCCAGCATCCTGCAGATAATGCGTACCGGTAACGGAAAGGCGAATGCCTGGGCCAGATCGCAGTCGCGATGACCTGCCAGCGCATCAACCAGGTCATGAGCGACACTCAGCGCCATCTCCCGGAGTGGTTTAATTTCCCGGGCGCTGAATGCCTTCATAACCAGTCCTCTTAATCGGTTATGATCCGGCGGATTCAGCACCAGAAACATTCTGCTGATGCCCTGAAACAGCGGCATGTCGGCGGCAGCATCACCAAACCTTAACCTGACACTTTCCATATAATTCTTGCCGACCCGCCGATCATTCAGCAGTGCCTCCACCACCGCGTGACTCCCGCTGATGATGATCTTATCCCCGGCAGGAATAAGCGGGCCCTGCCGATGCAGTTTTCGATAAAGGGGAAAGGGATTGTCAGCGTAGTCGGGATTCATCAGTTCATGAAGCTGCATAGCTCACTCCACGGCTTAAGGATTAATGCGAGCGCTGAATGCGGGCGAGAGAAGCGAAAAGGTTGTTTTTATCACTTTCGCTGAGGTGGGACGCCGTGAGCTGTGACATCAGATACGCTTTGTCCTCCTGCGAGAAGCTGCCGGTCATCAGGCGCTGGCTGATCGCAGCCAGGAGCTGGGTATCCAGCCGTTCAATCTGCTGCCGGGTCCCGGCCAGATCGGTGACGGGTACGTCACTTTCCGGTGCTGAGAGCCAGTCAGCCCGATAGCGATACTGAATCGCTTTGCTTGCGTTCATCAGAGCATGGACAAAAGGCTCAACCGATTGAGGTTCAAGTCCTGCCTGCTGCGCGTTTTGCAGCATCTTTTCCAGAACAACCTGCTCACGAGGCAGATCCTCAACGGGTAAATGATGCTGCGCTTTATAACCTGCCACAGCCTTCATGACCTGCATGCGTATATTTAATGCGGTGGAAAGCGCGTCGAGTGATACGGAAGAAACCGAACCTGCGAAAACGTTGCTGCACATGAACAGCGAAGAGAGAAAAACTGCCACATATTGCGTCATTGGCCTGCTCCATAAATGAAAACTGGAACTAATTTACACATGAAAAAATAACTTATTGTGATTATTTTGTTTTCAAAATGTGAACAGGCAGAGGTGTCTGCTTAGCGTTTACAGGGATCTGATTCTGATGTGTTTTTTTCACTTTACGTTCATAAAAAAGTCATATCAACATGGAATTATGGCGGGTTAATTCAGGTTCAGCTTTACGGTGACAGGCGCTTATCATCAGTGTTTCAGCGTCCGGGAATAAGTGGGATTTTTGCCAGAATTCAGGAAAGGTCCCGCCGGGCGGCAGCGCCGCCCGAATCGGTTTATGTGTTTTCAGGGCACGAACACGGCACGAACGCAGCCATCTTCTTTATGTTTAAACATCTCATAGCCTCGCGGGGCCTCTTCCAGTGGAAAACGATGTGTCGCCATAAAAGCCGGGTTCAGCTCATTTCTGGCAACATGCTCCAGCAGACGATGCATGTAGCGTTGCCCGTGCTGCTGGGCGGTACGGATGGTCAGGCTTTTATTAATCATCAGCCCCAGCGGGAACTTATCCATCACGCCATATACCCCCAGAATCGCGATGTTGCCGCCTTTACGGCAGGCATATAACGCCTGGCGCAAGGCTGCACCGACATCCGTTTCCAGATGCAGCATCTGTTTGGTCTTGTCATAGACCTGACTCAATCCTTCACCGCGGGCTTCCATGCCGACAGCATCAATACAGCTGTCCGGGCCGCGCCCGCCGGTTAACTCCAATAATACTTCGTTGACGTCCACCTCGGTGTAATCCAGCGTTATGCTGCCTGCGAAGTCGCGTGCCATGGCCAGCCGTTCAGGATAGCGATCGATACCGATGACCTGATGCGCGCCCATCAGCCAGGCGCTTTGCTGTGCCATCAGTCCGACACCGCCACAGCCCCAGACCACCACGGTGTCACCGGGATGAATATTACAGAAGTCGGCACCCATATAACCGGTCGGCGTCGCATCGGAGAGGAACAGCGCCTGCTCATCGGTTACGCCTTCGGGCACGACGAAGCAATCATTGTCGGCAAAGGGCACACGAACATACTCTGCGTGTGAGCCTGCATAACCGCCAAACGCGTGGCTGTAAGCGTAAATGCCGCCCGTGGCATGACCGAGCACCGTTTCACCTTTCTCCCACTGCGGATGCGTATTGTCACAGCAGGAGGGCAACTGATGCTGGCAATACCAGCAGGAACCACAGGAGATGAAAGAGGGCACTACGACCCGATCGCCACGCCGGATATTTTTTATCGCACGGCCAACTTCAACTACCTCACCCATGAATTCATGACCCAGAATATCGCCTTCACGCATACTCGGGATCAGGCCGTCAATGACGTGCAGATCGGAGCCGCAGGTGGTGGTGAGCCTGACGCGAATAATGGCATCATGAGGATTGAGCAGACCGGGGTCGGCTACGGTTTCAACACTTAAATCGTTGACGCCATTCCAGCAGAGTGCGCGCATTTATTTCTCCTTATCCTGACGTCCGGCATGACGACCCGCAGGCTGCCCGTGCAGGGTAGGAATTTCACCGGTTTCAGCCAGGCTTTTAAAGCGATGTAACGCTTTGCTGGCCACCTCTTTTGGCAGCAGATCAAATAACGTCGTTACCTTTTTTCCCAGTGCGCCACCCGGCGGCGTGAACTGCAGAGTCAGAGCCAGCTCGGTGCCCCATTCCCCCGGCGCCGGGCGAAGGCGCAGTTCACCTTCGTTAGGAATGTCTGCATCCTCAAGCGAGCGCCAGGCAATCACTTCGCCTGGCTGCGCTTCGACAATGCGGGTATCCCAGCGGTAGTGCTTACCCAGTGGGCCCTCAATCTGCCAGTGTGCATCGCTTTTATTGACCGGCGTCACGCTGGCAAAGTGGCTCATAATGCGGGGCAGGGTATCGGGCTCAAGCCACAGGTTAAAAAGCTCGGTAGCGGGCAGGCCCACAGTAATCCAGCGCCGTAGCGTGAGGGTATTGTCACTGGCGGTAGTCAGAGATGTTGTCGTCAAAACGTCCTCCGATAGTTCTCTCAGTGGCACAAAATCACTGATTTTGAGTTAAGAACAGCTGGCGGAATTTTGCGAGCGAAGCCGCGCCCTGCAGGTCATCTCTGCAAGGCTATAAAGCTTCTGCGATGCATGCCGGGTTATGCGCACAGTAAGCCGTCATGCCTGTCGGATAATCGGTATAATACGTGCCGCCGGTTTCATCATTTTTAGCAGCAAAAAGAGGCAGATATGTCTGTAACTGAAACGTCAGCCAGTGGTAAAAATGTCGCGGAACTCGTCGGGATTCTGGAAAAACAGGCGTCAAACCGTGCGGATGCCAACTGGCACAACGGGCTGAAAAGCAGCACCAGAATCGCACTGGAAAAAATTAATCATGCGGTTGAGGCAAAGTGGATCGGCGCAGAAGAGGGTCTGAACCTGAAGCAGCGCGTTTACAGCATTCAGGATGAATTGATTGAGCTGGCGCTGTGGTGATTTAAATGGCCCGGCGCTCCGCCCGTAAATCAGCGGGGGTAAAAAAGTGATATTTCAGCACGCAGCGCCGTCCGGCATTTTGCGCGCTTCGCAGAGACGGCGTATTGCCGGGCAGAATGGTGCCGGTCAGCATCGCATCATGACCGCAGTAATGGTGAAGCTGCTGCAGCAAACGCTGCTGAGCGCGTGCAGCGAGTCCACGGCCCTGATACGCCGGCAAAATCACCTCATCCATGATCTGAAATCCTTCAATAAAGGCCAGTCGTCGCGGCACACAAATCATCAGCCCCGCCACCATGCCCTGCCAGAGGATCAGAAACACATGCCCCCCGGCAATATCGTCCCGTAATTCCTGCCTACTGGTGGCCAGGAGCTGATTCCGCAGATGCGGCAGCGTGTGCCAGCTGGCATGATAAGCGCGGTTAATGGCGGAGCTACAGATGGGATAATCTTTCCGGCAGGCCGTAATCAGCGAAATCTCGTCATCGTCAGACGCGGAGTGTGAGCCTGGAACGCTGAGGTAAATCAGCTGATCGGTTATACCAATATCAGGATCCGTGGCCGGCAGCAGAATACGCATCTTCAGCGGCCTGATCGTTTGCCACTCACGCATGATGGCGGCTGCGGCTGCGTAATCCAGTACGCCATCACGGGCCACGATCTCAATAAAAGGCTGAGCGGGGTCGCCCCCCAGATAGCGCGGGCCGGTGAGAAAACGCTGGCCGTTAATCGTCAGTTCGCGCTGCAAAAACGTGTGCTGGGGCAGGCCGGTTTCACGCCAGGGAAAGGCGGCGGAGAAGTGATGATCGTGGCAACGGGCCTGCTGCTGCGCCAGCCAGCGGGTAAGCCAGTCGCTGAGACATTCAGATGAGACAGGCACATTACGGTAGAGCGATACCATATAATTCAGCATAAGATTCCTTATTGCCCGCCGTCAGTAATCTCCTGCCTCTCTGCGTACACGACAGAATCGTGCCGATAAGGCTGCTGAGAGTGTAAACGATGCGTTCGCTTTATGACCATCACCATCGCATCGGTCAGCACGAATATTTTAACGTTTCATAAAGATTCCGGTCCTGCCGCACACACGTTCTCATGCCTAAAATGCAGTCAGATAAACGTCATCCTCCTGTGCGCTTATTATCACCGCCGGCTTGCTGATTAAAAAAACAAAGCGCATTTTCCCGGCTTTTGGCACGTTACGCAAACATGGTCAAATTAATTGATGCAATAGGGCAAAGTTGCCCGAAAATTAAATGAAAAATAAAATATTCCTTTTTTACGAAAATATTACGGAATCAGATAATCGGCGGCCGGTAAATGTATTATGCTAAACAGGCTGTTCAATAATTATAAAATGCACGATCTTTTTTTAACACCCGGGGGTCACATGGTCCATATTGATTTATGTACCAAAGAGGGCGTGATGAAGGCTTATGCTTTCCAGACGCCCATGCAGGCGATGAGTCTGCTGAATAAAATTAAAGATGACGAATTTCAGTGGTTTAATCTGGAGTGGGAAGGGTGTCGCTTTACCTGCCCGCATCAGTTTATTAAAAGACTCAGCAGCCGTTCTTATATTAAGTCGTTCTGGCGTTAATCCGACCGCAATGATTAATCCTGTGCCTGACTGCGTATTCACGACGCGGATTTAATTTAACTGTTTTACGGGCATTTCATTCATGATGATAAACGGGGCAGATTCTGCCCCGTTATTTTTCGTGCCTGCAGCACCTCATGCTGGCGCTTGGCGATAATAAGGCGTCTCACCTGAGCCGGTCGCGGCTTAATCCGTTTCATTATTACAGCTTAATTATTTTGGGCTGCTGTTTATCCGTGCCTGAGAAATGCTCAACAAGGCCTTATGCCAGCCTGTACGGATTTGTCCTGCGCCCGGCAATGCAGCGTGATCCACTGTAAATCCTCTTCTGTTCTTCCCTTGACGTTAAGCATCAACTGTTACACTCAGGTGATACTTCATCCGGATCCCGACTGCAATGTTCCATGAAAAAATGCGCCTTCGTTCGCTGCTGATTTTGCTTTCCATTGGGGGCGTCATTCTGACCTCCGGTCTGCTGCTGAGTGCGCTGCTGCTGTTTCAGAAGGCCAATATTGAAGACAGCCTGCTTGAAGGAAACATTGCCTATGCCCGCAAACTGGCCGATACCACCGATCGTTACCTGACGACAGCACAACGGGAGCTGGCCTGGAGCGCATCGCAGATCAAAGGCCTTAGCGATCTGAAACAGCTAAAAGCAGAGACCGATCGTCTGCGCATGCAGTCTGGCTTTTTCAACTCGGTGGTGGTGGTTAACCACGATGCCATTATTGCGGCAACTTCACCGGATAGCCTGAATCTGATAGGCGTGAAACTTCACTCAGCAGCCAGTCTGCAGGCTATTGCCACCCGTAAGCCCTTTATCTCCGCGCCCTTTACCTCTGCCGCCGGAAACTATGTGGTGTTTTTATCTCAGCCGCTGTTCAGCGAAAAAGGGGGCTATCTGGGCTATATTGGCGGCACCATTTATCTTAAAAAACAGAGCATGCTGAGCGAAATCCTGAGCCAGCATTTTTATACCAAAGGCTCGACGGTCAGCGTGGTCAGCAATGAGGGGCTGATTATTTTCAGTCACGATCCGGCGCTCGTCGGAACGAAGATGCTGCTGAGCCTGGCGCTGCAGAAGCGTCTGTCCACTACGGAAAGTGGACATTTTACCCTGGAAAATGGGGGGCAAAACTTTCTGACCGGCTATGGCACGCTGCATAAAACCGGCTGGAATGTGTTTATTACCGGCACCTCTGAAACGGTCAGGCATATTCTGCTGCGCACGGCAGAAAGCGCCATCTGGTTCGTTCTGGGCATTATTCTTGTAACAGCCGGCGTGATTGCTTTTATGGCCGGACGGATTGCTTCGCCACTGGAAAAGCTGGCGGACAGGGTTCGGGATGGCGGCAGCGAAGCACAGGCGGAGTCACTCGCCACCGTCAAAACCTGGTATTACGAGGCTGACCGGCTCAAAGAAGCGGTGCAGGAGCATCGCCATGCCGTGGCAGGCCATCTGGCTGCGCTTAACGATGAAGCGATGACCGATCCGCTGACCGGGCTCTGCAACCGTCGCGGATTTACGGCGCTGGCGGCGCAGGCAGACAGTGAGCATGAACAGTGTGTCATCGCGATTGATATTGACCATTTCAAAAAGATCAATGACTGGTATGGGCATGACGCGGGCGATGCGGTCCTGGTGAGCCTGGCGGCGTTGCTGCGTCAGGCCTGCCGAACCGGCGATATCGTCAGCCGGTTTGGTGGCGAGGAGTTTATACTGCTGCTGCCGGACACGACGCTGGCCGATGCTGCCCGCACCGCGGAACGCATCCGCGAGACCGTCTGCGCCACCACCTTCCCGTTCGCCGGGACGATGACCATATCCGCAGGCGTGGCTTCACGGGATGACCAGAGTCGCGATCGCGATGCGCTGTTGCGCCGGGCGGATGAAGCGCTTTACGAGGCGAAAGCGGCCGGGCGCAATATGGTTATCATTGCCGGGCCGGACGGATTCAGTACGCCTGAGTCTGCCAGATAAGATTACGGGGCAGGGAAGACAGAATCAGCACTTACTGCGTAATCGCCAGCCGAGCCACTCATCCAGCGCCGCTTCTGGCAGCGGCCTGGAGTAGAAAAATCCCTGAGCCTGGTCGCAGCCGAACTCGGTCAGCGCCGTAACGGTTTCCGCATTCTCAACGCCTTCAGCCAGCACCATGTAATCAAGGTCCTTGAGCATCGCAATGATACTGCGGGCAATGACGCGCGATGCGGTGTCAGACGAAATTTCACTGATAAGCGAGCGGTCCAGCTTGATCACATCCAGCGGCATGCGCCGCAGATAACTGATGTTACTGTAGCCGGTCCCGAAGTCATCCAGTGAAATACCAAATCCCCGTAGCTTCAGCTTCTCAAGCCCCTGCATCGCGGTGGGGCTTTCCAGAATCCGTTCCGTTTCCAGACACTCAATGCCCAGCAGCGAAACCGGCAGCTTCACTCTTAGCATCTTTTCTTCCAGTTCATCAGCAAAACCGTCACGGGAAAAATCGCTGCTGCTGACGTTAATGGTGATGGGCAGCTGAATATAGCTGTCGCGAAGACGGGACAAACGGGCGATGGCGTGCTCTGTGACCCAGGCGGTCAGCTCGGTAAGCAGTTGGGTTTGCCCGGCAACGGGCAAAAACTGCGCAGGTGAAAGCTCGCCGCGCTGCGGATGCTGCCAGCGGATCAGCGCTTCCAGTCCTATCGGCTTACCGCTGTGAAGGCAGATTTTCGGCTGCCAGGCGAGCCATAACCCTTTATCCTGGCGTATTGCAGTGGCCAGGTCATGCATCAGGGTGAAATCCTGGGTATGGCGCGTATCAGTGGCTTCACTGAACGGCATTGAGGCAACGTTGCGGGTAATGGCTTCATGCAGGGCGCTGACTGCCCGGCGCAGGATCTCCTGAGCAGGCATCTCACCCGTATTGAAACTTGCCTCACCGGTGTGGGTCATCAGCGCAACCGACAACCCATCACCCAGATCGGCGCTGATCCCAGCCAGCTTATTGGCCACCCAGCTGGCAGTGAGTCTGCTCTCCTGCCGTGTCAGCAGGGCAAAGCGTCCGGTTGCTACGGTGTAAAGCATTTCTCCCGGGGCAGGACGCAGACGCAGCGGCAGCAGTGTTGCCACATCCTTCAGCAGACTTTCAACCGGCCCCATGCCCATTGAGCGCGCCAGCTCGTAAGCACGCGGCATATCAATACAGTCAATCAGCACCAGCCGCCGTGGCGTGGTGTCGCCGGAGGCGGCAAGGAACTGCAGGTCGCGGATCAGACGCTGACGATTGGGCAGGCCGGTTACCGGGTCAGCAAAGCCAGCCGAGTACCAGGCGTCAAGAAAAGACATCACCAGCGCGGCCAGCATTTTCAGCATCGTCACCTGATCGTCACTGAAGCGATGAGGTGCCGTGTCGGTCACGCAGAGTGTACCCAGAATCAGACCGGTACTGCTTTTAAGCGGCACGCCAGCATAGAAACGGATAAAAGGCGCGCCTGTAATCAGCTTATGGGCAGCAAAACGGCTATCCAGCAGGGTATCGGGCACCACTACCGTACTGTCACTGTCCACGGCATGCCGGCAGAGCGAGTCCTGTCGCGTGGATTGAGTCAGTGTGAAATTGTGCGCTGCCTTGACGTGCTGCATCTCATCATCCAGAACGGAGATAAAGCTGCCGGGAATGCCAATGGCCTGGCTGGCCAGCCGGACGAACTGTCGCAACACATCGTCACGACTCTCGTCGTTACTGCGCAGCGCGTGCAGGGTTCGCGTACGGCAATCGTCGCCGCCGCTGAAGCTCATAAGCATGGATTCCTCCGCACCGGCTGGTTACGGAGCGAAATTAAACAGAAAAATTGAAGGTTATAGCGTCATGACTACAGGCTATTTCTGTAAAAAGAAAGAGCCATGACGATTTATTTTTTATTACGTTGCCTGCCAGGCCTGAGCAGAATAGCAAATCCTTTTTCTTTAACGAAATATTTTATGAATGACGATTCTATTATTTTGTCGTTAAAAACTTTTAATTTCTGAAATATCCTGCCAGGATAGTAAGCATAAACATAGCACGCTATATAATAACGCATTAAAGTAGATGACATAACTTATTTTTGTTTAATTTAACTACACCAATGACAACATCGGGGAAAACCTCATGAACTCACTCAGGCATTTCACTATTCGCCGCGTTGTGCTGTGGATAATGATCGTCTCACTGGGCGTGGTCGCGCTGGCAGGTGGCTACAGCAGTCAGATTGTGCGGGATATTTATCGTCAGGCCGATCGCTCAGCTGTTCTGACGCAGCAGCTGAGTTTTCTGACGCACAGCGCTCTTGTTATGCAGGGCGGAACAGCCGCAGACAAAAACGCCCTCGTCGCCTTAACGCCGGCTAGTGCTGACTGGGATAGCTTTCGCGCAGCACTTACGACCTCACCCTCAGAGTATGCAACGGTTACCCGCGCGAAGCTGGATAGCGTGACGCAGCAGCTGGCGCAAAATCAGGCCGCTCTTAATGCTGACCGGCGTCAGCTCGGGCACGTACTGCTGGCGGCACTGCTGGCAGCCTCCGCGTTGCTGCTGTTTTGCGACCGCTATCTGGTCGTCCATCTGGTGCGTCCGGTGGGTAAAATCCGCGGGCATTTAAAAATTATTGCCGGAGGTGACCTGACGCGCGAGCCGGAAGATCTGGGTCGCAACTGCGTCGGGCAGCTGGTGCCGCTGGTTAAAGAGATGCAGCACAGTCTGTTGCAGACGGTCAGCGCTATTCACGACAACGCAGCCATTCTTCATCGTGAGGCTGGCGACATCGCAGCGGGTAACGCCGATCTCTCCGACCGGACCTCCACTCAGGCTGCTGCGCTGGAGCAGACCGCTGCCAGCATGGAGGAGATTACGGTTACCGTGCGTCACAATGCACAGAATGCCCGTGAAGCGCGTGAACTGGCCGCCAGCACCACGGATACGACCTATCAGGGCGTGGAGCTGGTTCAGCGGGTGTCGGCAGCCATTACCAGCATCGCGCAGGGATCAGAGAAAATCCGGCAGTTCACCGCTACCATCAATGGCATCGCATTTCAGACCAATATTCTGGCGCTCAACGCCGCCGTAGAAGCCGCGCGTGCGGGCGAGCAGGGCCGCGGTTTCGCGGTGGTTGCCAGTGAGGTACGTTCACTGGCCCAGCGAAGTGCTGCGGCCTCCAGAGAGATCGAAGAGCTGATAGCCGATACTGTGGCACGCGTGGATGATGGCCGACGGGCGGCAGAGAGTGCCGGAACGACTATGGAAGCCGTGCTGCGCGGTGTCGGCGGCGTCAATGAACTGATTGGACAGATTGCGCTGGCCTCGGATGAGCAGAGCAAAGGGATTGCCCAGGTCACCGTGGCGGTGGCTGAACTTGACCGCGTTACGCAGCAGAACGCGACGCTGGTCCAGCAGGTTTCGGCAACGGCAGGCAGCCTTAGCGGACAGACTGAAACGCTGGGCAGCGTCATTACCCGCTTTACCCTGCCACCGCAGGTTGTCGGGATAGTGAACTGACATTTGCATCGATTAAACACACGCGGCCGTGTGGATTCCGGTCAGGCATAGCCTGACCGGCTATTTTATTCATCTGCAGATAACGGCTCTGTAAAGTAAAATAACGGTTAATAATTGCGCTCTTTTATTTCTGAATGAAAAAAGTCATCTTTTTCAGGCGGTGATGAATGTTAATCATTACCTGATCATAATCACTATTCAGAAGGGCGAGGGTTATTCTCAGCGGTGCAATAATTATCCGTTTCACGAATTGAATATAATTACAGTTAATCTCTGTGGTTTTACCTGAGCTTTACGCTTTCCTGACGATTACGGATCGCTGCGCATTTAAAACTTAACTCAAATTTATGTATTGGATGCAGGCGGATTCGGTTGCCTGACCATCTCACCGGGGCACCGTATGCGGAGCGTTTCATATGGGAAATCAGATTTTACAGCGGCCTGTTGCCGTCCAGCATAACGTGCGTGAGCTGCGCCTTGCGGCGGGTCTTTCGCAGGAGATTGCAGCCGAACGTTTCGACCTTAGCCAGCGCGTCTGGCAGACTAAAGAAGCATCCAAAAACCCTGCGCTGCTCAGCCAGGGAGAATATGAACTGCTGATGCTGCTGGCGGGAGAGCATCCGCACTACGAACTGGTTCCAAAGCTTAAAAAGTAAGGCGTTCTGCCGCTTTTTCCCCTGAAGTTAACGTATTTCAGGCCGATATAAAGAGCTAAGCGAAGCGCATTAATTCGCGCATCTTATCTGCTCTGGCAGGATTGTCCTGGCACGGTCCGCTATTAACCGCCGAACCGTCACGACCGCACTGCCCGGCATAATGTATTAACCGGCATCTCGCTGCCTGCGATGCCGGTATTATCGGACTCGTTGCAGCTGGTTTTTGCTGCAGAGTTCACTGACGGGCCTTTCTTCCGGTAGCGGGTCGGCAGCCAGTTCTGCGCGTCCTGTCTGATTGAACGTGTCCTCTTCATGCTGCGTCATGCCGGCCACAGCAGATAACATCAGAGGGGATTTACGCTGAAACGCCCAGTTTATCATGATGCCGAGGCGGCTCGCCTTGATGCACTTAAGCAGTATCATCTGATGGATTCACCGCCGACCGATGCGCTGGATCGCCTTACCACGCTTGCTGCGCGACTGTTCCGTGTACCGGTGGCGTTTGTATCGCTTATTGATGAGAAACGACAGTTTTTCGCTTCCCGTTACGGTCTGAACATTTCCGGTACGTCGCGCAACGTCGCCTTCTGCCACCATACGCTGGCGCAGGGCGATATCCTCTGCGTGCCCGATACGCTGAAAGATCCCCGCTTCCGCGACAGTCCGCTGGTTCATGGCTACCCCTTTATCCGCTTTTATGCCGGGATCCCGCTCTCGACGCCGGATGGTCATCACATTGGCACCGTCTGCCTGACCGACAGTCATCCGCGCGAGCCGCTGACTGCAGAGGATCGGACGCATCTGACCGATATTGCTGCGCTGGTGATGGATCGCATGGAGATGCATCGTCTGGAGTTACTGCGCTACACCAGTCAGCAGCGTCTTCAGGCAATCTCATCCACCTCACCCGACGCCATTGTCTGTACCGACCTGCGGCGCGGCATCACCTTCTGGAATCCGGCCGCCACTGCTCTCTTCGGCTACAGCGCAGAGGAGATGAGAGGACAGTATGTCAGCGAGCTGATCCCGGCGCGCTGCCAGACTGATTACCGTAACGAGCTGGCCCGGATTACCTCAGACGAAGCAGCTATCTCTCATCCTCGTTCTTTGCAGATATGGGGCGTCACGCGTGACGGCCGTGAATTCCCGGCAGAAGTCTCATTTTCGGGCTGGCGTGAAGAGGGCGAGCGGCTGGTGGGCATGATCATCCGCGACGTTACGGCCCGCTATGAAAGTGAGGCGCGGCTCTGTGAGCTGGCTTCTCTGGATATGCTGACGCGACTCGCCAGCCGTAGCGCGTTCATGGATCAGGTCGGGCAGCTGACTAAAGCGGGTGTTCCCTATACGTTACTGATGACCGATCTCGATGGTTTTAAAGAGGTGAACGATACGCTGGGACATGCAGCTGGCGATGCGTTGCTGTGTCACGTGGCCGAGCAGATTCGTGCAGTGTGCGCCGGTGCCGTGACGGCTGCGCGGCTGGGCGGCGATGAATTTGTGATCCTGCTGGCGGGCGGCAGCGCTGAGGCAGCGATTACGGCGGAAAAACTGATTGCAGCCGTACAGACGCCGTTCCGCTACCACGACTCGCCGGTTGTGGTTGGTGCCAGTACCGGCATCGCTTCCTACCCGGAGCACGGTCGCGATCCCTCTGCGGTGATGTCCGCTGCTGATCTGGCACTCTACCGTGCCAAAGCCTCAGGCAAAGGCTGCAGTATCCTGTTTATGCCTGCGTTTCGTGAAGCGGAGCAGCAGCGCCGCCGTTTTGAACGCGAACTGGAAACGGCAGTGCGGCAGCAGCAGTTCACGCTTTACTATCAGCCCCGCTTCGACGTGGAAAGCGGAAAACTGGCTGGCTGCGAGACGCTGGTACGCTGGCAGCACCCGACACGCGGATTGCTGTTGCCTGCCGACTTCATCGGCATGCTGGTTAAAAGCCCGCTTTCCGTAACGCTGGGGGAATGGATCATCCGCAGTGCTCTGGCACAGGTCCGGCAGTGGCAGGTGCGATCGCCTGAGCTTCGTGTCAGCATCAATCTGTTTCCGCGTCAGCTGACAGGGAACAGCCTGGAAAACGTTATACGCGAGAGTGCCGGCGGCGATGCGGGTTTTGTTGAGCTGGAGGTGGATGAGCCTCTGCTGGCTGTGCTGGTGCAGGATATGCCGGTTCAGGTTGAAGCGGTGCGCCGGACCGGTGCCTCATTCATCATCGATCATTACGGACGCACGCTGGGGGCCATTAATCTGCTGCGCCACAGTTTTGTGGCAGGTTTCAAAATCGACAAGTCGCTGACGCACGAGCTGAACTCCAGCATGCGGGTGCGAATGATGTACCGATCTATCACGGCACTCGGCAAAAGTCTGGGTATTCGGGTGGCTGCTGAAGGGGTTGAAGACAAAGAGCAGATCGCTTTTGTCACGTCAGCCGGATGTCACATTATGCAGGGCAATGGCCTGTGCCGGCCACTGACACCAGCGGACTTTGAAGCAATGCTGTGCGGCGAGGAGCATTCTGCGCCTGCTGTTGCCAGCGGTTACGATGTCACATCACCCTGAACACTCTGACCCTGGCAGCAGAAGAGAGGGGACAATCGACGCCCGTCAGTCTGGCTGTCCGGGTCGGTAATCCTGTTTCAGCAATCCGAAAATCCAGTCATCGTGCCACTGGCCATCGAGGAAGAAATTCTGCCGCAGAGTGCCTTCCTGAATAAAGCCCGCGGAGATCAGCGTACGTCGCGAGGCGACATTGCCTGCCGTCACCGTTGCGGTCATTTTGCGGTAACCCTGTTGCTCAAAACAGATGGCGATAGTGGCATGCAGCGACTCGCTGCCGTAGCCTTTGCCCTGCGCGTGGGCAGCCAGAATAAAACCAAATTCCGCAATGCCCTCTCCGCGATCAATAAACCCGCAGAAGCCAGCCGGAAGACCCGTCGCTTTTTCCTCAATGACCAGGCACAGCCAGTGTGTGCAGCCTTTGTACCAGGCTGGCAGGCGCACGTCGAATGACCGGGTTCGGATCTCTTCAGCGCTGCGCGGATCGCTGATGTAATTCATCACCGATCTGTCCTGACTGACCGCAAGATAAAAAGGCCAGTCTTCCTGACTCAGTGGCCGATAGGTCAGGCGCGGGGAGGTGACTTTAACGGGCATTTCTGGCCGGACTTCAGCGGGCTTTTCATCAGACATAGTGCCATTTCCTGCGGACAAGACGGTAAGGTGATGGCGCAAAAATAGCACAGAGCGGCAGACTGGCGGGACGCGCGTTCGCGACTTTGCGAGGCGTTCCGCAATCCCGCGACTGTCTCACTCTTCCGCGGTATCGCCCGGCGAGTCGCGGATCATATTTCCCTGCCAGACCGGAGCTGACAGGCCATCTGCTCACATCATTGCTACGCTTTTAGCCAGATGGCTGACATTGTCCCTGATGAGAGTAATTTCCAATGGATCTGAAAACCTTTGAAACAGCCAGCTGGGCAGCACTGGCAGAGGCTGCCGCCGATCCGCAGGCCGGATTTCGTTATCTGACGCTCGCTACCGTGGATGCTGCACAACGGCCTCAGGCTCGCACGGTGGTACTGCGCGAGTGCCATGACGTCCGCCGGATGCTGACCTTTCATACCGATGTGCGTAGTCAGAAGTGGCTGGAGATGGTGGCGAACCCCCAGGTTACCGTGCTGGGATATTACCATGAGCGTCGCCTGCAGCTCCGGCTGGTGGGACAGGCTGAATGTTATGCCGCGGGAAGTGCAGTTGCCCGTGACGCCTGGCGCACGTTACCGCAGCACACGCGCCAGACGTACATCGGCGGGCCGCCGGGAGAAGCGCTGGCCCCCGCTCACGAGACACCGGACGCGTCGACAGCAGAAACGGGCGAATCGCGTTTTGGCGTGGTGATTGTGCAGGTCAGCATGCTGGATGCGTATCAGCTTCAGCGCAATGATAATCAGCGCGCACTGTTTTACTATTCTGCCCATGGCGAACGGCAGGAAAGCGGATGGATCAACCCGTGAGGTGAGGCACGTCAGGCGAGCTCACTGCCCGATCCCTTCTCTTTGACTCATCTGAAAACAGAGATTTCACTGCTATTCACCCTTTGATCCTCTTTTTATCTGCCGCATCGCTTATCCGATTTTAGCGCCATGTTATCTTCACATCGCGGCATATTTCTGCTTTTTTCTTTCCATTATCATTCTTTGTGCCAGGCTTTAACTAACCCAAAAGCAGTCACTTATGCTCAAGGCCAGGGAAAGTACAAATGATCGCTCTGTATTACAGGCAGGTTAACCATGAACAATCAACCTCCTGAAAAACCAGGGTCAGAGGGTAGCGAACAGGTCTTAAGTCTGGTGGAGGAAACCGTTGAGATCTCGAAACAGCGGGTCATCGACGGTCATGTCAGGGTTACCCGGCAGGTCACTGAACATCAGCAGCAAATTGCGCTGATGCTCCGGCAGCAGACGGCGGATATTCAACGCATTCCTAAATCGGAGCGGCTGACTGAGATGCCGGCGATTCGTGAAGAAAATGGCGTCCTGATTATTCCGATTGTCGAAGAAGAGGTCGAGATCGTCCGTCATCTGGTGCTGAAAGAGGAGTGGCACATTCGCAAAGTCGTCAGCGAGGTGGAGACAGAACAGATTGTCTCCCTGCGCCGACAGCAGGCTCATCTGACCCGAATACCCTATTCAGAGCCGTCCGAATCCATCACCGAGGAACACAACATGGCGCGTGAAACAATCGTAACAATGTTCAGCAATATCTCACTGGCAGAAGGTGCAAAGCGTAACCTGATTAAGGCCGGGTTCCTGGATGATGACATTGATATCATCTCCGGTGAACGGCTGCGTACTGAAGGTCATGAAGCCCGTCATCCGGGATTCTGGCAGCGCCTGTTTGGCAACACGCTGGAAGAGGATCAGGCCGAAGTCTATGAAGATGCGATGCGTACCGGCGGTGTGGTGCTGTCGCTGCGGGCCGATGAGGATGAGTTGCCGCGCGCACTGGGTATTCTGGATGCACATGAAGAGCTGACTGAACGCAGTGCCGCGCTGCCTGATGACTATGCGCCCGATGATGGTCTGACTGCGCCCGCCAGCGGTACGCTTCAGGAAAACGGTGCCATCGATCCGCTGCAAACCGATTCTGCCCATCGCGGCGCGGCGCGTACTGCCCTGACCGGTGATGAGAGTGACGAGGATGTGCTGCGTCTGGCCGAAGAGCGACTGGAAGTAGGTAAACGACTGGTCAGCGAAGGATCAACCCGCGTGCGCCGCTACACTGTTACGGATCGGGTGTCTGAAAACGTCTCTCTGCATGAGCAACATGCGGAAATATTCCGTCGTCCGGTGAGCGAAACGGGCTCACCGGACCAGGTTGACTGGTCCGAGAAAACGGTTGAAGTGGAAGAGACGCATGAGCAGCCGGTCGTCAATAAGACTGCGCAGATCATCGAAGAAGTGGTGCTGCGTAAAGAGGCAAGCGATCGGGTCGAAACCATCAATGACTCGGTGCGTCGTCAGGAAGTGGATATTGATCATGCTCGTGCCGACCATCTCAATGCAGATCCGGTGACCGGTAATCCTGCCGCGACCGATCCGCTGCTGGAAAGCACGCGTCAGGCGCGCGCTGACCACGACAGCCGTCCGGTAACGCCAGGCAGCGAACCCGCCCATAAAGAGGGTTTCGTGGAAAAAGCCGGCGATAAAATTGCTGAAGCAAAAGATAAGGTCGAAGACAAGTTTAAAAAGCCGTAACGCTGACTTTCATCTTTCAGGCCTGAAAAAACCCGTCGCTGACGGGTTTTTTTTTGCGTGCAGAGCACGTTTTGAATGAAATCTGCGGCGCGGGATCGCCTTTCAGTTTTTTTCGCCCGGAATGGCACTTATCTGTGCCGACCTGCCAGCGTAACGTTCATAAATGGATCTGAACACATGGACGCCATTTTTATGCTCATGTGCTTTGTTTCTGCTAAGCACGCAATGACATAGCCATCAACTTGAGATAAAACGACGTACGACAGGGTAAATGCAAATAGGGTGGAAATGTGATGACTTATAAAATCAAACCGATTCACAGTGAAGCAGATTATGAAGCCGCTCTGGCCGCCGTATCTCCCCTGTTCGACAATCAGCCAGAACCGGGAAGTGAAGTCGGTGACTTTCTGGAAGTCATGATCCTGCTTATTGAAAAATATGAACAGGAACATTATCCGATTGAGGCTCCTGATCCGGTTGAGGCGATTAAATTCCGCATGGAACAAATGGGGCTGACAGCGAAAGACCTGGTGCCGGCAATTGGACGCCCGAACCGCGTTTATGAGGTACTGAATCATAAGCGTGCGCTGACGCTGCCCATGATCCGGAACCTGCATAAAATGTTCAATATTCCGCTCGCATCACTCATAGGCACAGCTCAATCCGAAAGGATAAGCGCCCGGTAACTAAAGCCCACCTTGTGTGGGCTTTTTTATGTGCTGTTCTTTTTACTGTCCTGAATCAGCTGCCCCCGCGTTGTGCAGACTAAAATCCCTGACTACCCTTGCTGGTGTTTCTGTCCCGTAATGGGCCGGATAGCCCGAAAGCCGGGTCAGCCTCTGCAATTTTCAGTCATTAACGGCAGTTGATCGTTAATCTGCCGTGCATCATCAAACAGGGACATCATGACAGAACAAGATAACGCCCAAACTTATCGCGCTGATGAGCACATCGATCCTTATGTCTCGGTGCAGGGTGCAAGAACACATAATCTCAAAGATGTATCGCTGCGGTTTCCCCGTAATGCCATGGTGGTGTTCACCGGGGTTTCAGGGTCCGGGAAATCCTCACTCGCCTTTGATACGCTTTATGCAGAAGCCCAGCGCCGGTTTATTGAGTCGGTTTCACCCCATGCCCGTCGCCTGATCGATCAGGCCGCTGCGCCGGATGTGGATAACATTGACGGACTGCCGCCTGCGGTGGCGCTTCAGCAGAGCCGGGCTGGCGCGCAGGAGCGTTCAACGGTAGGCAGCCTGACCCGAATTTCCGTCACGCTGCGGCTGCTGTTTTCCCGTGCGGGCACAAGGCCTGACGGTGTGCCGTTTATGACCGCCGATTATTTCTCGCCTAACAATCCTGAAGGTGCCTGTCCGCATTGCCAGGGGCTGGGACGGGTCCATACCGTCAGAACCGAGGCGATGGTGCCGGACAGGTCACTGAGCATCCGGCAGGGCGCCATAGCTTCATGGCCGCGGGGCTGGCATAACAAAAATCTGCGCAGCATCCTTGAGACGCTCGGCTACGATGTCGATGCCCCCTGGGATACGCTTTCAGCCCGCGACCAGCAGTGGATACTGCTGACTGACGAGCAGCCATCAGTGCCGATTTTTATGGGTCTGAACGCTGAACAGCGTGAAAAAGCCCTGGCGGCTGGCGAAGAGCCCGCTTATACCGGCACCTACACCAGCGCAGCAAAAATCGTATTGCAGAGCTATTCCAATGGCAGCGAGACGACGAAAAAACGGCTGGCGCGCTTTGTCACGGTCACGCCCTGTTCAGTGTGTCATGGCAAAAGGTTAAACCGGAACGCACTGTCCGTGACCTTTGCCGGTTATGACATTGCCAGTCTGAGTGAGCTGTCGGTTTCTGAACTTGCTGAACGGCTGAGGCCTTATGCAGACGGTTCATCATCAGATCTGCCTGCCGAGGCGGCGCTGCGGGAAGCCGTCATCCGGATGGCGTCAGATATCTGCATGCGGCTTGAACAGCTTGAGACGCTGGGACTTGGGCATCTGGCACCGGGACGCCGCACCACGCTGCTCTCCTCCGGCGAGTTGCAGCGCGTACGTCTGGCTACCCAGCTGATATCGCGGCTGTTTGGCGTGCTTTACGTGCTGGATGAGCCTTCAGCTGGTCTGCATCCTGAGGATGTCAAAGCGCTGCTCGCATCCCTCAGGAATCTTGTGCGTGCAGGTAATTCGCTGGTGGTCGTCGAGCATAATATTGATCTCATCGCCGAGGCGGACTGGCTCATCGAAGTCGGTCCCGGCCCGGGAACACATGGCGGAGAGATTGTTTATAACGGTGAACCGGCAGGTCTTAAAGACGTCAGTGCCTCACCGACCTCAGGCTATCTCTTCTCCCGCAGCTATACCGGGCTGCGCCAGCGCCAGCCCGCGGAAAGCTGGCTCAGGCTTGAGCAGGTCCATTGCAACAATATTACCGGCGTGGATATCGCCATCCCGCTGGCGAGAATGACGGCGGTTACCGGTGTTTCCGGCTCCGGCAAATCGACGCTGCTGAATCGCGTACTTCCGGAAATGCTCGGACGTTTTGACAAAACATCTGACAGTGAAGAGGGTGAGGAAGAGGACCTGGTGCCGGACGTTAAGGGTCAGGTTGTCAGCGGAAATGACGCCATTGGCCGTCTGGTCAGAATCGATCAGCGTCCTATCGGGCGGACGCCACGCTCCAATCTGGCCACCTATACCGGCTTTTTCGATATCGTCCGCCGGCTGTTTGCAGAGACACCCGAGGCCAAAGCCCGAGGTTTCAGCGCCAGCCGGTTTTCCTTCAATCTGCCTGCGGGTCGCTGTCCTGCGTGCGAGGGACAGGGCCAGATTTCGATTGAGCTGCTCTTTATGCCCAGCGCCACCGCAACCTGCTCGGTCTGTGCGGGAAGCCGTTACAACCCCGAAACGCTGGAAGTGAAGTGGAACGACCTGACCATAGCGGATGTGCTTGATCTTACCGTAGATGATGCCACCAGGGTGTTTGACGGGTACGACGGGATCCAGCGTTCACTGTCGGCACTGCGATCTCTGGGGCTGGGATACCTGACGCTGGGTCAGCCCGCCACGGAGCTCTCTGGCGGTGAGTGTCAGCGCATCAAGCTCGCCTGGGAGCTGCAACGCGTCCAGCGCACAGCCACGCTCTATCTGCTTGATGAACCGTCAACCGGGTTGCACCCATCCGACATGGACAAACTGCTGATTGTGCTGAATGAACTGGTGACGCGCGGCCACACCGTCGTGATGGCGGAACACACAATGCGCATTGTGGCAGAGGCGGACTGGGTGATTGATCTGGGGCCCGGTTCGGGGCTGAAGGGCGGAAGGATTGTCTCGTCCGGTACGCCGGAAGCGGTCAGCACATCCGCAGAGAGTCTGACTGCGCCATGGCTTTCCGCACAGCTTAAAAAGAGGGCGGGCGATCCGGCGTAACAGGATTGCGGTGGATGACGACGCCGCTGAAACAGGCGCAAGATAAGGGCTCAGGGGTAAACTCCTGAGCCCGTCAATAATGATAGCGGCATAAGGCGATTGACAGAGCATCCCCACTGACGGCACAGACCCGCCGGGCTTCTGCGGACCTGGACAGTTTTACGCAATCACATTCCTGTCAGTCCCGTCACCGCTTCGCAGGCTTTCGATAGCATCCATCAATCTGCGGGCATTCCTGGGCGATCGCAGTAGCCAGTCCGTCTCTTCCAGTGAGTTATATTCTTCAGTCGACATCAGCACGCAGGACTCACCGTTCCGGCGAATGATCATTACTGGCGCTTTATCTTCTGCCGTCTGAATCATCGTGGCAGAAAGATTCCGTCGGGCTTCGCCGAAAATGATGGCTTTCATAAAGACCTCCGCAGTGAATAAAACAAACCATTGTACAATGAAAAGCCGGGCTTTCGCTTTTACCCAGGCACGGGGAAAGAAAGAACGTCTATTCAGTTCCGGTCAGAGCAAACTGGCACATCACATTCGGATTCACGGACGTCGACGCATTCATTCTCAACCGCGAGGATTATCATTGATGGTAATGTTTAAACCGCCACACCCAGGCAGCCTGATAGCGGAATATCTGGAAGATAATGACATCAGTATGCGCAGTCTGGCTAAACAGCTGGGCGTTTCGGCGGCATCGCTGAGCAAAGTGTCAGGCGGAAAAGCCTCCGTAAGCCCGGAAATGGCTCTTCGGCTGGAGGCGGGGCTGGGTATTTCAGCGCGGCTCTGGTTATCCATGCAGGCTGCATGCGATCTGTCTAAGGCACGAGAAACGACAGACGTTTCCGGCGTGCCTCTGCATCCGGGGCTCGTGACGTCCCTGAGGCGCGACGGGACGGCTTAATCCTCGCTCTTAGGTGGCTGTCCTCATCACCATTACGGAGTTTATCCCATCAGCGCAGCGGCGCATTTACCTGCAACGCATCCAGCTCGCGCGCATCGTGACTGCAGAAAAAGGTGATTTCGCCGCCGCGCTGGCAGGAAAGCTCACGCAGTCGCTGCTGGTTGTGCCGTCTGGTCTCGTTATCCATGCCCATCATCCACTGGTAAAAGCGCAGTCCCGGCGTGCAGTGGCGCGTCGGCTGCCGCATTTCGCCGCGGTAGAACCAGGCGTCGCCGCCGTGCAGCAGCCAGCCATCGGGCTGCTGAATCGCAATGCCCGCGTGACCTGGCGTATGGCCCGCCAGCGGCACCAGCAGAATCTCCGGCGGTAAATCCCGGAGGCGATTAACCGCCTCAAAACCAAACCACGTTTCCCCCTGCGGCTGATAGGTTTCCCAGTTGCCGATCCCGCCCCATTGTCCGGGACGATAGCGCTCGCGCGACAGCCAGCTATGACGCTGGTGGGCAGTATCGACCTCCTGCTGCAACAGATGGATGCGCGCCTGCGGAAAATCGGTCAGTCCGCCAGCATGATCAAAATCAAGATGGGTCAGAATAATATGCCGCACATCGTCAGCCCGAAAGCCCAGTGCCTTCACCTGTGACAAGGCGGTGAGATCGTCACGCCGCTGAATATTGTTTAAGGCGCGGAAAAAGCCCGAGAGACGACTGCCGGGCGTATGGATATCCTGCCGCCCAAAGCCAGTATCGACCAGCACCAGCCCGTCGCGATCTGTCTCAATCAGCAGGCAGTGACAGACCAGGTGCGCTTTCAGGCCTTTACTGAATCCATCATAGAACGCGCCGCCCAGCGGGCACATACAACCACAGTTAAGGTGGTGAATTTTCATCGGGCCTCCATAGGGTCATCGGCAAAATCTCTGAGAGACTACGGCCTGTCTGGCGCGCAGCACATCAGCCTGGCTATAGAGTGTAGAGCGGGTTGCAACAACAGGCGGAGCGGTGAAGCGGATAACCGGGCAAAAAAAGCCGGTTATCCGCCAGAAAGCAGAGAATTAACTGTGGAACAGCGGGAAAGCACCGGTCAGCAGACCGCCTGCCATCAATACCAGACTGACCAGAATGCCCCACTTGATGGCAAAACGCTGGTGGTCGCCGATATCGACTTTTGCCAGGCCCACCAGCAGGTAGACCGACGGCACCAGCGGGCTCAGCAGGTGGAACGGCTGACCGACAATGGAAGCACGGGCAATCTCTTCGGCGGTAATGCCATAGCTGGCCGCCGTCTGCGCGATAACCGGCAGGATGCCGAAGTAGAAGGCATCATTCGACATAAAGAAGGTGAACGGCAGGCTGACCAGCGCGGTAAACACCGCCAGGTAAGGTCCGAAGCTGGTTGGGATCACGGCCAGCAGACTCTTCGCCATGGCATCCACCATGCCGGTGCCGGAGAGAATACCGGTGAAAATACCGGCGGCAAAAATCAGCGCGGTCACCGCCAGCACGTTACCGGCATGCGAGCTGATACGCGCTTTCTGCTCCTCCAGCGTGGGATAGTTGAGCATCACCGCAATGGCAAACGCCAGCATAAACAGGATCTGAATCGGCATTAAACCAATTACCAGCAGCACCAGCAGCACGGTCGTCAGGATAAAGTTAGGCCAGAACATCTTCGGACGGCGGTTGGCAGCGCACTCTTCGGCATCGCCCAGACCCAGCTCGATGTTGTCGAGATGGTGATCTTTCATGGTCATCACGCCTAACCGTTTACGCTCACGTAGGCCAAACAGCACCGCCATCGCGACCAGGCTGACGCAGGCGAGCAGCATCGCTGGCAGCATCGGAATAAAGATGTCGAGCGCATCAATGCGCAGTGCTGCGGCGGCTCGTGCCGTCGGGCCACCCCAGGGAGAAAGGTTCATGATGCCGCTGGCGAGGTTGACCAGACAGGTCATCATCAGCACGTTCATGCCCAGCCGGTGATAGAGCGGCAGAAACGCGGCGATAGCGATCATGTAAGTGGTGGAGCTGTCACCATCCAGCGAAACCAGCAGCGTCAGCACCGCGGTGCCGACCAGCACTTTCAGGGGATCGCCACGCACCAGCCGGAGAATAAAGCGTACCAGCGGGTCAAACAGCCCGGCATCGATCATCAGACCAAAATAGAGAATGGAGAAGGTCAGCATCACACCGGTCGGAGCCAGCTTTTTGACGCCATCCAGCATCATGGCACCCAGTCCGGCGTAAAATCCGCCAATCAGCGCAAATATAGTTGGTATCAGGATCAGCGCAATTAAGGCTGACATGCGTTTGGTCATGATCAGATACATGAAGCAAACAACCATGGAAAAACCCAGTATCGTCAGCAAAATAGCAGCCCTCACATTGGCGTAAAAGTAATGAAAAAGTTACATGAAGCCAGGAAAATTCAGGTAATTAGTTAGCGTGGTAACAATTAACCTGTTGTTTTATTTAACCCTGCACTGCAGGATGATAGTAAATAGTTGTCAGGATTTAGCATTTCTTTAACAAGGAAGGGTGATCGCGATCATCTTTAAACGAATCTTAAACGAGTTTGTGTGACTGGGATCAAAGGGTGACGAGGTGTAATCGCGAATGTCGGGCCAGCAGGGTGCGGAATCAGGCGGTTCAGATGGTGAAGAAACAGGATAAACGGCTGAGTCAGGATGCTCAGCCGGATAAGGTATTAGCTGCCTAATAGCTGGATGATCATTTCAGGTGTTTTGTTCGCCATTTTGCTGACGGCAGTCTGGCCCTGCTGGATAATCTGGCTACGCGCCAGCTGACTCGCTTCTTCAGCATAGTCTGCATCCTGAATGCGGCTGCGAGCCGCTGAGGTATCCACGCCCTGCTGTGACAACACATTACGGTTTGACTCGTAACGATTTATCTTTGCCCCATAGAGCGACTGATAGCCGCTGATCTTCTCCAGCGCTTTATCCAGTGCCTTCATGGTGGTGGAGATGTCACCACTGGTCAGCAGGGTGGTGTTGTTCAGTCCCAGCGTTTTAGTATCTGACGGCGTAGCGGGGATGCTATCCGACTGTATCGGCTGACCATAGTCGGCGCTGGTGATCACTTCGAGAGGACGACTCTCATGTGGCGGCGTTGCAGGCACGCTCTTGGGCTCCGGCAGGATTCCCCAGGTCAGACTACCGGTGAAGGAGCCGTTGCCCACCACCACCACAATCAAATCTTCGCTGACGGTGTCCAGCGAGATGCGCTCCAGCCGGGTGCCGGTATTGGTGCCGTTATTGAAATCGCCGCTGGCGACATCTTCATAGCGGTCGCCGTCACCGCTGTAGGTGATGGTCATCCCGTTGTAGCTGCTGCTGTTACTGCCCGCTAGCGCCCAGCTCGGGCCGCCTTCCAGCAGCTGAGAGCTGTCATAAGTTGCGCCAGTAGCAAAACCGTTTTTACTGGTCAGCAGGCGCGAATCTGCGGTCGCTGCATCCGTAATGCCTTTGCTGGTCCAGGTGTAATCAGGTGCACTGCCGTCCAGCGGTGTTCCCGCCAGATGTTTACCGTCGCGGGTAAACAACTGGAGATCGTCATCCTGACCCAGTGAGTCAATGGTAATGCTTATCGATGTTGAGCCTGCCGGGATATAGGCCAGCGGGATCACACCCGAGGTAAACGAGTAACTCTTGCCCGGCACCGGGAACTTAACGTTGATAGGGTCAACGTTACCCAGTTTTGCAGGCGGCAGATCGGGATTATCCGTTGCCAGCGGATAACGCCCGAAAATCTCGGTGTGATCCGCGACTTCGTTGATGCCGGCCAGAATCTGCTGATATGCACCGTTTACACTCTGCCGATCCGCGTCTGACAGCGTGCCGTTAGCGGCCTGCACCGACAGCGTACGCGCCTGGATCAGCAGATCGACGATGGTGCCCAGGCCGCCACTGGCGGTCTGGGAATAGCTGATGGCATCATTAAGGCCGCGTGCCACTACCGCGTCGGCGTTGACATTGGCCGTCATACGGTTGGCAATCGCCTGACCTGCCGCATCGTCTTTGGCACTGTTAATCCGCATCCCTGATGATAGCCGTTCAACCGTTCGTCCCAGAACGGAGTCAGTACCGTACCGCAATTTGTTCGTAATGGCGGCGGTTTCGTTATGGTTGATCGTTAACATGGTCGCTTCGAACAGGGAGAGGAGTCTCTGTTTTATCGGCAGGGTGATAAGCAGCTTTAATCTCTGCGGCGACAAAAACTGAGCAAAAACGGGGTCAGGAGGGCAACCGGCTGATGGGTAACCGCTTTTCAGATAAAATAAATTAACGGTTTTGCCAGGTCAGGAAAGGTGCCTGCTGCGCAGAGACGCAGCAGGCGAGAGTAGATCAGTTAAATACCATGCCGCCGTCAATTAACAGCGACTGGCCGGTCATATAATCGGAGTCGGGGCTGGCGAGGTAAGCGACGCAGGCAGCTACATCTTCCGGCTCAGAAAGCCGTCCCAGCGTAATGCGTTTTGCAAACTCTTCGGTGCCGTAACCGGCGGGTTTTCCGGCGGCTTCAGAGATCTGCCGGTCGATCTCTTCCCACATCGGGGTTCTGACAATGCCCGGGCAGAAAGCGTTGACCGTGATACCGGCGGGTGCCAGATCGCGCGCGGCGGTCTGCGTCAGACCGCGCACGGCAAACTTACTCGAGCTGTAAACCGCCAGCTCCGGATTGCCGACGTGACCCGCCTGTGAACAGGCGTTGATGATTTTGCCGCCGTGGCCTTCTGCAGCGAACGCTTTAATTGCGGCCTGCATGCCCCAGATGACCCCTTTGACATTGACGTTATAGACTTTATCGACCACCGCTTCGGTGATCTCAGCAATCGGCGTGGAGGGTGCAATACCGGCGTTGTTGACGATGACGTCAAAACCGCCCAGCGTGCGACGCGCCTCTTCTACGGCATCCATCACCTGATCGCGCTGTGAGACATCGACTTTCAGGGCAATCGCTTTACCACCCTGCTGGTTGATCTTCTCCGCGACCTGGCGGGCGGTCTCCTGATTGAAATCGGCGACGGCCACTGCCAGTCCATCTTTTGCCAGACGCAGGGCGATCGCTTCACCAATGCCCTGGCCTGCGCCGGTTACCAATGCCACTCTGTTTTTCATCCTGATTTCCTTTTTGCGAAATTAAAGAAGCTGGCTCAGATGCAGCTGACCCATCAGCAGCGGGTTGTCGGCGTAATCGACCGGTACAGCCACCACGGCAGGACCCTGAACATCCATCGCTTTACGCAGCGTCGGCTCCAGCTCTGCCGCGCTGGTCACCGCAAAGCCCGCGGCGCCAAACGCTTCGGCGTAGGCTTTGAAATCGACCGGGCCAAAATTGACACCTGAGACGCGGTGATATTTTTTCTCTTCCTGCATTGCCACCATGTTGTAGGCGTTATCAACCCAGACGATGTGCAGGATATTGGCTTTTAACCGGACGGCCGTTTCCAGTTCCATGCTGGACTGCAGGAAGCCACCATCCCCTGAAACCGATACCACTTTGCGCTGCGGATCGACCAGCCAGGCACCAATCGCCCACGGCAGCGCCACGCCCATGGTCTGCTGACCGTTGGAGATCATGATCTGGCGGGCACGGAAGCTGTAAAGATAACGGGCGATCCAGATGTGGAAGCTGCCCATATCAACGGTGAGGCTGACGTCGCTGTTAATGATGTCCTGCATAGCGCGCACGATGCGCAGCGGATGCAGGGCAAACTGATTGAGACTGGCACCCTGCATCGCCAGCAGTTTGCGCTGCTGCTGACGATCATCAAGAATGCTGGCGGCTTCCGCTGTCAGCTGCAGCGGCGCGGTAATGCGTGCTGCCAGTTTACGCACGGTTGCGGCGATATCGCCCACCAGCTCGGCGTCCGGCAGGTAGCAGTTGTCGGTCTCTGCCGGAATCACGTCGATGTGAATCAGGGTGGCGTTACCGCTGTTCCACATCGCCGGTTCATATTCTACCGGGCTATAACCGATGGTGATGATCAGGTCAGCCTGTTGCAGCAGCCGGTCACCCGCCTGGTTGTTAAACAGCCCGACGCGACCGGCGAAGCGTGAGAAGTGATCCTGTCTGATCGCGCCTGCAGCCTGATAGGTGCTGGTGACCGGAATATGACTGCGGCTCAGCAGATCGTGAATCGCTTCGCTGTTTTCCGGCTGGCTCGCCATTAATCCCAGCAGGATGACCGGATTTTTCGCCCCGGCAATCGCCTGGCTGACCGTGTCAATCATCGCGTCTGGCGCGGCACCCAGCACCGGACGGCCCTTGCTGCTCAGTGCCTTGCCGGTGACCGGCTGGTCGACGATATCCTGCGGCAGGCTGATAAAGGCGCCGCCGCCGCGGCCATGCTCGGCGTGACGAAACGCATTCGACAGGCATTCAGAGAGCGCAGAGGGATCGGTTACCTCAACTGCATATTTGGTGACCGGGCGAAACATGGACACCGTATCCATGCTCTGGTGAACCTGTTTGGCGCTGTCGGAGCGTTTCACCTGGCCGCCGATGGCGACCACCGGATCGCCTTCGCTGGTAGCGGTGGCCATGCCGGTGATCAGGTTGGAGCAGCCCGGCCCGGACGTGACCAGCGCCACACCGGCATTGCCGGTCAGCCGGCCCACTGCGGCGGCCATAAAGGCGGCATTGGCTTCATGACGAACAGGGATAGTCTGGATTGAGGAATCCAGCAGGGAGTCAAAAACCTTGTCGATCTTTGCGCCAGGGATGCCAAAAACATGCTGCACGCCCTGTGCCTCAAGCTGTGCGACCACCAGGTCAGCGCCGCAGGTCCAGAGTGTGGTATCGGTTGGAGTTTTCATCGTCATTCCTCTGATTAGCTTTCTACCGCACGGATCGCGGCGTCAAGATTGGCGGGGTTCAGGTCGGCATTGAGAAAGTCACTGTCCTGCGGCAGATCCACGACCAGCTTGCTGATGGCACCAAAGGTCAGGGTGCCCTGTTCCAGCGCATAATCGAGAATGTGGCCGCCGCCTTCGCGGTCGTCGGTAATAAAGTGTTCGTGATAGCCCGCTACGTTAATGCCCTGCATATACTGTGGCGTGCGGAAGCCAATCAGCTCGCCCGCGCGCTGGCTGAAGGCAAAGGTCGGCTGATCGCCCAGCACTTCCGGCATGGAGCGGTAGGGACGGCATTGACACGGCACGGTGCGGGTGTCGACGCGGCTGAAACGACCGCTGATGCGCAGCGCGCAGAACTGGTTATCGGAGGTGATTTCGCTGTCGATCACCCGATGGATATCCTCGCGCGACATGGGCCTGTCAAACTCAAACAGGTGCTGCGGCCTGAAAAAGGTCATCACCGCAAACGGGGTTTTCTGTGCCGGATCGGCCGGATGCGCGCTGCCATCTGAGTGCAGCTGGTAGACCTTGCTGTCGAACGCAATCATCTCGCCATCCAGCCGGTTAAACGTGCCCAGGCCGAAATCCCCTTTGCGCAGCAGGTCGGCGATGCGCACGTTGCCGTCGTAGACGCCGCTCAGCAGCGCACTCATTAAAGAGGTCTGATAGATAACGCTTTCTGGTGCATCCTGGGAAAGCGTTAAGACAGTATGTTTTAGTTGATCCTCACAGGAACAATCAGTTACACAATTGCTCATTTCATGCCTCATCGATTAACCGTTAAGCCGTGTTAACCTAATGGTGAACCGATTCAGTCGGTGGGTCCAATAGCGAAACCTGTTAACTTTGAGACGTTTTTGATATGGAACTGCGCCACCTGCGTTATTTTGTTGCCGTAGCCGAGACGCTTCACTTCACCCGGGCCGCTGAAATGCTTGGGATTTCTCAGCCGCCGCTGAGCCAGCAGATACTGCGGCTGGAGCAGGAGATTGGCACACCGCTGCTGAAGCGACTGACGCGCGGCGTGGAACTTACTGAAGCGGGGGAAGCGTTTCTGACGGATGCCCGTCAGATTGTCCAACTGGCCGATCAGGCACTGGAGAACGCGCGCGGGATTGCCCGTGGGATCAGTGGCCAGCTGTCTCTGGGGTTTGCCAGCTCGGTGGCGTTTAATCCACGCATCTTCACCCTGATCCGTCAGTTTACGGAACGCTATCCGGCGATGGAGCTGCTGACGCGTGAAGAGAACATGTCGTTGCTGATGCAGGATCTGCAGGAGGGATTACTGGATGCTGCCTTTATCCGGCTGCCGTGCGAAAGCAGCAAGGCGTTTAATCTGCGCGTGATCTCCACCGAAAAGATGCTGATTGCGCTGCCGCGCTGCCATCCCCTCAGCGGCACGCCGACAGTCTCGTTGTCCGCGCTGGCGGATGAAACCCTGATAATCTTCCCGCGCGACGTTTCGCCCAGTCTCTATGAGTTGATTGTTACGGCCTGTCTGCGGGCGGGCTTTTCACGCCACACCTTCCAGCAGGCGCCACAGATCACCACCTCATTGGGCATGGTGGCTGCAGGCTGCGGAATTGCGCTGGTGCCGGAGTCGCTGCGCTGCGTCGATAATCCCGAAGTCAGCTTCTGCGATATCGAGAACAACACGCTGTTTACCGACGTGGCCTTTGCATGGCGTCGGCATCATCCATCAAAAGCGGTGCTGCATCTGCTGGCGCTGCTGGCCGACCCGCCTGCGACAACAGGCGAAGCGGGTTGATAAGCGCCAGCTATTGAACTGAAAACAACAATCAACTGGCGGCGGCGGGGCCGGGATGCCAATAATCACTGCATGACTACATACCGCGTAAGAGTCGGGTATCACAACCCGTCAGC